>ENA-OPWD01000211-OPWD01000211.1-human-gut-metagenome-genome-assembly--contig:-NODE-211-length-51123-cov-6.754034_pt1 | contig 51123 bp, 42 predicted proteins | sample MGYA00241502_ERZ501996 | MGnify/ENA primary metagenome ERZ501996 (study PRJEB25962, sample SAMEA2042011) | human gut metagenome | biome: human gut; feature: human-associated habitat; material: faeces... | reverse complement strand
GTTGCTCAGGTACTTAAAAAGTTATATTTGTAATAGTGTTGCGGAATTAAGGTTAAGGACATTTACTGAATATCCCTAGTTAGTCGTTTCTATCGTTTCATGCCTCTTGCTCGGTTCGTGTTTTTCGTGGGAGAGCGACTTGGAGAATGTTTATCAGGCGGCGCAGAAGGAAGATAAGAATGCGATGTTTGCTGTTGTAAAGCATTATGCTGATTTTAAGAATGTAGTGCCCATCGATTCTTTTGAGCGATATCGGCAAGTGTTGATCAAATCTGGAAATGACGCAATCATTACAGATGCCTGGCTTCAAGAATGGGCCGATTTTCGTAAACCACATCTCAAGATGAGTGATGAAGAGTATGAAGACCGACGGAATGATATCCTGTTCAAATGGGCCCAAATCGGCATCAAATATAATAATTCGGATAGTTATTATGACATGGGGAATTATTATAACAGCAGATTTTTGCGTATTGAAAATAGATAAGGTCGTAGAATTTTAGTATGTCTTCTAATTCCTTTTACATAAAAGATATTGATTCTCAATAATATTTGGTTTGAAAAGTACAATGTAATAAATATAATGAACATACCAGCGAATCTATCACTCTCAATATATAGTCAAGTTGGTATATATTAGAGGCAGATATATCTTATATATAAATAAAGCCGTTAGAAAGTTCTTGCTACACAGAAGTGCAGTTCATACTTTCTGACGGCTTTATTTTTTTCTCCATTGATAACATCCATTCAATGTGCTCTTCTTTGTCATTTCTATCAGTCTGAGTATTAGGTATCATATCACAATAATAAGATCAATTTATCAAATTGAGAAAGTTGGAATGGTATTTTATATCTGGTTTTATTTATTTAATGTATTAATATACAGATTGTTATGTAAACTGTTCTCCCTTTGGCATACCTGTTGTATTGCTAAGAATGAATTTTAAACATAAAAAATGATGGAACTATTTACAATTGGTTTTGTAGTCTGCATGCTGATAGGTATGAGCTGCTTTTGGTTATTTGAGAAATGTATTGATTGGTTTGAAAACATTTAGGATGAAAAGGAGAAAAGATTTATGTACACGGTATTATTTATTGTGAGCCTTATCATGTTTGGCTATTTGATGTATGTCTTGGTTAAACCGGAAAATTTCTAGATAATGAATTGACAATGTATTGCAACTGTCTACTAAAAAATAATTAAAGTATGAATACAGAAATATTAGGTGTCATAGCGCAAATCGTTTTAATGGTGGCATTAAGCTATCCATTAGGAAAATATATTGCAAAAGTTTACAAGGGAAAAAAGGTTTGGAGTGATTTCATGAAACCAGTAGAAAATTTAATCTTCCGGCTTTCAGGAATCAATCCGGAAGAAGAAATGAACTGGAAACAATTTTTGAGAGCTTTGCTTGTAGTTAATGCATTTTGGTTTGTATGGGGTATAATTTTACTTGTCGTGCAAGGTTACTTGCCTTTAAATCTGGATGGAAACATCGGACAAACGGCACATCAGGCTTTCAATACTTGCATTTCTTTTATGGTAAACTGTAATGAACAACATTATAGTGGTGAAACTAATCTTACATACTTCACCCAATTGTTTGTCATTATGTTATTCCAATTTATTACAGCAGCTACTGGTATGGCTGCGATGGCAGGCATCATGAAAGCTCTCGGTGAAAAAACAACCCAAACGATAGGTAACTTTTGGAAGTATCTTGTGCTGAGCTGTACGCGTATCCTTCTTCCATTATCGCTTGTGGTTGGTTTTATCCTTATAACACAGGGTATTCCTATGGGATTTGATGGCAAAATAGAAATAACTACTCTCGAAGGTAATTCTCAGACTATATCGCAGGGACCTGCTGCAGCTGTTGTTCCTATCAAGCAGCTCGGAACGAATGGTGGGGGATATTATGGTGTCAACTCTTCACATCCGTTGGAAAATCCTACTTATTTATCTAACATGACAGAGTGTTGCTCCATTCTTATTATTCCTATGGCAATGGTATTTGCATTTGGTTTCTATGTGGAGCGTAGAAAATTAGGTTATAGCATATATGGTGTGATGCTTGTTGCATTCCTTATAGGTGTATGTATCAATGTATTTCAGGAGATGGGAGGTAACCCAAGACTTGATGCAATGGGTATAGCGCAGGACGGTGGAGCTATGGAAGGTAAAGAGATTCGTCTTGGTGCCGGTGCAACTGGTCTCTGGAGTGTCGTTACGACTGTTACATCTAATGGTTCTGTAAACGGTATGCACGATTCTACAATGCCGCTGTCTGGTATGATTGAAATGCTTAATATGCAAATTAATACATGGTTTGGTGGGGTAGGAGTAGGTTGGATGAACTATTTTACATTCATTATCATAGCAGTATTCATAAGTGGATTGATGGTAGGACGTACTCCGGAGTTTATGTGTCATAAAGTTGAAGCAAAAGAAATGAAAATAGCTTCGATAGTTGCACTTCTTCATCCGTTCGTTATACTTGTCGGTACTGCTCTTGCTGCATATCTCTATGTTCATGCTCCCGCATTTGTAGAAAGTGAGGGTGGGTGGCTGAATAATCCTGGCTTTCATGGACTGGGAGAAATGTTGTATGAGTTTACATCTTGTGCAGCCAATAATGGCTCTGGGTTTGAGGGACTTGGTGATAATACCTGGTTCTGGAATGTATCATGTGGTATTGTATTAATATTGAGCCGGTTCGTCCCTATTATCGGGCAGGTTGCAATAGCAGGTCTTCTGGGACAAAAGAAATATATACCGGAAAGTGCCGGAACTCTTAAAACGGATACTGTAACATTCGGGGTCATGACATTTGCAGTTATATTCATTGTCGCAGCTTTGTCGTTTTTTCCCGCACAAGCATTAAGTACAATTGCAGAACATTTTTCATTGTAATTTAAATAACAAAATGTGAGCTGGCAAGTAGATCTTTTGCGCTAAAAAAGCTTGTATTCTTGTCAACTTATAAATAAAAATTGTAAGATATGAATTCAAAGAATCAAAATACGTCATTGTTTCAAAAGGAGCAGGTTATAGATAGTTTGAAGCAGTCGTTTGTCAAGCTGAATCCGAATATAATGATAAAGAATCCTATTATGTTTACAGTGGAAGTTTCGACTGTAATTATGTTGTTCGTTACTGGATATTCTGCATTCAGCACATCACAAGGTTCATTTGTTTACAACCTGTGGGTATTTATAATACTTTTCCTGACCTTGTTATTCGCTAATTTTGCAGAAGCAATTGCAGAAGCTCGAGGCAAAGCTCAGGCTGACAGTTTGCGTAAGACTCGTGAAGAAACTCCTGCAAAACTTATTGTAAACGATAAAGTAAAGACTGTAAGCAGCTCACAGCTTAAAAAAGGTGATATATTTGAGTGTGAAGCTGGTGATGTTATTCCTGCTGACGGTGAAATAATAGAGGGCCTGGCATCTATCGATGAGAGTGCCATCACTGGTGAATCTGCTCCTGTAATTCGTGAAGCTGGTGGCGACAAGAGTTCTGTAACAGGGGGAACGAAAGTCCTTTCAGACCATATTAAGGTAGTTGTAACCACGCAACCCGGTGAAAGTTTTCTGGATAAGATGATTGCGCTGGTAGAGGGAGCGAGTCGTCAGAAAACGCCGAATGAGATTGCGCTTACTATTCTTCTGGCCGTATTTACATTGGTATTCCTTGTTGTTTGTATCACGCTTAAGCCAATGGCAGACTATTCTAATACCGTTATTACCATTGCAGCATTCCTTTCACTTTTCGTTTGTCTGATACCTACTACGATCGGTGGCTTGCTTTCTGCAATTGGTATTGCCGGGATGGACCGTGCACTACGGGCAAATGTAATTACTAAATCAGGTAAAGCTGTTGAAACGGCCGGTGATGTAGATACACTTCTGCTTGATAAGACTGGAACCATTACAATCGGTAACCGTAAAGCTACAGATTTTTTTCCGGTTGAAGGCTTTGATAAACGTAGTTTTATAGAAGCGTGTATGTTGTCTTCTGCTTCCGATGATACACCGGAAGGAAAATCTATCATAGAGTTAGGCCGTGCACAAGGATTGCGTATGCGTAATCTGAACACAGAAGGAGCTCACATGATCAAATTTACGGCTGAAACAAAATGTTCAGGAATAAATTTAAAGGATGGAACGCAAATAAGGAAAGGAGCATTTGATGCCATTCGTAATATTGTAAGCGAAGCAGGAAATGAATTTCCTGAAGAAATAGAAGAAATCATCAAGCGAATTACCGGCAATGGCGGTACTCCGCTGGTAGTGTGCATTGACAAGAAAATAGCCGGAGTTATCGAATTGCAAGACATTATCAAACCTGGTATAGAGGAACGTTTTGAACGCTTGCGTAAGATGGGTGTGAAGACGGTAATGGTAACAGGTGACAATCCACTGACTGCAAAGTATATAGCAGGGAAGGCTGGCGTGGACGATTTTATAGCAGAAGCTAAACCGGAAGACAAAATGAATTATATTAAGAAGGAACAGGCTGCCGGTAAACTGGTCGCTATGATGGGTGACGGAACAAACGATGCACCGGCTCTTGCACAGGCTAATGTAGGTGTGGCTATGAATAGCGGTACTCAGGCTGCCAAAGAAGCCGGTAATATGGTCGACCTTGATAATGATCCGACAAAGCTTATCGAGATTGTAGAAATAGGCAAACAGTTGCTTATGACTCGTGGTACGCTTACTACATTTTCTATTGCAAATGATGTAGCCAAGTACTTTGCTATCATCCCTGCATTGTTTATGGTTTCTGTTCCACAGCTGGGTGCACTTAATATTATGGGATTGCATAGTCCTGAAAGTGCTATCCTTTCTGCTATCATATTTAATGCGGTCATTATACCTATTCTGATACCATTGGCTCTTAAGGGTGTTGAATATAAGCCGATAGGAGCTAGTGCCTTACTTCGCAGGAATCTTCTTATCTATGGGGTAGGTGGTATTATTGCACCCTTCGTGGGGATCAAACTTATAGATTTATTTGTAGGATTATTCTTCTAATAATAAAAAAGACAATTATGAAAAATTTAATGAAATCAATTCGGATTACCTTGGTGTTTTGTGTGTTCTTTTCGGTATGTTATATATTGGTATTATGGATTTTCGCACAGTTTGCTGCTCCTGGAGAGGGCGGTAATGCTGAAACGATAAAACTTAACGGTAAAGTTGTTGGGGTAGCAAACGTAGGACAAGTCTTTACTAAAGATGTGTTCTTCTGGGGCAGACCCTCATGTGCCGGTGACGGATATGACGGTACAAGCTCTGCTGGTAGTAATAAGGGAGTTACCAACGAGGAATATCTTGCAGAGGTAGAAGCACGAATTGATACATTTCTGATTCATCATCCCTATTTGAAGCGTGAGGATGTTCCTGTAGAAATGGTTACAGCAAGCGCTTCTGGTCTGGATCCAGACATAACACCTGAATGTGCGTATGTACAGGTAAAGCGTGTTGCAGAGGCTAGAGGGATGAATGAATCGGATGTTAAAGCTATCGTAGATAAAATGGTAGAAAAACCATTGTTAGGCATATTCGGTCCGGCTAAAATTAATGTTTTAAAACTTAATATAGCAATGGAAGAAGCTAATCCGACTATATATAAATAAAATCTTTCAGCGTTTACTTTCTCATTATGGAGTTGTAAGTATATCATAATGAGAAGGGTAATGTTCTTTGAAATAAATATATGCTTGTGTAATATTCTGTAAATTAACATGTTGCTTCTTGCTCGTTTCTGTGGCATCTGTTTTGTCTGTAAGGCTGTAAAAGATGTTATATATGGAAGATATTTATCAAACAAGTTCGTTATCATTCAAAAATAAGAAAGATGGTCTGATTAATTTTAGAACGGTTTCTTATGTTTTAGGAATACTAGTTTTAGTTGAAGCCGGATTATTTGCGATCTGCGCTGGTATATCAGCTATTTATCATGAAAGTAGCTATATCTGTTTTGTTTGGGCAATATTAATAAATATAGGTATTGGTGGAGTGATGATACTTGCTGGCAACCGTAAAAGTAACATAGTTTCCAGACGTGATGGATATTGCATCGTAAGTATCTCCTGGATATTATTTACGCTTCTAGGTATGTTACCTTTCTATTTAAGTGGATATATACCCTCGGTTACCGATGCTTTCTTCGAAACCATGTCAGGTTTCACAACAACAGGAGCTACAATATTAAATGATATAGAATCATTACCTCATGGATTACTTTTCTGGCGCAGTTTTACGCAATGGATCGGAGGTCTTGGTATAGTTCTTTTTACCATAGCATTGCTTCCATTATTTAGTGGTAGTAGCCAGCAGCTTTTCTTGTCTGAGGCAACAGGAGTGACACATGATAAAATCCATCCTAAAATTAAGGTTATGGCACGCTACCTGTGGCTTATTTATATCGGACTAACTTTATTGGAGGTTGTATTATTGATGTTGGGTGGAATGAATTTGTTTGACGCATTGTGCCAGGCGTTTGCTACTACGGCAACAGGTGGTTTCTCTACCAAACAAGATAGCATATCTTATTGGAACTCACCGTATATAGAGTATGTTATATCTATATTTATGATTTTATCAGGTATAAATTTTTCTTTATATTATTTTGCTTTGAATGGGAAATATAAGAAATTATTAAAGGATGGAGAATTACACTGGTTTCTGGCGTCTATAGCAATTCTTACTGTAATAATAGCATTTGCTTTAGTTATAACAGATTATTATGATATCGAAACTGCATTTCGTAAGGCTTTATTTCAGGTAGCTACTACTCATACATCGTGTGGGTTTGCAACAGATGATTATAATTTATGGCCACCATTTACATGGATGCTTCTTATCTGGGCTATGATATCCGGTGGCTGTACCGGTTCAACCAGTGGTGGTGTTAAAAATTTACGTTTATTAATCATGTTTCAGAATATTAGGAACCAGTTCAGGCAAATGTTGCATTCGAGAGCTGTTCTGCCAGTTCATATTAATAACGATCAAGTTCCAGTACAAACATCGGCATTAGTATATACATTTTTTGTTACATACTTAATATGCATATTTATAGGCTGGACATTGCTGATGTGCTTTGGAGTTGGTTTGACGGAATCATTTAGTACTGTTATATCTGCAATAGGTAATGTCGGACCAGGACTGGGAGCTTTTGGACCGGTCTTTTCATGGGCTGCTCTGCCAGATGCGGCAAAATGGATTCTTTCGGCTCTCATGCTTGTTGGGCGACTGGAAATTTTTGGTGTGTTGCTTTTGTTTGATAAGCGTTTCTGGACTGACTATTAATACAAAGCAATAAAATCATTTTAAATTTGTAAACTTGGTGCTGAATACTAAATCTTACACAAATAAAATGGCAACTAAAGAAGAAAATGTACGTCATTTCTTAAGTCTTATAAAACGTTCACAAAGAGGTGCTTTTAAAATCTATATCGGGATGATTGCCGGTGTTGGTAAAACATATAAAATGTTGCAGGAGGCTCATGAAATGTTGGACAATGGAATTGATGTACAAATAGGTTATGTTGAAACACATGGACGTGCCGGTACAGAAGCACAGTTAAAGGGATTGCCTGTTATTCCTCGTAAGAAGATATTTTACAAGGGAAAAGAGCTTGAAGAAATGGATTTGGATGCTATCCTTCAGTTGCATCCAGAGTTGGTAATAGTTGATGAACTTGCACATACCAACGTAGGTGGTTGCCGAAATGAGAAGCGCTGGCAAGACGTAATGGATCTTTTAGAGGCTGGCATTAATGTTATATCTGCTGTTAATATTCAACATATTGAGAGCCTGAATGAGGATATTAAAGGTATAGCCGGAATTGAAGTAAAGGAACGTATTCCTGATAAGGTTTTAGAGGAAGCGGATGAGGTTGTCAATATTGACTTGACAGCTGAGGAACTTATCAATCGCTTAAAAGCCGGGAAAATATATAAGGCAGAGAAAATACAAACCGCTCTTAGTAATTTTTTTAAGACAGAAAATATTCTTCAATTACGAGAATTAGCTCTTAAGGAAGTTGCATTCAGGGTTGAGAAGAAAGTTGAAACAGAGGTAATCCCGGAAGAAAAAGCGATTCACAGGGAATTGTACCTTGCATGTATAAGCAGTAACGAGAAAACGCCGAGACATATCATACGTCGTACCGCAAGGCTCGCATCCCGGTACAATACCGATTTTATAGCTTTATATGTTCAAACACCTTCTGAAAGTCCGGACAGGATAAATTTGTCTGTTCAGAGGCATTTACTAAACCATTTTAAACTAGTAACCGAACTGGGTGGTGAATTGATACAAGTTGCATCACCCGATATTATACAGGCTATTATTGATGTATGTCATGAACGCCATATTACAACAGTTTGCATGGGACAGCCGACTTTAACTTGGAGTAAGATCTTTAAGATGCATCGTTATGGGTATTTTCTTAGAAATCTTTCAGAAATGGATATAAAATTGATTATCTTTCCGCAATAAAAAATGTGTTATGAATATTAAGACAAAATTGACACTGGTAATAGGAGCACTTGTTGCTATGATTGTGCTTCTGGTTTCACTTTCTATTGTAAACTTGCAAATCTTAACGGCTACAGAGCCCAATAGTCCTGCCGCAGGTCCTGGGTTGCAACGTGCATTACTTTGGATTTCGACTATTGGAGGTTTTTGTATTGTAATCGGTATTTTTATGCTGGCAGTTCTTCCTTCTTATTTCAATAAACCGATCAAAAAGATTATCGACGGAATAAAAGATATAGCCAATCATAATTATGATTGCAGATTAAATCTGGAAAGTCATGAATTTACGGAAGTTTCTGAGAATTTCAATCGAATGGCAAAGCGATTGTCCGATTACCATTCGAGTACCCTGGCGCAAATAAAGGCTGCAAAAAATTATATGGAAGCCATTATTAATAGTGTAAAAGAACCTATTATAGGCTTGAATAATGAACTGACTATTTTGTTTATAAATGATGAGGCCTTGAATGTCCTGAATCTAAAGCGTGAAGAAGTTTTACAAAAACCAGCTCAGGATATTTCCTTGAGAAATGATTTGTTGAGAAGACTCATACGTGAGCTTATGGACTCACAAAAAGAAAACAAAGTTGGTAAAACGGAGCCTTTAAAAATATATGCCGACAACAAGGAAAGCTATTTTCAGATGAAATATATGCAAATTAATAAACCAGGAAACAATAATTCCGGTTCTATAAACGAAGGATACGTTATTATGCTTAAAAATATCACAGAGTTTAAGGAGCTGGATTCTGCCAAGACCACTTTCATTTCGACAATATCACACGAGCTGAAGACACCTATTTCGGCAATTATGATGAGCTTACAATTGCTCGAAGACAGTAGGGTAGGTGATTTGAATGATGAGCAAAAAGAATTGGCACAAAGCATTCAGGACAACAGTGAACGTTTGCTTAATATTACTGGTGAACTGCTTAATATGACGCAAGTTGAGTCTGGAAAGTTACAGCTCAAGCCCCGTATTACAAAACCAATAGAATTGATAGAATATGCCATAAAAGCCAATCGGGTGCAAGCTGAAAAGTTCAATATACAAATAGAAGTACAATATCCGGAAAATAAAATAGGAAAATTATTTGTAGACAGCGAAAAAATAGCTTGGGTATTAACCAATCTGCTTTCGAATGCGATTCGCTATTCTCCTGAAAATGGCCGTATAATTATCGGTGTCCGTCAAACTGATGATAATTATATTGAAATGTATGTTCGTGATTTTGGTAAGGGCATAGATCCACGTTATCATCAGAGTATTTTTGATCATTATTTCCGAGTACCTGGTACAAAGGTTCAAGGTAGTGGACTGGGATTATCAATTTCGAAGGATTTTGTAGAAGCACATGGTGGTACTTTAACCGTAGAGAGTGAAGTTGGAAAAGGAAGTTGCTTTACATTACGATTGAAAGCATAATCATTAGATCTGTCAATTCTTATTTCTTATTATCAGTATTATCTTTATGGATAAGCCTCCTTGTTAAAGTTGATGTTTAATTTTATGTATATCAATAAGTTATTGATGACTTAGAAGTTTTATCGGACAGCAATGATTTCTTATAAAACCGTTTATAAGCATATCAGACGAATGCTTATAAACGGTTAATTTTATATTATACACTTATTTTATATGCTTCAATTTTACGATAAAGAGTTGCCAGTCCTATTTTTAAAAGACGTGCGGTTTCTGTTTTGTTGCCATTGGTATATTGCAATACTTTGATAATATGCATTCGTTCGATTTCCGCCAGTTCAAAACTATCTTTCATCGGTGAAACATCTGACTTACGTTTCTGTAAGTCGAGAGGCAAATCTTCGAATGTTATTTGCTCTTCGCATACGATTGAACATCTTTCTATAACATTTCTAAGTTCCCTGACATTTCCTTTCCACTCTGCATTTTTTAATATATTAAGCACTTCTGGGGTTATTCCTGTAATTCTCTTTTTAAGTTTATTGGCAAATTTCTCCAAGAACATATATGACAGACTTTCAATGTCTTCTTTTCTCTCTCGCAGCGGAGGTAAATTTATTTGAAAAACGGATAATCGGAAATATAAATCTTCACGGAAATTACCATTTTCTATTTCTTTCTTTAAGTCCCTGTTTGTGGCTGATATAATTCTGACATCTACTTTTGTTGGTTTAGTGTCACCTATTTTTATATACTCTCCAGTTTCCAGAACACGTAGAAGCCTTGCCTGGAGGTCAAAAGCCATTTCTCCTATTTCATCTAAAAAAATGGTCCCATGATTAGCTACTTCAAATAGTCCCTTTTTATCCTTTAAGGCACCCGTAAAAGCGCCGGCTTTATAGCCAAATAGTTCGCTTTCCAGCAAGTCTTTACTAAAAGCCGAACAGTTTATATCTACAATTGGCAGTGCAGCTCTTTCGCTGGCCTGATGAATGGCATGCGCAAAGACCTCTTTTCCTGTTCCTGTTTCTCCGGTCAGCAATACAGCTGCATCTGTTTTGGAAACTTTCTGTGCCAATGTTATAGCCTGTTTAAGTTCTTTTGATTTTCCAACAATAGAGTCAAAAGAGTATGCTATAGAGGTTGTTTTTTTACCTTTCTTTTTTTCAGTTTCATCGACTGCACGATTTATCGTAGGGATAATTTTACGGTTATCATCCCCCTTGGTGATGTAGTCAAACGCTCCATTCTTGATAGCTTGTACACCATCTTCAATATTTCCATGCGCGGTTAATAATATTATGGCGGCATCGCTGGAATATTTTTTGATTTCAAAAATAAAATCGACTCCATTTCCATCAGGTAAGAACACGTCGCAAAGAATCACGTCATACTGTTGCTTGCGTAATTGCTGCAATGCATCGTTACAACAACTCGCTGTGGATACTTTATAACCTTCTAATTCTATAATCCGCGCTAATAATTTACGAATAGGTTCTTCATCATCTATTACTAGAATTTGTACCATATATTGATTGATTTTTATACATCTTTATTAGGTACAAAGATACTATTTTATTAAATACAATAAGTCCTGTCAACAGGTTGCTTGATCTATTGGTAATGTGTTAATTTGAATAATGGGAAAAATATAAAGAGAGTCTGTTTCAATTTGAGACAGACTCATTGATAATACTAGCTACATACACATTTGCTGTTTATATTGTTGAAGTTGGACTTACTATTATCTATTTCACCGATGCAACATCGAAGCATGTTTAATTATCAGCGTTTTAGCATTTTAATCGGTACAAATAGATTTTTGACAAAGATTTCATTTTCTATGTACAAGTGTAAACCTTTGTTTTTCAGCCTTTTGATGATTTTATTTGTACCGCCTTTCTTCATTCAAATTTTGTATATCAAAAATCAAGTATAAAACTTTGATTCTTTGATAGTTTTATCCCATGCGCTACATGATGATGGTACAACAAAGATAGTTCTTTTTTGTGAATTTCTTAATGTATTAATGGGGAAAATAATAATATATTTAAGTAATACTTGTGGTGTAATCCAGAGATTATTTATGTTTTTGATTATGTAACAAAATCAAAAAAAGTAAGGCGATATTACATCATTATCATTGGGAACTTAAATTTTTTTTCTATGTTGTTTCCATTTTAGGATCTTTGTCGTATGTTTGTTTTGGTGATAAAACGTATAATATGACAGATAGCATAGAAAATATAGGTTTGATGATTCGGAATGAACGTCTTCGCAAGGGACTTACTCAAGAAGAACTGGGTAAACGTATAGGAGTTGGAAAAGCTCAGATTTCAAAAATTGAGAGTGGAAAAGGACTTACAATAAAGACAATAACAAAAGTTCTTGATGCTCTTGGTATGTCTGCTTCTGTTATCTTACAAAATACGCAGGCGATTGATAAAAATGTGATTGTATATATCGTTGCCGTTATCAATGAATTTGCCAAGACTTATCATATTTCTGTTCGTGAAGCAAATAATTATTTAATACGTTTTAATGGTATTGACTTACTTACGGAACATTATGAAGCAGAACATCTGCTTTCATTGGATGATGCCATTCAGGATCTTACTCAAGTTTGTTTAAATAATGGAGGTGGCATTCAATGAAATTATATCATGGTTCTGATGTTGGATGTAGCAAGCGGTAGGATATTGAAAATAGATAAAGTACTGGTATTTTAATGTGTGACTTTTCATTTTTATATATAAGAATTTATTGATTCTCAATAATATTCGTAACTTTGCAATATAATTTATATATAACAACGATGCAACATAATAGAATGAACATACCTGCAAATACATTATATCGAAGCACAAAATGCTTTGAGCGTGTGTCGTATGTTCATGCATCAAGCATTGAATCATTGAATAAATACAAATACACTTTCCAACGATCTTTATGTATATTATTGAGGGTACAATGATGCTGATAACCCTCTGATAATGATAATAGAAAGCCGTCGGAAAGTCCTGATTAAAACTTTTCGACGGCTTTTTCTTTATGCCTTTTGGTGACATCCGCTCGATGCGTCCTTCTCCGTCAATTCCGTCCATGGGCAAAATACAATGTATTATTAACCGCGCAGTGATGCGCATAAATGAACAAAATTATGAATTATAAATTTGATGGAAGCAGGGTGTTCTTTACATCCGACACGCACTTTAACCATACCAATATCATCCGGTTCTGCAACAGGCCCTTCAAAGATGTGGCCCACATGAATGAAACGATAATAGCCAACTGGAATAGCGTGGTTGGCCCTGATGATATAATATTTCATTTGGGAGACTTTTGTTTGGGAGGTTCTGCCGAATGGATAAATGTACTAAACAGGTTGAATGGAAAAATATATCTTATAGCTGGCAATCACGATATAAAGAATCTCAGGCAGAATTATACGAAGTACTTTGAACAGATAACGATGCAAATGCATATTGAGGTAGATAAACAGAAAATTTATCTGAATCATTGTCCCTTCCTTTGTTATGGAGGAGCTTACAGTGATACATGGCAACTCTTCGGGCATGTACATACCAGCAGGCATAACACCGGCAAGGATGTTCCGCGGTTGAAAATGCTTTTCCCGACTCAGTATGATGTGGGTGTAGATAACAATAATTTCACACCGGTAACATTTGCACAGGTAAAGATGATAATAGAGAAACAGATAGAACAATCAAAGGAAGGAGACTAATAAAATGAGAATACAATATATGAGTGATTTGCATCTCGAATTTCAGGAGAATAGCAGATATCTGAGATATAATGAATTGCCTGTTACAGGTGATGTACTGGTGCTGGCAGGAGATATTTCCTATCTCAAGGATAAGACTGCTCCAGTTATGAATTTCTGGAAGTGGGCATCCAAAAATTACCGTCAGGTATTGATTGTTCCGGGTAATCATGAATACTATAACTATTCGGATGTGATGGAACGCGGTTTTCAATGGAAGTGGATGTTGCGAGAGAATGTGGGTTACTATCAGAATCAGGTTGTCCGCATCGATGATACGGACTTTATACTGAGTACGCTTTGGTCACACATCAATCCGAATGATGAGTATTTTGTATGGAAAGGTATCAATGACTTCCGTCAGATTAAGTTTGGCGGGAAGCTGCTGCAAGTGGAGGAATTCAACCAAATGCACGAGATCAGTATTGACTTTATTCGGAAAAACATCGAAGAGAGCACAGCAAACCATATTGTGGTGGTTACACATCATTTGCCTACACTCCACGTGGTAGCAGCGCACCATAGAGGATCTGTTCTGAACAGTGCATTTGCAAGTGAGTATGATAATTTAATCGCCAATAGTAGGATTGATGCATGGATATATGGACATTCGCATACCAATATTGATACGGAAATAGGAGGGACCAGGGTAATCTCTAACCAGATGGGATATATTTTTGCAAATGAGCATCTGATGAATGGATTTGAATCGGGCAAGTTTATTGAAATTAAATGAGTACAGCGATGAATGAAAGAAAAATCATAGATAGAAAATACCTTTGCGATTTAGCTAAGGAAATTGGTCTGACTACATTAGATCTGGAAGCATTAGGCGAAAATCATCATTTGGAAATTGTTGTTGAAGGAAATTTACTGGAAAGGATGATTGAGACACAGCGTCAGTTTGAGCGTCTTGCCGTGATTGGTGATGAAGAGTGTCGTGGGTTTTATATAGAGGTGCCTCGGCCAACACCAGAAGATTGGGGTAATGCAGATGAACTGATTGCTTCGGGAGAATACAGTAGCATGGATGCATATCTGTCGGACTGGCTTGCGTTCAATCCGATGGAAACGCGCTGGTTCTATGTAACCTCAAGAAAACACGGGAATAACCGGTCGATTCATGTTACCGACCGGAAATTTACCCACTTTGTTATTTCTAACCGCTCCTCGTATAATGAAAAGGAGTTCGATGATGTTTGTTGCAAGGAGAACCTTACACGTTTTTTCGCCTTTTTGAATCTTATGATTGGTGTTATTGTAGCAGATTCCGACGGGTTTAATGAGTATGTAGCAAACAATCTGCCATACCAGCAACGTACAGGTCGGATTTCCAGAAAGAACCTGGTTCGCATAGTTCCGAGTCTTAGGATTGATGTAGAGGACCGTGAAATGACAGTTAAGGCTTTAGAGGACTCAATACAAGGGTGTTCTTTGTCTCCTATAGAGACTATGACCATACGAAAGTATTGTAAATTTTATCGCATTGCTAACGAAGCTTATAAGGCTTATCATAAGAAACGGGGTATCGGTGGACTTATCAATAAGGATTCAAAAAGAGATCTCCAAAAAATCTCGGATGTGGCTTACTACAAGTATATGAAGTATGTGGATGTGGAGAACCTTTATAACGTCGACAGCCAGGAGGATTTCATACGGTTTGCAACGGATCATTACGGTGAACTTGGGCTTTCACGTTTGAATATCTTAGCTTCAAATGTTCAACATCAGGGATGGAAGATTGTTGTTTCCAACAGTTATTCATCCAATGTCGGATTGGCTATGGAGGTGGCTGTTTCTTTATATAAGGCTGATGCTCCATTACATATTTACGATGCAAAGAAACTTCTGAGTATTCTGAAGGAAGAGGATTTTGTCCGACTGATTCCTGATTCATACCATAACTATATGGGATATCAGGAAGAAGGTACCGTCTATGAGCTTCCTTGGGAGTATGAATGTTCTGATGAGAAAAACTCTTTTCTTACTCTGGAGCAATATTATGATATTATTTCTCATACCGAATGGGAGTCTGAGAAACGTGTAGAGCCTATTTCTTAATGGAAGTCGTAATTAAAAGTTGGCTTATCTCCATGTTTATGCGTGGTTGATAAGCCATTTTTTTGCAATCAAAATTTCAAGAGGGAAATAGCGAAATTGGACATATAACAAATACAAAATATAGGATTTACAATCAATCACTATGATTTGACGATAAGTTTTCTAAGAAAAATTAGTTTTATTCTCAGAAATTGCATAGTTTTGTATTTATAATCTTCATAATAGTGAAGATTAATGCTTAAAAATATATATAAATATCATTATAATGATATATAAATTCGGTTTATATGGTAGATTTCTATGAATACTCCACGCCTGAGCTTGTAAGGCTATTAGGCAACAGATTTAAAGAATATAGAATTCGTTGCAATCTCACTCAGAAAGATGTTTCTGAGCAATCCGGTATTGGACTTACAACCATCCACAAATTCGAGAATGGTACAGCTGGCAATATTTCATTGTCAACATTTATTGTGTTGTTGAAAGTGGTCGGACAGATTAACACTATAGACAATCTTCTTCCGGAATTACCTGAATCTCCTTACCTGATGCGTAAGGATGATAAAAAGGTACAGCGTGTCAGACACTCTAAATAGCATAAATTATGGTACAGTCGTTAAAAGTAATACTTTGGGGTGAGGAAATAGGTAGATTGGCATGGGATGTCAGACGCAGGTTATCCTATTTTATGTATAATCCGGCCTTTTTGAAGAAAGGTCTTAACATTTCTCCATTAGCTGCACCGGTTGATGGAGCAAGAGGACTTACACCTGTATGGGGAGAAGAGGCCAAGATTTATCAAAAATTACCGGCATTTTTAGCAGATTCATTGCCTGACTCATGGGGTAATCAACTTTTTGAATTATGGCGCCAACAGAATCACTTGTCAAACGCAGATATTACTCCTCTTGACAAACTTTCATTTATAGGAAAGCGTGGAATGGGAGCTTTGGAATTTTTGCCTGAGGTTTCAAGAGAGCGTAAGGCTGAAAAAATAGATATCAAATCATTGGCAAATTTAGCAGAGCGTATATTTTCAGAAAGAGAAAATGCCAGAATCCTGCCTGAAGAGTCGGTAACAATGCAGTTATTACTTACGGTTGGTACTTCAGCCGGTGGTCGTCAACCTAAAGCCATTGTTGCCATTAATCGAAAGAATGGTGAGGTCCGTAGCAGGCAGATTTCCGGATTAGAGGAATTTGATTACTATCTGGTCAAATTTGGGAATTCGCAATACAGCTCGGCTGAATTGGAGATGTCCTACTATGAACTTGCTACAATGGCAGGGATAAATATGATGCCTTCAAAACTCTATCAAGTGGACGGGAATAATCATTTCATGACAAAACGCTTTGACCGTAATAATGGAAAAAAGATTCATACACAAACTTTGGCCGCAATTAGCCCCGATGCGGACAGTTACGAACAATTGATTACAGTATGTCGGAAGCTCCATCTGCCGGAAACAGACTGTTATGAGGTGTTCCGCAGGATGGTCTTTAATGTATTGGCAAACAATACAGATGATCACAATAAGAATTTTTCATTCGTTATGAGTGAGGACGGTACTTGGCGTCTGTCTCCTGCATACGATGTAACTTATATATTTGACAATGGAGGATTCTTGCCAAATGAAGATCATTGCATGTATATTAGGGCAAAACTTAGGGATATAACACGGGATGATGTTATTCAATTTGCTAAAGATAATGGCATACGTAGGCCTGATGCAATAATACGTGATATAGTTAGTGCCATAAAACAATTTCGGACGGTTGCCACTAAACATGGTGTTGCTGAACAGTGGATAGAACGTGTTGAAAATACTATAGTAGACCGCCTGAAATCATGGGGAGAGTTAGAGAATATGGCCCTGAAATATGCGAATTTGTCATAAACGGACATACTATTAAGAATATCCGTATGGAGCAAGCGTATAAAGGAAATTTCCATTTGCTTGCTGAAATAGACGGTCATGAACGTAAGTTTATTATTGGTAAGAATAAAGAAGAGTTTTCACTTATTGAATCAATGGGCATAGCAAACCTGTCATCGGATCAGCTCAAGGATATGGTTGAAAAGTATTTTATTCACTAGAAAGTATAATCGCCGACTTCGATAGACAGTTTTTTTCATTATGGGATTCAAACAATTAATAGTTTTAATGAGGCGGCTGGTCAATCGGTATTTCATGTGCATATACATTTGATTCCTCGCTATAAGGGAGATGTGGAGAATCCAAAAGGTGGAGTGAGGGGGGAATTCCAAGCAAGCAGAAATATTGATATTGTTTTATAGATAATCTGTCAAATAATTAGCATCTTTGCGAATAAATTGTAGTTATGGAACTTATATATGTAAAAGAAGTAGATAAAAGTTTGTTGTATCAAGGCTTTACTATAAGAACGGCTTTATTGAATTCTTTTCTTGGTATATTTGGAAAGTTGGACATTGGTGAAATGCGTCAGATTTCTATTCTGCTGAATGGAAAGATATATTCGGGGATTAAGGTAGTTAATCAAAACTTCGATAGGAATAAATATCCTAATCATCCAGAAATGTATCAAGTCCGTTATGATAATATGAATGATTTCCTCCAGGCATTACGTTCTGAATTTTCGGATTTATATAATTTCATAGATGAGCAGATGAAAATTAAAAAGATTATGAAAGAGGGAGGAGAGAATATGTCTAATATAAAAATTCCTCAAGAGCTGAAATCTTCATTATCTTTTTATACTACTGATAATCCTAATGTTTGGGAGGCTGTTCCTATAACTTCCTCTGATTACCAAGAGACTAAAAAGCAATTATCAGAATTAGCTATTACTGAAAAAAGCTTTGAGGATATGCTATTGACTGATAATAATGCAACTATAGTTCAAGAAAATCATTTTGTGAAGATTCGTAAGCTGGACCGTAATGTGTGTCTGAATTTAAAAAAACTCTATAATTTCAGATGTCAAATTTGTGGACAACTCATTTCTGCACCATATGGCAACAAGCCTGTTGTAGATGCCCACCATATTGAATTCTTTACACAATCGTTAAATAATAATTATAATAATGTGATGATACTTTGTCCTAACCATCATAGGATAGTGCATACATATCGGCCATTATTTAAAAGGCAAACAAAAATTTTTGAGTATCCTAATGGGTATAAAGAGAAGGTGTTGCTGAATTTACATTTATAGATTTATAAAAGGTTGTGACGCTGTCCAAAATCTTGTGTATCTGGAAATACGAAACTCAAATTTGAATCCCGTATTTCCATTTACACAAAATATTTTATAGTGCCACAGATTTTAAATGTAATATAAATCTGATATCTTCAATATCTATCTTCTAATAGCAGATATAAGACGACTAAAATTATCATAAATGGCATTTTCTCCCAAACCTATATTTGTCAGAGTATTACTAATTGAGCAAACCTTATTAAAAGGGGCATCTGTTTCTGTTAGAATAAGATTACGGGGTATGCGCTTAATTATTTCTATTCCGCTATTAGTCTTTGTCATTTTTTCGTTGATAGAAAAATAATATCCATGTTCTACAATCTTAGGAATTAGAGAGAGAGGACCTGAATACCAATGGAATATTACATTCTTAATGCCATAGGTAACCAACATTTCGAACAAGACTTTTTCTGCTCGTCTGGAATGGACACTTACTATTTTATTTTTTTCACTTAATAGCTGCAATACTTTCTCTAAAACGAAAACTTGATCATCTTTAGTTTTTAGTCCTTCGTTACTAAAATCTAGACCGATCTCACCGATATAGCTAGTTTTATCTAAACACTGGCTGAATAGCCGTAATTCACTTTTATTTTCGCTTGCATATAATGGATGAAATCCTAAAGCCAAACGTGAGAACTTATATTGTCTTACATGCTCATAGCCCAATAAAAAATGACTTGGCAGATTTGTCATTCCTATCGAGATATTCTTTTTTACCTCTTGTTGTTTGAGATACTGTTCAGGATTTGGCATCATATCAAAATGACAATGGGTGTCTATAATCATATTCCTGCTCTTATTTGTATTTCATTTGTAGCTTTTTTCTTAAGCCAATTTATAACTTGTCTGTATGAGTGTAAGGCTAATGATGTATATTCATCTAACTCTTGCTTTTCTATAATTCCATTAAAGAATAGTTCTTGGCGAATTGTACGTTCATTCATTCTGTTTTTTAGGAAATACAGAAGAGCGTTAAAATCCCTATTCCTTTTTTGATGTTTATTGTCAAGATTAAATTTAATGCCATGAAGTACATCAGTGCCAAGCAATGCCTCATTATCTAGACCTATTGTATCTAGTGCGACTCTTCTATATAAGCATGGCAAACACATACCACAATGCTTGATTTTGGCATTGCGTATTTCTATTCCGCTTTTGTCCCAAAAAACATTGTGACCACGTTTTGCACAAGAGCATGATAAGTCAACTAATGATTTTAAAATTGCCTTTTTCGAAGTATCTTGACAGCACTCAAGAACCATGTCTGCTTTTGATTTTAATCGATATGGGTTGTATATTGAGTTTGATATACCTATAGTATATAAGGCCTCCTGTATGCGTTTGATAAAAGTAGGATGTGTAGTTCGAGTACTGCATGAACTCCTTCTTCCACTATCAAGAGGTATATTTATTGATATAGTTCCATTCTCTGGAACTATCAATTGACATTGTGGGGATATTTTGTTTGCAATATATATTCCTGCTGCAAAAAATAATAAGGAACGTGAGCGGAATGTACTCTCTGTTGGAGTTTTAATATTCCAAGAATGAGGTTTAAGCCCTGCGTTCAGCAACACTTGTTCGTATTTATTCGAAAAGATATTGTTTTCCCTGCAATATTTTAAAATGCTTTTTTGATCACTATGCTCTTTGCCCAATTCCATATGTGAAACAAGTAGTATCTTTTTATCAATAGAGAGAGTGCTGGCCTCATCTATAAATCCAATCAATGAATCTAAACCTCCTGAAAACAATGCAACCTTTTCAAAAAACTGAGGATTATATTCCTTTACTTTTTTAGTTGGATTATACGAGTATGAATCTGCCTGTATAAAGTGGATATCCCAATTGTCGCCCGTAAGAAAATTGATTGCTTTATTAAAAGCTTCACGACCTTTATTCATATCCTCAAGATTTATTACAGGAACATTCAATAATATCAAGTTTCGTTTCCATCCATCATCTGAATTAGACAAACGAAGTACAGCTCTGTCCACATTATATACAATCATGGATAAAACTAATAAATCAAAAGCAACAGATGATGTATCTCGTGAAAACTCCCATAACTGTTTGGGATTAAACTTTGTGTCGACAGAATGAACTTTTCCGTCACTTCCTTGAAATGAAAGAGTAAAAAGGCCAAAAACTTCGCTTGTTTTTGACGGAGTATAATTAATGTTTATTCTTGTTTCCATATATCCAATATTTCTGATGTTAAAGAATCCAGGTATTCTTTTCCTTCTCGGCTATTGAAGTCGATTTGAGTTAGTTCTTTGCTTAACTTCTCATCTAGTTCGTTATGAAGCCAACCTCTCATGTCCTTCTTTATTTCTTCGGGATTACTCCCTTTGTCAAATATGTGGCTTTGAAATAATTCAGCAGAATATTCCAGTATGTATTCAATTTCAAATGTTATAATCCATTCATGAAGATCGTCATCTGTTGCATTCTGAAGTTTATCTTCAATTTCTTGTCCGTCTTTACAATCTGACAAAATATCATTCAGCACTTTATCCATTGCATAAGTTGCTGCTGCATCATCCATTGTAGAATCATTGTCTCCAATAATCTCATGCAAAAGCAACTCCTTGAAATCATGTGGCGTTTTCGGCTTTTGTGTATCAGGCAGTCTATCAATGCCTAAACTTGATACAAGTCCATATTGCTTAATATTGTTTAAAACAGTAGCCAACCCTCTGACTGCATGTCCACCAGCACGTCCAAACGAACTGCCGCCTCTCTTGCCTCCATGCCCTCCAATTCTGCCACCTCTATACAAACCATTGCCGAGCGCTATTCCTAAATTACCAAAAAACTTTGCATTTGACTCAGACTTATTGTCTGTTCCATTTGCTAGACTCGTCATGGCTCGTTTTGCTGCAGACCAATTAGGCGAAGATTTCAAATTATGTGATTGTGATGTACCCATATTTATTATTTTTGTATTTTTCGTTCAATAGCTTTTGTTAAAGGGTTCGCTTTTGGCAAACTATTTATATAGTTATGTATCTCATTACTTAATGGAAGCATTCTAACAAAAAATATATCCGCTTTTGTATCTATATCTTCGGTCTTTATATTACTGAATAATAATTTTAATCTGTCTATTTTGTCACCAAATAATAAATTATTCTCATCGCAATTAAGTATTCTCCAACAATTTTCTGACTTTGGATCTTTTCTTAGGTTATCATTAATCAAGTGAATAATCATGTCTTTTTCTGAATCATCGCAAGCATTAATAATTCCAGGCAAATCTCGCTTCATCATACTGTTTGTTTGCAAGGTACATAATCTTCGGAATAACAGCATGACTTTGTTTGTAACCAACGAAGCTATTGGTTTTTCATTTTTCAAAGCATCTCGTGCTATCCAAAAGTAGTTTTGTAAATTTATATCTTTTAATGACGGATCTGAGCTTAACCATTGCCTCAAATAATCTGACGACCAGTTGTCTTTCCATTGTGGATTTTGAATACCATTTTCAGTTTTTGCTTCTTGCTCAACATCATCCAATGGCAAAACACCTCTATTTGCATTTTGAAGTTTATAAAGTTCTTCAAAACGAGAATTGTACAGTGTGTTGTACTCTAATACCATTAGTTTGGTTAATACTTCAGGGCGTATATCTGTAAAACCTGCTACCTCAGCTAACTCTTGACGTACATATAAGGTATTTAGAAAACGTTTTAGTTGTCGTGGATTACCATTTAAAAAACGCTTAATTAGAGGTACAGTTGGTAAACGATATTCTACTGCATGAAAATCAATTTTTTTATCTTTGGGAATATTTGCTTTGATGTCATCTATATTATATTTGGAATGCTTGTCTGTTTTTCTGAACTCCAAATATTTCTGATGTATTTCATTAAAGTAGATATGATTTAAATGATTTTTGCATAGAAGAAGTGTGATATAAGTCTCTTGCTCGTTGTCAGACAAACGTGGCAGTTTGTATGGTAGTTGAATGAGTTTTTCCAAATAATCTGAAAATGGACTGGATATATCTTCTTTCTTCATTTGAATAGGATAATGCTGACTAATAGCATATTCAATAATACGTTCATCTGCACCAATGATAAATGCGGTTTTCCTTACATTTACAAACAACTTGACGGCCTCCAGGCAACCAATAATTCTTTTGGGTTCACATCTATCCAAATCATCAATATAGACAACAACAGCCTTATATCCCATATCGTCAACCAATTCTTCAAAGAGTTCTCTGAATGTTGCGATAAATTTTGACGTATTACCTTTTGTTACATCTTCAAGTAGATTGTTGTACTTATCCTTGTTTGTTATCTTATCAAGGTCTTTATTTTTCGGTAACCATTTCTTTAGCCAATCAGGAGTGAGATTTTCATAGGCTTTCTTCAAGATAAATACGCCTACTTTTAAAAAGTTAATTCGCTCGAGAAAATCATCTACCCGTTCAAATACATCTTTTCGCTTATTAATATCTTTGTCAAGTGCTTCTAATATACTTTCTATCATTGTCAGTTTTGTTGAGTCATAGCTCTCAAACTGCCAACTATTAAAATATACTTGAAGTATAATCTTATGTTTCTCGTTCTGTTGTGATTTTTCCCATTCATGTAAGGACTGCTGAAGCAATAGCATCAAACTACTTTTCCCAGATCCCCAATTCCCAAATACCCCTATGGAAATTGGTAACATATCATCATTCAAAATTATCTTCTTGAGTAAATCTGCATGGACTTGATAGCCAAGCAAATCTTGCGTTGTTTCATTATCTGACCACATTTTATATTCTTAAATTAAATTGTTTATATCAAATGCGAGACATAAATATTCTTATACTTATTTTCCATGCAAAGGACAAATATCTCTGAAGCCCAGCAATTGCAGTTCTAATTTCCTGGAGTTCCTGACCACTCATACCAAACAAGTCCTTGATAACCTTATCATCAATAGTTTGTTGGATCATGTGCAATCGCATAGAAGTCAAAATCATTTAATTTGAAGCTATTAATATTCTGAGTGGCAAGGATTATATTTGGTTTAGGCCTTTATTCGTTCTATTGCTGGTGATTGTCAAAGTCAAGCATATAATGAGCTCTATCAATAATAGAGAAATGGCGGATCTATACGACTTCGTCATTTACACGATTGTAAAAATTAACTTTTCCATATCTGTATATATTTAGTTTAAAAATAAGTGAATATACATTTTTCTCTTAAGAAGAAAAAATATGTTACTATTAATTTTCTATTTGCACAAAGTTTTTATAGTGCTGTTTTCTTTGTTTTTATAATCTTCCGTTGTCATTCCATTCTCCGTAAAGAAGTCCTTTTCGGGTATTTTCTATGAATTTGTTCAGGCGGCTTTCAAAAAGTTCGGGTTGATTCCTCTTGATTTGGATGGTATCAATTCTGATTCGCCTATATAAATCAGGAAATTGGCAGAAGTTGTTCCACACTACCGGGTCGGATTGTAGCCTCTGTAATATATCCTTGTCTATGATAAAACCATTAGGTGACATATCCGGTAGAACGGCTCTGCCAGCATCTGTCATCAGTCCTAATCGTTCCATTCTTCGGCATCTTTCTTTATTGAGCTCAGACCAATTGCTTCTTGGCTTTCGTGGACAAAGTTTTTGGACTGTTACATCATCTGCTATTTTTTAGTAGTACTGTCTATCCAACCGAAGCATAAGGCTTCTTCTACAGCATCGATATACCAGAAAGTATTGTCATCTGTAGGCCTTCCACGTTTCACAACTACCCAACATTCTTTCTCCGTTTTATGGTTATGTATTAGCCATTCACGCAGTTCGGTTCTTGATTTGACAGCTAACAAATTATGAATTTCCATTGTAGGCCATTTTGATTTGCATTTTGTAATTTTGTCCTTTCAGTAGGAGGTTATTGTCATAAATATCTTACTTTTTTCATAATGAATGCAAGACATAAAGAATGCTATGTCTATTCTTAATAATATGAATTTATATTACAACTTTTCGTGCGCAAATTCTCCATTAATCTAAAATGTAGCCTCTTTTCCTATGAAATGTAAAAGTACAAAATTAGGATCTGTATGGCCATACGGAAAGTGATTGATAAGCCAGTCTTGCCACATTTCTTTTCGTATGTTATCATCAGTTATAATCTCAATGATTCCTCTCAAGCCGACACTGTCACCATAGTTTGAATAACAAAGTCCTGCTTTGTTGTTCAGTTTGAAATCTGTAACCTTCACAGAATTGGCAGCGGTTGCCAGCCATACCTCATTACATCCTTTTGAGCTGATTTTCGACATTGGAACCGGACGTGGAAATCCTTCGTCATCAATTGAGGCAATCGTAATGTCCTTACATTGTGCTAACAAGCCAGTTGCTTTTTCTGTAAGTGTTCTTTCATCTTTTTCTTTCCATCGTTTAAGAGTAGGGAAGAATTGTCTCATATTTTCCTTAGCTTGTTCCGGAGTAAGATTCCATCCTATCTCTTTATTTATCTGATCCGTAAATTGAGCACAAAATTCTATCATCTGGCTCATGTTAAAATCTTGTGTGAATTGTCCTTTCTGATAACAATAAGAGCAGTATTCATTGTTCAAACTTCCATCAGAGTTTGTTCCTTTATTTGTATCAGTGAGAGGCATACCGCAACTTTGGCAAAACTCCTGTCCCATAAAACATTCTGTTAATGATTAAATTATGATTTCAAAAATACGGAAATATCTTCAATGTTCATCGGATGACTTAAAAAATTATTCCATTAATTTCTCAATATAGTTGAGTCCTTTGCTAGGATTACATCTTTATAAATCCTCATTGGCAAAATTTTCCTATACAACAAGCAGCAGGTAAGCATACCATATTCATCATCATTGCATTATATCAGAAGCTGTATTTCCAATATACACGATTCATAGAGGATAAAGATAGTAAACATTCATATGGGACTGCCAATTATTATCTAAAGATCAGTTTGTGATTAAAGACTATTATTGGTACAACCTATCATATAATAAACAGATCTCATATTTTAGCTTTATTATATGATAGGTTAGATGCATCAAAATATAGTTTGTATCAGCAACCACTTCCGTCTATATTACATGACATTCCTTCTGTAATTGGTCTTGAAGTAAGTCCGGCTTCTTCTGGTATGAGGGTAACAGAACCATCCTCTAGAACAAAGCATGGAATGCCTGCAGCTCCAACTTTTTTCGCTTCATTAAAAACAGGGCTATTATCACGGATTCTTAGAAATTCCTTTAAATATTTTACATGCGAACCTATGTCTATAATCTCATATCTGTCGTCTCCCTGTATCTGTTCTTCAACATAAATACAGTCCGGACAAGTATTCATACTATAAATTTTAATCATGACGTATATTGTTATAAATTATTACTATTGTGCTGGGCATTAATAGTGAAAAACAAAAGATGTATCTCGAAAGTATGAAATGTTGTTTAAATATAAAAGTGCTTATTGTTTTTTATACAATTCTACGTTATGTGATACAATTGTTTTTTGATGAATTGATGAAATGATGAGGTTATTGTTTGGATTTTGATTATGTCAAATTAGAATAAAAGTATGGTTTTAATGCATCTTAAAAAAGTTTTTTGTTAGATACTATTATCCTTTCCATACTATACTTACATTTGGGGCGATCAAGTATATTTGTTTGCTACTTTAAGCCCTGTTTTTCTTGTACATTGTTATTTTGTTCTAATCATATTTTTGATAGGTATAGTGTACAACAAAAAATCTATTTCTTGAGGTTATCCTGTTGTATAATTTTGTTGGACACCCCCATATAAATTGTTTCAGTCGTATATGATATATTGGGGACTTTTAATTAAAAAAGATCCAAGTCTGTATTGGCTTTCTATTGCTCTTAATATGATAAAACGACTGTAGCTGCTGGAGAATAACTTTTGAATTTAGCTAGTTTTAAGCCTTTCTTACGATTGTTATTGTGTATTGCTAATATTGGTACAGCTGATAATTTTTTGATCCAAATTATGGCAAAAATTCGATTCTCTGTTCTGTAAATTACATAACAAAATTATTCAGCTTGCTGCCATTTTAAACTGTTTTTTTCTAACGCCCTTTTCAGGAAGGGGGAATTAGGCTTCCCTCTTTTAAAAAAGTGAATAGGGCAAGCCCTTTTATAAACGCGTTTTTCTATGATAGTTTAGGGAAAAAGTATATATCAAAATATCTAGTAAAAGAGCTACTTTAATTGGCATTTTATCTGTGATTAATTGTTTGATTTCTATATAACTAATCTCTTCCCTATAGTTTCTTATAATCTTAAGCAAACGGAACATGTTTTGCTCATTTTTCTGCAATATTACAAATGGATTTTTATCTATCCTTTTGAACAGATGTTTATTGTTGGATGTTTTTGTTGTATATCCGAGCATATTGATGTCAATGATATAAAAGACTTTTTGTTATGTGTTTCTATACAATGAATGAATAACAATTTACTGAGTACTTTCTTCATTAATTTGTTGGTTAAAAAATATTTTGTTTACTTTGCTAAAACAAGATGGCTATAAAGTATTACAGAATTATGTTATTATGTATCAGACAAAATCTGAATTATTAAATACTAATGTTTCTTTTTATGTAAACAGATATTCTTCTCAGCCAATTTCAGTAACGGTTGAGGAAGTATTGAATAGAATAGCAAGTAATTATTACGAAGAACAGATTAAAAGAATCCGTTTTTTTAAGCAAAAGGAAAAGTTTGAAGAGGCAAATAGAATTAAGAATAATCTAAATGCAGTAACTTTTTGTGGAAATTTTGAGGCTGATAGAAAAGCTTCATTATGTAAGTTCTATAATAATATTCTTGTAATAGATATAGATAAGTTGTCTGATGAACAGATGAATGAAACATATAAGAATTTGTTAGAAGACAGTCATGTTGCGGCATTTTGGAAATCACCCTCCGGAAATGGTTGGAAAGGTTTGATTCCGATAAATTATATAAATTCTCATGATATTGAAGTAAATATCATAGATAAACACTATTATGCTTTCACGCAAATTGAAGACTATTTTAGAAATGAATATAATATATTACTTGATAAAAGTGGAAAAGATATATCAAGGTTATGTTATATGAGTTGGAGTCCTGAGTTGGTAATTAAGGAGAAAAGCCTTAAATTTGAAGTTGATTTAAGTGGGCTTCAAATTAAGAAAAAGAAAGAAGTCCGTAATTTACAAACAAAGGTATCATTACACAAACAGCCTACAACAGTTAACTGGAACTGGTTGAATCATAAAGAATATCGCTTTGCTGATGTTGCAGACAACAGATTTACAATTGAGAGGATTTTTAAATATCTATCTAAACGGCATCTGTCTATAACGGAAACGTATGAAAACTGGGTACAGGTTGCTTTTGCTGTTGCCAGTTCATTTCATCCTACATATGGGAGAAAAATTTTTATCAGATTGTGTGAGCTTGATGGGGTTCGCCATGACGAAACGGCAAGCGAGAAACTGCTGTATGATGCATATGTAAAGAATGAAAATAAAGTTAATTTTAATACAATAATATTTCTAGCAAAGCAGAAAGGTTATATAATTTATACTTAGAAGGGTGAATGAGGTATCTCATCATCGAGTTGCACTGCCAAAAACAAGAAACACGGCGCTTGGCAGTAAATCGCTGTTTTTTGAATTATCTGAATTTTAATTACGTAAGTATAAGTAAACTCTTTCTGCATGCTGGAAATATATATAAATAAAGATTTGGTTATAAGGAAACTGATTTCATATAGGTGTAAAATTGCCGAAAATGTCTCAAAGAAGGAAAGTATATATAGCCTTGTAAATGAAAAGTTCAGTCAGCCTTCAAAAAATAAGAATATTGAGTTTATTTATTCATTATTTCCTCCAAGGAGTAAATGGGCGACTATTAGCTATAATAAACGCAGGAATCTTAATCAGGTTGAAAGAAATAAGTTGGCTCTGTTGTATACCGTAAGAAAAATGGAGCAGTTGGATATAAAAGAAGACTGGTTTAGGCGGCTTAGTGAATATTCTGAGAGTATAGTTAGAAAAGGTTTATGTAAATCATATAAGTTTGAGAAGCCAAATGTTTCTGCCATTGTAAAAAATTCTAAAAGTAATCCAATAGAATGTAGGCCAGTATGTAATTTTAAGTTGGATGATAAACTTATACTTAGTCTTTATAACAAATGTTTGACAAATCTTTTTGACAAGTATTTTTATAAAGATTCATATGCATTCAGGGTTCCGGTTGGTAATCCGACCAAGTTAGCTCATCTTAATGCTGTATCTCGCATCAAGGAGTTCAGAAAGAAAAATCCTGGAACTTTATTTGTAGCAGAATGCGATATGAAGAAGTTTTATGATACAATAGATCATTCTATAATCAAACAAAGATTCTGTCAGTTGTTACGTAAACCTAAACAGGAAGGAATAATCAATCTAGAAGAATATCGGAAGTTGAAGAGTATTATGTACTCATATATTGACTGTTTTAATTTTTATAATGATATATATAAATATCAGGATCAGCAAAATCATCCTATATGGAAAGGTATAAAGGATAGCAGTGGAAAGAAGAAAGTGATTGAATGGATAGAGAGTGATATACAAAGTCATCAAAATAAAATTAAATATCCTACTATAACTTATTATAAACATTTTCTCGGGGTCCCCCAGGGAGGAGCATTATCTGGCTTGATTGCTAATATTATTATGCATAAAATTGATATGAAGCTGAAGAAATATTGGGAGAATAATCCAGAGTTTTGTTATATAAGATTCTGTGATGACATGATAATGATAGGGAAAAATAAGGAATTTGTCAACAAGGCATTCGATGAATACTCTGTATGTCTTGAAGATACTAAGCTCTATAGGCATAATCCAGGGAACAATAAATCATTGAGAGCTAGGGATTTTTGGGAAGGGAAAACTAAGAAGACATATAAATGGGGTGTGGAAGATAAAGAAAGTGCCAGATGGATTACATTTGTTGGATATGATTATAATTGGGAAGGAGATACCAGAATAAGAAAAAAATCCTTAGAAAAAGAAAAGAAAAAACAATATGAAAAATATAATGAAATAGTATCTTTGTTCAGTAAAAAAATAAATGGAGAAGGGGTAACTTCCAAATGGAGTCCTGGTTTCCTGATTAACAGTTTAGTCAGGCGTCTGATAGGTATGAGTGTAGGCAGAGTTCCTATTTGGGATTATAAGAATTATGATAACCAATATTGCTGGGCAAGTGCTTTTACAGAACTGACAGACAACAGATGGTCAAGAAAACAATTGAAACAGCTCGACCATACAAGAGAGAAAAATATTTCCAGAATCAGAAAATTTGTAAAGAGTGGTATAAAATACGATATAAAAGGAAATGAATTTAATCATGGGAAAAAACTGACATTCGACTATTATGGTAAACCATTCAGCTATTATGGTCAGTGTCTGAAGATATGGTAAAATAAAAACATAATATTATGGCTTTATCATTAACTGCTCAACAGCAAAGTGTTATAGAGATGTTCAATAATGGTGATGTTTATCGAATACCTGAATATCAGAGACCTTATTCATGGGAGTATGAACAATGCTTCCAGTTGTATAATGATATAAGAGAAGCTTTTGAGCAAAAAAGAGATCACTTTATCGGTAATATTATCATAGCAAGAAGTAATGATTCTAACAGGTCGTTTCCAAGTGTTGTAGACGGACAGCAGCGTCTTATAACGTTATGGATAATTTTACGTGTTTTGAATATTCTTGAACCCAATATGAAAATAATCGAAAGGCTCCTTACCGTAGAATCCAGAATGGGCAACACTCATTATTTGAAAATAGACTCAAAAGTGCTGGAAAGTAATGATTGCTTTGAACTGGATGATATTATGAAGGGTGATGCTGATTTTTTCAATAAAGTATACGAGTCGTTTACCGACAGGAAAGGCGTATTTAAGGAGAATGGGACATATTCCCGAATAAAAAAGAACGCCATATATTTTTATTGCTGGTTTAAGGATTTTTTCGACAGAGCTTCCCAGGAAATGAAATATGATTATATCAACTTTATTCTTGACAGAATAGTTTTACTTCCTATAGAACTAAATGGCTCAACTATAGAAGAGGCCGGAGATAAGGCATTGGTTATTTTCGAGACAATAAACAATAGAGGTTTAGACCTTAAAAATGCAGATATATTCAAAGCCAGGCTTTTCAACAAGGCCAAGACCTACAATGAACAGGATATTTTTGTAAAAAAATGGATTGAGTTTAATTCCAATTGTCAGGATCTGTCAATCGATGTAGATGAGGTTTTCAGATATTATTCACATATTATCAGAGGAAAGGAAAATATAATTTCAGGAGAAAAAAACCTAAAAGATTTTTTTATAAGTGATCCAATCTCGCCATTGGTTAATCTCGGATATAACGATGTGCTTGACGCACTGAAGAGAATTATCTCAATACTTCAGTTCCTGGCTGGTAAATATACAGACAAAAGTGAAGTGTCACCTTGGATACAAATTTTGTCGCAATATTCAAATATCTATCCGCAATATGCTGTTGTGGTCTATCTATATTATAACAAGTGTGAAACTGAAGAAGAACAGTCCAGATTTGTCCGTTTCCTGAAATCTATAATAAGATATTGCTTTATCTATGGTTCAACATCATACGTAAAGTTTGAAATATATAAGATAATTGCAAATATAAGTTATGGTACCGACATATCTGATTATTCAATAGATAATGAGATGTCTTTTGACAATATTCCTATGGTAGGTAGAATGAAAAAGGCGTTTGCCTTATTGTCATTCTATCTAAGAAATCCGGAAATAAAACTGGGAAGAATATATTTTGAAAAAATTGCACAAAACACAGATAGTAAACAAATAAATAGCGAATTTTCCGAGTTGGCTAGTATATTCGTTTCTGATTTTTATGTCGGAAAGATAACAGAAAAAAAACTTTTATTATTAAAAGAATCTCAGATACAAGAAAATTATAACCTTATACAAAATAAGGACAACGAGGAGTACATAAAACAGAGAGAAGATGAAATCCGGAAATCAATCATAAATTTTTTTACCAATAACAATGAAAGAGATAACGCTAAATAAATTCAAGGCATTTAATAACCAGATAACCATTGGTGACCTTGATAAATACAGCACGCTTATATATGGTATAAACGGGTCAGGAAAAAGTAGTATTACAGAAGCCTTTAAACTTATTTTCTTTAAGGATAAACTTTTGAAACTGTATGGAGTTAATGTCATGATGACTAAAGAAGAAAGAGAAAATAAAGAAAAGGAATTTCTTGATAATTACAATAATAAGAAAGATGTAACAAAATCTTTCAACATCACTGTGGACGGTAATGATTATAGTGAGTATAATGCAGAAAATGATAATGTGTCAGTCATTACAAATCAGGACTTATATAAGACAGAAAGCATTATTCTTTATGAATTATATGAAAAATCCTTTATTAATGTATCAGATTTAAGCACATACTTATCAAATAATGCAGATGACATAGTTAAAACAGTAAACTCTCTTCTGAATGATTATTTTCATGAAAATATTATTGTAGAATTAGACAATAAGGAGAAATATACTTGTAGAATCATTGATGATAAAAAGGGGCTCAAGTATGTACAAAACATAAATGTATTCTTTAATGAAGCAAAAATAAATCTTATAAAAATATTATTTTTGTTTTGTCTTGTATTGCGTAGTTTTGACAAAAGTAGGACTAATATTCTGATTATCGATGACTTAATAACTAGTCTAGATGATGCAAACAGAACTTTGATGGCATCATTTGTTTTAGAGAACTTTAATGAATTCAGAATATATTTCTTTACTCATAATGTGAATTTTTATAATATGTTTATGTATTCTGCAAAAGTAAAGAGCTGTGAAAACAACTGGAAGTTCAGAAATCTTTACGAATTTAATGAAGAACACATAATCACTGAACAAGATTCTTATAAAAGATCATTTAAAATCAGAGAAGATTATTCTAAGAATAGAAATATTAATACTACAGGTAACGAAATAAGAAGAAGTTTTGAGATATTGCTACACGAATTGTCGAAAAAAACAATATCTGGATATTATGAAAATACAAAATCAATAATTGACAGTATATACAGTAGTAAACACGTGTATTTAAAGAAAAATGGGAAAGATGTAGAAAATGTGTATAATCTGGTAGAGTATATTCAATCTTATGTGAACTCAGGTGTTGATAATAAAAAAAAGATAAACGAAATAAAGAGAATTTTACAAGAGTTTGAGAGTAATAACTCTATGCCTAATATAAAACAAATTATCTCAAATCTGAGAATATATCAGAAGTTTGCACTTCATCCTGCTTCCCATGGAGTTATGGGTGTCCAGCCATTTAATAAAAAAGAAATACAAATCTCAATAGAATTATTATCACAGTTGGAGAAGATTGTCGGATAAATATATATGAGTTCTAGAGACTGTTTGATATAGTAAAACAAAACGAGAGTTCAGATTGTAACTAAAAGGTTTAACCGAGTATTTACTTTGTATTGACCATGAGAGTTAGGTCAATACAAAGTAAATATAACTATAGAATAAACTCAAAATAAGGATGTTCCAAAGAGTCAACATCCTCTTCTTGTATTAAATCATTATGAACCAAGAATGATTTAATATATAGTTTACGGGCAAATGTAGAAACGCCTTCGTAATCCACTTTTGTATAAATACCTGTTTTAGGACGGTTTATCAGACCGGCTTCAATATACATTGGCATTATACAATATAGAGCATTGGGCAGAGAACGATTGCTTGCGTAAATTGAAGACATTTTATTTAGTATGAGCTGTGTTGATACTTCATCCTGAACATGGAAGAATTTTCCAAGGACAACCATTGCATCATATCCAAAACTATATGCAGCATTAATTAAAGATGTAAAGATAATAGCTCTATCACTTTTATGCTTCATCGCTACATAATACTCATTTTTGTGTTCTTCAATAAAAGGGAATAGAGGATTACGTATAGATAATTTTCCTATGATACTGCGTGCTTTATTTATTCTGTTGCTCCCTTCATATTCTCCTGAAGCCAAATCTGCTGCAAATTCAGATGAATAACACCCTTCTAAGGCTGCTTTCATAGCCATCTCAATTACATTTGTACTTATTCGCTGATTGATTCCAACAGTCTTTCCCATATTATTTCTTTTTAATTGTGATGAAAGGTATTACTACTTCAAGAAAGTGAGATCCTCCATGAGTTATACATTCATTATTATTAAAACTATACAGATTTCTCCATACAGCACTATTATTAGTCCATTTATCCGTGCAGAGAAGTTGATTTTCAATATCATTGTTGGATGATATAAATCTGTCAAGATATTCTTTTTTTGAATAAATCAAGTGCCGTTTGCCCCTGCTCTCTTTTTCAAAAAGAAAAGTTTTTTCTTGTGAAGTCAGATTTCTCCATGGGGAAGTATATACATTACCATGATCTGTAGTTATATATATATGATACCCATTTTCGTGTAATTCTTTTATATCTTTAGCTGTATCGTGTGCCCAATTTTCAGTAAGAAGATACAACTCTTTATTACAGGATGAAGAATGCATTTTTTCATCAAGATCTGTATCTACTAACGCAATTCTACGATACTGCATGTTATCCAGACACAAACTGCCGTGAATATATCCTACTTCATAAGTTTGCAATCGTTTCGCAGCTTTTTGTTTTGAAGAAGTCCAGAAATCAATCCATAAACTACTTTCAGACTTTGGCGACTGATTATATTCAATGACAGGAGATTCACCTCTGAATATAGCCTGTCTTGATAATTTTGTAATGGATGGAATCCATGAAAGGATTTGATTATCATCAGTTTCTATTTCTAGAAAACTTAGTTCTCTCTTCAGCAAAAGATATTGCCAATAACTCATTCCATCTATGACTACAAGTGCAACTTTATCTGTTCTGGAGTGCTGATGTAATATATTAGGCAATATTTTATGTACCATTTTAGGCCTTTGAATGGCTGAAGAGTTAATCATTGAAGCATATTTACTGTCAATGAATTTTTGAAAATCCTCATTAATGGTTTCTAGAACAGGAACAATATTGTCGTATAAATTGTTCTTGATTGCAGAAAGTAACAAGTAAGATATTTTTTCTATTGTTTCAACCTTTTCCCATTTTAATGGAATTCTAGTCAACTCTTTTTTTAGAGTTTCTTCATCTGTACCATATATGCTATCGGTTTCTTCCAATAATTTAATGGTTTCCTGTGCTGTAAGTGTATTGGTAAACTTCTTTTTGTATATATAAGATGCAATATTGAATGTAAGGTTTTTTGCCTTGAGTAGTACTATCTCATTACATGCAGGAAGTAATTTAGATATCTTAAAAGTTGGTGCTACATAAATATGCATCATAATATCAGGTAGAATACTTTCCACATCGTCATAAATGTAACATACCTTGTTTCCGGAGTTTTTATCACTTAGTTCAAAACGTACTCTTAGTTCAATAGAAGACTCAATAGGGAGTAGGAGCAAACCTGACTCTTTGAGTATTTTCTCTTGTGTATCAGGTCTGCTTAAGAAACCATCCGGATTGTTAACGACACTAATCAGATGTGTTTCGGATGTGATGCTATCTATTATTCTTTGTATAAAACTATCCATTTACTCTAACTGTCAAAATAATTGTTACATCTGGGATAATACTTTTTGATTTTTCGAATGCGGCTTGCCAATTCTTTCTTTCTTCTTTTAGCCTTTTCAGTTTGGAATTTCTTATATTGCTAATACCAATTTTGCTAATTCTTTGTTCAGAATAATCTATTGCTCTAACCTTCTTTTCAAATATGCTTTTAAGATTATTTTCTATTTCACATTCCATCCTGTGAAACACTGCATGTAGATTATTCTGTAGAATGGAATTATTGTCAAAATCCAAATTATAAGGTATTTCACCACAATATTCAAATGCATCTTTGGTTTGTACAAGTCTGTTCCAAACATCATTGCCGTATGGAGCGTAAACTTTGCCATTATCTGCCACAAATTGAGCACTGTAGGTTGTTTTAGTTTCATAATTGTTCTTAGCAGATATTTTCCAAACAGTGAGGAAACCATTAATGTCATTTCCATCGTGTGATGTGATAACCGGAATTTTCTTTTGGCTATTCCCGTCAATACCATCGAGCAAACGCTTAATATAAGGATGCTGCAAGGTTAAATGTTCACATTCAGGATTAAACCCTATTGATGAAGAATCAAAACATGCGTTTATCTTCTGTCCGTTTATTTCATATTCAGTTACACCTGTAAGTAACTTGTTTATTTTTCCGTTTTCACTTATGGCATAAAGGTCCAGCAGCTCTTCAAGCCAAACTGGAAGAGGGCTGTATTTTACCTCTCCTGCACTTTCTTTCACAATATCTTGTTCAGAGAAAGCTGGCAGCAAACCTTCTGTGGCCTTATAATCGTGTAATTTTTGCCGTATCTCATATAACCAACTCTCACTTGCAAATTCAAATCTTTTAGGGTCGAGTAATGATTGAAGGTAGAGATGATTTACATCTTTCATGTTTATTGTAGAATCCAGCACATCTCCACTTTTATCAATTCCCAGTTCATTCAGTATGGCATCAAGTTTTTCTACAATAATCTCATAAACTCGGGTGTCTACAGAGTTGTTTGTCAACATATTATATGCAATGACAGGATGCTTTTGTCCAATACGGTCCACACGTCCTATCCTCTGTTCTATAGCCATAGGATTCCACGGTAAATCATAGTTGAACACGATATTACAAAACTGCATGTTCAGAGATTCGCCTGCAGCATCTGTTGCAATCATGACCTGAGCATTGTTTTTAAATTTTATTAATGCTTTCTGTCGCTCTTGCAAGTCCATGCTGCCATTTATGCCAACTGTGGTAAATCCAGCCTTTTCCAGTTGTTCGGTAAGATAGGCTTGTGTTTTTCTGAATTCAGTAAATACCAGAATCTTAAGCTTTGAATCATTATATTTGTCTTGCAGAGAATAGATGTTCTGAATCAATGCTGTAGTTTTTGCATCCTGTTCGTATGCAAGGCAGTTCTGAGCTTCGGCAATAAGTTCTGCTAAAGCAGTTTCTTCATTAATATAGTTTGCATTCGGATATTCCACAGAATAATCTTCAGTGTTCAAATCCTCAAAATCTACCGTTTCTTCTTCATCATAATTACTGATGTCATCTACACAGCCGTTCTGCAAACGCCATAATCTGGTCTGCATGGCAGACAGTATGGCAGCGGTACTACTACTGGCCAGTTTTTGCATCATGACCATTACAAGACCAGTTGCATTTCTGTTGCCGTGCTTAGCTTTTCCAAAACAATAGCGTACGTATTCAGTTACATGCTTATAAAGAGCAATTTGTAATCTATGTTGGTCATTATCAAGATTTACATTGATTCTTACTGTATTTCTGGGTTGGAATAACTTTTTGCCATCATAGTCTACGGCATTACGTTTTTCAGAACGCATTATGTATGGCTCAATTTCTTGAATACTTGGCGTGCCCTCCCCAGTAAAAGCATCCGAATCAATTAATTGAAGTACTCTTCTGAAATGATCACTTTTACCGCGATGTGGAGTTGCTGAAAGTAATAGGACATTTGGAACAGAGTTACATAAGGTTTCTGCCATTTGATATCTTGACACTAATGCAGTAGAACCACCCATACGATGGGCTTCATCCAAGATAAGCATATCAAAATCTGCATTTACCACAGCCTCAAGACGGTACTTGTTGTATTCATCTATTTTATCCTGAGTCCATCCCTGTCTTACTATCAATGGCTTTAGGGCATCTGTAGAGACGATAATCTGATTATGCTGCTTCCAAAAGTTTAACTCTTCTTCGGCCTCAAAACTCGCGAATGTACGAGCCATACCGGAAATGAATTCACTGTCATATATGTAGAAGCTTTCATTGAAATGCTCCTTGAGCTCTTGTTGCCATTGAAGCATTGCCGACTTGGGAACAACAAGCAAGATTCGTTTCAGCTCACCTCTTAATTTCTTTTCTTTTATGATAAGACCTGCTTCAATAGTCTTTCCCATACCTACCTCATCAGCCAGAAGAAATCTTGTCTGTATGCCTTGCATTACCTTTTCCAGTACTAAAATCTGATGAGGAAGTGGTATCAGACTACTTTCGTATGGAGCAAGTAATCTTTTTTGTGCCATTTCCTCTTTTATTCGTGCAGCTATGGCTACATAACGAACGTATGACATACCGATTTTCTTATCATCAGTTATATCATCTTCAAGGTCAGAACGCAAAACTTGTACAAAGGTGTTGTCCTCAAGAATATGAATCCATACTGTATCCTTTCCAAATAAAGTCTTGCTGCCTATTATTTCAACACTCTTGCCATTGTATTTCATTGTTTCTTTCTGTACTTTTGATTTGGACTGGTTGATGCATCAGGGTATTGTTTCTCCAATAGGCCAAGCTTCAGCATCTCTGGTATAATCCTTCCTCTTAAATATTGACGGCTTTTACCTGTTTTTTCTGATATTTCATCTATTGTAATCCAATCTTCACATAATTCAAGAACCATATTTATTAGTTTCTTTTTATTTAGACGTTGATTGGGTTCATTAGAGCTTGTATCATTAGCATCATGGCTTGTATCATTAGCATCATGGCTTGTATCATTAGCATCATAGCTTGTATCATTAGCATCATTAAGATAAAGATATAATGATACAGTATCAGGTTGAACATGTTCTACAAGAGCAGGAATATGCCATTTGTTATCAATAGCTCCTTTTACTATATAGTCAGCACCACTGCCAGCTTTTTCTCCATAACCTAATTGAATAAAGAACTTCTGAATAATAGGATTACGGCAAACACTCTGACTTCCTACATAAAAGTCATCTACAGAAATGAGCATTCTTCCCGGATTCCTGAATGTTATTTTGTCCTTCTCTCTAACAATAAGAATGTTACCTTGTTCTGCATAATTACAATGGACTATACAATTTACCAAAGCCTCTCTAATTGCAATATGTGCAGATGTCTCTTCTGTTCTTTCTATACCGTTTAATAAGAATGGAGCAGGCAGTGTTTGTGCCAGTTTGTTATATACCTTGAAGAAAAATTGATAGAGGTTAGCATTCCAAGAACCGTCTGCATATATTCTGTCCGACCACCTTTCATTGGTGTTATTACTTAGTTTTTCCTGATAATCTACGAAGTACCATGGACAGCAAGCCTGGTCTGTAATGCTTTCTGTTTTACCAAACATCAGAATACCGGCGCGAGTGAATCCCTCCTGGCCGTTTTCTCTATCCACACGATATGCTCCGATTTTGCATAAGAAATTAAAATCGTCCAATTCGTTCCACGGATGATTGTCTTTGCGGAGCATAAACCGTTGGCGATACCCTTTTAATGTAGCGGCATCAATATCATTCATCGAATAGTTCGGTAATATCTGATTGTCGAAAGGTAAAGTTGCATGGTGAGCATCAGCAAACATCTGACGAATTTCTGAATCAGTACAGTGATAATCTCCTTCATGGTTTCTCTTAAAAGTATTTCCAAAAGGATTTCTTGTAAGATATACCGGTCGGATATCATACGATGCTCTTGGTATTCTGAATAAGAGAACAAAATTTCCATCGATGTCTGTTTCATACACATCACGTTCGGCAAGCATTGTTGCACTTACTTTTTCTTTGTTGTGCGCACAGTCCCAGAAACGTTTCTTATATGTATCAATTTGCTGCTTGTTAAGACCGTCGGGCATGAATATTCCATTCTTTTCCTTTATACCTAATACGATGATTCCACCGTTTGTATTGGCAAATGCAGAAAATGTTTCCCAGAAGCTTTCCGGCAATCCTCCTTTTGCTGATTTGAATTCAACCTCCGAGTTTTCGGAACCACTAATCAATTCCTTTATATGTCTTTTTATGTCAGATGTCATTTTTGCTTTGATTATTATATTTTATACCCTTGATGAAGCAATGTCATAGTACTGCAATAGAACTTCGTCTTCCTGTAGAAGTGATTCCAAAATATGGTCACCAACGGTTACTATAGCCTGATAGTTCTTCTGCTTGTAGCATTCTTTGAAACCATATCGCAATACTTCCAGACGGGTATCTTTCATTCTCTTAGCTTTCGGTTTTTGGGCCTGTTCCAGATACATATTGAATTCCTTCATCATTCTGCGATTTCGGATTATTTCAAGGTCGGCTGCCTTTTCAGGGTCCGGATTACGCCAATTTCCTTCTTCATCCTTGATGAAATTTTCTTCAAGGATTGACATTAGTTCTGGAAGAACGTCTCCTTTTTTAGGAGGAAGCATATTCTTCATCCATTCTGGTTGCAAGTCTGAATATGTCTGCGGGTTTTGGAGTTCTCTTTTTAACCATTCTATACCTTCTGCTTCACTGCTGATGAATAGTGCCATAGGTACGAAACCAGAACATTTTTCTTTTTTACGTTCATATTCTATTGCTTGTGATGCTGTGAAGAACATACCGTCTCTTTCTATGAATCGTTCTCGGAGCTGCTTTTGAAACTCTTGGGCATCCATAGGGATGGCATAGCCTTTTTGTACATAGTAGGATATCAGTCTGTCGAATAATATCTTAGGGCTACGTTCAATTACAGCTGTTGTAGATTCTCCTTTGCTTAAATGTACAGGTAGATGTACAAGCAGTTCTTCGATAAAGTCCATTGCTGTTTTGGCCTTATCTTCAGATTTTTCAAATTTCTCTATTATGGCATCAGAAGGTTTATAGCAAGTAATTACTAAGTCTTGCTTTACTGCAGTAGTGGTAGTTACAGCTTTGAATGATCCTTGTTTTTTATCTAAAGCTGCCACATTTACAACCACAAATCCTACTCCTTGCAATGCATTCTGTATGGAATTCCATACAGCAGCACTGGTATTACTGAATTCTATTGTTAACCATTTACCTGGTTTTAGTACTCTATAATACTCTTTAAATGATTGATTCATTAAAGTTTGATATTCAAAGAGTGTTTTATGTTGTACATTATTTATAATTGCTTCTTCTTTATTATTTGTTATAACTTTAATCCAACTTTCCCAAATTGAATTAAGTTCTGAATACATAATATTAGAGCCAAATGGTGGATCTGTAAATACATAATCTATAGAATTAGATCTCAAATTAGATATGCTAGTAGATGATGATACGCTAATTAAAGAATTATTTCTTTCATTATAAAATGATGACGAAAAACTTTTAATTTTTCCCTTTAAAGAATGTAATGGGTTTAATTCTATAGAGTATGAAGGAATATATAGTGTTCCCTTCATGATTCCACCTTTCCTGTCAGTTCTGAATGCATACATGTATGTGGTAACTAATAAAATAGAAGAAACCCAGTTTTTTAAAAAAATATTCTTATAACATAACTCTATAACTCGGCAAAGAGTCTTAAGATTTCTATTGCTATAAAATTGATGCATGTGTGTTATTCCACTTCTATCATTACGCCTAGCTTCATCACCTTCTGGCATTCTTGAAGTGTTAAATTTTATTCTGGAATTGGATATTGTATTTATCAATTTTATATCATTAGGCTCAATATTTTTTTCTCCTCTTTTTCCTGTTCCTGTTAATGTATAATTAATTCTAACAGGAACTCTTTTGGCAATTGTTATTGTTTTATTTAATATTGAATCAAAACAAACCTCCCATGCTTTTTCCATATTCTTCTTTGAACATGTATTACCACAATGTGGGCATGTGAATAACTCTTTTATAGTTTTTGTGTCTTCAGATACAGCTTCACTCCATAAAACAATCTCATTTCCGCAAGATGGGCACACAAAAACATCACTCCATATTGTATAATTAATTTTTGCTTTTTTACCATCTACTTCAGTCTCAAACATCCATCCAAGTTCTTTTTCTACTTGTTCTAGAATTCTTAATGCTTTTCTTTCAAAAGCTTTTGGATTGAATTTTAGATTATATGTAGCTGCTATTAAAGAGGCTATAGGAGATAAGTCAGAACAGATACCGTGTCTGACTCCAATCTGGGCATTTTCTTCTTTTAAAGCCTTTACATCATTCTCTGAACCACATAACTGTGCTGCAACACCGGTCATTCCAGTGCCACAAAAACCATCGAATACAATATCGCCAGGTTGCGTGTAATGTAATATATAACGCATTATTGCAGGATGTGGTACCTTTGTATGGTAGGCATGAGCCATATAAATCGGGTTATTTTTTCCTTCACTGACGTCAGCTGCATATGGAGTTTTTACCTCAAAATTTGCTTTACGTTTCCCTTCTTTTTCCAATTCAACTTTTTCCTTTTCCCATTCTTCGATAAAATCATTCAGCCAAGGATTGGGGCAAGCCGTATAATAAGGAGGATCGGAAAGATTGATTATATCATCATCCTCTCCAATTGGGAAACCTTCGATTTGTTTCAGCTCCGGCAGTTTTTTGCGAAGCTCTGCACGAAAATACTCGCGACGGGCATCTTCGCTTGGAAACTCCATTCCTAAGCAAACAACTTTATCTGGTACAATCTTTGTCTCTTCAAATTCATCATCAAGAAACAATCTTGGGCTTATATCTTTTGAACTCATTTAAATCTGTTTATTTATTTTACTATTATTCGAATATCCTCCGGCTTATGTCCTCTGCTCTGATTATCAATATAAGTAGCTAAGGCATCAAGAGCCTGCTGTTTGGGCATAGGACGGGAGAATATTTTAAGCATCTCGTTATGATTGATTTCCACCTTGGTAAAACTCCTCTGGAGCTTGTTGATAATATCAATCAATATGCGTGCATATTGCGGATTCAGAGAAATGTTTCCGTCAATGAACTGTTGTATGGTAGATTTCTCTTCCTGAGTAAGCATTTCCTTATTTCTCAGAATGGTAGGGTCTTCCAACGCATCATGAAAGCCTTGCTCATATTCCGCATAGATTTCTTTCAATTCATTTTTTAAGTCTTCCAGTTCCGGCAATTCATCTTTTTGCATGGCTGGATTAAAGCCATCTACAGATGTAGGCACAGAAAGAATCGCATTCTTGTTGACTAAAGAATTTACTACTTTCAATAGATTCATCTTCCTCAACCAGTTGTCATATCTTGAAGGATTGATGAATGAAGCATTCTTTATGATGTCGCACAATTGTTTCTCTGTGCTTAGCATTACCGCATTTTTCTTTCCATAATCTATTTCGCTTATATGAGCTTTCAGATAAGCTTCCATATACCATGTCGCATACCTGTCTTTGAGTGCCTCCAGTTTCAATTTGTAAACATCTCTTGCCTGTTTTCCTTTGTTTATTACTTCTTTGATTCCGTCAATGGAAGAGATTATTTCTGTTTTCAAATCATTATCATTTACATTTGATAGAGCAATGCGCAGATATGAAACCAAATCTCTGAATCCATCCAGTTCCTTCATCAAGTCCAAAGTTTCAAACACTTTGCTGCGGGTTTCGGTCATGGCCGTTTTTACAACATCTATCTGCCAGTCGATATTACGCATCTTGGCTTTGGTATTGTAGCGCTGCATGTGATTGCAAATACCTTTCAGACGAACCAATTCTACATCAAAATTGCGGGCATCATCTTCTGAAATGATTTCTATATCGTTGAGAAAATAATATCCTCCTTGAATCTTATGCTGAAGTGTTACTATGATATTCTCCAATTCTGATGCTTTTGCCAGTAAATCAGCAAAGATGCTGCTATTGGGATTGTCAAGCTCGTTTGTACGGTCCACACCCAGTAAGCCTAAACATATTTCCCTTACAAGAGGGATGTTTATTCCCTTAGGCGGACATACATTGGAGAATGTATAGCAATCCTGTGGATTGAGTTTACTTATGTCTGATATATTGCCGGCATTAATTCGGCTTCCTCCTTGCAATACGATTTCAATCTCGCCGAGTGCTGCCATCGTAGCAAGCACAAGCATTTCAAGGTCAGCTTCGATATGATAATCAATCGAGATATATTCATGCGTGTCAGCATAGAAAACTTCCAGAATTTCATCCCGATTCAAAACTTGTCCTCCTTTGGCTTCAAGCTTGTTTTTTATACTTCGGGCATATTCAGAATGTTCGGAACTAAGCCTTCCGTTTTCCCATAATCCAAGTCCCATCAAGATAGCTTCACCATTCCTGTTTATTGTTATTGGTGATGCAATTTTAGCACGGGCCGAACGTAAGAGGTTTTCTCTGTTTTCATTGGTAAGAGGTTGCTGCAAAGCTGAGAACTTAGGATAATGAGGATTTTCTAGCTCAAATTGTTTTTCCATGATATACGACGTGACGGCACTTACTGCATCGATTTTGGAATCAGCTTGTGCGCCAGGCATACCTTGCATAGGATGCTTTTCGCCTATATATTCTACCATGGTTTTAGCCAGGAACTCGTTGTTAAACATATTTCTGGCTTCCTTGTAATATTTCTCGCGCAGCTGTTTGTAACGAGGCTTTTCATCTGTGCTTGCACTACCTTCTTGTGAGAGGGCAGAACCATATAGCACAATCTTTTGTTTCAGCTCTTCGCTTAAATCATTCATCAGAAAATAAACACTATCCTTTTCTGCAGGTCTTGAAGAATTGCTCGTGTCAAAAATCGGCATGAAGAATATGTAGAAATGTTGTTGTGGCTGAGTAGTAGAACGTTCATTGGGGTTACCCATAAAAATATACCCTGTTCTACTACATTTATGTGATTGCCATTCTATATGATGTTCCCATATTCTGAAGTTTCTGCGATATGTTTCACCCTCAACCGGAAGAACTTCTGAAAGGAACATATAGAAATATTCATCTTTCTGGCCATCACCCATTTGGGCAGCATAGTCTTTAACTTTCTGTTCGTAGTTTACACCACCTTCTATACGAATATGATATTCGTTATTTTCTCCTTTAACAAAATATTGTCCGATAGTTGCCGAAACGATAGAATCAAGTACACGTGTGAATGCCAAGTCTACAAGTTCGTCAAAATTTTCGCATGTAATATCTACATGGCATAAATCATTTGCCAATGTCTCGGCAGAAACCCCGTTGGGATGGCTTAAATCTGCCTGTAACATTTTTATGGCTGCTGCTGAAACAATTCTGTGAGCCAATACCTTCTTTGGGGCAAGTCCTTTGGTGAAGTTTTCTTCTATCTTTTGATCAATCAGTGCTGTGATAGAACTTACTTTGCTTACGTCGGGGTCGGCATTCAAATCTACATTTCCTAGCATATCCTGCCAATAGGAATCATAACAAATGAGACCTGGTTTATCTGTCGGAACCTCGTCGTTTATGATAGTACTGAACTTTTTTGAAAGGGTTTTCAGGACTTCGCGCTGACTTTTACCTATTCGAATGAGTGAGAAATTTTCAAAATATGACGGATGGACAGGGAATAGGTTTACGTATGTTTCCAGATTGTTGTTCATGTGTGGAAACATAGTAGTGAACTGGGAAAGATGTTTACGTATCTGTGCCTTCTGGTGCTCGTTTTTCTGCAACAGTCGTTGCTGCACAATGAATTGTACATCTTCCTTTTGAATAGTCAAATCGACATATCTTTCATTTACATGTCCCAGCATATCTTTGGCAAACTGGAATTCAGGAGAACGGTAAATCAGTTCCTGTACACCGAAAACCATACGGAAATGGGTACGGTCGCTCATCTGTCCAAGAGCTTGTAACACTTGAAGATCTCTGTTTAATTTAGCAGGTTCGCTTCTTCCTTTCAGGTATGCCAGCATCTCATCTACCACCAGCATAAAGCCTTTGTCTGGATAGACTTCCTCAAAGGCTGCCAGCATTAACTCTAGTTTCTCAGAATAGGTGCGGGGAGTGTCATCATCCGATATGCGATAATCTACGCCCCATTCTTCTAATGCAGCATCGATTTTGAATGTTATTACTTCCCATAATTCCTGGTTATTGCCTAATTCAAAACGATACACCTTATACTTTCCGGCAATTGTCTTTAACCACTCTTTTGCTTTTTCGCTTTGAACCAGGTCAAGATAGTCTGCATTTTCGGCTATAATGGAAAACAAAGACATTAAATGAGATTTACCGGTACCATAATTACCTACAATCTGAATTCCTTTAGTCTCTGTTGTTGAGTTCAGATCCAATTTACCACAAATCTGTGGGATAATATAATTTTCAAAAGTCTGAGAACAAACAAAGTTCTTTATCAGTTTCTCACGATAATCTTCGTTATCAAGTTGTCCGAACTTGATAATCTCGTCAATAGGATCGAATTGAATAAGGTCGCTATATTTCATTGTAAATTGTTTTATTCGAAATTTCAGTTAGGTTTATTGAGTATGAGCTTTTTAAATCTCCTGCCAAATAAAAGATATTGTTTATAACAGTCCCTTCATTTGAATCTATTATAAGGATAAAGGATTTTGCCCAGGAATCTATTTTGGCTCTTAAATTGAATTTCAAAGCTGGTTCAAAAAGAATTCCAATATTTTTAATAGCTATGTATTTACCGATATCTTTATCGTTTACAATATTGCTACTGATTATTTTCTCAAGAGCATCGTCTGCAATTAATGACAATCTTTTGTTGTCTATATTAGATTCTATTGCTTTGGATAATTCTTGTCCAATATTAATATATGGTACTATCATGGAAGAAAAAGGCATAAATAATAATTTATGTCTGGAATCCTTATTTATGTATTTAGTCAAGTTTATCATATTGGAATCTTTTCTGAACTTATTACAATCACTTTGAAGAATTAAGAAGCTCTTTAATATCTACATCTAAGACTTCTGCAATTTGTAATAGAGTTTCCAAACCGGGCTGTGATGTATTAGTACACCATTTGGAAACCGTAGCAGGGTCTTTCCCTAATTGTTGGGCTAACCATTTATTGGTTCGTTTTCTTTCCACAAGAACAACTTTTATTCGGTTTATATCTTTTTCCATAAGGATGTTATTACTCATATGTGCAAAGATAATAAAACAGTTTAAAGATTGGAACCATAAACTAAAAGTATTTGCAATGAAAATTGCGAATTACTTCAATATTGTTCTATAAATAATATATATTTGTATATGCTTCAGACGAGGATATGAAAGAAAATGTCGGTGTGTTAGTAAATTTTAAATTGAAAATTATGAATGAAGGTGCTGAATATGAAAAATTTACCCAGGAAATTTATAATGAAATATTAAAAAATCAATCTGTAAAAAATATAGATGTAAAGCATAATGTAAAATTGGTAGGAAAGTCAGGCCAGAGGCATCAAATAGATGTGTACTGGGAGTATCAATATGATAATACTACATTTAAGATTGCAATAGAATGTAAGAATTATAACCATACAGTATCTATTGGTAAAGTGAGAGACTTTTTTGGTGTCCTTTATGACTTGGAAGAAGTAAAAGGCATTATGGTTACCAAGAAGGGTTATCAAGAGGGGGCAAAGAAGTTTGGTGAGCATTACGGAATTGATTTAATGGAATTAAGAGAACCAGAAGAAGGAGAGGCTATTGTTGCTGAAACCACATTAACTATTGACTGTTCTGTTAGACATAGACTTTTTCTTATTGATGAAGATTGGGCTAAAAAATATGATTTAAATATTCAATCATATAAGCAACGATTAGATTGGCTCAGTTTTCCTGTTTGTGATAAATGGATTAATGCTACCCATATTCCTTTAACTACTAAGGAGGATAAAATTAGGAATTCTGAAGGTAAGATTATTGTAGATATACGGAAATTGGAAGATGAGTTGCCGAAAAAATCCAAACAAGATGATGGCTATGTTTATCCTTTTGAGGATGCTTATGTAAAAACAGAATGGGGAGATATTAAGATTAAAGAAGTGAAATTTGAGTACGAAAATCATACAGAAATAAAACAATTTAAAATTGATGCACAAAATATAACAAAGGCAATACTAAAAAATGCGATTAATAAAGAAGTCCTGTTCGTAGGAAAAAATTTTAAGGATTTATTTAAATAATAGGGAAGAAAAAAGACTCAATTCCTTAAATAAGGAAGTATTGAGTCTTTTTTCTGAATTATGATGAAAATTTGATGAATTATAAATCATTCATTCCCTTTTGTTTAATAACAATATTCATCATTTCATCAAATCATCGGAATTTTCTAAGAAATTCTTTTGTAATGGTATAGTAGCGGCCAGTTTTCTTTTCTTCCCGATACGGAGGGCCTGGAGGGAAGTTTTTTATAAAGGTTGAATAAGCAAGAGAATTGTCAGTTGGTGTAAGTTTCCAGTTCCTTTTTAAAATGTTTCGAATTTGATAGGTTTCAACCTTGATATTACTAAGCATTAATAACTGTTGAATGTCATTAATACAGAAAGTCAATTTATCCTGGCTCATGGTATCCATGATATTTAAGCAGATTTCAGCGAGGTCTATTTCTGTATGATTCCTGCTACAATTGATAATCCTGTCGAGAGCTGGCGTATGTATCAGTTGCGGACTGAACCACATTCTACTTTCTTTGTCCGTAGTAAGTTGACGGTGTTGAAGAAAGTAAAGAAATGCTGGAATTTCCGTGATTAGTTTTTGAAGAAAACTCGTATCGTCATTTTTGAGAGGATTAATTTTTCGCACCCAATAACGTGTTTCTCCCGGTTCTATAAGAACAGGGGTATCTTCATTATTGGAACACATGATGAATTTACCAAAAAATTGCACTTCACAGCGGTCTTTACCCTTTGCTTCAATCTTGTATACACTTGCTGTACTTAGATTCTTTAATCGTTCAGAATCCTCTCTACGGTTAAGCAACACTTCGTCAACTCCAATGAGTAATTTGCCGGCCCAATCAGCGTTGAACTGGCTACGAAAATCTTCGTTGGTATTAAATGTGACGTTATCCTGAAAGATTGCTTTCAGAAAATTCAGAAAGGTACTTTTACCGGTGTTTCTTTCTTGAGAAACCAAAAGTAGAATTGGTAGTTTCTGTACTGGATTGAGATAAAGAAGCTGAAAGTAATCCATACCTAACTCATAATGTTCCCCGAAAATATGAAGAATAAGTTCTTGTATATGTGGGAACTTCCCTTTTTGTGGGGTATGGGTAATCGGCTCATACAGATTAAGGAACGAGCCAATATTCCTCTTATAATCTACGTGACTTGGTACCGTGCAGAAGCCATCGTATTTAGGAACACTTGCTATGAAGTCTTTCCCATGATCATAACGTAAAGTCCCCATACTCCAAGGGACTCTACGCTTGGCAAATGTACCATTAATAAGAGGCTGAAAAACTATTTTATAGAGTGTGGTACCAACTCTTACGTATTCATCTGTCATTTCAATTTTTCCCATATCTAAAATTCCTCCCATCCTGATTTTGGTTTATGTTTTACTCCTTTTTGTATCTCTTTGTATAGGCTCTCTTTGTCAATCGGTTTTTTCCTGCTTTTTTCCATCCACTCCATAAGTTCGGTACGTTTGAATTTAAGCATTTTCCCAGGTTGATAATAGGGAATTTTATTTGCCTGAACAAGAGCATAAACCGTTGGCTTAGCAAGGCTGAGTATCTCACAAGCCTCGTTAATACCAATCATTTCTTCCTTTGCTGCTGTCTGTCTCTTTAATAACTGCTTCATCTCATTAATAGAAATCGTCAGTTCTTCCACCTTCTCCAATAGAAAAGCTGTGGCTTGAGGTAATTCCTCGAAATTTAATTTCATCTTCATTATTTTTAATTGATTTTCAGCAAAGAAAGATGGTGTATTATTGGTTAACTGGTGGATTATAAGTTAACCAATGGATAGTAATGTTTTTTCTATATTAATCCCTTGAAAAGGGAAGAGATTGTGCAACGAGCGGCGTTCCGATAGGAATAATTTTTATTGTAAACCGTCCTTCATTACAGGTGAGTTTGCTTGAAATGGTCAGTATCTCAGTATCTTCAAGCATAAGCTGAAAACTTTTTTTGATGAAATGTGCTATTTGCATGTTTGAGCATCCTAATCGCTTTCCGATATTTCTAGCTAAATGGTATAGATCTTTTGATGTAACTCCATTCAAACGACGTGATACAGCTGTCTTTATTTCTGTTTTATTGTTTAAGGCCATAATATTTTCTTTCATGACACTCATTTCATTGCTTGTCAGTATATCTTTGAAAGTAGCTTCAAAATAAGACATGACTTCTTTTATTGTATCATCTTTTTCTTTTTTGATACGTTCTCTATCCAATCTTACTTCTTCTTCATGAGAGTACAATATAGAATTTTCTGTCTTTTCTTTATTGTCATCAATAGTTTTATGAAATAGTTTCATCGATAGTCTATCATTCCTTTTCGTATTTCCCTTTATTGGGGTAACCCTTCTACTTCTTTGATCTTTTAATACATCAATAAAATTACATATTGTAGGTACAATATATTTACAGTAAGCTATTTCAATCATAAATATGATTATAATAAAAAGTAGGGTAGTGAAGAGTGAGTATAATACAAGATCCAGACTATGTGGAGAGTTACCTTTCAATATCAGATATCTGGGAATTGAGGTAATTGAACATATTGCAGTTACATATATTACAGCAAGATGGAATAAATTTAATCTTTTCATAATTAGTGATTTTTTGTTATTGATTTTGATGCAAATATATTTTTGAAGTATCAGAAATTAAAGGAAAAGATTACAAAATGTCTGGTTTTTAATATAATATAAGTATCATACTTCATGAAATCGCCAATCATACTTATAAAAAAACGAACAAAGAAAATTTACATTTTTAACTGTATTTTGTATTGCTACATAAATCAAAAAGCCGTTGGGAAACTTCGATTTTCCCAACGGCTATACATATAAAAACTTTTGATCACTGTTGCATGTTTATTTCAGATATGCAATTTTATTGCATATTACTTTAGTGATATTTTATCGACAGTTTCTCTTTTCTTTTCACTTACTAATTGTAGGCTCGGCTGTCGGCGCCA
>ENA-OPWD01000193-OPWD01000193.1-human-gut-metagenome-genome-assembly--contig:-NODE-193-length-53981-cov-3.142714_pt1 | contig 53981 bp, 53 predicted proteins | sample MGYA00241502_ERZ501996 | MGnify/ENA primary metagenome ERZ501996 (study PRJEB25962, sample SAMEA2042011) | human gut metagenome | biome: human gut; feature: human-associated habitat; material: faeces... | reverse complement strand
ACTCCGCGAACCAATAATGGCCGAACTGGTGAAATTCCAGTAGCAACAGTTAAAGTCTGGATGAAAGAAGTGTTTTTTGTATTACTTTTTATATACAAAAACGTACCTAGAAGATTATTTTAGGTGCGTTTTCTTTGTTTAAAGGAGGTATATAAAAATGAGTACAAAGAAAATAACAACAGTAGGGATGCTTTGTGCCATGGCAATGATTGTCAATGTTTTGATTTCATTTCCCATTGTTCCAGCAGTATCTTTTTTAAGATATGATCCCAAAGATATTTTAATTGTTATTGGGGGATTTATTTATGGTCCCATGACATCTTTTTTAATGAGTTTTATTTGTTCGGTTTTTGAAATTATGTTAAAGGGAGGTAATATCTTAGATGTCTTAATGAACATGGTTTCAACCTGTTCATTTGCTTGCATGGCAGCTTTTATGTATAAAAAAATCCATAATCAAAAAGGAGCAGTTTTAGGACTTGTCTTAGGCGTTATCTGTACAACGATTTCTATGCTTATTTGGAATTATATTATTACACCGATTTATTATGGGATGCCAAGAAGCGCTATTGTACCTATGTTGCTTCCAGGAATCTTACCTTTTAATTTAATTAAAGCAACGATGAATGCCGCCATTGTCTTTTTCTTATATAAACCAGTGGTTCAAATATTAAGAAGAACACATTTAGTGGAAACAACAGATCGACAAGGAAGTGTCTATAAAGGATATATCTTTGTCGTAGGTATTATTTTAGTAACAATGATTTTATTTATTTTAGGATATCAAGGAATTATATAGGAGGAAATAGGATGGAATTTTTAGAAGCTAAAGAAATCATGAAACAAAAAATGGGAGATTGGAAAATTATGGCACTTGCGAGTTGCGAGGATAATTATCCTATGGTTCGAAATGTAAGTTGTCTTTTTTATAATGATAAAATCTATTTTAAAACAGATAAAAATTTTAGAAAGACACAACAATTATTTAAAAATAATCGTGTTGCAATGTGTTTTAATGGAACACAAGTTGAAGGGACAGCTGTCAATAAAGGGCTTGTGGTAGATGAACCAGGAAGAGTTTTTGAAAAGAAATATAAAGAATATTTATGGCAAAGCTATAATGCTTATTCGCATGTAGAGAGTGAAATTCTTATTGAAGTAACACCAGAGTTTGTTGAAATTTGGGATGAGAATGAAAATCGTCATGCTTTTCAATTGTTTATTGATTTTAAAAAGAAAACAGTTGAATATAAACCTTATGACTAAAGAAATCATATGATTTGATTTCTTTTGTGGAAGTGTTAAAATAATAAACGAAAAGAAAGTCTTCAGGGCAGGGTGAAATTCCCGACCGGCGGTGATAGTCCGCGAGCGCAAGCTGAAAAGGTGTAATTCCTTTACCGATAGTAGAGTCTAGATGGAAGAAAGACATTTTTTTAAATAATGTTTTTAGTCATGAAGATTAGTATTTTCATGATATTTTTTATTTTAAAGGAGAATTATTATGAAAAGTACTAAGACACAAAAAATGGTTTTAGCGGCTATGCTGGCAGCACTTGGGATGATTTTGAATTTGATTGAGATTCCTTATCCCTTTGCACCTTGGCTGAATTTAGATTTATCAGAAATTGTCGTATTGGTGGCTATTTCAACTTTAGGATTTGTTCCAGCTTTATTTGTTTGTATTTGTAAGTTTTTTGTTTCAATTTTATTTAAAGGACCAGTTGGACCAATTGCGATTGGACAAATTGCGGCACTTATTGCCTCACTTTCAATTTGTGTAACGTATTCATTACTTGCACGTAAATTTGATCCAGAAAAAAGTAGAAAGAATTATTTGTTGGATATGGTCTTAACGATGCTGATATTTGCTTTTATTATGTTTGTTATTAATTATTTCTTTGTAACACCAACGTATTTAATGCAAAAGCCAACATGGTATACAAATCTACCATTTGCTGTTGATATCCAAGCTTTTAATCAACAATATGGTTCCAATATTTCAATACCAAGTTTTTTATCATTTATGTCCCCTTATGGACAAGCGATCTTTATTATCTATTTTCCTTTTAATTTCATTAAAGGAATCATTACAGGAGTCGTTTATTATCTTGTAAGACCGGTAGAAAAAAGATTTAAAAGTAAATATCTACAAGAAGCCTAAAAAGGGCTTCTTTTTTTATAATCATTATTATGTTATAATGGCATGGGACGGTGGGAAAATGACGTATTCAAGAGTAAAAAAATATCAAGAGTTAAGAGATGGTTTAAAAGATGAAGTAGCTATTTCAAAAGAAAATAGACAAGAAAAACCACAAGTAGAGGAAGAAGATGATTTTTTATCTTTTATGAAAAAAGATAAAAAAGATGAAAAAGAAGTAAATTTAGAAGATACTTTAACAGAAGCAAAGACTTTTGAACAAATGCGTGAAGAAAGTTCAAAGGAACTCGATAGAGCTTTAAAAAGTGCTAAAGAAAGTGTTGGAAAACAAGATGAGTACAACACACGTATGGATATCTTAAATAAAATAAGAGAACCTGAAAAAAGAACGATTAAAATTGATTCAGTAGAAGACTTTGCCACAGAAGAATTTTCAAGAGGTATGTTTATTAATCAAGAAAAAGAAGAAATTGATGAAGAAAAGCCAAAAGAAAAGATGTCTTTAATGGAAAAACTTGCTTCAATGTCACCTGAAGAAGATGCTAAAAAAGCAGAAGCTGTTTTAAATCAAGAAGCAGTGGAAGAAGAAATCATTGAAGAAGAACCTGTTGAAGAAAAAGTTGTTGAAGAAAAAGTTGTTGAAGAAGAAGTTGTTGAAGAAGAATCTGACGAAGAACAAATCGTTGAAGAACAAGAAGATGAAGAAGTTGATGAACCAAAGGAAAGTAAAGTCGTTAAAGTAATGAATGTTATTAATGTTTTATTAGTTGTTATTTTTATTGCTTTACTTGGAATGATTGTTTATCAAAGTTTCTTTTAAACTAAGGTAAGCCTTAGTTTTTTTAAAGGGAGAGAAATGTATGAAAAAAAATATATCAGTTGCTATTGATGGACCAAGTGCTGCTGGAAAAAGCACAATTGCAAAAATGGTTGCGAAAAAAGAAAATTTCATTTATATTGATACGGGTGCTATGTATCGTTGCGTGGCTTACTATTGTTTAACTCAAAAAATTGATTTAAATGATGAAAAAGCGGTTGAACAAGCAATCGAACATATTCAAATACGTCTAACACCAGATAATAAAGTTTATTTAAATGATGAAGATGTAAGTAATCAAATTAGACAAGACCAAGTTTCACTTGGGGCAAGTTGTGTTTCTAAATATCAAGTGGTACGTAGCTTTTTAGTAGATGAACAAAGAAAAATGGCAAAAGCGGGAAATGTCATTCTTGATGGACGTGATATTGGAACGGTTGTTTTACCAAATGTAGATTTAAAAATCTATCAAATTGCGAGTGTGGAAACACGTGCAAAAAGACGTTATTTAGAAAATTTAGAAAGAGGTCTTGATGCTGATTTAGAAACAATCAAAAAAGAAATTGAAGAAAGAGATTATCAAGATACACATCGTGAGATCTCACCACTTAAAAAAGCAGAGGATGCCATCGAATTAGATACATCGTCTCTTACTTTAGAAGAAGTTGTTGAACAAGTTTTAACTTTAATACAAAAAGCAAAGGAGGAATAATATGGCAGGTGTTGTTGCTATTGTTGGTCGTGCCAATGTTGGTAAATCAACAATTTTTAACCGAATTGTTGGAGAAAGAATTTCTATTGTCGAAGATGTTGCTGGGGTAACACGTGATCGTATTTACGCCAAAGCATCATGGCTTACGAAAGAGTTTAATATTATTGATACAGGTGGTATTGAATTAGAAAATGCCTCTTTTACAACACAAATTAAGATGCAAGCAGAAATTGCCATTGAAGAAGCAGATATCATTATCTTTGTTGTTAATGGTCGAGAAGGTATTACTAAAGAAGATGAATACGTTGCACGTATCTTACAAAAATCAAGAAAACCTATTATTTTAGCGGTTAATAAAATTGATGACAATCAATTTAAAGATTATATTTATGAATTCTATGCCTTAGGTGTAGGAGATCCTATTCCAGTATCTGGTTCTCATGGGATTGGAATTGGGGATTTATTAGATGAAGTTATTTCTCAACTTGATTTACAAGAAGAAGAAACAGATGATGATGAAATTAGTTTTTCAATTATTGGTCGACCAAATGTTGGAAAATCATCTCTTACTAATGCAATTTTAGGAGAAGAACGTGTTATTGTTTCAAATATAGAAGGAACAACACGTGATGCTATCGATACACCATTTGTTAAAGATGGACAAAAATATCGTGTAGTTGATACTGCAGGAATGAGAAAAAAAGGAAAAATCTATGAAAATATTGAAAAATATTCAATTTTAAGAGCTTTAACATCCATTGAAAAAAGTGATGTCATTCTTGTTGTTATTGACGGTGAAACAGGAATTAGAGAACAAGATAAACATGTTGCCGGTTATGCTCATGAAGCAGGTAAAGGGGTTATCATTGTTTATAATAAATGGGATCTTGTTGATAAAGATGAAAAAACAATGCAAAAGAAAGAAAAAGAAATTCATGAACAATTTAAATATCTTGATTATGCACGTATTGTTTTTACATCCGCAAAAACAGGACAAAGAGTGAATCAAATTTTTCCATTGATTCAAGAATCTTATGAAAACTCACGTAAACGTGTACAAACAAGTGTATTAAATGATGTTTTAGTGGATGCTCAATTAATGAATCCAACTACAACATTTAATGGAGGAAGATTAAAAATCTTTTATGCCAACCAAGTGGCGATTTGTCCACCAACATTTGTCTTATTCGCAAATGATCCTCAATACTTACACTTCAGTTATAAACGTTATTTAGAAAACCGTTTAAGAGAAGCGTTTGGTTTTGAAGGAACACCAATTCATATTATTTGTAGAAAAAGAGATTAATCTCTTTTTTTAACGTTTTCAATTATCTTTCATAATATACAGTGGTGATATTATGAAAGATAAAGATTTACTTGTAGAGCGCGTTTCTAAAAAGACAAATGTTAAAAAGGAAGATATTTTTAAACTTGCAAATGATCTGCAAAAGAAAGATTTAAATAATGAAGAAGATATGCGTTCGTTTATTCAAACAGTTGCTAAAGTGACAAATCAAACATTAGATCAAAGAAAAATAGATAAATTAGTAAAGATTATGAAAAATAAAGATGTCTTAAATGATGTAGAAAAAATGATTTAATTGTTGATTTAGATTTGGATTTTGTTATAATGTTAAAGAACTTCACAAAAGAGCGAAAATTGTGATTTTAAGCCTTTTTTAGATTGACTTATGTTGTGAGTTTCTATATAATAGGTTTTGCGGTTATGGAAAGGTGATTAATATGAAGTATAGCTTACAGTGGATTATTAAACACAAAGGAACATTTGATTTTGAAGAAGAAATAACTTTTCCTAGTGAAATGTTTGAAAAGTATGCCCATATTAATGGTCTTAAAGATGTCATCGTTTCAGGTACCGGGAATCTTGATACAAGAGATAAACGATTATATGTTGATTTAAATATTAAAGGAACAATGATTCTTCCATGTGCGTTAACGTTGGAAGATGTTGATTATCCATTTGATATCGATTCGACGGAAGTATTTTCTTTTGAAAAACCTGATCCGCTTGAAGACGTTCATGAAGCAAAAAAAGATGTGGTTGATTTTACACCAGTTGTATTTTCAAACATTATGTTAGAAGTGCCAATGAGGGTCGTAAAAGATGACGCTAACATCAAGGAATCAGGTAAAGGTTGGAAAATACTCGACGGTCAAGAAGATCGAGATGAGGAATACATTGATCCAAGGTTAGCAAAATTGAAAGATTATTTTAAACAATAGGAGGATATAAAGATGGCAGTACCATTTAGAAGAGTTTCTAGTACAAGAAGAAATAAAAGAAGAACACATGATAAATTATCTGCACCAACTTTAGTTGTATGTCCAGAATGTGGAGAATACAAAATGTCTCATAGAGTTTGTAAACATTGTGGAACTTACAAAGGTAAAAAAGTTTTATAAGAAGATCACCGTTTAGGTGATTTTTTTGTTTTTAGAGGACGAAGGTCCTCTTTTTTTTATGCCTTTATCCACATTTTGTGAACATTTCCCATGATTTATTCACATTCGTTTATTGAATAATAGATATAAAGAGTATATAATGGTGGTATAAAGTGGTAAAAAAGGATATAAAAGTGTTAAAAAGTGGGTGAAAAATATGTTCATGGGTGAGTTTAGGCACTCTATTGATGCCAAAGGACGTCTTACAATTCCATCAAAGATTAGAAATCAATGTCAAGGCTCTATTTTTGTTGCTCGTGGATTCGATGGATGCCTTGCTTTTTATACCAAAGAAGAATGGGAACCTTTTTGCCAAAAGCTTTTAGCACTTCCTTCAAACAAAAAAGAAGTGCGTAAAGCCATTCGTTTTACCATTTCTAGTGCCAGTGAGTGTGAATTTGATAAGTTAGGAAGAATTAATATACCCACAAACCTACGTACACTTGCTGGACTTGAAAAAGAATGTGTCATTATTGGTGCTGGAAATCATGGTGAAATCTGGTCACAAGAAAAATGGGATCAATATTATAACGATAATCAAGATGGTTATGATGATATTTTAGAATCATTAGATGACTTTAGTTTATAGGAGGAAAAGTATGTTCAACCATGTGACAGTTTTATTAAATGAAGCAGTAGAAGGTTTGAATGTGAAATCCGATGGTATTTATGTCGATTGTACACTTGGTGGAGCAGGACACTCAAGCTTGATTTTAAAACAACTGACAACTGGACATTTGTATTGTTTTGATCAAGATGAAAATGCGATTCAAGCAGCAAGACAAAGATTAGAAACTATTGGAAATCAATTTACCATTATTCAATCAAATTTTAAAAATATTAAAGCAGAACTTAATCAACGTGGTGTGGAACATGTTGATGGGATTCTTTTTGACTTAGGGGTCTCTTCACCACAATTTGATAATGCAGAGCGTGGCTTTAGTTATAACTATGATGCCAGATTAGATATGCGTATGGATCAATCATCTTCTTTAGATGCCCATGAAATTGTCAATCATTATAGTTACGAACAACTTGTAGAAATATTATATAAGTATGCCGATGAAAAATTTGCGAAACAAATTGCTAGAAGAATTGAAAAAGAACGTGAAATTCAACCGATTGATACAACTTTCCAATTGGTAGAAATCGTTAAAAGTGCGATTCCTGCCTATGCTAGAAGAAAAGGTGGACATCCCGCTAAAAGAACTTTTCAAGCATTAAGAATTGCCGTCAATGATGAATTAAATGTCTTTGACATAGCTTTAAAAGATGCTTTAGATTTATTAAATATAAATGGGCGTATTGCTGTTATTACCTTCCATAGTTTGGAAGATAAAATATGTAAATATACTTTTAATGAGGTTTCTAAATTAAAGGATGTACCTAAAGGATTACCTGTTATTCCTGAAGGAATGCAACCAAAATTTAAACTCATCAATAAAAAACCAATTATCGCAACAGAAGAAGAATTAAATGAGAACCATCGTTCTCATTCCGCTAAATTAAGAGTAATAGAGAGGGTCAGAGTATGAAAAAAAGAAGAAAAACAGGTTTTGAATCATTTGCACAAACATTTTTAATTATTACAACAGTTATTTTTGTCTTTGGAATTATTATGGTTAAGTCTGTTGAATCTTCTTATAACCGCACAATTCAAAAGTTACAAAATGAAATCAATACAGTTGAATCAGATATTGATAGCTTACAAATGCAAAAACAAGAACTTGTTTCATTTAATAGAGTTGCCGAAGTAACTACATCTAAAGGATATACTTATCAAAATGATGCAACTGCTTCAACAGCAGGAGTTCAAGAATAATGAAGAAATCAAAAAGCGCAAAGATAACAGCTGTTGTCTTTGCTATTATTATTTTTGCTCTTGTTGTTAATATTGTATTTTTAGGTGCGACAGGAAAACATTTGATCAGTGGTGAAAATATTGCTGAATTTGCGAGAAATAGAAGTAAAAAAGAAGCTGTTGAATATGCTCAAAGAGGACAAATTTATACCAGTGATCAAGAAAAAGTGGCGGTCAATGTAAAAAAATATAAAATTATTCTCGTTTTATCTTCAAATCGTACAGGATATGGGGAAAAACTTGCTTATGTTAAAAATATTAGTAAAACAGCAAGTAAATTGGCTCCTATTTTAGGAATGGATGAAAACGAACTTACGACAAAACTTCAAAGTGCCAAAGATGCAGGAAGATACCAAGTAGAATTAGGAAGTCAAGGAAATAATCTCTCGGCTTCGATTAAAAAACAAATCGAAGATTTGAATTTATCAGGAATTGAATTCAGTGAATCAAATTCACGTTACTATCCATTAGGTGATTTTTGTAGTTATATTGTTGGTTATGCAAAAAGCTATGAAGACCAAAGTATTAAAAAGATGGTTGGTGAAATGGGACTTGAACTTTCTTATGATAAAACACTTAAAGGAAAAAATGGATACAAGGTATATCAAACAGATGCTAATGGCTATGCTTTAGTAGATGGAACGTTAAGAGAAAAAGACCCAACGAATGGACAGGATATTTATTTAACGATTGACAGTGGTTTACAAAGAGACCTCGATTATTTGATGTCAAATGCTTACAATGAAAGCGGAGCACAAGTGGTTACAGCGGGTGTTATGGAAATTAAAACAGGAAGAATACTAGCAATGTCAACTTATCCTTCATTTAATCCTAATGAAAGAAATATTTCGACATTCAATAATTACTTTTTAGAAGGAACGATTGAATGTGGTTCTGTTTTCAAACCTTTTATTTATGCAGATTCGATTGAAGAAGGTAAATATGATCATAATGCTTACTATAATTCAGGAATGTATAATGTTTATTATGGAAATAAACTTGTTGCAACGATTAAAGACCATAATCATGGTCAAGGATGGGGTTCGATTACTTATGATCAAGGACTTTATCATTCAAGTAACGTGGCTATTTGTAATTTATTAGATAAAGGATATGTTACTAAAGAAGTGTTAACTGAAAAACTCAATGATTTAGGTTTCTTCCAAGGAGATACCATGGATGGACTTGCATGTTCTTCTTCTATTAATGCGTATACGCGTAGTAGTGCAGGAAAGCTGGAATACCTTACTACTGGATTTGGACAAGGGTCTACAGTAACCCCTTATCAACTATTAAAAGCTTATAGTGTTTTTGGCAATGGGGGAAAAACTGTTCAACCTCATGTTGTTGAAAAAATCGTTGATCCTGATATCAATAAAGTAACGTACCAAGCAACAACACAATATTCTAAACAAATCTTTTCAGAAAATACGGTCAAAGAAGTAAGAGATTTGATGTTAGGTGTTATCGAAGATCAACAAGGAACAGGTAAAAATTATCGATTAGATAATGGTGTTCGTATGATTGGTAAAACGGGGACAGGGCAAGTTGTTGAAAACGGCGGATATAGTACTTCGGTCTATATGCACTCTTTTGTTGGACTTGCGCCTTATGAAGATCCTCAAGTTGTGATGTTTATTACCTTTAAATCAGGGGATTCTTATGCCCAATATATGCCCAATATTGTCAAACAAACAATGACAAGTGCTTTACAAGTAGTTAATCAATATAATGCGCCAGATGAAAAAACAGTTGATGAAAGTTATACTTTAGATTCCTATACAAATCAATCTGTCAATTATGTAAAATCAAAACTTGAATCAAAATCATTAAATGTACAAGTTATTGGTAATGGTGGTAGTGTCATTGAACAATATCCACTAGCAAGAAGTAAAGTGACAAGTGGGGATAAAATCTTTATTAAAACAGAAGGAACAGATATTACGCTTCCTGATTTAACGGGTTGGTCTAAAAAAGAGGTACAAACCTATGCTTCCTTGGCAGAAATTCAATTAGTAATTGAAGGAACAAGTGGGCATGTTACTTCACAAAGTATCGAAGCCAATCAAGTGATTCATAAAGGTGATAGTTTATCGATCACCTTATCCTAAGGGCATAAAATGCCCTTTTTTTCATATTTTATAAGGGTGAGACTATGTTATTTGAACAAACGATTAAAAAAATAAAAATGGTTAAACTCTTTATTGTTTTGTTAAGTCTAGCTCTTATTTTTAAAGTAGGATATATACAAATCATCGATCGTAAAACGATTTATGATAAAGCCTTAGAATCTTGGCAAAGATCATTTCCTGTACAAGCTAATCGTGGGAAAATCTATGATTGTAGTGGAAATATACTTGCAACAGACTTAACGACAGCATCATTAGTTGTCGTACCTAGTCAAATTCAAGATAAAGCCACAACCGCGATTTCTTTATCTAAAATTCTTCAAGTAGATGCCAAGTCTTTAGAAGAAAAATTAAATAAAAAGGTATCGATTCAAAGAATATCTCCTGAGGGAAGACAATTAGATGATGAAAAAGCATTACGCATCCAACGTTTAAATTTATCAGGAGTCTATTTAATCAAAGATACCAAACGATATTATCCTTTAAATCAGTATTTGAGTCATTGTTTAGGTTTTGTTGGTATTGATAATCAAGGATTACTTGGATTAGAGTTAGAATATGATCACTATTTAAAAGGAAAAAATGGTTCGATTGATTATTATATGGATGCAAAAAGCCATAATTTAAAAATGTATCCAAGCCATTACAGTGCAAGTCTTTCAGGAATGAATTTATCCCTTACAATCGATAAAAAAGTTCAGGATGTTATTGAAAGAGAACTCAACAATGCCTATGATATTTACCATCCTGATGGTATTTGGGCTCTAGCAATGAATCCTCAAAATGGGGAAATTCTAGGAATGTCTAGTAAACCTGATTTCAATCCTAATGATTATAAAAACGAAGATTCTTCCATTTATAATCAAAACATTCCTATTTGGAAAACCTATGAACCAGGTTCCACTTTTAAAATTATTACTTTTTCTAGTGCACTTAATGAAAATCTCTTTGATATGGATAAAGATACGTATTTTGATCAAGGATATGAATATGTTTCAGGAGCTCGCATTAAATCATGGAAAAAAGGAGGACACGGTTTACAAACCTTTCGTGAAGTACTCCAAAATTCATCCAATCCCGGCTTTGTTGAAATTGGGCGTCGTCTTGGAAAAAAAAAAATTTATAATTATGTAAAAAAATTTGGTTTAACACAAAAAACAGGAGTTGATTTGCCAGGGGAATCCTGTGGAATCATGTTTGACTATAAAAATTTCCATGAACTTGAACAAGCGACAGTTGCCTTTGGACAAGGTATTTCTGTGACACCTTTACAACTCGTGAGTGCAATTTCTGCTTGTGTTAATGGAGGTTATCTTTTACAACCTCATATTTTAAAAGAAGTGCGCAATAATAATAATGAAATTATTTATCAAGCAAAAAGAAAAGTAAAAAGACAAGTCATTAAAGAAGAAACAGCCAAAAAAGTAAGAGATGCTTTAGAAAGTGTTGTTACTGATGGTGGAGGAAGAAATGCTTATATTGATGGTTATCGAATTGGGGGAAAAACAGGAACAGCTCAAAAAGCTGTCAATGGAAGTTATGTTGGTGGAGGCTATATTCTTTCTTTTGTCGGCATTGCCCCAATAGATGATCCACAAATTGTTTTATATATTGCGATGGACAATCCTAAAAACTGTATTCAATATGGGGGAACAACGGTAGCACCGATTGCAAGAAAGATGTTTTTAGATATTTTACCAGCTTTAAATGTGAAGAAAGTAAAATCACAAAGACAAAAATCATTTTCAGTGATGGATAAAAAGACTATTAAAGTTGAAAACTATATTGGTAAACAAAGAAAAGAAGTTCAAAACATTTCTTTGCGTTTTCAATTTGAAGGAAAAGGAAGTGTTGTTATTGATCAACTTCCTCGAAAGGGAGAATATGTTGAAGAAGGAGATACGATTGTGATTATGTTAGGAGAAAAATAATTTATTATTTTTTAAATAAAATAAATACAAAGAGTTGACAGTGAAAATGAATTTGTATACAATAAGTTTACATTTGATATAAATACTGTGAAAAGAAAGAGTAGGCATTAACCTTTAGCGTAGAGATTTCCTGGTTGGTGAAAAGGAAAATAAATGTTTTTGTTGAATTCGTCTTGGAGTAGAGTGTTGAACAGTTTTTAAGTAGGCATCTCCGGTTACACCCGTTAACGTGGAAGAGTATGATTGTACTCAATGAGATTAATATAGTAATATATTAATGAACAAAGGTGGTATCACGAAGCGATAGCTCTCGTCCTTTAGGGATGAGAGTTTTTTATTTATATCAAGGAATAAGAAAAAAGGGGAAAAGAAAAATGATTATTGTAATGAAATCAACAGCATCTAAAGAAGATGTAGAAAAAGTATCAGAATCAGTAGAAAAATTAGGATTAAGAGTGAATGTTGTAAATGGGGCAACACAATCAGTTATTGGAATTATTGGCGATACCACAAAAGTAGATCCAGAATCCATTGAAGTTGATCCAGCTGTAGAAAAAGTCATGCATGTTTCAGAACCATACAAACTTGCAAATAGAGCTTTCCATCCAGAAGATTCAGTTATTGATGTTGGTGGTGTCAAAATTGGGGGAGGACACTTAGCTGTCATTGCTGGACCATGTTCTGTTGAAAGCAAGGAACAAGTCATTGAAATTGCTAAAGCAGCCAAAGCTGCCGGAGCGAATCTTTTAAGAGGAGGCGCTTTTAAACCAAGAACATCACCATATGCTTTCCAAGGAATGGGATCAGCAGGGTTAGATATCTTAGTAGCGGCTAAAGAAGCAACAGGACTTCCAATCGTCTCAGAATTAATGGATGCAGAATACTTAGATGAATTTATTGAAAAAGTAGACTTGATTCAAATTGGAGCGAGAAATATGCAAAACTTCGATTTATTAAAGAAAGTCGGAAAAGCTACAAAGAAACCAATCTTGTTAAAAAGAGGATTAAGTGCCACTTTCCAAGAATGGATCATGTCGGCAGAATATATCATGGCAAGTGGAAATCCAAATGTTATCTTATGTGAAAGAGGAGTGAGAACATTTGAATCTTACACAAGAAATACATTAGATTTACAAGCAGTCCCAGTCATCAAAGAATTAACACATTTACCAATCATTATTGATCCAAGTCATGCTGGAGGAAAATGGTGGTTAGTGAATCCAATGGCAAAAGCAGCAGTAGCTGCAGGCTGTGATGGATTAATGATCGAAGTGCATAATAATCCAGAAAAAGCTTTATGTGATGGACCACAATCATTAAAACCAGCAAAATTTGAACAATTAATGAAAGAATTAAAACCAATCGCAGATGCTGTTGGTAAAGAAATATAAAAGTACCACCAAGGGTGGTACTAAGAAATGCGATAATGTCCAATGAGATCATTTCTTTTTTCTAAAATATCTTCCTCATAATAAGGTTGATGAGGATAGGCATGGTGAATCACAAAAGTGATTCCCTTTTTATTTCGATAGTTAGAAATAATTCCGATATGTTTTTTAAAGACCACAATATCGCCACCTTGCCATTTATCTAAATCATAAATATCAAGAGTCAAAGATAAAGCATGTCTTTTAAAATAAACATTTAGATTTTTAACACGACGAAAATCAATGTTTTTATCACGCTGTACTACTTGATAATTTTCAGGGTTTTCTTGAATGTCTTGATCTACAAGTTCTTGTAAATTATATCCAGAGTTTAATAAACCAAAAGCGACAACATCACTGCATACTCCATAATTGTCATCTGGATAGCCACCTTGATAATATTTGCTTTTGTATTGTGGCTTTGTTTGAATGTACTCTCTAACATTTTTTAGAATATCACTTTGATCATCAAGACCATCATGGTCTTGATCATTTACGCTTTTATAAGTTTGAATATTAAAATCTTCATTTGTATATTTTGGGTGGGGTAGAAGATTATTTTGATAAAAAATATAAGTAATGATTAAAATAACAGGGATGAAAATAAGAAAGAATTTCTTCATTATTTACCACAACATTTTTTATATTTTTTACCACTTCCACAAGGACAAGGATCATTACGCCCTACTTTAATCACTTTTGTTGGTTTTTTCTTACCAAAATCATTTTGTTTTTTTTCAATTTGTCCATAGCGTAAAGCAAGTTCTTCTTCATTCATGTCTTTAAAAAGTTCTACAACATGACGAATAATATTTTTTGTTTCAATATTATATTCAATTGATAGTGGTAATTGTTTTTGAATTTCAACTTTAAGTTCTTCATATTTATTTTGTTTGAAAAGACAAGTAAAATAAGCATCTAGTAAATCATAATCGTAAGGATAACGATTTAATAATTCTTGAAAATAAGAAATATCACTCTCTTGATAAAAATAAGATAAGGCTAAGTTTTTATAAAAAGGACAAAGATATTTATCATCTTTAAAATAAGTGATCAATTCTTGATGAAAGGCAATGCTTTCTTTATATTTCTTTTCTTGAAGAAAAGAAAGACTTAATTGGTTAAGTTTATCAGATAAATGGTATTGATAACCAAAGAGATTTCCTAATTCTAAAAGACTTGGTTGATTTTCAAGATATGTCTTCAATTCATTCCATAAAGGATAAAGTGTATCTAAAGTATTGGCTTGTTCTATTTGCGTTAATAATATTTCTTTTCCCATAATGATGTCTCCTTTTTTAAATCATATCATATAATGACGAATTTGGTAAAAACAAAACTATTGTGTATAATGAATGTGGTGAGAAATATGGATCAAAAACATAAATCAAATTTAATAATAACATGTCTTTGTTTAATCATTGTCTTTGTTTCCTTACTAACAATGTATGATAATTTTTCATTTCATACTTATAGTACAAAGACGTATTATGATTATTTTCTAACATTGAATCATCAAAGCTTTTCTTTACAAGATTATGAACTTTATAAAGATCAATCAAATTACCATTGTGGAGATGGAAATCTTGTTTTAGGAAAGATTGATTCTTTAGTAGATGGACAAAATATTGATGTAATTATTCAAATGAATAAAAAATATCAAATTCATTATCCTTTACAATATCTAAATGGAGGAAGTTATGCTTTAGAAAACAAAAAAGATTTAAGTAATTTAAATGAAATCAATCATGTTCAATTAATCATTAAAGATGAAAAACAAAAGACAGTCTATAAACATGCTTTAAAATTAAAACAAGTAGAAAAACTTACGTGTTCTTCAAAAACATTTAAAGTGGAAAATGCCTGTGTGAGTGATGATTTTATGAGACTAGGATATCTTACTTCTACAGATCATTCTTTATTAAAGAAATATCCAAATATTTCTTTAGAATATCGTTATTTAAAAAGTAATAAATTAAATGATAAGAATGATAAGAATTATGTTGTTTTTAAGAAAATCAATGGAAAAACAAAGGAAATTGTGAATAAAAAAATCTATCAAGTTTATAATCATGATTTAGATCAAGGTTCTTTAAAAAAGAAAAAACTAAGTGTAGTTATTATTTTATCAAAAGATCATAGTAAAAAAAGTTATGTTTTTAAATTAAACTTTACAAAGGAAAATGGTGGTTTTAATGAATAATGAAAGATACTTAAAATTAAAAAAAGATTTTATTGTTCTTTATTTGGCACGAAACGGGATTATGACTTTTTTGATTACCCTTTGTAGTTTTGGCTTTGATTTATCAAAGTATTATCAAATTAAATTTATAGAAGCAATTCCTTATTTATTTTCTAATAATATTTTTACATTTATGTATTTTTGTTTAGTTTGGATTTTCAATTACTTACTCTTTGAACTTTTTAAAATACTAAGTGATGGGTATGATGAAAGTCATCATCATACTCTCAAATTTATGTATCATGAACATAATTATTCAATTTCATGGATGATGTATGTTGTCATGCTTATTATACTTATTTTGATACAAGTGGTTGATTTACCGACATTATTTCATTTAGATGCTTACTTGATGTTTGGTTTTATGGTTTTACGTTCACTTAAACAAATATATAAAAAGAGACTCTAAGAGTCTACTTTAATAAATGACTAAGGCTATCAAGTAATTCGTCTTTTGAACTTAAAGAATTATAGTAGGTTTCAAAAAGAACACCAAGTCCTGGTAAGACGGTTTCTTCTTTAGAAGCAATACCACTTTCGATAATTTCTTTAAGTTCACTACTTGAACAAGCATGTAGTCTTTGAAATATTGCTTGTCGAATATCCATTTTATCACTCCCTAAAAAAGAGTGGACCAAAAAGGAGAAAAATATACATGGTAGAAACCAAAACAATTATTTTAAATGAACAAGAAATTATTTATAAAATTCATTATAAAAGAATTAAGAATTGTTATTTAAGAGTAGAAAAGGGAGAAGTGGTGATTCGTTGTTCACCCATGTTTCCTCAAAATGAAATAGAAAAACTGATTAGAAATCATCAAGAAGAAATTCTTGAACAAATCAAAGGATATATTCCTAAATATAACTATCAAAATGGGGGATATGTTTATTTATTTAATCAAAAATATGAAATTATCTTAAAAGATATGAATATTAAAAAATGTGCTCTCCACGATCATCAAATCTATGTTTATTCAAAAAATATCCAAACAACGATTGAAATGTTTTTAAAACAAGAATTGATGCATTATTTAAAAGGAAAAATAGATTTTTATTTAAGTACGAGCTTTCATCATCCTTTACCAGAAATTCAAATTAAGAAGATGAAAAGAAGATGGGGTGCTTGTTTTTATCAAAAAAATAGAGTGTGCTTTAATTTAGTATTGGCACATATTGATTATGCTTTAATTGATTATGTCATTGTTCATGAACTTTGTCATTTTATTGAAGCAAATCATTCCAAAGCATTCTATCATGAAATAGAAAAAAGAATGCCAGATTATAAAGAAAGAGAAAGATTATTAAAGGATGTGGGTATATGATTACGTCAATGCAAAATAAAACGATTAAAGAATTATTAAAATTAAAACAAAAGAAATATCGTAAAGATTATTATTTAGTAGAAACAAATCATTTAGTAGAAGAAGCTATAAAGGCCAAACAAACAGATTTGGTTGTTTCTACTGAACCGGTTGATTTAGGTGTGGAAAATTTAGTAGTATCTAAAGAAATTATGGAAAAGCTTGCTTTTACGAAAACACCTCAACCCATCATGGCAAGATGTTTTATTCAAAAGAATAAAATATTAAAAGAAGGAAAAAGATATTTGATTTTAGATTATTTACAAGATCCTGGAAACATTGGAACGCTTATTCGTACCGCTTTAGCTTTTGGAATAGATCAAGTGATTTTATCTAATGAATGTGTTGATCTTTATAATGATAAATTACTTCGATCAATGCAAGGAGCACACTTTCATCTTTCTTGTCTTTATGGAGATTTAAAAGAGATTATTCCTGCTTTAAAAGAAAAAGGTGTCTGTGTTGTAGGCAGTGCTCTAGAAAATGGAAGACCTATTTATGAAATTCAAAAACAAGAAAAGATGGCTTATGTTTTAGGAAATGAAGGAAATGGGATGGAAAAAGAAATTATCGATATTTGTGATCAAATTGCCTATATCCCTATTACAACCATTGAATCTTTAAATGTAGCTGTGGCAGGAAGTATTATGATGTATCATTTTCAAGGAGAATAGGTATGGATAAAATATTATTTTTTGATATTGATGGAACACTTGGCAAGCATGGTGTTATTACAGAGTCAAATTTAAAAGTACTTCATTTATTGAAAGAAAAAGGGTATAAGACTTTTATTTGTACAGGAAGAGCGCCTTTTTATGCAAGTCGTTTATTCGGTGATCTTGTAAGTGGGATTATTAGCTGTAATGGACGTTATATTCTTTATGAAGGAAAGAAGCTTTATAGTAGAGCTTTTACGAAGAAACAATTAGATTATTATGTACATAAATTAGATCAAGGAAAATTAGGAGCTATGTTTGTTAGCGATGATCAAGCTTTAAAATATCATTTGGATAAAAAACAAGAAGTTAATTTAGAAAAGGAATATGGGATTGAACGACTCGTTGATTCTTTAGAAGGGGAGTTTTATACATTTGATATGTTTTATCAAAATCAAGAACATTATCAAACAATGGTTGAACTCTTTAAAGAAGATTTAATTATTAATGATCATGGTGGAATGGGTTCTTGTGATTGTTCAACGATTGAATTTGATAAAGGGAGTGCGATTGCTTATTTATTAGATTATTTCCATCTTGATAAAGATAATGCTTATGCTTTTGGTGATGGTTATAATGATCAAGCAATGTTTAGAGAAGTAGGTCATGGTATTGCTATGGGCAATGCTGTCGATGTTTTAAAAGAAAAGGCAACTTATATTACGGATAATTTTGATCAAGAGGGTATTTTAAAAGCACTTTATCATGAAAAGTTGTTATGAAAGAGCTTGTTTTGTAAAGAAAATTTGATATAATAGTGGGGTATATAAATCGTTGATATGGATTAGTAAATAGAGGATGCTGTTTTAGAGAGGGAGAAGTGCTGGAAACTCCTACAGATAATTTATTGAATTCACCATGGAGAGCACCTAATCAGTGACGTGAGACTGCGTTAATGTTTAATTAAGAGCATGTTTTAAACATGAATTAGGATGGTACCGCGATCAACTCGTTCCTATTGGAATGAGTTTTTTTATGTTTAAGGAGGAAATAAAGTGGAAAATGAATTATTACAAATTAAAGACGAAGCTTTAGAAAAGATTGAAGCTTGTACATCTTTAAAAGAATTAAATGATATTCGTGTGCTTTATTTAGGGAAAAAGGGTCCTATTCAAGAAGCTATGAAATCAATGAAAAATATGGATCCAGATCAAAGAAAAACATTTGGTCAAACAAGTAATAAAGTAAAACAAGAATTATCAAAAGCTGTTGAAGATAAAAAAGAAGTTTTAGAACATCAAGCAATTATTGATAAAATCAATAGTGAAACGATTGATTTATCATTACCTAGTTATAAATTAGATCAAGGAACAATGCATCCTTTATCAATTATTGTTTCTCAATTAGAAGAACTCTTCTTAGGAATGGGATATCAAATTGCGGAAGGTCCAGAAGTAGAAAGTGATTACTTCAACTTTGAATTAATGAACTTACCAAAAGGACATCCTGCCAGAGATATGCAAGATACTTTCTATATTGATGAAAATACTTTAATGAGAACACATACTTCTCCAGTACAAGCACATACCTTACTTGCTGCCAAAGGGAAAGGACCTATTAAAGTTATTTGTCCTGGTAAAACATATCGTAGAGATGATGATGATGCCACACATTCACATCAATTCATGCAATGTGAAGGGCTTGTTATTGATAAAAACATTACTCTTGCTGATTTAAAAGGAACATTAGAAGTTTTCGCAAGAAAATTCTTTGGGGAAAAACGTGAAATTAGATTACGTCCATCTTATTTCCCATTTACTGAACCATCAGTAGAAGTAGATATCTCTTGTCACCATTGTGGTGGTAAAGGATGTGCTATGTGTAAAGGAACTGGATGGATTGAAATCTTAGGTGCTGGTATGGTTAACCCTAAAGTTTTAGATATGTGTGGTTTTGATAGTAAAGAATATCAAGGTTTTGCATTTGGAATTGGAATCGAACGTGTAGCTATGTTGAAATACGGTATTGATAATATTCGTGATTTCTATAATGATGATTTAAGATTCTTAAACCAATTCCAAAGAGAGGAGTAAGAAAATGGAAGTCAGTTTAAATTTATTAAATAAATACGTTAAAATAGATGATCAAGATCCAAAAGAACTTGCTGATAAAATTACTTCAATTGGTTTAGAAGTAGAAGGAATGCATTCCTTAGCCAATGGAAACAATATGACAATTGGTTATGTCAAAGAATGTATCGATCATCCTGATAGTGATCATTTACATGTCTGTCAAGTAGAAGTAAGACCGGGAGAAGTGACTCAAATTGTTTGTGGAGCACCAAATGTCGCTGCTGGACAAAAAGTTATTGTAGCTAATCCTGGATGTGATTTAGGAGAAGGTTTTGTTATTAAACAAAGTACAATTCGTGGACAAGAATCTAACGGGATGATTTGTTCGATGGCAGAACTTGGTTTAGATCAACGTTTATTATCTCCTGAAGATAAAGATGGAATTCATGTTTTAGATGAAAATGCACCTGTAGGAGAAGATCCTTTAGAATATTTAGGTTTAAAAGATACAATTTTAGATATTGGTTTAACACCAAATAGAGCGGATTGTATGGCTTTAACTTCACTTGCTTATGAAGTTGCTGCTGTTTTAAAAAGAGATGTTAACTTACCTGAAATTAAAGAAAAAGGAACACCTGGAAGCAATATTGAAGTCAAAGTAGAAACTGAATTATGTCCATTCTTTGGGGCTAAACTTGTAAAAGGTGTCACTACAAAAGAATCACCTGCTTGGTTAAAAACAGCTTTACTTGCTTCAGGAATTAAACCAATTAATAACATTGTTGATATTTCTAACTATGTGATGTTAGAAACAGGTCAACCAATCCATATGTATGACTATGACAAATTAACTAAAAAAGAATTTGTGGTAAAAACAGGATTTGAAGAAAAAGCAATCTTATTAGATGGTGAAGAATATAAATTAGAACCTAATGATATCATCGTTTCAACAGACAATGGTGTGGGTTGTGTCGCAGGTGTCATGGGTGCTGATAGTACTAAAATTGATGAAAATACGCAAAATATTGTCATCGAAGTGGCTACTTTTGATGGACCAAGTTTAAGAGAAACTGCAAGACGTTTAAATTTATTAACAGATGCTTCTCAACATTATATTAAAGGGGCTTTAAACACCGCTAATTCTTTAAATATTTTAGAAAGATGTGCGAATTTATTAGAAGAACTAGCTGACGCTAAAGAAATCTATGAAACTGTTTCAACAACTCTTTATATTGAAGATAAATATGTTTCAGTTTCAACTCAACAAGTTAATGGATTACTTGGAACAAACATTCAAACAAATGAAATCGCAGAAATCTTTAATTCATTAAAATTCAAATATGAATTAAAAGAAGATACATTTAATGTAAAAATTCCAACTTATCGTAATGATATTACTATGGCAGCTGATTTAATAGAAGAAGTTGTGCGTATGTATGGTTTTGATAACATTCCATCAACTTTACCAGAAATGTCTATGACAATTGGAAAAAGAACAGAAATCCAAGAAAAGAAACATATGATGAAAGTCTTATTAAAAGACCTAGGATTACATGAAACACTCACATATTCATTAACATCACCATCACTTGTTCATGATTTCAATATTTTCCATGACCAAGAACCAGTTAAACTAGCGATGCCATTAGGTGAAGAAAGATCAGTCACAAGACAATCAATCATTGGTTCATTATTACAAGTAATTAATTATAACCAATCAAGAAATATGAAAGATGTTCATTTATATGAATTATCAACAACATATTCTAAAGGTGTTGAATTACAAAATCTTGCCATTGCATGTACTGGTGAATACCATGGTTTATCATTTAAACAAATTTCATACAAAGCAGATTACTATTTAGTAAAAGGATTTGTGGAAACAATCTTTGAAAGATTAGGAATCAATGAATCACGCTATCGTTTAGAACGCGTTGAAAGCGATAATGAATCTTTCCACCCAGGACGTAGTGCTTATATTAAAGTACAAAATGAAGTCGTTGGTGTTGTTGGACAAGTTCATCCATTAATGGAAAAGAAATATGATGTTAAAGATGTTTATGTCGTTGAATTAAACTTATCTGCTTTATTAAATATCAAAACAGGTAAAGTAAAATATCAACCAATTCCACAATATCCATCAGTTTCAAGAGATATTGCTTTAGTGATGGATGAATCTGTTCCAGCAAATGATGTATGTCAAAAAATCATTAAATCAAGTAATAAACTTGTAAAATTTGCCAACATCTTTGATGTTTATGTAGGTGAACATGTTGAAGCTGGTAAAAAATCAGTTGCTATTAATTTAACTTTCCAAGATGAAAAGAAAACATTAGAAGAAAAAGAAATTAATGCAGCTATGGAAAAAATCTTAAAAGCAGTAGAAAAAGATTTTGGGGCAGTCTTAAGAGGATAAAGAATTGAGGTGTACAAAAGTACATCTCTTTTTTATGAAAATAGGTAGTTATCGACCAATTTTAAAGAATAAATAAAAAAAGTGGTCGATAACTCAATACTATTAAGTTAAGGACAGATATATTTTTATGTTTTGTCTTTTTTATTTTAAATAATTTTTAGTAGAAAAATACATCTACAAAAAAAGACTTATAATGAATATTTTATTATTCATTATAAGTCCTATGAGATCAACCAATCTATCTTATTTTTCTTCTGGATGATTTAAATCTTCTTTAATTTGTGTTGTTGAGATTTCAGGAGTTCTTGGTAAGTAGATCACTTCAACACCTTCATCTTTTAAATAATCAAATTTACCTTTCCAATCATCCCCGATAACAAAAGTATCAATATGATATTCTTTAATATCATTAATTTTTTGATCCCAGTTTTCTTCAGGAATAACAAGATCGACAAAACGAACAGATTCTAATAAACCTTTTCTTTGTTCATAAGAGAAGTAACATTTCTTATCTTTTTTCAAACGTGTAAATTCATCTGTAGAAACGGCAACAATTAGATAATCTCCTAAAGCTTTTGCACGTTTTAATAAATTAATATGTCCATAATGTAATAAATCAAATGTACCATAAGTAATAACTCTTTTCATACCTAACCCTCTTTTACTTTTAATAATACTATTTTCAAAATTAATATCTGCGACAGATTTTGTAAGCTCTGTTTTACGATCACGATTCATTAATGCTTTAACTGCTTCATTTGGACTGACTTTACCTTTAACAATAGCATCTACTGTTGCAGTAATAGGCATTTCTACATCATATCTTTTAGAAAGTTGCATGGCAGCTGGTAAAGCATTTAAACCTTCAACCACCATTCCTACTTCTTTTGTGGCTTCATCGACATTATAACCTTGACCAATTAATGTTCCGCATTTAAAGTTACGACTATGCACACTTGTCGCGGTAACAATCAAATCACCAATTCCAGCAAGGCCATGGAATGTTTGTTCAAGACATCCCATTGTTGTTCCTAAACGTGTCATTTCAGAAAGACCACGGGTAATAATGGCTGCACGGGTATTATCGCCATAATTTAAACCATGAGAAATTCCTGCTGCTAAGGCAATGATGTTTTTTAAAGCACCACATAATTCAACCCCACGGACATCCACGTTTGTATAAACACGCATACATGTATCTTGGAATAAATTTTGTACTTTTTCGGCAACTTCTAAATCACCACAAGCTGAAACAATGGTTGATGGCATGTCATTGACAACTTCTTCAGCATGTGTTGGTCCTGATAGTGCGACAATCTTTGCTTGACTTCCTAAAACATCTCTGATGATTTCAGACATGGTATAAAGACTATCACTTTCGACCCCTTTAGCAAGATCAATCAAGATTTGATCTTTAATATAATCCTTTGCTGTTTCCATTGTACTTCTCATAAAAATAGATGGAACAGCAACAACAAGATATTCACTATTACATACTTCCTTAATATCTGTTGTAAATTCCATATCATCAGGAATTTGTAATTCAGGTAATTTTGGATGCGTTCTGTTTTTTTGGATATATTCAATTTCCTGAGGTAGGGCTGACCAAACCATCACTGAATGATGACGATTGCATAATACTCTTGCTACAGCCATTCCCCATGTACCTGCTCCTAAAACACCAACTTTATACATGATAAAACCTCCTATTTCTTGATGTATTTCATTTTTTCATCTTTTATAAAAACCCAATGATCACCATTTGAATCATCTTCACTAAAATGATAATCATCGATCACAATTTCTTTTATTTTTTCAATATCTTCAATACAATTTTTAATTAAATAATTCAACATCCTACCTCTTGCCTTTTTTAAATACACGGCATTTCGTTTAAAAGTATGCCCACTTCTTATGACAAAATCAAGTTGAATCATCTTATGTGATATCATTTTTTCATATTCTTTTGTACTTAAAGAAAGAATAACATCTTCATCTTTTAAGTATGTATTGATTTCATTTTGCCAATAAGTATATAAGTTTAAATCATTTAACTTATGTTTTATTTCTAAACGATGGTAACTTACAGCATCATTATAACGCAAAATACCATAAAGTGGTGAATTAATTAATAGATGCTTTTGTAAATAATCCCATTGTTCTTTTTGATAGTTTTTCAAATCAAGTTGTTTAAAAACAACCCCATCAAATAAGTTCAATGCTGCAAAGTTTTCTTCATTATGGAAATAATCATAAATCAAAGAAGATTGCTTAAAAGATATCTTCATAAGATCATGAATTTGATCAATGTTTAATTCTTTTAATTGTTTTCTTAAATACTCTGCTTTATTGAAAAACAAAGGCGTTTGTTTTTCAATAGGAAAATGTTTTTCTTTTAAACTTTTTGCATCCGCAATTATTATTTTCATAGACTTCACCATATCCATTATATCTTAAAATACAAAAATATGATATACTACAAAAGGTGATTAAAATGAATACAACAATTATAGATAAAATACTGATCCATATGTTAGATATGGAACATAGTCAAATCCTTTATTCAGATCAATTTATTGATCTTATCGAAGGAACAACAGAATATTATGATAAAAAAATAGAAAAATGTTTAACCAATACAACAATCAAAGAACTTGTGGTTGGAAGTGAACATCATTTACTTCAAGCAGCTAAAAATATGATTATTGATGATGAACAATTTATAGCTGAATCAAAAAAGATTGCTCAAGATTTATTTGCTGTCAGTAAATATGTTGAAGAAATGCCTAATAGTAATTTAATGTTTGTTGAATGCAAAGTTGATGGGGAAAAGATGATTCTTATCATGAAATTAAATTATAAAGTGACACCTATTTCTATTGTAGAAGAAGTTGAAGGGAAACGTGCTATTAAATTTGTCAATAGACAAAGCTTACCACCTAAAACTTCGGCAGTAGAAGAAGCAATTATTATTAATGTTGATAAAAGCACGATTTCTTTAATTGAAAAAAGATTTCAAATTGATGGAAAACCAGGATATTATCTTAATGAACAATATATTAAAGGGGAACCTAAATTAACTGATAAACAAAAAATGAGTATTGTGAATAAAGTCGTTAAAAAAGTCGATAGTGAATATAACGTCTTTGAGGGAGATCCAACAGCTGTGGTTAAAAAGGAAATGATTGATTTAGTGATGGAGCATCTTCCTTTAAAACCAATGGAAATTGCGAAAAAAGTCATGGGTGATGATTATAATGCAAAGGAAGAAGTGGAAACGATTATGAGAGATTTAGGTATTGAAGAAGATGATGAAATTGTTAATGTACCTTTATCTTTAGATCGTATGTCACGTTGTAAACTTGTTTTAGATGATGATCGTATTGTGGAATTAAATGTAGAAGATTATTTAAATCATGAAAATATTATGACAGAAACAGATATGTCAGGTTATTCAACGATTACTTTAAAGAATATCAAGGATATTAAGATTAAATAAAGACAAGAAGTTTTCTTTATGATAGAATAAACAAGCATATAATGAAAGGAAATAAATAAATGAGTAAAGTAATTAAATTAGGTAACTATAAAGGAATTGAATTCAAAGTAGAAAAAGTACCTGTATCTGATGAAGAAGTTGAACAACAAATTCAAATGATTTTAGCTCAATCAAGCCAAACAGAAGAAAAAGATGGTGATACTGTAGAAAACGGAGATATCGCTACAATTGATTTTGTTGGGTTAAAAGATGATGTGGCTTTTGAAGGTGGAACAGGAAATGATTACGATTTAGAAATCGGTTCAGGATCATTCATTCCAGGATTTGAAGATCAAATGATTGGCATGAAAGTTAATGAAACAAGAGATTTAAATTTAACTTTCCCAGAAAACTATCAAGCAGCAGAATTAGCTGGACAAGATGTTGTTTTCAAAGTAACTGTTAAAAAATTATCAGTGAAAAAAGATGCTGAATTAAATGATGCTTTCGTTGAAGGATTAGGTGTACCTGAAATCAAAACAGTGGAAGATTTAAAAGCTTATATTAATGAAGGTTTACAACAACAACATGATCAACAATATGAAACTCAAAAAGAAAATACAATTTTTGATGCTTTCATGGCAGATAGTGAAGTTGAATTAGATGATGATGCTATTGATGAAGCTTTAGATAGACAAATGTCTTATATGGCTAATCAAATGATGGCTCAAGGTATTCAATTAGATCAATACTTACAAATGACAGGTATGGATGAAGAAAAATTAAGAGAACAAATGAAACCATCAGCTACTCAACAAGCTAAATTAGAAGCTTTAATTGATGAAATTATTGCGGTTGAAAAGATCGTTGTAACTGAAGAAGTTTTAGATGAACAATTAAATATGGTTGGACAAGCGAATCAAATGACTAAGGAACAAGTATTAGAAAAAATTGATTTAGAAGGATTCAAAAGAGATCTTTCTCGTATGCAAGCAAGTCGTTTAATTGTTAATAATGCAGTTGAAAAATAGTTGAAAATTCCACGATAAAGTGGAATTTTTTAATTATAGTGTACAAAAATAATTTTTTCATTGATATTTCATGTTCTTAAGGTAAAATAGGTTGAGTAATTAAAGTAAAAGGGTTAAAATATTTATTTATATTAAGGGAGGTTTCATTTTATTATGAAAATCATTGTTTTGGGAGCTGGTAAAGTCGGAAAAACACTTATTAAACATATGTCCAATGAAGATCATGATATTATTGTGGTTGATCAAAATGCGACAAAAGTAGAAGAAGTCGTCAATCAATTTGATGTTATAGGTGTTGTAGGTAATGGTGGTTCATATGATATATTAATGGAAGCAGGGGCTCAAGATGCCAATCTTATCATTTGTGTAACTACTTCTGATGAATTAAATATTTTAGCGGGATTAATGGCTAAAAAGATGGGAACAAAACATACAATTGCCCGTGTGAGAAATCCAGATTACTCATCACAACGTGATTTTATGAGAAATCAATTAGGTTTTTCAATGATTGTCAATCCAGAATTGGAAGCAGCAAGTGAAATACGTCGTGTATTATCTTTCCCTTCAGCTGTAAAAGTTGATACTTTTTCTAGAGGAAAAGTAGAACTTGCGGAATTCTTTGTAGAAGATCATAGTCGTTTAAATGGGGTTGAATTAAGTCAACTTCATAAAATTACAAAGACAAATATTCTTGTCTGTGCGGTCAGTCATAATGAAGATGTGATCATTCCTGATGGAAATTATGTAATCAAACCAGGTGATCATTTATATATTACAGGAACACATCGAGATCTTTCTCGCTTTTGCTTAGATATTGGCGTTATTACTACACGTATTAAAAATGTCATTATTGTTGGTGGTGGTAAGATTGCTTACTATTTATCGAAACAATTATCAACACAAGGAATTAAAGTTAAAATTATTGAAAAGGATAAAAATCGTTGTCAGGTTCTGGCAGAAAAATTGCCTTATGTCACAATTATCCATGGAGATGGTAGTGATGATGAATTATTAAATGAAGAAGGTATTGAAAATACAGATGCTGTTTTAGCACTTACAGGTTTAGATGAAGAAAATATTGTTTTATCTTTATCCGCAAAAAGCCTTTATCATAAAAAGATCATTGCGAAGGTAACACGAATGAATTATGCAGGTCTTTCCGATGTCTTAAAAGTAGACAGTATCGTGGCACCAAAGAAAATAGTTGCTAGTCAAATTATTCGTTATGTGCGTGCTAAAATGAATAAGGATAATGATTCATCAGTTAAAACACTTTATAAAATTGTTGATGGTGAGGTTGAAGCCATTGAATTTAAAGTAACTGAACAATTTAAGTATTTACATAAAACACTTAATGAAATGAAAATCAAGGAACATGTTTTAGTAGCTGCAATTATTCGTGAAAATGAAGTCATTGTCCCAAAAGGAAATACTACAATGGAATTAAATGATTATGTCATTATTGTTTCTCGTGGAGAAATTATGAAATCACTCAATGATATATTAAGAGGTTAATTATGAATAGAAGAATGATTGTATTTGCGATAGGAAAACTTCTATCGATGACAGGATTTCTCCTTTTCATTCCTGTCATGATTTCGTTTATTTATCATGAAAGCCAAGGACTTTATTTTGGTATTGTTGGTGCCATTTTACTTCTCTTAGGATTCTTGATTTCACGAAAAACACCAAAAAAGAAAAATATTTATGCTCGTGAGGGATTTGTCATCGTTGCTTTAAGTTGGATCCTTGTTTCTGCTTTTTCAGCAATACCTTATGTTTTATCAGGAGAAATTCCTCGTTATGTGGATGCTTTCTTTGAAATGGTTTCAGGATTTACGACAACGGGTTCATCCATTCTTACAAATATTGAGGGAATGAGTCATACAGGACTTTTCTGGCGAAGCTTTACACACTGGATTGGTGGAATGGGAATTTTAGTATTCGTCATTGCCTTTATTCCCATTGCTTCAGGAAGATCGATGCATATTTTAAAAGCAGAAGTTCCTGGCCCCGTTGTTGGAAAACTTGTTTCTAAAGTACGTGCGACAGCCCGTATTCTTTATGTTATTTATGCAGCCTTAACAGTAATTGAAATAGTCTTGTTACTATTTGGAGGAATGCCTTTATTTGATAGTATCCTCAACGCCTTTGGAACCGCTGGTACCGGTGGTTTTGCAATAAAAAATGCGAGTATTGCTGCTTATCATAGTGCATACTTTGATGTTGTCATTACTATTTTTATGATTCTTTTTGGAATCAACTTCAACTTATTCTATTTTATTTTAATAGGAAAAGTTAAAGATGCTTTACGAAGTGAAGAACTTCATTACTATTTAGGAATCATTGCATTATGTATTATTGTGATTACATGCAATGTTTTACCAACATATAAAAATGTTTTAGAAGCTTTACGTTATGCTGGTTTTACAGTTGCTTCAACCATTACCACAACAGGATTTGTCGTTGTTGATTATGGTAAGTGGCCACTTTTATCACAAATGATTATCCTTGTTTTAACATTCGTTGGGGCAAGTTCAGGTTCTACCGGTGGAGGAATCAAGATTTCAAGAATTGTGATGTATTTTAAAAGTGCTCGTAAAGAACTAAGAAAAGCCCTTCATCCTCATAGTGTACAAACTGTAGAGTTTGAAAATCAACCAATTGATGGCAACGTGATTAGTTCTATTCAAGGATACTTAGTAATTTACTTAATTATCTTTGTGGTGTCATTGCTTATTTTATCTTGTTATAAGATTGATTTTGCAAGTGCTTTTTCAGCTGTAGCAACATGTTTAAATAACGTTGGTCCAGGAATGAATGTTGTGGGACCGGTTGGAAATTTCTCATCATTATCAGATGTTTCAAAACTTGTTTTATCTTTTGATATGTTAGCTGGTCGATTGGAAATCTTCCCAATGTTATTGGTATTTGCACCATCATCTTGGCGAAAATAAATTATTTTGAAGTAATAAAAGATAACTTTTGTTACTTCTTTTTTTTGTGATAGATGATTTATGATATTCGTTGTAATTTTTTTGAAAGAGTTTATAATTGTATACAACGATTGGAGGATGAAATATGTTAGTAGATGGACATATGCATTTAGAAAATGGTCCCCTTACCAAAGAATATGTAATGCAATTTATTAATGAAGCTTATAAACAAGGATTTGATCGTATTCAAATTCTTGATCATACACATCGCTTTAAAGAATTTGAAGTGATCTATCAAGGTGTTAAAGATGCTAGTGATTATCAAAAAGAATGGCTTGCAAATAAGAAAATGAAATTTAAAGATTCTCTTTCAAGTTATGTACGTTTAATTAATGAAGTAAAATCAGAAAAGACTCCTATTGAAGTATTGTTTGGTTTAGAAGTTTGTTATGTTCCTGAGTACAAAGATGAAATCGAAAGAATTTTAGAGCCTTATCAATTTGATTTTTTAGTAGGGGCTATTCATTCTATTGATGGTCTTTTATACGATATGCCTTGGTCTAAAGAAATACTATGGGATAAGTATAATGTTGATGATATTTATCGTCGCTATTATGAACTTATTTTTGATCTTGTAAAAAGTAATTTATTTACGCAATTAGCACACCCGGATACAATAAAAATGTTTGGCTATTACCCAAGTTATGATTTAAAACCAACATATCATGAACTTGCACAATTACTGGTAGAACACCATGTCAAAGGGGAATGCAATACAGGATGTTATTATCGTTATCATCATCCAGATAAGGGCTTATCTAAAGAACTTTTAGATATTTTTAAAGAGCATCATGTAGATATTATTACCGCGAGTGATGCCCATAAACCTGAGGATGTAGGTACTTGTATTAAAGATATTTATAAATTATGTCGATATGACTAGTTGTTCTTGATTGAACAACTTTTTTGCTTTATGATGTTCAAGAAAAAGAAAGGTGATAAAAATGAAGATTACAGAATTACTCGATTTAAAATCAATTGATTTAAATCCACAAGTATCTAGTAAAGAAGAGGCTATTGATCATATGGTTGATTTATTAGATCAAAGTGGAAAGTTAAATAATAAAGAAGTTTACAAAGAAAGTGTTTTAAAAAGGGAAGCACAAAGTACCACAGGAATTGGTGATGGTGTTGCTATTCCTCATGGACAAAGTGAAGGAGTTCAAACTGCAGGGCTAGCAGCAATGGTTATTAAAGAAGGACTTGATTTTCAATCATTAGATGGAAAACCAACGTATCTATTCTTTATGATAGGTGCTCCTAAAGATTCAGGGGGTGCGCATTTACAAGCATTAGCACAATTATCAACATTATTAATGGAAGAAGATTTTAGAAATTCTTTAATTAATGCATCTTCTAAAGAAGAATTTTTAAAACTTATTGATGAAAAAGAAAATAAAAAAGAAGAAGTGAAGGATGTTATTCATCCAGATGTTTTGGCAGTAACTGCCTGTCCAACAGGAATTGCCCATACATTTATGGCAGCAAAAGCTTTGCAGCAAGCCGGAGAAAAATTACATATTTCAATTAAAGTTGAAACAAATGGGCAAGAAGGGGTTAAAAATGAATTAACTCAAGATGATATTGATCATTGTAAATGTATTATTGTTGCGGCAGATAAGAAAGTAGAAATGCAACGTTTTGAAGGAAAAAAATTAATTCAAGTTCCTGTTCGTGATGGAATCTCTAAAGCAGAAGAACTTGTTGAAAAAGCAAGTAAAGGAGAAGCTGAAATTTATCATTATCAAGAAGGAAAGACAAAACAAGGAATTGTACGTACTTTCTATAAACATTTAATGAATGGAATTTCTCATGCTTTACCTTTTGCTGTAGCAAGTGGAGTTCTTTATGGAATTCTTTATTTACTACAAGATTATGTTTTAACATATCAAATCTTAACTCTTACAAGTTATGTTCAACAGCTTGCAACTATTATGATCGTTCCTGTTGTTTCTGCTTATATTGCTGATAGTATTGCTGATCGTCCAGGAATGGTTTCAGGATTCATAGGTGGTTTAATTGTTTGTCAAGGAATTTCTGTCTCAGCTATTTCAACGAATACAGTATCCTTACTTGCAGGTATTATTGCTGGATTCCTTGCTGGATATATTTCTTTAATTTTAAGTAAATTGATGTCTTATTTACCAAAATATTTAAAAGGAATTGAAGCTTCTCTTTTCCATCCAATTTTATCAACAGCACTTGTTGCTTTGATTATGGTTTATATTAATAGTTATCTTTATATAGGACATAGCTATATTATTCAATATGTTTCTTTGATTGAATCACAAATGATTACAAAAATCTTATTTGGTTTTGTTTTAGGAATGATGATGGCGATTGATAATGGTGGACCTATTAATAAAACAGCTTATGTATTTGGCATTGGTATGGTTGTAAGTTGTGATTATTATCCAATGGCAGCTATTATGGCAGGAGGAATGATTCCACCATTTGTGATTGCATTATCAGCAACAATTTCTAAAAAAAGATTTGTTTCAAGAAAAGAAGCTTTAATGAATTATATTAATGGAATTTCATTTATTTCAGAAGGAGCTATTCCATTTATTCAAAAGGAATCAAAAGTTATTTTACCAGCTTGTTGTTTAGCAGCTGGTCTTGCAGGTGCTTTATCAATGTATTTTGAATGTTCAATTGCTTCACCTCATGGTGGTCTCTTCCTTATTTGGATGGTGAATAATCCACTTTACTATTTAGTGACAATTGGTTTATCAACAGTTGTAGGAACCTTACTTTTATTCATTTTTACAAAATTAAAAAAATAATAATATAAATAGAAGAAGCCTATCATGGTTTCTTTTTTTTGATTCAAAGAGAAAATAAGATATGAAGAATAAATTTTCTTTTTTGTTTTTATAAGTTATTTTGAATAATTAGTGAAAAATAGCGATAACTGTGTTATTATTTACAAGATTGTAGGGAGAAGTGTATAAGTAAAATCAATATTTTCCAAAGTGCTTAGTGTCACTTCATAACCAACATTTTTAAGAAATTATGTTGTTTTTCAATTGTTAATTGTTTTTATTTTATTGGTTTTGGATTTTTAAAGGATTCATAAGCGGATAGATTGAATGTTTTTCCTGTCAGTATCGTGTGATAGATAGAAGCAAGTATCATTCTTGAAATTGCAATTATTGCTTTAGCAACGAATTGATTAAACTATGGAGATGTATTTTAATAATTTCAGTTTTACAGGATTCAATATGTTGATCAAGTTCAAGTTTGTTATCTTGAATGGATTTAAAAATATCTTCTTTATTCTTAGAAGAGTCATATATAAATTTTTTGTGCTTGAAAAGTTGACGGGTACTTATAAAAATTTAGGATATTCTCTATATAGTAGATTACTTACTCACCCCATCGTGCTTTGTCGTATACCATAAGGATACTACATGAAGTAAAAATGGTGAATAAATTGATATTACGTGTTTGTGTCTACGTTGAGCGTAGCTCAAACGCAAAAATGGAGGAAAATATGAAAAAAGAAACATTAGGGAAACTATTTTTATTAACGGCAGCGCTTATATGGGGTAGTTCGTTTGTTGTTATGAAAAGTGCGGTTGATTTTATTACACCATTTGTTTTATTATTTATACGTTTTACATTAAGTACGCTATTTATGTCGTGTTTATTTTTAAAAAAAATAAAAATAATTAAAAAAGAAGATTTATTAGGTGGTTTTTGTGCAGGTTTGGCTTTGTTTAGCGCTTTTTCAATTCGAACCTTTGGTCTTCGTTTAACAACGCCTGGTAAAAATGCTTTTTTAACAGCTGTTTATTGTACAATTGTTCCATTATTAAGTTGGTTATTATTTAGAAAAAAACCAGAAAAATCGCAAATTTATGCGGCTTTATTATGTTTTATAGGGGTTGGTTTTGTTTCACTAGATAGTTCATTAAATATGAATTTAGGTGACGTATATACTTTAATGGGCGGTTTTTTATATGCTGTACATATTATCGTTTGTGAAAAAGCAATGAAAAATACTTCACCAATTATTATTACTATTTTACAATTTGCATTTGCAGCTGTTTTTTCATTGGGTGCTTCATTATTATTTGAAGATCTTTCGTTGATTACTCAAATTAATTCAAGTATTTATATGCACATTCTTTATCTTGCATTTTTTGCGACAACACTTTGTTATCTATTTCAAAATGTGGGTCAAAGTTGGGTCAATGAAAACATTGCAGCTTTATTATTGTCTTTAGAGTCTGTTTTCGGTGTTTTCTTTTCAATTTTATTAAAAAAGGAAACATTGACATTGCAAATAGTGTTAGGATTTATTATTATCTTTTTGTCGGTATTTGTATCAGAAACAAAGTTATCTTTTTTACATAAGGGAGAGGAAAAATGATTAAAAAATTAATTACGTTAGGATTATCGCTATTTACTTTTATAGCAACAATGACACCAATTTATGCAGTTGATAATTCAGCTTCGGTTGATATTTCAGGGGAGTATGGGATTGTTATTGATCAAGATAATGGTCAGATACTTTACAATAAAAAAGCAAAAGAAAAAATGTATCCAGCGAGTATTACAAAAATTTTAACATGTATTGTCGCTTTAGAAATGGTGGATGATTTAGATAAACAAGTGACTATTACTGATAGTGATGTTGAAACTGTATGGGAAACAGGCGCGTCAGCTGCAAACTTTACTCCTGGCGAAGTGGTGACATATCGTGATGTTTTTATGGGGGCAATGCTTCCTTCAGGAGCTGATGCGTGTCGTGCTCTTGCTAATAATACATGCGGTTCTCAAGAAAAATTTGTTGATAAAATGAATGACCTAGTTAAAAAATTAGGATTAAAAGATTCTCATTTTGTAAATACAACTGGAATTCATGATCCTAATCATTATACAACAGCTTATGATATGGCAAAAATTACACAATATGCTTTACAAAATGAAAAATTTGTAGAAATCTTTACAAGATATCAATACAACGCAAGTAATGGATTACATCAATGGGTTAAAAAAGTATTATATACATGTAAAAGAGATCATATGAATGTTTCAATGATAGAAGGATGTAAAAGTGGTTATACAAGCGATGCACAACACACTTTATCAAGTATGATTAACGTTAATAATCATCATTATATTTGTGTTGTGGGATATTCTAAAAATAAAGATGGTTATAATCATTGCACAGTTAACGATACAATTACTTTAGGAAATTATGTAGGTTCGCATTATAAAGAAGTAAATTTATTGCAAAGTGGAAACGAAGTTACAAAATCATCTGTAAGTGATGGGGAAAAAAATAAGGTAGCAATCAAAATTGATCAAGATATTAATGTCGTATTACCTAATGATTACAATGAAAAAGACATAGAATACAAACAAAAAGTTAAAACATTTACAGCACCAGTAAAAAAAGATCAAAATGCAGGGAAATTAGATGTTTATTATAAAGAAAACAAATTAGGTAGTTATACGCTTTCTACAGTAAATAATGTTGCAGAAAGTGAATCAGTGATTATGTTTAGAAAAATTAAAAATATAGTAGTTCCTTGTGTAATCACTCTATTTATTTGTATTGTTGTTTTACTTATTGTTAGACAATTTATTATTAAGAGAAGAAGACGTCGCCGTCGTAGAAGATAAATCATAAAAGGGAGATTTACTGGTGTAAATCTCTTTTTATAATAAAAAAAGAAGTCATTATTTATAATTCTTCTTTTTCATAGTTTGTTCTTTAATTAACATTTCTCTTTTTTGTCTATTACTTTTTTCAACAAGTTTTAAAACTTGTTTACGATATTCTGGTAGTAATGTATTTAAATCAATATTGTCTGGTTGACCATATAACTTTTTATATTCTTCATCACTTAAGTGGCTTTTAAAAATAATTGTAATTGATGGAATATTTAAGACATCAGCAACTTTTTCTAAAGTATTGAAGCACTTTTTAAAAGAAATACCTCTAAAAAATTCGCTCAATGTGGATTGAGCAATGCCAGTTCTTTCGGAAACAATCTTCGCATTTAAAGACATTTCTTTCATACGTTTTGCCATCATTTTACCGATTTCGTCAATTTTTACAATCATTGCATCACCACCACAATTAGATATTATCATTTTGCAATACGCCTACCCGTATTATAAAGTCCGTTTGGTTATTCATGTCAAAAATTACGAAAAAGCGTATTTTCAAGTTCGTTCAGCAATGTTAAAATACGTGTACTTGAATTTAATAAACCACCCAGTAGATAAAATAGTCCTTTTAGTTAAATGGTATTTTTTAATACGTAAAGTTTTATTATGATGATATAAATAATAAGATAAAGGGGTGAATATTATGAAAAATAAAGTATTAAGATCTTTAGTAAAGGTTTTAACAGTTGCAGCGTTTGTATGTGCATCAACTTCATCTTTATGTAACTGTTATGAACCAGAAAAACCAGCATCATTAAGATAGTAGGAGTGAGAGTAATATGAAATGTTTAATCATTGATGATGACCAATCTTGTATTGATACATTGGAATCAAAATTAAAAGACCAATATGGAGATGTGGAATTAGATATTTTTCAAAAGCCACCACATATTGATGAATTACAAACTGATTATGATTTGTTTTTCATAGATGTGTTGTTAGGTAAAGAAAGTGGTATAGAATATGCCAATAGTATTAAAGACTATTATCCACATATGACACTTGTCTTCCTTTCATATCAAGATAATCTTATTTTTGAAACACAAAAGATTAGTCCAATTTGTTTTATTAGAAAAAGTAATTTTGATGAAGATTTTCAAATGTTTTGTATTGTTTATGAAAATAAACAACGAGAAAATATAAAAATCATATTCAAATTACATCAAATAGAAAATAAAACCGGTGAAACATCAATAACATTACGTGCGAACGATATTGTTTATGTAGAATGTTACTCACATGAACTCATTATACACACTTATAATGATGAGCATATTGTGAAAATGACCTTGAAAGAATTCTTAAAAAATGTCAAAACATTAAAATGTTTTACACAGGTTCATCGTAGTTATGTAATTAATATGGATTATATTTATTCAAGAAGTAAAACAACAATTCATATGATTAATGATGATCCTAAAAATGAAGTGCCAATAAGTAAAAGATATAAAAGAAGTTTTAATGATACTTATGGAGAATTCCAATTATCATGAGTTATGTCATAAATTTATTAGAAGCACTTATTGTAAGTTATGGGTTAGTCGAACTGTGTAAAATAGATAAAAAGAAAATATTCTTTATTTTAAATACGATTATTACTTTTGGCATATCAAATATATTTGATTGTATTGATCAAAATTTTATGCCACTTTCAGTTGTATATGTTATTTTATGGTGTATTCTAATAGTGATTTTTAACAGGAAAAATATTATATATAATTTCCTGTTTATAGTATTTATTGATTTATTATGCAGCTTATGTGCTTTCTTACCTATTTTGACGTTATATAAATATAGTCGAATAATAGCAGGATTAATGGCTAAAATAATTCAATTGATTATGACGTATGAATTTATCAAGTTTAAAAGAAAATATGATTATTTTGAAGATAAATATTGGTTAACGATCATAGTTGTGTTACTGTTGGGAGAAATAATTATAGTTTTTCAAATGGAACAAGTGATAGAAAATTGATATTTATTGAGTTGTATTTTAATATCTATTTTTATAATTATCATCATGGGTATTTCTCTTTATTTCTTTCAGTTGATAGAAGAATCAAATTTAGAAAAGGAAAGAATTACAAAATTGTATGAAAAACAAAAATATCAAGATTTAACATATACATTCATGAAATCTGCTAAAGATGAGTTGGATAGATTTGAACATCGGATGATTTATAAGATTCGTAATGTAAAACTAGAAATAGAAAAGCATGATTATGATGAAGCAATCAAATTGATTGAGAATTATAGAGATGAAATACATCGTATTAATCGTACAGTTTATACAGGAAATGGTGTTTTTGATACATCGATGATGGTAAAGCTTAAAGAATTAGAATATGATGTAGCACCTTGCTTTACAATTTCTAGTCGTGAGTTTTATAACAATGTTCAATTTATGAATTTAGTTTTAGAATTATTGGATGCAATTCATGTTAAATCATTAAGTTTGATTATTAAAGAAGAGAAGAATATTTGTATTGTTCAATGTGTAGGCAAAGATTTGAGTTTATGTTTTGATGAAATAAAACTTATTTTTGATAAGAAAATAGATTTTGCGTATAAGTATCAAATGCAAGAGAATAACAATATTGACTTATTTACATTGAAAATAAGGATGGAGGACGAATGAAGTATTTTACACGATATTTAGCGAGAACATTAAATCTTGATCAAGAACAAGAAGATGTTATTTATTATGGCTTGTTTGTTGTGGTCACAAATATTTTTAGTTCTTTAACGGTATTGTTTATAGGTTTTTGTTTGCATCAATTATTTTATACATTTCTATTACAGGTATTTTATACGCCATTAAGATTATATGTGGGAGGATATCATAGTAAAACACCACAAAGTTGTTTTATAACATATAATGCAATTTATTTTGTATTTATTGTGATTATGTCTCATCTTTCTAATTCATTAGTGATGGATTTAGTAACATTTGGATTATTATTTATAATTCTAATTGATCTTTATCTTCATGATGATTCTAAGAAAAGAATGATGAAATTAATTCTTGTTTTAATCCATCTGATATTAATTATTTTGACATCTTCACTATCATTACATTATATCTTTGTATTATCAATTGATATCAATATTTTATTCTATGGCATGAAATATTTGTTTCCTCATACTAAAAATGACTAAAGCACTCGAAAGAGTGCTTTATTTAATAATAGGAATATTTTTAAATTCTTGTTCAAGAATAGAATCGTCTTGTAAAGCAAGAAATTTAGAAGTTTTGATTTCTAAATCAAGAGCAGGATGTTTATAAATGGATAGATTTGTAATGATCTTGTAGTCACATGTTTTTTTTATTTGATGAAGGTATGCTTGACCTTTTTGATTCATTTTTAATATATGAAGATAATCGACACTAAGCGCATTTTGAATTTCTTGCTTTGTATTATTTAATAAAATATGCAAAAGCATTCTTTGAATTCTTGTTTTTGTATATCTTTTACTTGTAAGAGTACTTACAAGTTCATCGTAATAATTTACTTGATAGATTACTTTCTTTAAAAGATTTTCAATTCCTTCATCAACAAGGTGAAGATTTTTTAATGAATTTTCATCTTGAATGATTATTTGATATTTTAAATAACTAAAGAAATCACTTTGTTTATAAAGCTTTGTATAATAAGACATATCAAATAAGTATTCATGAACATCTTCATGATTAAAAAGTGCTTTTCTTAAAGCAGTTGCAGAAGCAACTTTATTAAGAGTTGTTTCATGATAATCATTTGATCTTTCAATACAATGAAGATTTATTGGATAATGATTAAAAATCACTTCTTTGACATAACCTAATCCTAAAAGATCATTAGGCGTAACAATGCTTTTTCCAAGTAATTGACTTAATGCTTGATTACAGGCATCAGGATAACGTAAACCTTGATTCATTGCATCTCTTACATATTGATTATACGTATCAGGCTGTTTTTCAATAGCATAGGCAATTTCTTTAAAGGTTTCAATAGTGCCACATTCACTGCCAAAAACAAGATCGGTAACACCTATATGATAAAGCAAATCAATGGCTCCTTTACAAAAATAATCAGCACTTTGACTTACATAAACAAAAGGAAGTTCAATAACAAGATCAACACCATATTTAATAGCAAGTTCACTTCGTTTAAATTTATCAATAATTGCTACTTCGCCTCGTTGAACATAGTTTCCTGACATGATTGCAATCGTTAAATCAGGTTGAACGATTTCTTTTGCTTTTTCTAAATGATAAAGATGACCGGTATGGAAAGGGTTATATTCTACAACAATTCCTAATATTTTCATAAGTGATCATCCTTTTGTTTAATGGTTTTAATAACTTTAAAGAAAGTTGAAACGATAAGAATAGCTGTAGCTAGTGCTAAAGCCGTTCCTACTGTTTGAAAAAGTGAATCAATAAATAGTTTTTGATCATAAGAAATCAAATAAAGCATCGTTTGATAAATTCCTTTACCGGGTACGATAGGGAAACAACCAACGACAATAAAGATGGTTGCCGGTACTTTACATATTCTTGCCATGATTTCACTAAATAAAGCAACAATAATCATCGCACATAAACTTGACATGATATTACTTAAATAAGGAATGACAAGTAAATAGACGATCCAACCAAGCGTTCCTCCAAAGGAAGCAATAAGGACATAATCAAGGCGACGATGAATACGAAAGACAAAAGAAAAGCCAAGACATCCTAAAAAAGCGCCTAAACATTGTATAACTTGTTCCATTAAATCATTCCTTTCATTAAAATTCTCATAAGACCTACACCTAAAGCAATTGCCGTTGCAATAAAGAAAGCCTCGACAAGGCGTGCTTGACCAGAAACATAATTGCCATCAATAATATCTCTTAAACTATTTGTAATCGCAATTCCTGGTGTTAAAATCATTAAACATCCAATAATAGTTGCATCTAAATTGTTAATCATTTTAAAATGATAAAATATAATAGACAAAGCCGTTAAAAACATACTAGTAAGTGTCGTACGCATAAGGGCATTGATTTTTAAGCTTTCATTGATCCAGATAAAGAAATACATTAAAAAGCCAATAATGGCAGCAATGACTCCTTCTTTTAAACCACCCCCAAAGAATAAAGCAAATCCTCCAGCTCCTAAACCATAGCCAAGAAAAACAAGAGGCATAATGGGATTTAAATGATTGATTTCATTAATTTGTTGTTCAATAAATTCATTATTTGGTTTTTCTAAACAAATTTTTCTTACAAGATCATTTAAAGCACAAACAGCATCAAGGTTTGTACGATTTTGTAGGGTTCTTTTTGTATAAGAAGCACTTGTATTATCTTTAAAAGTCACACTAATAGTAAAGTAAGTAGGAAGGGCAAATACCCCAATATCTTTAAAACCATAGCTTTGACACATTCTTTCTAAACTTTCTTCAACACGGTAAATTTCAGCACCATTTTTTAAAAGAAGGCGACCAATTTCCGCAATATTTTTTAATAATAATTGTTCATTCATTTCTTTATTTCACCAAATGTTAGTATAACAAGGTTTTAAGACTTAGAAAAGAAAAAAGAGACGTTAAAATGAGTTTTTTTATTTATAAAAACAGATTGCAAAGTATGAATTTTTAGGTATAATAGCTTTGATAAAGTAGGTGAGAAAAATGGAAAGATTACAAAAATATATTGCTTCAAGTGGATATACTTCAAGAAGAAAAGCAGAAGATTTAATTAGAGAAGGAAGAGTTTCAGTTAATGGTCAAGTTGTTACTGAACTTGGAACAAAAGTTAAATCTGGAGATGTTGTTTTAGTAGATGGTGAGGCAATCGTCGGTGAAAATAAAGTTTATTATCTTTTTTATAAACCACAAGGTTGTGTTTGTACATTAGATGATGAATTTGGTAGAGATAAAGTTGTTGATTATTTTGAAGATGTAGAAGAAAGAATTTATCCAGTAGGACGTTTAGACTTTGATACAACGGGAGCTTTAATTATGTCTAATGATGGTGATTTTGCGAATATGATCATGCATCCAAGAAGTCACTTAGAAAAAATCTATGAAGTGACAATTAAAGGATTAATTAAAGGGGAAGATCTTCATCATTTAGAAAAAGGGGTTTATTTAGAAGGTAAAAAGACAATGCCTTGTAAAATTAAAGTAACTTATAAAGATATAGAACATAAAACAACTGTTTTAAAAATAAAACTTTATGAAGGTAAAAATAGACAAGTTAAAAAGATGTTTGAAAGTGTTGGACATCCTGTTAAAAGATTACACCGTATTTCTGTAGGATGTGTCAATTTAAAAGGATTACGCCCTGGTGAATATCGTCGTTTAAAACCACAAGAAGTCAAAGATTTAAAAAAATTAGTTGGTAAATAAATTTCGACATCTTTTTTCAATCAAGATGCTTATACTAATTCTTGGTGATAGAAATGAGAGTACAAATTATTGATGAAAAACAATTAGAAATCTGTAGTATATGTAAAGCAACTGGTAAATGGGTCGAACCTGTTTGTGTAAATGGCATTGAAGGACTCTATTGTCTAAAATGTGATACCCTTACATTAAATGAACATCTTCCTTCAAAGTTGGTTTATTTAGCTTTTAAAAAGAAATGTTTAGAAATTAAAGAAAAAAAGAGCAACCAGTTGACAATGTAAAATATTAGGGTAGAATAAAAACGTAAATAAAAAAGCAATGATTTAGGATATGTTTTATAGATGATTTGATTTAGAGAAAAGGTGGTTGGTGAAAACCTTGAGAATGTTTATAAAATACTCCCTAATAGCTACACTTGAAAAAGATTGTCGTTAACTGCGTTAAAGTTTTGAGGCTGAAAAGCAAATTAAGGTGGTACCACGAAACTCTCGTCCTTTGGATGAGAGTTTTTTATGTAAAGGAGAAGAAAAATGGTAGATTTTAAAGAAAATGAACAATTAAACACATTAAATCACTCTTGTGCTCATGTTATGGCACAAGCAATTAAACATCTTTATCCTCAAGCTAAATTCTGGGTAGGTCCTGTTGTTAGTGAAGGATTCTATTATGATGTGGATTTAGGAGATGAAGTTGTTAGTGATGAAGCAATCGCTAAAATTGAAAAAGAAATGAAAAAAATCTGTAAAGATGGTAAAAGAATTGTTCGCCGTGAAATTTCTAAAGAAGAAGCATTAGAAATGTTTAAAGATGATGAATATAAATTAGATTTAATTTCTAATTTAGAAGATGGAACAATTACTTGTTATAGCCAAGGAGATTTTACTGATTTATGTAGAGGTCCTCATGTTGAAACAGTTAAAATGTGTAAAAACTTTAAATTAATCAAACATTCTGGTGCTTATTGGAAAGGTGATAAAAACAATAAAGTTTTACAACGTATTTATGGTGTATGTTTCCCAACTGCTGAAGAATTAGAAGAACACTTAAATTTATTAGAAGAAGCTAAAGAAAGAGATCATCGTAAAATTGGTAAAGAAATGGAAATCTTCATGGTGGATGATTTAATTGGTAGAGGTCTTCCAATGTATTTACCAAAAGGATATGCTATCTGGCAAAAACTTGAAAGATACATCAAACAAAAAGAAAAGAAATTAGGTTACTTACATGTTTTAACTCCTGCTGTAGGAACAGTTAATCTTTATAAAACATCAGGACACTGGGATCATTATAAAGAAAATATGTTCCCACAAATGGAAATGGATGGAGAATCATTTGTTTTACGTCCAATGAACTGTCCTCATCATATGATGATTTATGCTAATAAATTACATTCTTATAAAAACTTACCAATTCGTATTGGTGAAATTGCTCATGACTTTAGATATGAAGCTTCAGGAGCTGTTAAAGGAATTGAAAGAGGAAGACATTTTTGTCAAAATGATGCACATTTATTTGTAACACCAGAACAAATTAAATCAGAATTTAAAGGAGTTATTGATTTAATCTTAGATGTTTATAAAGATTTCAATATTACAGATTATCGTTGTGTATTATCACTTAGAGATCCAGAAGATAAAGAAAAATATCATGATGATGATGAAATGTGGAATAAAGCAGAAAATGAATTACGTGAAGTAATGAATGAACTTGGTATTGAATATACTGAAGAAATTGGTGAAGCTGCTTTTTATGGTCCTAAATTAGACGTTAATGTTAAACCAGCCATTGGTAATGAAATCACTTTATCAACTTGTCAATTAGATTTCTGTCTACCAGCTAAATTTAATTTAACTTATGTTGCTGAAGATGGAACTAAGAAAACTCCAGTTGTATTACACAGAGCGATTTTAGGTTCATTAGATCGTTTCATGGCTTATATTTTAGAAGAAACAAAAGGAAACTTACCATTATGGTTAGCGCCTACACAAGTTAAAGTATTACCTGTTAAAAATGAATATCATTTAGATTACGCTCAAGAAATTTATCAATTATTATTAGATGAAGGTTTTGAAGTAGAACTTGATTCAAGAGATGAAAAATTAGGATATCGTATTCGTGAAGCACAAATGCAAAAAGCAAACTATATTCTTGTTTTAGGTAATAATGAACGTGATGAAAGAACTGTTACTTATCGTAAACATGGTGAACAAAAAGCAACAACTGTAACAATTGATGAATTTGTTTCTATGTTAAAACAACAAATTAAAGATAAAAAATAATGAATTGAGGCATGCACAGTATGCCTTTTTTCATTTATTATAAAGATAAGTCATAATATTGAAAGTATAATAATTATAGCTATGTGTATCATTGATAGCCCTAAAAATTTATAGTAAGTAAAGTCTTTAAAATGCAACGCATTATGATAGTATACTATCATGTGATTGGTATAAAACTATACTGTAGATGACTTATGAGAAAGGAGCTATTGACAATCCTAATCCTTTGGATTAGGTTCTTTAGCTCCTTAATTTTTTATTTGTATTTTTAATGATATAAATCGGTCTTTGTTTTGCTTCAAAGTAACAAGAGGAACAATATTGTCCTAAGATAGAAACAAAGATCAATTGAATTCCACTTAAAAATAAAACAAGACTTGTAAGATAAGAAATAGGATGAACAAAACTGGAATAAAGAGAAGTTATTAAAGAAATACCTATTAAAATCCCACCAATAACCCCGGCAATAGTAATAGGGGTTGATGAAAAGGAAAAGATACCTTTAAATGCATAAGAAAATAAACTTTTAAAACTCCATTTTGTATTACCACCTTGACGTTCTACATTATGAAATTCAAGCCATTTCGTATTAAAACCCACAAAAGAAAATAATCCTTTCATATAACGATTATATTCTTTAAGCTCTAAGATAGCATCAACCATTTGACGTGTCATCATTCTAAAATCTCCAGCACCATCATCCATATCCATTTTTGTAAGAGTTTGAATTACTTTATAAAAACTATGTGATAAAAAATTACGAAGTTTTCCTTCACCGGTACGATCAATTCGTTTACCTGCACTACAATCATAGTTTTCCTCTTTTAAAGAACGATACATTTCTTTTAAGAGATAAGGAGGGTGTTGTAAATCGGCATCCATGATGACAACATAATCCCCTGTCGCATTTTCAAGTCCAGCATACATGGCCGCTTCTTTACCAAAGTTACGCGAAAAGGAATAATAGAAGCATTGTTTGTTTTTATGAGCCATGAGTTTAATGAGATCTTCTGTATGATCACTACTACCATCATTAATAAAAAGTAATTCATAAGTTGTATTTTCAATACTTTCTAATACTTTTGTAACCTCTTGATAGAATAAAGGTAAAACATCTTCTTCATTAAAACAGGGAACAATAACACTAATTTTATCCACAGTAAACACCTTCCTTTTTAAATACTTTAAATTTACATAAAACATAATTAGAGATAATTGTAATAAAACTGACAACGATTTTAGAAATCATTGGTTGAATATGTAATAAATCAATTAAAAGAGAAAGACAACCTGTTTCAACAAGTAAAGTTACTAATCTTAATAAAACAAAAGAAACAAATTCTTTCTTGCTTTCATTTGAACTTTTAAAAACATACTTTTTATTAGTATAATAAGCAAAAAGTACAGCACCAAGCCACGATACACTATTTGCGATAAGCCAATGAGCATTTAATTTTAATAAAACATAATAAACACTATAATTGACAAGTGTTGTCATCCCACCTACAAAAATATAACGTATCAGTTCTTTTGTATCATTCTTCATTTTTCTTTTTCCTTTCATATATAAAATTAAAAACAACAACCATCATTCCTAAATAAGAAAGCACAAATCCACTATGATAACCTTTCGGTTTAAATTGGATAGAAATGTGATGCTTTCCCTTAGATATCTTACATCCTAAAAAAGCCGTATTTACAATTTCACTCTTAACATTTTTTCTATCTATTTGAATTTGATAGCCTTGATCATAAGGTAAATGGGTAATTAAATAACCTGAATTTGATACATCTATTGTTCCATTGATAAGATCTTTTCCATTTTCTAGAGAAAGAGAATCTACTTCTTTTTCTCTATTCTTAATGATAGAATCATCTAATGTATAAGCTTTGAGGTTTTTTAATTTGTAATTTCCTTTAGAAAATGAAACAATAAGTTCATCATTTTTTATATTTGAAATCAAATAGGTAAAATGGGAGTTTTGATTATAATAGGGTGATGTTATTTTTGATAATTTATTTTTAATACCATTGATTGTAATCGAAACAGCTTGCTTAGGTTTTTTATTTTGTACATCAAATTCTAAAACCAATATTTTATTTTTTAATGATTGTAAGAGTTTATAAGTTTTATTTGTTTTCTTTTTTTGATGTATGGTATATGAATCATCCAATCCTAAATCAAGAACTTTAAATTGACTTTGATAAGTAGAACTTCCTTTCTCTACCACAGCATTGTTGTAAAGTGTATCTAAAGTGTAAGGATAATTGAGTTTTTGAAATTGTTTTTGACTATAAAGTTGACTTGTCGCATAAACAACAGGCATTACTTCTTGGCTTTGATAGAGCTTATAATTTTTTTCTTGGTCAGCTTGTTGATAACTTTCTACTTCTTTAGTTGAAATCACTGAATCAATTGCCATCATCTTTAAATAAAAGGGATTGTCTTGATCAAGTTGAGCAACACGATTGTTTAAAGAAATAGGAAGCTTTAAAGTATCATAGAGAAATGAATTGTAAAGGGCATGGTTTGTCGAAGTATACCCTGAAACACGTGTAACCTTATTTTGAAATGTTTGATTCATGGTTTGAGAAGTATTAGAAAATAAAGCAAGTCGAGATATTTCATTTCTTTGAATTAAAGTAGTTATTTCTTGATTATTATATTTTTGATATTTTTCTTTTAAGAGAAAGCTCTTTGATGGATTGTTCAAATAAACAACTAAGCAAGGAACAAGTAGATAAAGAAAATAACATTTTATATTTTTTTGTCCAAAATATAAAATGATAAAACTAAATATTAAATCAAGGAGTATCAAAAAAGGTCTTTGGATAAAAAATAAAGGAATCAACCATAAAATAAAGCAGTATTTAAATTTATTGAGAGAATAATCCTCTAATACATATCCTATTTGTAGACAAATAAGGGGAATAAAAACAATCAAAATCTTGCTTCTTGCATAAAGAAAACCGTTAAGAATCAAACTAGCTAAAGGCATCAACACAACGAATATTAAAAGTAAAGATAATTTGCGTGTCTTTTCTTTAAAAAGTCCTAAAACAAGTAACATCCATACAAAATACGTCATTCCACAACCATAATTATCATAAAGAAGACCTCTTAAATCAAAGGTTGGAATCAACAACTTTGAATAATTAAGAGCCTGGACACTTTTATGTCCACCAATAATTACAAACAAGGTTGGTATTGTAAGAATGGCTGTTAATAAAAAGATAGAAAGATAAACTTTAAAAAGGTTGATTATATTTTTTTTATTATTTCTATAAGGAAAATAATGTTTTAAAAAGTAAATAAGATAAACAATAAAACATCCTATACTATAAAAATAACTATGCACAATAAGTAAACTACCCCATAAGATCATCCCTGTAATATTTCCATCTTTAAAATAATGATCAACACTTTTCAACATTAAAAAGAGAAAAGGAAGAACATTAACAAACATGATTTGTTTATGACTTTGAAAAAATAAAGAGGAACATAATACTAATAAACTTATAAAAAAACAAAGTTGGCGTTCTTTTAAATGATTTCTTAAAAATAAATAACAAGAAATTGTTGTAAGAATCATTAAGAAAATACTATAAACACTAAGAATATCAATCATTTTTATATTAATAAATAAAGCTCCAAGTAAAACATCAGGACGTAAATAGCCATAATAAGAGAAATAATAAATATTTACGCCAGACATTAAATTTTTTAGATAAGTAGGAAACAAGGTTCCTTCATCCCTTATAGCCTGTCTTAAAGCATCACTTAACATGACATGTTGGTTAAACCAATCTATTGAATTTCCAAATAAATGTTGCCCTTTTAAAACAAATATCATAGATATTGTTATAATGAATAAAGACAACATATAGATATAATCTTTTTTCTTCATCTTTTTTTACCTCACTTTTATTCTAACAAGGACTTCTTAATAATCACCTAAATGATTTCTAAAGAAATCATAAACAAATAGGAGAATTTAAAGGAAAATATTTAAAAAGTCTTAAGAATTCTTATGAATTTGTTTTAAGAAGGAAGTGGTAAGGTATAAATGGTGAGAAAAATGAAGAAGAGTGTTGTATTATTATGTATAGTGGTTGTTTTAGGAGGTTTTTATTTTGATCAAAGTAAAGTACCGCATCAAAAACAAATCAATCAACTCAATTTAACGGAATGTCAAAGATTAATGATCGTGGCTCATCCTGATGATGAAACAATATGGGGTGGCAGTCATTTATTAAAAGGACATTATTTAGTTGTTTGTTTAACAAATGGAAAGAATGAAGTACGTAAAAATGAATTTATGAAGGTAATGAAACAAACGCATAATCAAGGAATTATGTTTGATTATCCTGATAAAACAGAGGGTAAAAGAGATCGATGGATACATGTTCAACAGGATATAAAAAAAGATGTTTCTTATCTTGTACATAAAAAGGATTGGCAAATGGTAATCACTCATAATCCTTTGGGTGAATATGGACATATTCATCATCGTATTACTTCACAAATTGTAAGTTTACAAGCTTCGAATGAAAACTTATATTATTTTGGAAAGTATTATAAAAGAAAGAAAGTACCTGCTCATTTAAATGAGATAACAAATAAAGATGAAAAAGAAAAAAGAAAACTTACAAATATTTATGCTTCACAAAAGAAAGTGATGAAGCATTTAAATCATATGATGAAATATGAAAATTGGATCAAAGCCAAAGATTGGAGAAGTTTATGAAAGAAAAAATAATGATTGTCGATGATCATGAAGAAATTAGAGAAGTTATTCAAGTGTTGCTTTCAAATGAAGGATATCAAATTATTGAGGCACAAAATGGAAAAGAAGCTTTAGAACTTTTAGATGAGACAATAGATTTAATTATTTTAGATGTAATGATGCCCGAGATGAATGGGTATCAAGTATGCTTGCTGGTAAGAGAAAAAACAAATGCACCTATTTTATTTTTAACAGCTAAAGGACAAGAAAGTGATAAAACACTTGGTTTTTCAAGTGGTGGAGATGATTATTTAACGAAACCATTTTCTTATAACGAGCTTAATGCCCGTGTCAAAGCTTTGCTTAGACGTTATCATGTTTATCAAGGCAAAGAAAGGCATGAAGAAAATACGATACAGATCATTGGTGATTTAGAAATAAATCAAAGCAAAAAAGAAGTAAGACGTCAAGGAAAGAAACTTGCTTTGACAGATTTAGAATATGAAATATTAGGTTATTTATTATTAAATCGTAAGCAAGTGATTTCAGCAAGTCAATTATTTGAAGCAATTTGGCATGAAAATTATTACTATGGGGCAAATAATACGATTATGGTTCATATTCGTAATTTAAGAAAGAAGATAGAACATGATCCACAAGATCCACAAATTATAAAGACAGTTTGGGGAAAGGGGTATTATATTGATTAAAAGAAACTTAAGCTTATCAATGAAGATTATTTTATTACTTCTCTCTTCAGCTGTTCTAGCTATTTTAAGTTATGGCTTTTTTAGAGTGAATGTAACGGATTTTTATACATATATTGAAAATTCTGAAAAACCTTTTGATGAAAAAAAGTTTATGAAAGATTTTAAAAAAGAAGCTAAGAATATTTCTATTTATACAAAAGATAAAGAAGATAAAAAAGCTTTGAAAAAGCTTTTAAAAAAACATGATGATTATATGAATGTTACTCTTTATGATGATCATGAATTGTATATGGATGGAAGCTTTGGGAAAATTCTTGATGAACCAGTAGGATTTACTCCTTTGTATATTTTAAAAAATGATTTTGAACAGTATGCTTATAGTAATTTTTTTGTACAATCGGTTAACTTTAAAGATGGAGAAGGAATCGTTTATGTCAGCTCTATGCATTTATTAAAATATGTTAAATATTATTTCTACGTTGCCTTATTTGTAAGTTTACTTATATTCTTTTTGCCAACTTTTATCTTTATTAGGCGAAAGGTTAAATATATTAATGTTTTAAAACAAGAAGTTTTAAATATGTCACAAGGGGATTTGAATCATGAAATGACGATTCAAAGTAATGATGAACTGGCTATACTTGCAAGTGAAATGGATCGTTTAAGAATAGAATTGAATCAAAATATTGAAAATGAAGCAAAAATTAAAGAAGCGCATCATGAACTAATTACTTCTTTATCTCATGATTTAAGAACACCATTAACAACCCTTAGAGGCTATTTAGATATTTTGAGTTTGCATTGTTATAAAAATGAACAACAAATGGATCATTATTTAAAAGGATGTATTGAAAAAACTGAACAAATCAAGGATTTATCGAATAAGACTTCTGAATACAGTCTGGTTTATGCACAAGATTTTTCCCTGCAGCTTGAAAAAATATCAAGTCAAGAACTCTTTGATTATTTTCAAGATAATTTAGAGTATTTGGAATTAGAGGGTTTTCATCTTCAAAGAGATATCAATTTTCATGAAAAAGAACTGCTTTTAGATTTTTCAATGATGAAACGCATGATCAATAACCTTTGTTCAAATATCATAAAATACGCTAAAAAAGACAAAGCTGTTCTTGTTGGATTTTCATTAAAACAAGATCAATTAAAAATAGTTTTTCAAAACGAAAAGAAACAAAATATTCAACATGTTGAAAGTAATAAAATAGGTTTAAAAAGTGTTCAAAGAATTGTACAAATGCATCACGGGGAAATCTTTATTCAAGATCAAGGTTTCTATACAGTTATTATTGTTTTACCAACGACCTAACAAATTTTAATTAGTTTTTTTATAAAAGAAAAGACCAACATTTGTTGGTCTAAACATTTGTTTCAGGTTTAATCATTTTTAATTGTTTCATGATTTTACGAATATGATAAAGACTTTCAGCAATATTTAAACCATGATCACCGATTCTTTCGAAATCTGTTAAGATTTTTGTATAGATAACACTATTTTCAGTTGTACATTTCTTTTCTTTTAAACGAATAAGTTGATTAACTGCGAATTGATGTTGTGTTTTATCAATATTATCTTCCATGACATCGACTTTATCAACGATATATTTAAATTCATCATAATCCATAATAATAAGTTCATCTAAAATATTATTACAAAGACTTTCCATAATTCCAATTTCTTTTAAAGCATCTTCAGAAAAATGAGTATCATCTTTAGCAAGTTTTTGAGCTCTAGCAGCAATATTCATCGCGTGATCACCAATTCTTTCTAAATCAGAAGAAAGTTTTAAAAACAAGACAATTGATTGGGAACTTTCTGCTTGGAATTCATGAGAGATAACAGCTGTTGTAAAATTGATGACTTGTTGATTTAAATAATTTATGTATTCTTCATCTTTTTGCAGACGTATGTATTTTTCTTCATCATAATGATCTAATAATTCAAAAGCACGTTTTACGTTATGATTAGCAACATTTAACATATGTTGTGTTTCGTTAAATAGTTGTGTATTGGCAATGGCACTTGTTCCGATATGATAATCATTATCAAAAATACTAAAGTCTAAATATTTTAATTGCATATCTTGTTGATCTTCTTCACTATCAGGTAAAATGCGACAAGCAAGATTAACCAATCTTGTACCGATTGGAAGCAAGAGCAATGTAGTTGTCACATTGAAAATGGTATGTACATTAGCGATTTGAGCTGCTACATTACTTGGTGTTAAACTTTGAACAAGGTCTGCAAATGGGAAAAGCATACTAATTGTCACAAATAAAACAGTTCCAATAATATTAAATGATAAATGAATAACTGTTGTTCTTTTAGCATTTTTTGATGTTCCAATAGAAGCTAAAACAGAAGTAATACACGTTCCAATATTTTGTCCAAATAAAACATAAATTGATGATGAAAGTGTCATAACGCCACTTTTAGCAAGGGCTTGTAAAATACCAACTGAAGCTGATGAACTTTGAATTAAAGCAGTAAATAATGCTCCTACTAAAATCCCAATAAATGGATTTTGAAATTTAGAAATAAGTCCAACGAATTCAGGCATCGTTCTTAAAGGAACCATGGCACTTGACATTGTCTCCATACCAATAAATAAAATACCTAACCCGCCAATAACACCACCGATAGCATCCAATTTTTGACTTTTGAAAAAGACAATCATTGCTACTCCAATAAAGGCAATCAATGGAGCAATAGCTGTAATATCGATTGCAATTAACTGACCGGTAATTGTTGTTCCAATATTGGCACCCATGATGACCCAGACAGCACTTGTAAGTGACATTAATCCAGAATTAACAAAACCAACAACCATAACAGTCGTTGCTGATGAGGATTGAATAATTGCTGTTACAAGAGCTCCTACAAGGACACCTAAAATACGATTTGATGTTAATTTTTCTAAGATTGTTTTCATTTTATCGCCGGCAGCCATCTCTAAACCATTGGACATCATATTCATTCCATAAAGGAATAAAGCAAGACCACCTAACATCGAAAATAGATTTGTAAGTTTCATATAAATCCCCCTATATCCGCAAGTAGCTTAACACTTTCTTAAGGCAATGTATATAAACTTAACATATTCTTAACAAAAAAATAAAGGCTACAAACCTTTACTTTGATGTATATATTTTGTTTTTAAAAAGCGATAAGGCTCCATAAAATCACGCATCTCTTTTGCGTTGAGTTCATTTCCAGAAGTAATCCTATCAAAAATATCTTGATTTTTCTTAGTCACTTCCTTAATTTCATCTGTTGCTTCTGCTTTTCCATGTTCACTAAAGAAACGAATAAAATACTCTTCTGTTTGTTTAGCCATATCTTTTGTATTTAATAAAACCCAATTTTCTTGATGAACAACATCAATTAAATTAATGAGGGTTCTCGCTACTTGTTCTTGATCAATCATTTTTTCCACCTCGTTAAACATTATAGCAAAAAATAAGCAAGTATGTTATAATAATGTCTAACGAAAGGATGTGTTTGTATGAAAAAACCGATCATCGCTTTAACTCCTTTAGTTGACCAAGAACAAGAAAGTGTCTGGATGCTTCCTGGCTATTTAGAAGGAATAATAGAAGCGGGGGGAATACCCGTCATGCTTCCTTTAATTAAAGAGATGGATGAAATCAAAGAAGTTGTCCAAAGATTTGATGGCTTTATTATTACTGGAGGGCATGATGTAGATCCAAAGTTATATCATGAAGAAAAGAAAGATTACTGTGGTGCCTTGTGTAAAGAAAGAGATGAGATGGAAATGGTGTTGATTCCAGAAATCATTAAACAGGATAAACCAATGATGGGAATATGCAGAGGGTATCAAATTATTAATGTATGTTTAGGAGGAAGTTTATATCAAGATTTAGATAAGGAATACAAACTTACAGAAGTTCATCGACAACCGGCCCCTTATGATCAACCAAGTCATGAAGTAATGATTTTAAAAGAAACGCCACTTTATCATTTTCTTGAAAGCGAAAGTATGTTTGTCAATAGTTGCCATCATCAAGCAATCAAAGAATTATCATCACAGTTATTACCAATGGCGTATTCTTCTGAAAAATTAGTAGAAGCATTCTATATGCCAAATCATCATTATATTGTTGGTTATCAATGGCATCCCGAAATGATTTATAAAAAAAGTGTAGAAAACAAAAAAATATTTAAAGATTTTATCAAAGGATGTCAGTAATTTTAAAAAATTATATTGACTTTCGTTTTATGAAATAGTATACTTAACTAGCTTTAAGTTAATAGAAAGCAAATGTTGGTTCCTTGGCCAAGTTGGTAAGGCAACAGACTGCAACTCTGTCATCATCGGTTCGAGTCCGGTAGGAACCTCCATTAATGAATGCCCAGGTGGCGAAATTGGTAGACGCACAGGACTTAAAATCCTGCGGACCTTAAA
>ENA-OPWD01000175-OPWD01000175.1-human-gut-metagenome-genome-assembly--contig:-NODE-175-length-56087-cov-2.670902_pt1 | contig 56087 bp, 64 predicted proteins | sample MGYA00241502_ERZ501996 | MGnify/ENA primary metagenome ERZ501996 (study PRJEB25962, sample SAMEA2042011) | human gut metagenome | biome: human gut; feature: human-associated habitat; material: faeces... | reverse complement strand
AAGACCAGTGGGAATTGAGGCTTTAGCAGCATCCTTGGGTGAAGAAATTGACACAATTGAGGACGTATATGAACCTTATTTATTACAAATTGGTTTGATTAAAAGAACGCCAAGAGGACGTATAGCAACAGCTGAGGCTTATCGTCATTTAAATATTGAACAAGATTATGAATAGTTTTGAAAAGATAGGACTTATTGTCCTATTTTTTATTTCATTGATCTATAGTTATGTTAAGCCAAGTGATGTTGTAGAAAATATAGAAACTAAACAACAAATAACGATTTATGTAGAGGGAGAATATACAAAAAAACTCTCTTTTTCTTATAAACCACAAATCAAGGATGTTTTAAATGAATTACAAGTAGAAAACATCTATCATTTTGAAGAAACTACACAACTTGCAAGTGAATCGGTTCTTTATTTACCTTATGGAGAACATTTAATTTCTTTAAATCAGGCAAGTCTTAAAGAATTGATGACACTCAAGGGAATAGGTGAAAAAACAGCGCAAAAAATAATTGATTATCGCCAAGAAACACCTTTTAAAACGATTGAAGATATTACAAACATTAGTGGAATAGGAGAAAAAATGTATTTAAAAGTGAGGGAGTTTTTATGTCTTTAAAGGGAAGGGTATTTTACGTTTGTTTTCCTTTGATTTTAGTAGTTCTTACTCAAATGATTCATAATATTTTTATGATTTTTTTAGGAATATACTTTTGTTTTTTATTTAAACGCTTTTCTAAAGGTTTTGGACTAAGTGTTATTTTAATAACAATCATTGCTTTTTTATGTTTGTTACTTCCTCAACCTTTGAATAAAACAGAAATAAAAGGAAAAATCGTTGGTCTTGATGAAAAGAGTATCGTGGTAAAAATGGGATATCATAAAGTCAAGGTTTATGGTGAATTTAAAGAAATAAAGATGTATGATGAAATTACACTCATTGGAAAACCGTATGTCATCAATGAAACTGGCAATGATTATGCCTTTAATTATCAAAATTATCTTTATAGCTTAAATATTTTTGATATTTTAAAATTAGAACAAGTGACATCGTTAAAACATGTAACTCATCCTTATCATTATCTTGAAAAGAAAGTAAAAACAAAAACGAAAGTCAGTTCTTTGCTTTCGCTTTTTATTTTAGGGGCAAAGGATGAACAAATGAAAAACTATTATGAAAAGCTTACTAAACTCTCTCTTGTTCATCTTTTTGCATTATCAGGAATGCATTTAATGATTTTACAAAAGTGGCTCAATCATTTAACAAAATTTTTCTTTTCAAAAAGAATGCAAAATATTGTTTCATTAGTTGTTATTGGATTTTATTTAAGCATCATCCCTTATAATATTTCCTTTTTAAGAGCTTATTTAATGATGCTTTTAGTGCAATTATTTAAAAGAATATTCAATCCGTTAGATCTTTTTTCTTTACTGACGGTAGGAATGCTTTTTTATAATCCTTATTTAATTTATAATCTTTCGTTTATTTTTTCTTATACAATTTATTTTTTTATTTTGTTATTACAAAAAAAAGATAGAGGAAAATATTATCTTTTTTTAGGCTCTGTACCCATTATTATTTCTATTCAACATGCGCTTCCTGTTTTTTCTTTTTTAACAGCACCATTACTGATGCCGATGGTTGAAGTAATTTATCAAACAATGCTTTATTATTTGATATTAGGAAAACCTATTTTATATATACTTTCTTTTGAATATGAAATACTTTTAAAGATGATTGATTTTTTGACAGATTTTTCTTTTTCGCTTCATTTTAGTCAACCAACTTTCTTTTTTATAGGTGTTTATTATTATCTTTATTTGAAAGGAATTTATAAAATAAATATGCAACGAAAGATACATCAAGAACTTTCTTTGTTGTTTGCTGTATTGCTTGCATTTTACTTTTATCCTTTTTATAACATGAAAGGTCAAGTTGTTATGATTGATGTAGGACAAGGGGATTGCTTTTTTATCCAACAACCTTTTCATAAAGGAAATATCTTGATTGATACAGGTGGACTCAAAAATACGGATGTTGCTACTAAAAGAATTATTCCATATTTAGAAAGCCAGGGTGTTTTTTCTTTAGATGCTGTTTTTATTTCACATCAAGATTTTGATCATTGCGGTGCTTTAGAATCTTTGAAAACACATTTTAAAGTAAAAGAGGTTATTGAAAGTTTTAAAGAAAAAAGGATTGGTAATTTGCATTTTAAAAATCTTGCATTAGATAAAAGATATGTGAGTGAAAATGATCGTTCTTCCATTATTTATGTCACAATCAATCATTTGAATTATTTGTTTACAGGTGATATCTCTCAAGAAGTAGAAAAAGACTTATATCAAACGTATCAAAAATTAGAAGTAGATGTTTTAAAGGTCGCTCATCATGGAAGTAAGAGTTCTTCAAGTGATGATTTGTTTAAAATGATGAATCCAAAAATTGCTTTGATTTCTGTAGGAAAGAATAATCTTTATCGACATCCTTCGTATACGACTTTAAAAAAATTGAAAAGTTATGGAATTAAAATTTATCGAAGTGATGAAATGGGTATGGTTAAAATCGTTTATTATGGAAATAAGAATTATATTTTCATTCATAATAATCCATGACTTCATGTATGTTTTAGTTTATAATAGCTTATGGTGATGCTATGTTATTTGTACTTTATGGAACAGAAAGATTGTTGATGGATCAACGTCTACAAAAATTAAAAAAAGAATATCAGTGTAGTCAAGAACTAATGAATTATAATAGTTATGATGTCTCAAAAGAAGGAATGAAAGTTGTCTTAGAGGATGTAATGACACCTTCTTTTTTAAGTGAACAAAAGATGATTGTTATTAATCACTGTGATTTTTTAACGACTAAAAAATTAAAGAAAGAAAATAAGGATGCAGATTATTTAATGAAATGTATTCCTTATTTAAATGAAACAAACCACTTAGTTATTTTTCATCCAGAAAAAAACTTTGATGAAAGAAAGAAAATAGTTAAATATTTACGTAAAGAAGCTCAGTTTTTTGAAATTAATCCTTTAAATTATTATAAAGTTTCTGATACAACAAGGCAGGCAATTAAAAAGAGGAGTTGTACGATTGATGATGATGCCTTAGAATTGTTGCTAAGTCGTAAAGGAACGAATTTGATTGATATTTCAAGTGAAGTTGAAAAGCTTTGTTTATATACAAAGCATATTAATTTAAAAAGTGTTGAAGAATTGGTGAGTCGTCCGCTTGATGAAAATGTTTTTGATTTAACAACAGCTATTTTAAGTAAAGATAAACAAAAGATGATGTCAATCTATAAAGATTTAATGACATTAAATGAAGAACCGGTAAAGCTGATTGTTTTGGTTGCAAATTCAATGCGCTTGATTTATCAAGTGAAATTATTAGATCGAAAAGGTTATACTGATCAAGAGATTGCGAAGATGTTATCTGTAAATCCTTTTAGATTAAAATATGTTCGAAAGGAAGGAAAGTTTTTTGAACTTGATGAGCTGTTATCGTGTTTAAATCAACTTTCAAAGTTGGATGTAAAAATTAAAACTGGGAAAATAGATAAAAAACTTGGATTAGAATTATTTATGTTAAGAATATAGGAGATTTTATGGAATCATTAAGAGAATTATTTAAAATAGGTTTTGGTCCTTCTTCGTCACATACGATGGGACCGCAAAGGGCTGCTTCAAAAATCAAAGAAAAATATCCACAAGCAACACACTATGAAGTGGATCTTTATGGTTCGCTTGCATTAACAGGAAAAGGCCATTTAACTGATTATATTATTAAAAAAACTTTAGGAGAAGAGACGCTTGTTCATTTTAAAAGTGATAGTCTTCCTTATCATCCAAATGGTATGAAATTTTATGTTTATCAAGATGAACAACTTTTAGATACAATAACGGCTTACTCTATCGGTGGTGGAACAGTTGAATTTAAAGGGTGTCAACTCCAACAAACTAAACAAGTTTACCCTCATAAAAATCTAAAAGAAATTATTCAATATATTGAAGATAATGGGATTTCTTTTTATGACTATGTTTTAAATTATGAAGATGAATATTTTAAAGCCTATTTATTTGATGTATTAGATAGTATGTTTACATGTGTTCAAAATGGTCTACATCATGAAGGAATCATTCCAGGAAGATTGCAACTTAAAAGAGTTGCTAAAAGTATGTACCAGCAAGCAATTAATACACGTCGTGAAAGCGAAAGAGAAAGATTATTGATTTCTAGCTATGCTTATGCCGTTTCTGAAGAAAATGCCTGTGGTAATAAAATTGTGACAGCACCAACATGTGGCGCTAGTGGTATTTTACCAGCAGTCTTATTTTATTGTTATAAACAATTAGAAATACCTCGTAAAGAATTAATTAAGGCTTTAGCGGTTGCAGGGTTATTTGGTAATGTCATTAAACATAATGCGACGATATCGGGAGCTGATGGTGGATGCCAAGCGGAAGTGGGAAGTGCTTGTGCGATGGCAGCAGCAGCTTATGGTTGGGTTTTAGAACTTAATAATTCTTTGATTGAATATGCTGCAGAAATGGGATTAGAACACAATTTAGGACTTACTTGTGATCCAGTTGGGGGATATGTACAAATTCCATGTATTGAAAGAAATGGTTTTGGGGCGTTACGCGCTATTGATGCCGCTAGCTATGCTAAACAGCTTGGTTATTTAAGAAAAAATAAAGTTTCTTTTGATTCGATTGTCAATGTTATGAAAGAAACGGGGAAAGATTTAAATAGTGCTTATAAAGAAACATCGCTTGGTGGACTCGCAAAGGAATTTGGGCTAAAAGATGGAGACGCATAGTTTATACGTACATATTCCTTTTTGCGAATCTATTTGTCGCTATTGTGATTTTTGTAAGGTTTATTATGATCAAAAACAAAGTGATCTATATTTACAAAGATTGCAAGAAGAATTGTCTCAAATTGAAAATCATAATTTAAAGACGATTTATATTGGTGGGGGGACACCTAGTGCTTTAAATGATGAACAATTAGAAAAATTGATGGGAATATTAAAACCGTATAGTTTAAAAGTACAAGAATATTGTGTAGAAATGAATCCTGAATCCATGGATTATTATAAGTTAAAGATTTTAAAAAAAGGTGGTGTCAATCGTTTAAGCATTGGTGTTCAAACCTTTCAAAATAACTTATTAAAAGAAATTGATCGTCATCATAATGCGACACAAGTTAAAAATCTTATTCGTTATGCTAAACAAATTGGTTTTGATAATATTTCCATTGATTTAATGTATGGTTTACCAAAACAAACAAAAGAAGATATTGAAAAAGATATTGATGTTTTACAAGTGTTAGATATCCAACATGTTTCTTATTATTCTTTAATTTTAGAGGAGGGAACAATCTTAAAATATCAAAATTATCAATCTTTAGATGATGAACAAGAATATCAATGGAATCTTTTAATTGATGAAAAATTACAAGAACTTGGTTTTGATAAATATGAAATCTCAAATTATGCAAAAAAGGGATATGAGTCAAAACATAATTTAGTTTATTGGCGTTTTGAAAACTATTATGGTATCGGACTTGGCTCATGTGGTAAAAATAATCATCAAATTATTGAACATAGTCGTTCATTGACTAAATACTTAAATGGTGATTTTAAAACAACAACGATTGAACAAAGTAAAGAAGAAATGATGTTTGATCAAGTGATGATGTCACTAAGGTTAGTGGAAGGATTAAATCTTGAAGTGTTTAAAGAAAGATATCAAGAAGATGCTTTGGAGATTTATCAAGATGCTATTGATAAAAATAAAAAAGAAGGACGTCTTGTAATAGAAGATAATTTTTTAAAGGCAACCAAAGAAGGTCTTTATGTTTTAAATGATATACTTGTTGATTTTATGAAATAGCACATTGTGCTATTTTTTTAATTTTTTTTAGCACCAAGTTATTGACAGTGCTAAAATAAAATGTATAATGTATTTAGCACAAGAGAAATAGGAGTGCTAAAGGTGGTGGACTTGATGTTAACGGCAAGACAAATGCTGATATTCAAATGTATCGTTGAAGAATTTATCGAAAATGCTGAACCGGTTGGATCCAAAGCATTGATGATGAAATATCAACTTCCTTATTCAAGTGCAACAATTCGTAATGAAATGAACTTTCTAGAAAATTATGGTTATCTAGAAAAAACACATATTTCTTCTGGAAGAGTACCTTCTAAAGAAGGCTATCGTTTCTATGTTCATAATTTAGGAAAAGTTGATTTGGATGAAGGAACAAAAAATCAAGTTGCTACAATTATTAATAAGCATCGTCGAAATTTAAATGAGATGGTGCATGAAAGTTGTAACATGTTGAGTGAATTAACTCATCTTACAAGTGTTGCATTAGGAAATGCATCGGATGATACATTGCAACGCATATCTGTTGTCCCTTTGGATGATGGACGTGTAACAGCAATTATCATTACAAGACAAGGACATGTTGAAAATAAAGTTTTCCAATTCTCAAGTGATGTTGAAATGGAAGATTTATTAAGCTGTGTTAACGTGATGAATGAATTACTTATAGGAACGCCTATTAGTGAAGTGGCATTTCATTTAGAACGAGATGTTCGACCAATTCTTACAACACAAGTGAAACAACATGAAGAATTGTTTAATGCATTTTTAGAAGCATTTGTTAAATTTGCTTCAAATAGTGTTTATTTTTCTGGAAAAGAAAATATCTTATATCAACCAGAATTTAATGATGTTGATAAATTAAGAAGGCTTGTAAGTGCTTTTGAAAATTCAAAAGTATGGAAAACTCTACCGTTATCGAGTGAGGATGGTATTCAAATCAATATTGGTAATGAAACACCTCTAGGAACGATGAATGATGTTTCAGTAATCTCTGCTTCTTTTAAAACAGGGGAAACATCAAAAGGTTCTATTTCGGTAATCGGTCCAACAAGAATGCCTTATGAAAAAGTTGTGGCATTAGTAGAGTATATAACTGAAAATATTGAAAAGGCTTGTTTAGAAGAAAAACAAGATGAGAAATAGAGGTGAACAAATTGGCTGAGGAAAATAAAGTTGAAGAAGAAGTAGCTGAAGAAGTTGAAGAAAACAAAGAAGCTGAGGCTGAAGTTGTTGAAGAAAATCAAGAAGATCAAATTAAGATTCTTCAAGATGAAGTTGATAAATGGAAAAATGATTATTATAAAGTGTTTGCAGATATGGAGAACATTAAAAGACGTATGCAAAATGAACATGCAAATAACTTAAAGTTCATGATGCAAGGGTTTATTGAACAAATGTTACCAATCGTTGATAACTTTGAACGATCATTAGCAATTGAAAATCCAAATAAAGAAGTAGCAAACTTCTTAAAAGGATATGAAATGATTTATAAACAAATCATGACATTATTAGAAAACCAAGGCGTTAAAGTAATTGAAGCAGAAGGCAAAGAATTTGATCCTAACTTCCATCAAGCAGTAATGACTGTAAGTGATGAAAACTTTAAACCTGGCATGGTTGTTGAAGAATTACAAAAAGGTTACATGTTAAAAGATCGCGTTATTCGTGCATCTTTAGTAAAAGTAAGTGAATAAAAATAGGAGGATTTATATTATGGCAAAAATTATTGGTATTGACTTAGGAACTACAAACTCATGTGTAAGTGTGTTAGAAAACAATGAAGTAAAAGTAATTGCAAACCCAGAAGGAAATCGTACAACTCCTTCAGTTGTTTCTTTCAAAAATGGAGAAATTATTGTTGGGGAAGCTGCAAAAAGACAAGCAGTAACAAACCCTGATACAGTAATGTCAGTTAAACGTTATATGGGTACTGATCATAAAGAAAATGTAAATGGTAAATCTTATACACCACAAGAAATTTCAGCAATGATCTTACAAAACTTAAAAGCAACTGCTGAAGCTTATTTAGGTGAAACAGTAACAAAAGCAGTTATTACTGTTCCTGCATATTTCAATGATGCACAAAGACAAGCTACGAAAGATGCTGGTAAAATTGCTGGTTTAGATGTTGAACGTATTATCAATGAACCAACTGCTGCAGCATTAGCATTTGGACTTGATAAATTAGATCAAGAACAAAAAGTATTAGTTTATGACTTAGGTGGTGGTACTTTTGACGTATCTATCTTAGACTTAGCTGATGGTACATTTGAAGTATTAGCTACTGCTGGTAACAATAAATTAGGTGGGGATGATTTCGATAAGAAAATCATGGACTACATCGTAGAAGAATTCAAAAAAGAAAACGGTATTGATTTATCTAATGATAAAATGGCAATGCAACGTATTAAAGAAGCTGCAGAAAAAGCTAAGAAAGATTTATCTGGTGTAATGCAAACTCAAATTTCATTACCATTTATCTCAGCTGGCGCTGCTGGACCATTACACTTAGAATTAACATTAACAAGAGCTAAATTTGATGAAATTACAAGAGATTTAGTTGTAGCAACTGAAGGACCAGTTAGACAAGCGTTAAGTGATGCTGGAATGCAACCAAGTGAAATCGATCAAGTATTATTAGTTGGTGGATCTACTCGTATTCCTGCTGTACAAGAATCTGTAAAACGTTTACTTGGAAAAGAACCTAACAAATCAGTAAACCCAGATGAAGTTGTATCTATGGGTGCTGCTATCCAAGGTGGAGTTATCGCTGGTGATGTTAAAGACGTCTTATTATTAGATGTTACACCACTTTCATTAGGTATCGAAACAATGGGTGGAGTTATGACAGTATTAATCGAAAGAAATACAACAATTCCAACTACTAAATCACAAGTATTTTCTACTGCTGCTGACAATCAACCAGCTGTTGATATCAACGTATTACAAGGTGAAAGATCAATGGCTAGAGATAATAAACAATTAGGTTTATTTAAATTAGATGGTATTGAACCAGCTCCAAGAGGAGTACCTCAAATCGAAGTTACTTTCTCAATTGACGTTAACGGTATCGTAAATGTTAAAGCTAAAGATTTAAAAACTCAAAAAGAACAATCAATTGTTATTCAAAACTCAACAGGATTATCTGATGAAGAAATCGATCGTATGGTAAAAGAAGCGGAAGCTAATAAAGCTGAAGATGAAAAGAAACGTAAAGATATTGAAACAAGAAATAAAGCTGAACAAATGATCAATGAAATTGATAAAGCTTTAGCTGAACAAGGTGACAAGATTGATGCTAATCAAAAACAACAAGCAGAACAATTAAAAACTGAATTAAAAACTGCTTTAGATAACAATGATATGGCTACTCTTGAATCTAAAATGTCAGAATTAGAACAAATGGCTCAACAAATGGCATCTTATGCTTATCAACAACAACAAGCTAACCCTAATGGTGGAGCTGGACAAACAACATCAAACAATAATGATGACAATGTTGTTGATGCTGATTTTGAAGAAAAGAACTAATCAATTAAAAAACCAAGGTTCTTCCTTGGTTTTTTAAAAGTATTATAGAAAGGATGATTTTATGGCAAGTAAAAGAGATTTTTATGAAGTCTTAGGGATTTCAAAAACAGCGAATGCTGATGAAATAAAACGTGCATATCGTAAAAAAGCAAAACAATATCATCCCGATATCTGTAAAGAACCTGATGCAGAAGAAAAATTTAAAGAAGTTCAAGAAGCTTATGAAGTTTTATCTGATGATAATAAAAGAGCGGCTTATGATCGTTATGGACATGCTGCCTTTGAACAAGGTGCAGGTGGTGCTGGAGCTAGTGGCTTTGGTGGCTTTGGTTTTGAAGATGTCGATTTAGGAGATATTTTTGGATCATTCTTTGGTGGCGGGGGAAGTCGTCGTCAAAGACAAAATGGACCACGTCGTGGTGATGATCATTTAATGCGTCTAGAAATTGACTTTATGGATGCTATCAATGGTATTAAAAAAGATATTAAAGTAACTTACGATGCAGAATGTTCGCATTGTCATGGTAGTGGAGCAAAAACACCAAATGATGTACAAACATGTTCTCATTGTAATGGTACAGGAACAATTTCTAAACAACAACAATCTCCATTTGGTACATTTGTAACACAAACAACATGTCCACACTGTAACGGTACAGGTAAAGAAATTAAAGTTAAATGTCCAGATTGTCATGGTAAAGGTTATATCAATAAAACAGTCACTGTTCAATTAGATATTCCTGCTGGTATCAACGATGGACAACAATTACGTGTTGCTGGAAAAGGTGGCAGAGGTGCAAATGGTGGACCTAACGGTGACTTGTTTGTAGAAATTCGTGTTAGAAATAATACTCACTTTGTAAGAGAAGGAAGAAATATTCATATGACAATTCCTATTAGTTCAATTGATGCAACTTTAGGATGTGAAATAGATGTCCCAACTGTACAAGGTGATGTAAAAGTTAAAATCCCAGCTGGAACTCAATCTGGAACAACTTTACGTTTAAAAGGTAAAGGAGTTAAGGATTTAAGAGGAAGTAGCTATGGAGATCAAATGGTTAAAGTGGATGTTAAGATTCCAACAAAACTTTCTAGTAAAGAAAAATCACTTTATGAACAATTACAAAAGTTAAATAAAAAAGAATCAATCTTTGATTCATTTAAAAAACAATTTAAAAAATAAAAAGATTTCAGTCCGTTATGGATTGAAATCTTTTTTCTACAAAGAATAATAAAAAAACAGTACATATGTACTGTTAATCTATTATCTATCCAGCTTTTCTTAATGTTCTTAACTCTTTAGCAGAAATTCTAACTTTTGTAGGTTTACCATCTACTAAAATAGTAGCTTTTTGTAAGTTAACATTCCATTTTCTTCTACTTGAGTTTAACGCATGAGAACGAGTGTTTCCTGATAATGGACCTCTACCACTGATTTGGCATTTTCTTGACATGTTTTTTCCCTCCTTTAGTAGTTGTTCTACGTACTGTGTTATAATAGCATTTTTATTTATATAATGCAAATGTTTTTTAATAAAAAACACACATTTTGTCATTTGTTTGTTAAAAATATTTTAAATACTAATAAAAAATCTTTAAATTCTATTTTTTTAAGTTAAGTTGTGATATGATTGCAAAGATTTGAAAAAGCGACTAAAAGAGAGTTAATAATTTGTAAATATTCTATTTTTAAGGTATAATTAATTTTGAACATGAAATCATTTTAAGGAGGATAACTTGATGATTGAAAAAAATACAAATTTAGGATCAGTAAATATTTCTTTAGATGTTGTTTCTACCGTTGCTGGTGGTGCAGCAACTGAATGTTATGGGGTTGTAGGAATGGCAAGCCAAAAGAAATTAAAAGATGGATTTTATGAATTACTTAAGAAGGAAAACTTTTCTAAAGGAATTATTGCAAGTGATGGTGAAACTGGCTTAATTTTAGATTTATATATCATTTTAGGATATGGTATTAAAATTAATGAAATTTTAGTTGAAGTTCAAAAGAAAGTAAAATATGTCGTTGAATCAACGTTAGATGTAAAAGTCGAAGCTGTTAATGTTTATGTTCAAGGGCTTCGTAATATTGATTAGTGGAGGAAAAATATGCAAATACTTACAGGAAAGCTATTTAAAGAGATGGTTTTATGTGGTGCGAATACTCTTCATAATAATCATCCTGAAATTGATGCTTTAAACGTATTCCCTGTACCTGATGGAGATACTGGGACAAATATGTCAATGACTTTCAATGCAGGTGCTGCAGAAGTAAAAGACATGGATACAGACAATATCTATGATATTGCTAAGAAATTATCTAAAGGATTATTAATGGGAGCTCGTGGAAACTCGGGTGTTATCTTATCACAAATCTTTAGAGGATTCGCAATGGGTTTAGAAGGTCATGAAAGTGTTGATGCTGTAGCTTTTGCGAATGCTTGGAAAAGTGGAGCAGAAGTTGCTTATAAAGCTGTCATGAGACCAGTTGAAGGAACAATCTTAACAGTTATTAGAGAAGCAAGTGAAAAAATCGTAGAATATACTCAACCAGGAATGGAAATTGAAGATGTATTCTCATATTTTGTTAAAGAAGCAGAAAACTCATTAGAAAGAACACCCGAATTACTTCCAGTATTAAAAGAAGTAGGTGTTGTAGATAGTGGGGGAGCTGGTTTATTACTTGTTTTAACTGGATTTATGGCTGCTTTAACAGGAGACCGTGTTGATTTTGTTGATATTAAATCAGAAGGTCAAGTAAATGCAGGAACTGAATTAGAATCAGGTGAAGAAGGATATGGATACTGTACAGAATTTATTGTTCGTCTTGAACCTTCATTAATTGATAAATTCTCAGAAAACCAATTAAAGAAAGAATTAGAAAGAATTCCAGGAAACAGTATTGTCGTTGTACAAGATGAAGATATCGTTAAAGTACACGTACATACATTAAAACCAGGTGAGGCCTTAAACTTAGCACAAAGATTTGGTGAATTTGTTAAATTAAAAATTGAAAATATGCAAGAACAAGCAAATAATTTACAAAATGCTGCAGCAAGTCAAGAAAGTATCGTTGGTGTTGATGATAAAAATCCTCAATCTAAACGAGAAGCTAAAGAAACAGCAATCATTTCTGTTTGTGCCGGACAGGGTGTAGAAGATGCTTTCTTAGAATTGCATTGTGATTATGTTGTTAGTGGTGGACAAACAATGAATCCATCTACTGAAGACATGGTTGCGGCAGTTAAAGAAGTAAATGCTAAAAATGTAATCATTTTACCAAATAACTCTAATATCGTTATGACTGCTCAACAAACTGCAACAATTTTAGAAGATGAAGTAAATGTGATTGTTATTCCAACAAAAACAATTCCACAAGGTTTGTCAGCATGTGTTATGTATAACCCAGAAGCGTCTTTAGAAGACAATATTGCTGAAATGGAAGATGCTGTTGCTAATGTTAAAACTGGACAAGTAACATTTGCGATTAAAGATACAAACATCGATGGTGTTGAAATTAAAGCAAATGACTACATGGCTTTAGTCGAAAAAGATATCGTTGCATGTAAACCAAATAAATTAGATGCTTTAAAAGTATGTTTAGAAAAACTAGTAGATGAAGATTCTGAATTAATTACTTTACTTGTTGGTGAAGATGTTGTTGATGAAGAAGTAGAAGAAATCGAAAGCTACATTGAAGATAACTTTGATGCAGAAGTAGATATTATCGAAGGAAAACAACCTGTTTATTCATTTATTATTGGTGTCGAATAAAATAATAATTTAAAAAACGTTGATTATATCAACGTTTTTTTAAATGTGTCATCTATTTGGCGCTTATTTGGCGCTTAAAATCGCTTATTTAATCATTTTCTAAGTTAAATTCAATGATTTGAGCTACTTTTTGTTGCTGAGATTTTAAAACATCTGCATAAATATTTGCTGTTGTCTTTATATCATTATGTCCTAAATGAGCGGAAACTATTTTTAAATCTACACCACTATTTAATAATAATGTTGCATTTGCATGTCTTAGAAAGTGAACTGTTATATATTCATAATCAGTTCCTTTTTTTATAGTATTCAATCTATTATTAATTTCTGTTCTATAAATATAATTACCTGTGATTTGACAGAAGACTAAATTATGATCATCATATTGATCTTTTAATTCTCTTTTTCTTACATTCTGTTCTTTTTTTGTCAACTTTAACAAATGATAAATTGCATTATTCATTCCAAGAGTGCGATAACTATTTTCAGTTTTTGGAGGACCAACAATAAAATCTGTTTTTATGAAGTTTACAGTTTTATTAATATTTATTTCTCTTTTTTTGAAATCAATATCATCCCATGTTAACGCAAGTGTTTCTCCTATACGCATACCAGTATATATTTGAAACTGAATAATGGCATTATAAGTAGTATATTCGTTCGATTTATTTAATATGTCTTTAATTTGCTCAATTTCTAAAGGTTTTTTCTTAGCAGTTCTATTCTTTCTAGGCTTTATTGCATTGTTACATGGATTATCTTTAATCCAGCCATTAGAGATAGCAACATTAAAGATTCTGAAAAGTGATGAATATATTGCTTGTACGTATGAATCTTTATAATATTGTTTAGGTTTTAAGGGTTTTCCAGTTTCTTTATCTTTTTTAATGGATACATCATTTAAAAACATAGTAATTCTATTAGTAGTAATCTGACCAATTTTTAGATGACCTAATTCAGGAAGTATTTTTATCTCTACCATGTTTTTGAGATTATAAAAAGTCGTATCTCGTAATTTATTAGGAGCATAATAGTTTTTATACCAGTACCAGACTTCTTCAAGTCTCATTTCTACACCAGTATTTTGATCTCTTTCAAATTGACGTTGAAATTCTAAATCTAATTCTTTAGCTATTTTTCGAGCTTCTCTAATACCCATAGTAGGTGGTTGGCGAAAGGTCTTATACTTTCTTACTTGAACATAATGTCCATTTTTATCTATTTTATATCCGTCAGAAGCCACAATTTTAAAAGAGATGGTACCATCTTTATTTTTTCTTTCAGTAATTGACATGTAAACATTCCTCCTTAAGTTTTAGTAAATAAGTTTCAAATTCATGTAAAGACTGATTTGAATTTTTTATATTTTTTAAAATATTTATTGTTTCCTGTTCTAATTGCATAGTTTCTTTCACGAAATCATCGTGATTCATATAATTATCTTCTTTAACTAAATAATCTAATGAAACACCGTAAAGGCTAGATAAAGCATAAATAATTCTATTGCTAGGAAGAGATAAGTCTTTTTCATAATTGGATAGAGCTGCTTTAGTAGGAAAACCTAAAATATTTATAACATCAACTTGAGAATATCCAGCATTAATTCTTGCATATTTATATCTGTTACTGCTTATTTTCAATTTCATCAGAATATTCCTTATAATGATTATGAATATATTTGTTAATTCTTTTAATGAGTTTGTAATCACAAGTTAATTCCATATAAAGTTGAATCATTTTTTCAGATATTCCTAATTGATTAACAATGTAGTCATAATGATTTTTGAAATCATCAAGACATAACAAGTAATTCAAAGAAACATCGAATATCTTATGCATTTTAATCATCGTCTTGATATTAGGTAATCTCTTATTTGATTCATAATTGTAAACTGTATATTTGTTTCCAGTGAATCCTAAGAGTTTACATAATTCTGACTGAGTTAAATTGTTAGCAATCCTGCATTCTTTAAACCTATTAGGCAATGTTTTATCCTTATAGTAAATTGTCATAAATTTTTTGTCCTTTCTTTGATTTAGTAGTACAACCAGTTAACTACAATAAAAGCTTAAAATAGAAAATTTTTTATTTCAAAGGTGCAAAATAATTCAGTATCTTATTATCTTTTATATAGTTCATGTTAGTTGATTATCTTTAAATATCATTAAAATAAATTAATTATTTTTTAGAACATTTTTTAGAAAATGTTCTTTTTTATTTGTTACAAAGGTGGTGATTGACATGAATTACAATGTAGAGCTTGTATCGCTCAATGAATTAGTGCCTTTTCCCAATCATCCCTATAAGGTTGATATAAATGAGGATTTAAGAAATTTACAGCATAGCATTGAAGAAAGAGGTATTGATGAACCATTAATAGTGAGAAGAGTTAATGACAAATTACAAATAATATCAGGACATCGAAGATTCTTAGCTAGTAAATTAGCAAATCTACAAAACATACCTGTAAGAATTGTGGATTTGGATGATGATCAAGCTGCCATTATGCTTGTAGATAGTAATCTGCATAGAAGAAATGTATTACATAGTGAATTAGCATTTGCTTATAAAATGAAGTTTGATGCACTTAAACATCAAGGAAAAGTTAAAGATGATTTAACTATGTGCCCAGTTGGCACTAAGTACAATACTGATTCAGCAGAGCATATTGCAAGACAAGAAGGAACGAGCAGAAGACAAATATATAGATATATTCATCTAACCAATTTAAACAAAGAGCTATTAGAGTATTTGGATCAGGGGATAATCTCGTTTAACCCTGCTGTAGAATTATCCTATCTAAAAGATGATGAGCAAGAGCTTTTATTAGATGCTATTAAAGATATAAATGCTACACCATCTTTATCACAAGCTCAATATTTGAAGTATTTGTCAAAAAATGGTGAGATAAATGAAGATATTGTTTATGAGGTTTTAGAAGAGCAAAAAGCAAATCAAAAAGAAAAATTAAAAATAGATTTAGAATCGTTATCAAAATTTTTTCCTAGAGGTACAACTCCCAAAGAAATGACGGAGTGGATACATTATTTATTAGAGGAAAATGATTTTGAAAAAGATTTTATTAAAGATGATATCGACTTAAAGATATAAAAATATATTAAAGAAAGCTTTAATGTCTATTTACCCGCAGGAAAGGTGGTCAGTATGATCAGTCAAAATGTTTATGTAAAATTTGATACATTCAATACAAGAGATGAAGTATTGGATTTTGTTTATGATGAGAAAGAATTAAATTCAAATATTAACAATTGGAAAGAAGATTTAGATAAATATATAAGTTACAAAGATAAACACTTAAAAAAATACAGTGAGGAATCCAATTACAGAAATATATATGCTTATCATTTAACGGTATTGATACCTATTGAATTACAAAATCAGAAAGAAGAATTTGTAAAGAATTATATGGAAAATATTGATAAGAGATTTATAAGAAATATGTATGTATTTAAATTTATTCAAAAAGGAAAAGGAGTCTTTGCTGAAATTATGGCAATTACTCGATATGTTTATAAAAAATCAAAGAAAGTTGCTAAAAAGTATAAAAGGGATTTTTATTATGACAGTCAAACCAAAAAACTCTGTCTTAAAACAAATCCGAATGCTGTATTAAAAATTAAAAAAGGAAGTCATGTGTTAGACGATAATGGAGAAAAAGTATATGAGGTAATGGAAGTATCCGAAAAAGAAGACAGGATATTTACTTATAAAAAAATACAGGATTTAACTGAAAAATTAAAATCTTGTGTGATATCCACGGTCAATCAAATGACTTCTTTTCCTGTAATTACTAAAGTTGTTTCAAGAATTACCATTGAAGATGACGACAGTAAACATATAAAAGCAAAAAAAAGAAAAAGAAATATCGAAATTAGAAAAATCAATAGAACAATTATGAGATTTATTGAATCAATGACTTTTGGAAAGATTGCTGACAGTGATGAAGTAGAAGATTTAAATGATGAGTTTGTTAGAAAAGCTGATAATATGATTCATAAACTTAACAGAAAAATTGAAGATGTAGAACAGTTTTTAAATAAATGGTGGCATAAGAACATTTTAGACGGCAACATTGCCGTGTAATAAAAACAGAAGGTGGCAACATTGCCGGATAGCTTTTTGTACATTTAAAAAATCATCTTAAATGTATGAAAATAAATGACGAAAGGTACTGATAGTTAATTATCAGGATAGGTAAACAGAAATGAAAACAATAAGCGTTATAAATCAAAAAGGTGGAGTTGGTAAAACACAAACATCAATTAATCTCGCAGTAGGACTTGCTCGAACAGGAAAAAAAGTTCTCCTTATTGATGCAGATGCACAAGGAAATGCAACCAATTATTTTTGTAAGGATGTAAACAACCTAGATTTAATAAAATTTGCAACATCAGATTTTAATGATAAACAGCCAATTGAATGGTTAGAAGAAACATTAGGTGCACCATATTTTGAAAATGATATAAATGGTCTTTTACTAGGTGAGTGCAATATAAATGATGCAATATACATTACTGAATATGAAAATCTTCATTTTATTCCATCAACGGAAACAAAATTGATTAATACGGATCAGCTTATAAAAACTTCAAATAAGCTACAACATAATAGATTGAAAAAAGCGTTAAGAGACATAAGAAATAAATATGACTATGTCGTTATAGATAATGCACCAACATTTAATACGATTACATTAAATACATTATTTGCAAGTGATGAAATCATTATTCCATTAAAAATAGGAAGATTTGAGGTGGCTGGATTTATACAGACAATGAAGGAATTAGAAAATCTTATGATTGATTTTGAATGTCAGTATAAGATAAATATTCTTTTTAATATGATACCACGAGGAAGACGAGCCTCTTATCATGCTTTCATGAATAAGTTCAAAGAAGTATTTGATAATTTTGATGGATTTTATCAGATACAGGTTTTAAACACCACGGTTGGTTATCAAGAAGCAGTTGCTGCAAAATCTAGTTTATCTAGCAAAATGATAATAGATTCAAAAAGCAAGATTGCTGAGGACTACAGAAATCTTGTTAAAGAAGTATTAGAAGAGGAAGTGGGTGATTAATATGAGTCTTACTGATTTACAAAACTTAAAGGCAAAAAGAAACAGAATTATTGGAATGAAAAAAATTGATCTCATGGATATCAGACCAAATACTTTAAACTGTTTTCCTCAAGATGATATTGAAGAATTGAAGGAAAATATATTTGCTGAAGGTTTACAGAAACCTTTGGAAGTTTATCAGGATGGTGATCACTATATTCTTCTTGGAGGACATAGAAGATACAATGCTCTAGTCGAACTTTTGATGGAGGATAAAATTGATCCAGATGTTAACTGTATTATCAGTGCAAAGCCTAAAGATAATGCTGATGAAGAACTGATGATTATTTCTTCTAATGCACAACGTCCAATGAATGATAAATTAAGATTAATGCTTACTCAACAACTTCTTAACATATTAGAAAGCAATCCAGCAAAGAAGCCTGCTGGCATGGAGACAAGACAATGGATAGCAGGTTATCTGGGATGTTCTGCAAGAACGGTTCAAAAATATATCAATGCATTGAAAGGCAAGAAAAAAGAAGATTTTAAAGAACCGAGTCCTAAATTAGAATATGCAGAAGGGTTGTTAAGAGACCGATTGTCTACGAAAGTAACTATTACTGAAAAAAAGATAACTGTTTCTTACACAGGCATCGATGATCTTAACAGAGTTCTTAATTTAATGGGTGCATTAGAAAAAAGTGAAATGTTAGGAGATGTCAAAAATGTTTAAAGTTCAAATATCAGGAAGATTGGATGGAAAACCAAGACTTAAAAGAGTTGCAAACAGAGATGTTTGCAATTTTACTATACGTTGTCGAAATGAGCATGATAAATGCGATTCTTATGTTCGATGTGCAATTTGGGGCAAAAAAGCATCAAGATTTTTTTATGGAGTAAATGAAGAAAAAGAAATATTTATTGAAGGTAGTGGCATAAATAAAAAGTTAAGAAATGTAAATGGCTTAAATAATTATGTTTTAACAGTCAATTGTGAAAATTATCAGATATTGACTTAAAATAGAATGTTTTCATCTCTATATAAATGACCGATATCTAATGAAAAATATTTAATAGATTAATTAAGTGTTATTCAAAATGAATAGCACTTTTTTGTTTGATAAGGAGAAATCAATAATGAATGAAGAATTAAAGAAAAAAGTTATAGATTTATTACAATATGCTAAAACAAATGAACCTGACAAGATTATTGAATATATAGATAGAAATTTTATAAATAATCCACATGATATTTATTGCGCTCTTCATAGTACAGATTTTTATGAAACAAACAGAGCAATCTATAATTTTTCTGATAACAATCCAACAGTCTTAATTGTTTCTTACGATGAAGGAGACAGGATTGGAAGCAAATATAGCAATCCCGATATTGATATCTGTTTTGATTTGCAAAGAGAATCAGAATTCAATCAAAATCATGATTTCTTTATTTTGAAAAAAGGTAAATTTAATCATGACAATAATATTTTGGAATATTTAGATTTAATAACAAATGATTATAAATTAACAAAAGAAGATGTCATTGAGGAACTGACAACAACTAAATATGAAACTTATATTCCATATCATTATTTCAAACAGATACCAGTTCAAATACTTGCTGATGAAGATGTAGAAGATGCAGTAATGGATAAAATATGGAATGTGGTCAAAACAAATAAGAACTTGTATGTGAATCAGTATGAATGTGGTCGATATGGAGGAGAAGATGTTCCAAAATGGAAAATGAGTGAACTTGAATGGTTTATGAGATTAAAAGAAGAAGTACCAACAAACATAAGACTTAAATACCGAATAAGATTTGCTAATGAAATAAACGATTATTTAAACAGTCAAAAAAAACTGGAAGATGAAAAAGAGATGGCTTTGTGATGAAAAAAGATAAAGAACTGATTGAAAAACTAAAGAAAATTGATCTTGTGTTTTTGGCATCTCACCTAGGATTTACTCCTATCAGCAAAAGTTCAAAATATTATACCTTAGAAGAACACGATTCTTTTATGATAAAGCTTCAGGATAATACATTTCAATGGTACTCCAGAGGAAATTATGGAAATGCCATTTCAATGTGTATGTATTTAGGTGGTGAAGTTGATAAGAGATTTCAAAGCTACGGTTATTCAGTTAATTATCTTGAAAAACTGTATCTGCAAATGAAGGATAAAATTATTGTTGATAATATAAAGCCTCATGAAAATATAAAAAAAGATCCTGAAACTTTGAAATTACCATTTCCAGCAAACAACAATAAAAAAGTATACTCTTATCTTCGAAACAGATGTATTTCAGAAGAAATTATTGATTATTTTGTATATAACAAATGGGTTTATCAGAACAGATACACAGATAATGTTGTGTTTGTTTCCTATAAGGATGATAAACCTGTTTTTGTATGTGAAAAAGGGATTATTCAGGAGCAGAGATTCATGAAAGAATATAGTGCAAATGATTACAATCAATGTTTTTATATTGATCATGGATCAGATTGTTTAATTGTTACGGAAGCCATAGTAGATATGATGTCGATTATGGAACTTACAGAAGATTTTAAAAGATATAACTATCTTTCAATTAATTCTGTAACTAAATATCAGGCTATTTTCGAACATTTAAAAAACGATACTAAAATAAAAAATGTGCTGATGAGAGTAGATCATGATAAGGCAGGAATCAGATTAAACGAAAAGGTCTGCCTGAAACTAAAAAAACAATTTCCTCATGTTCGAATAAATGTTGAATATCCTCCAAAAGAAAAAGACTGGAACGATTATTTGGTTTACGAAGTAAATAAAAAAGAAAAAGTTGATGCATATACAATAGTGTTTTAAAAAAGGAAGTGAAAAAATGAAGTGGAAAATCATTATTCTGTTAATGGTTGCAGTTTTGATATCAGGTTGTAGTTTTCATCATGAAAATAAAGAGAATCAAAAAAATGAGAATTATTATAAATTAAATACTGATACAACTATCAGCAATTACGAAAAGCTTTCAGATGATGGAATAGATTATATATATCCAAATTTTTTGAATCGAAAATGGAGTTCTTCTAAACAGTTGGAACGTGAAAGTTCTATGAAAGTAAATAAATCGAATGATGCTGAGTTTTATGTCATCAGGAAAAATTATCTTAATTTCTTAAATAAGGTAGATAAATCATTAGATGGGCAGGAACTAAAGAGCTGTATGCAAGAAGAAATAAAGAAATATCTCGGGTCATTATTACCTGAATCTAGCAAAATGAATTATGTTAATAATATAAAATTCTATGATGAATACGGTACATCTATGAAAGATAACAATAAGAAATATTATTATATGATCAGTTTTCAAAGTGATCTGGAGATTCCATCTGTAGGATATTATAAAGTACCAACTCTGATGATTGTTAAATACAATGATAAAAATGATATGAATAATGTAAAAGAAATGTTTGAAAATATGAAAAGCTGGATGGTCAAGGCTGAATAATTAATATTTTTAATTTTGTACATTTCTGTTTAAAAATACAAAAGGATATGATGAATTAAAGGAGTAAAGGAGATGAATTTAATGAACAAAATTATTCAGTCAAAACTAAAAAATAAGAAAATTATTTTTATTGCTGTAATCTGTATTTTAATTATTGGAATAGTTGGACTTCTTGTTTTTAACACTATTGATAATTCTTCTGCTAAATCAGACAACAAAGGAAACACTGCAAGTAAGATTTCAAACAATGTTAAAGAAAAAGATAAACAGAATGAAAAAGAAGGTTTTAAAGGGATGATTGAAGAAAAAAATAAAGACAATGATGAAGATACTTCAGTTATTTCTAAAAACAGTTTAAATATTTCAAAAAAATCAGATGATTCAGTCAATTCAGACAAAAAAAGTGATGATGAAAATAAAAATAACAGCCCAAAAAGTACAAAGAGTAATGCTGAAACAAACAACTCGACTCAAAAGAACAATTCTAATAGTTCAAATAAATCAAATACCTCTGATAAATCGAATAGTTCTAGTTCAAACGGTACAAATAGTACAAATAATTCTAGTGGATCTGTTTCAAAACCATCACATGAACATGTTTACAATATTCCAGTCACTCAAAAGGTTCATCATGATGCAGTGACAAAAACTGAAACTGTTACAGTTGTAGATCAACAAGCATATGATGAACCGATATATGAATCACATCAGGTCTGTAAAGTATGCGGAAAAGATTTTGGAAAGGGTGAAAATGCTACAGTTGAAGCTATCAATCATAGTGTAGAAACAGGACATTCCTATCATTCTACAAGTATTAAAGTGGGGACAAAACATCACGATGCAATTACACATCAGGAAACAAAGACAATTGTTGTGACACCTGCTTATGACGAAGAAAAAGTAACAGGCTACAGATGCTCGTGTGGTAAAACCAAATGATTTTATTTTAAATTCAATAATTCAATCAAAGGACATAAGATATTTAAAAATATGTCCTTTTTATTTTTGAAAAAAGTAGAGAAAGGAAACAAAAATGATTACAAAAATATATATGGAAAAATGGGTGTTCAAACCTTAAGGCAATCTTCGGATTGTCTTTTATTTTACTAAAGGTCTGTCATGGTTGACTGTAAAACCTATTAAAAAGGATAAAAAAAATAAAATGAAGTAATTTTGCAAAATTATTATGTTTAGAAATGTAAATATAGAAAGATTAAAAGATTAAAAAGAAAAGGAGTAGAACAATGATTAGAAAATATTTTGATAAGATATCAAAAATACTCGTTGTGATAGGTATGATTTTATCGATGTGTTTTTCTGCAGGAAACATTTCAGTAAATGCTTGGGATGATAATATTCCCCATGAATTTACAAAGGTAAAATCGATCTCCTATCCAGAATGGTGGAAGCGAAAATGTCCTCAAATCACTAAGCAATGGTCAACTTATATGTGTAAATATAACGGGCAGTGGTCTTATTGCTTAGAAGCCAGTAAGAAAACACCAGCAGCAGGAAATTATACGGCATCCGTTATTGAAAATAATGTGATGGTCAGAAAATTTCTTTATTACGGTTTTGGTGGTCCAGCACAATGTCTTTTCAAAGGACAAGCTTTAACAGATGATGGGTTGAATGAAGAAGAAACAGGTTATTTATACACTCACGTTTTATTATCACTTGCTTACTCTGGTGATATGTGTGGTGCTAATATTGATGACTTGGAAAAGGCAGGTATTGGCTTAAAGTCAACTTGGCAATATGTAGAAGGATTGCCTGATCCGTCAAATGGAGCAAGTTTTTCAACTGGAAACAGTGCTGCATTTACGGCTGTTTTTGATAAAAATAACATGATTCAAAAAACAAACAGCGTTAAATTCAATGCAAGTTCCAATGAAACAGTTCAATTGCCTTTACAAAGTAATGTAACAATCCACATTGAAGGAAGTAGTGCACAACAAACAGGTGGAACTGCAACTGTATGGGGTGGACAATCATTTTATTTAACAGCTCCACTAAAGAACAGTCCTAGTGATTATGAAAGTGTAACGTTAAACAGTTCTGCAAAAGGAAAATTCTGTGCTTTAGCAATCAGTTCAGGAAACAGTGCCAGTCAGACGCATGGATCATGGGCTCAAGAGTCAGTTGATTCGTTAAAATATTCAGTTAACTGGTTAGATTTTGGATATATTGATTTGTATAAGAAATCCGCAAATGAAACTATGACAAATGGAAATACCTGCTACACGTTGGAAGGTGCTAAATACGGTATTTACTCAGGGGATACTCTAGTAGATACACTTACAACTGATAAAAACGGATATGTTAAATCAGATATTTTACCTGTAGGAAAATACGTTGTTAAAGAAATAGATGCAAGTACAGGTTATGATGTTGATGAAGGAAGCTATAACGTCACAGTCGTAAAAGATCAGACAGTAACAGCAAATTCAAATGAAAAACCAAAAAATGACCCTATCGGAATTGAAATCGTAAAAAACGATGAAGAAACATTAGGGGAACCACAAGGAGATGCAACATTAGAAAATGCTGAATTTACTGTTAAATATTACAATAAAGAATATGACAAAGATAATCTTCCTTCAAAAGCTACAAGAACTTGGGTCTTAAGAACAAAGAAGCAAGCTAGTGGTAAATATATTGCAGGTCTTGCAAAATCATTCTTAAAAGAAGGGTCAGATGAACTCTATTATGATGATGAAAATCCATGCCTTCCTTTAGGAACGATTTCTATTGAAGAAACAAAAGCACCAAAAGGTTATTTATTAAAAGGAAATAAATTAACTGTTATGGATACTGCTACAGGTAAAGTAACATCAGTAACTGATGGTAAATTTGTTGCTAAGATTACTAAAGAATATAAAGGTGCTAAATTACAATTCGGTAATGATGCAAACCAAATGGTCGTACAAGAAAAAGTTAAGAAACAAAAAGTAACTATTTTTAAATCAGGATACCGCAATGGGATTTCAGAAGTTGTAAAAGGTTTACAAGGAGCTAGTTTTACGTTTAAACTCAAGTCAGAGGTTGATCATGTTGGCTGGGACAGTGCAAAAGTTTATGATGTCATTACCACTGATGAAGATGGTTGGGCTATTACTAAAGATCTTCCTTACGGTGAATACTTAGTTCGTGAAACTAAAACACCAAAAGACTTTTATACTAATCCTGATTTTACAGTATCAATTACACAAGACACGAGTGAAATCAAAAAGGATGAAGATAAAGTTAAAAAAGTCATCTTAAATAACCGTCCAGTGGAAACACAATTAAAACTTGTTAAAAAAGATCAGGAAACTGGTAAAAATGTCTCATTTAATTCTGCATCTTTTAAAATCGTTGCTGATGAAGACATCTTAGAAGGGGGAAAAGTTGTCTATAAAAAAGGACAAATAATTACTCAAAAAGTTGGCGGTAAAAAATATGATACGTTTACGACTAACAGTAAAAATGTAGTTGTTGTCAAAACTGAATATACCAATGATGACGATGACAAAGGAGAAGTATTCCTTCCATTACAATTCTTTGCTGGAAAATACCATTTGGAAGAAGTTAAAGTACCGGATGGTTTCATTGGACTTGGAAAGACACAATCCTTTGAAATGACTGGATTATTAGATTTTACAAAAGATGAAGATGGTGATCCAATCTATACAGTTACAGTCAAAGATGAACAGCCTAAAGGATCAGTTCATTTAACAAAGACAGTTGCTGATCTTGATACTGATGTAGATTTAGTTGATAGAAACGACTTATCTAAAATCCAATTTGTATTAAAAGCAAAAGAAGATATCTATTCACCAGTTGATGGAAGTTTGATGTTTGCAAAAGACGAAAAGATTACAACTGAAAATTCAAGAGCTGTTGTTAATACTGGTACTGAAATTGGAAAAGGAATTTATGCTTTATCAAAAGATGGTCAATTAGATATTTCGAATTTGCCTATGGGTACAGGTGAAGCAAAATACTATTTTGAAGAAGTAAAAACACTTGATGGATGTGTGTTAGATGAAAATAAACATACATTTACATTCAAACAAAAAGATTTTACAACTAAAAACTACAGTAAAGAATTAAATGTTGAAAATAAAACAACACATTTTAAATTCAATAAGACTGATGTTACTAGTGATAAGGAAGTAGTAGGAGCACAATTAACAATCACTGATGAAAAAGGAAATGTTATTGATCAATGGATTTCAACAGATAAACCTCATTCCATTGAAGGGTTAGTTGTTGGTAAGACTTATACGTTATCAGAAACTGTAACAGCAAAAGATTATGTTAAAGCAAGTAATATCAGATTCACTGTTAAAAATTCTAGTGAACTTGAAACAGTTACAATGAAAGATAAACAAGTATCTTTTACTAAAACAGATGTTACAGGTGAAAAAGAAGTCGAAGGAGCTACGATTACTGTCAAAGAAAAAGAAACAGGAAACATTGTTGATGAATGGATTTCTACAAAAGAATCTCATTTTATTAATGGTCTAGAAGAAGGAAAAATTTATATTCTTTCAGAAACAGTTTCTCCTGAAGAATATGTTAAGTCAACAGATATTGAATTTAATGTATCAAAAGATAAAGTTGATCAAAAGGTCAATATGAAAGACAAACAGGTCAGCATTTCAAAAAGTATGGTTAGCGGTGATGAAGTCGTTGGGGCATCAATGCAAATTCTAGATGAAGATGGAAATATTGTTGACGAATGGATTTCAGAAGGAAAAGAACATTATGCCAGCAATTTAGAAGAGGGACATTCTTATACACTTCATGAAGATCTCGCTCCAACAGGTTTAATTTTAGCAAATGATATTGTATTTGCAGTTACTGAAGAAAAAGAAAATCAAAAAGTTGAGATGGTTGATACAATTAATGAAGTATCAAAAGTTAAAGAAGATGGAACGCTATTAAAAGATGCTGAGCTTACTGTAGTTTCAGCAAAAACAAAACAAATTGTTGATAAATGGATCAGTGGACAACACATCTTTGATTTAACAGACGATATGAAATCTCAGTTAGCTGAAAATGGAAAAGCTGAAGGAATGTATGTTGATGATGAAGATTCAACTGTTTCTTACAGTATTTCAAAAAATAAAGATGATTTCAGTTTAATGACTGTTAAGGATGGTGTTACAACTTATTCAAATATCGATTTGGATGGTAATGAAACGACTCACAGAATCGAAGGACTTGTTGCAGGTGAAACTTATATTTTAAGAGAAACGAAGACACCTGATGGCTATGCTACTTTTGAAGAACAAGAATTCGTTGCAGATGAAGCTAAGGATACACTTTTAAAAATGACAGATGAAGACACAAAAGTAGAAGTATCTAAACAAGATATCACAACGAAAAAAGAATTACCTGGTGCACACTTAAAAGTAACAGATGAAGAAGGTAATACGGTTGATGAATGGGTATCTAAAGAGGAATCTCATATCATTAAAAATCTTGTGGCTGGGAAGAGTTATACTTTAACTGAAACCATTGCTCCAGCAAAATATAAAATTGCCGAATCAGTTAATTTTAAAGTAGAAGATACAGGAGCAGTACAAAAAGTGGTTATGTATGATGAGTTATTACCTGAAGCTGCTAAAGTTGTTAAAACAGGTGATAATACAAGAGCATTTGGCTATGTTTTAATGGCTCTAGGATGTTTTGTATTTGCTTTAGTCATTTTCAAGCATAAAGATGAATGATAAAATATTAATATATGAAAAAGGATAAGACAGTTTAGTTTATTAAAGAACTTCTTATCCTTTTATAAAGAAAGGAAGACAGAAAAATGAGTCAATATACAATGCTCGGCGGTTATAAAATTGATGTTGAAACAGAACCTTATGATAAGGGTAGTTTTGATACAGATTATTCAAAAGCTATACAGCTGACGATTCGTTTGAGTGCCAATAATTCTCATAAGGAAAAAATGGAATGTTATTTCATACAGGCAAATGGTTATGCGACTTTTTATGATATTTGTGATTCTGTTGATGGCGATATGTTAGATATGTGCTATGATGTAAAAAAATATATTCAGAATGCTCATCATGTATTTTTCAATAACAATCAGATTGGCATGATTGAACCGCAATTTGATGGGATGTATCATATGCTGTTGATTGATGTTATTGAGCAAGAATTCGGATACCATCCAGATGTGATCGCAAGCTTTATGCATAAGGATACTTGGGATGAGATGCAATATCTTCTAGAGTGTGCAGGATATAGAAGACTTGAAAATAAGAATCTTTGCGAAGAAATCGTTCAGGTAATTTTAGTTAATGATAAAGAAACATCTGAAAGTGATGAAGAGGTTGAAAGATTTGAAGGTATTAAAAAATATTAAAAGATATAAGTATTGGATATTTGTTCCATTGAATCTGTCTTTGATGATTTCTTTAATTACAGTCTATATAAATAATTTGAAAACTGGATTTATGATATTTTTTCCAGTAGTGCTATTTCTATACGAGATAGCACTTTTTTTATTTGCTGTTTCAGTTATTTTAAAAAAATTTAGGACTGTTACTAGAAAATATAGAGATGAATTCATGAATGAATTAAACAACACGGCAAATTTGCCGTCTGTAAAAAAGTACAAGGATTTTAAAGGAGGTTCAAATGAATAAATTAATTTTATTAAGGGATAACTTGACGATTCATCCAATTGTTGGAGCAATCAATAAGGCTGAGCTTCAAAAATGGATCAAAGGTTATACGGATCCTGTTATTGATATTCTCATCTGGCTTATTCCTATTGGTGCTGTTCTTGCTAGTCTTGCTACATTAGCTGTCTGGTTTACTAAAGATGATGAACTTAAGGAGCGTGAAAAACCCAGCCGAATCATTAAAAAAATTGTCTTTTGGGCATTTGTGGGGACTGGTATCGTAGCTATTTTCAAAGCACTTGGAATTACATCTTCAGGAATAGGGTGATTAGATGTCGAAGATTATAACTGCAATCACTCAATGGTTCAGATCATTATTATGGGCGATTGCTGAAATATTTCTGTTTTTGCTGGATTGTCTGTGGAAAGTTGTTTTGAAAATTGGTTCTTTGAATATCGGTGGAAGTACAATAACATCTAAATTCTTTATTCTGATGTCAGCGTGTATGCTGATTTTTATTGTTTTTAAACTTGTAAAAATCTATGTCAAGTTTTTTGTAGATAATGAGTATCGTGAAAACATTAATCTTTCTAAAATTCTGATTTCACTGTCACTTGCTTCTATGCTTATATCAGGTGTTCCATTGATCTACAAATCAGCATGTTCAATGACAAGTGATGCTATTGAACACGTCAATTACTGGATTCCAAACGATTTTGCGGATGAAAAGAAAAGTGCTGAAGATATGAATATGTCGGATGTACTGATTCAATCAGGAAGAGTCAATCTTTCTAATCGAGATAAGGAATTAGGTGAAAAAATCAAACTTGATGAAAACTTTGATATCAATGCAACAAAAACAGAAGAGGATTATAAAAAGGAATTGCTGGATAATATTTCATCTCTTGATGATGAAGGGATGACAAGCGACAATGCTTTATCTATTGTTTCAGGTATTACAGGAGTAATGGGGTGGAACAGTACAGTTTACAAGTACTTTCCAACTTGGTCATCTATTATTTTGGAAATTCTGCTTTCAATTGTTGCCCTGTTTATTTTTGCAATGACAGCACTTCAAATAGCAATGAGATCCGTTATCTGTTCGATGAAATATCTTTTAGCACCTTATATGGTGGCAAGCATTATTGATCCCGAAGATAAAAGTTTTGGAACGTGGGTGAGAAGTATTTCTGGTGATCTGATTGCGAACTTCTGTCAGATCTATTTTACCTATTTTGTTTTAATGCTTTGCTCAAATAACGCAATTCAGAACGCACTTGGAAATGACTGGATAGGTATTTTCAGCAAGATTGCTTTATTTATAGGTGGCCTGCTTGCAGTTCAGGAAATACCAAATGTCATTGCTCAGTTTTTTGGTTCAAGCGGTCAGTCGATGATGGAAACTTTCAGACAGACGATGTTTATGGGTTCCATTTTAGTTGCACCTAAACGTGGTCTTTCCGCTTTAAAAGGTGGAATTCAAACAGGAGTAGATGCTGGATTTAGAGGTGCTGCCAAAATTGGTAATGGATACAACTCATTAAAAGGAATGAAGGATACCATTCAAAGTGCGAACAGTATCCGTGACGGGTTAAACGGTGTCGGTAAATCCGCCATGGACAGTGTAAAAAACAAAGCAGCAAATAAAATGCAGCAGAGTGGCTATAAAGGCTTTTCTCCATCAAACATTAACAGATCAAACGATGCTTCAAATAAATTTGATAAAAGCAGGGAAGGACAAAGTCCAACCAGTGATTTAAATAAAAGAAATAACAATGCAAGTTCTATGGCTAATCAATCGAATCCTTTTAATGATGGTGCTGGAATGACAATGGGTATGAATGGAACAGGGCAAATGTCACCATTAGGTTCAGACTTGTCTTCTCCATCTTTTGATGATGCTGATTTTTCAGATTCTTCTGATTTTTCAAACTCTTCAAACTTTTCAAACAGTTTGGGTATGTCATCCAATATTTCTGATGGAAGTGCTTCTGGTACAAACAGTACAGATTTTAATCCTTCAAACAACAGTTATGGGAATAGTAGCAGTCAAAGTAAAATTGATCCAATTTACAATCAGGAACTGGATGCAGCTAAATATTACGGCATCGAAAATGCTAAAAGTATGCCACGTGAAAAGCTTCAAAAGGAACTGGAAAATAGAGGTTACAGAACTCAAACTGTAAGAGAAAAGAAACCTTACACATTTAAATCAGCTTATCAGAGAAATATGGAAAGAAACAGAAGGAGGATGAAGAAATGATGTATAGCTGTCCTAAGGATTTTAAAAACGGAAAATATTTTTTTAATAAGTATGGAGTTATGGATCTTTTAATACTAGTGCCTGGTGTTATTGTTGGTACTCTGATTGCGATTGCTTCAATTTCAATGATGTCTGATGAATCGTTTAATTATTGTATGGTTCTGTTTATTGTTGGTTTAATTATTGACTGTCTCAATTTCGTTCTGTTTATGCCAATGCCTATGTTTCATAACTTATTTCAAAGAGTTATAGTTGAAATTGACTATCATTTAAGACAGAAAAGCTATCCATGGTGTGGGATCAATTACAACAATTATGAAGAAAAGGATGATGCGGAGAATTAACGATGATGAAAATGAGAAGAGGAAAAATAAACAAAGAAAAACAGATTTTGAAGGAACAAAAAGATAAGAAGAAAAAAGAAAAGGAACTTCAAAAACTGAAGAAAAAAGATAAGAATTTAAAGAGCATTCTTGAGTGGATGCATATTCAAAAAGCAGATAATTATGGAATTTATCTGCAAAATCAGGAAACAGAAAAGGTTGTAAGAGGGTTGCAGCTATCATGTCCTAATATACTTACAATTCCAGAAAGGCAGAAAGTTCAGATGATTGTTAATCTCTCCAGCTGTTTTGATAATTACAGAGGAGAACTGTTTTTTAAGATTGTAAAAAGTCCTTTGAAACTGCATAAACATCTCAACAGGTATATCGAAAACCTGAAAGTAGAAGATATTGATGGGTGTAGAAAACTGACAGAACTTCAGATTGATAAGATGGATGATGCTATTCAAGAACGTCATGAACTGGCATTTTATGTACTCATTCAGGAAAATGAAAATGTTGTAGATAACCGCCTTTCTAAACTGGATGCCATGTTACGCTATGCTGGATTTACGACAGCTTTAATGTCCATTACCGACTATGAGGCAGTTATATCACATGATTTCAAAACTGAAATTGTTAATCAGTATGAATTTGTTTCGCTTATTATTGACAAGGAGAAATATGAAAATGAAATTGAAAAGAACTGAAAAGGCCAGAAGAACAACACTTGCCCCTCATGGACTTGTTGAAAAGGACAATTATTATATTATTGGCGATAAGTATGTAAGAGTATTAACGGTATCTGCCATGCCAAAAGCAATTACTGAAGGTTTTCTGGCACAGTTTATCAACTCACCTGATTACCACATTGATTTTTCAACATCCTTAATGAATATAGATTTTGCAAGTTATATGCAAAAGGAAATCAATCATTTGGAAGAACAGATTAACAAAACCAATACGGATACAGCAAGAGAAGAACTGATTACCAGATATTATACGATGCAGGAAACTATCAAACAGATGGTTGCCAACAAAAGCAGAACCATGAATGTTGTTATTAATATCTATATCACTGCTGATGATCTTCAAAAGCTCAATGAAAAAACAATCACAGTTAAAAACAGGATTCAAACGGATAATCATATGAGACTTCATGCTTTACCTCGATTACAGGTAGGAGCAATGCAAAAAAATAGTCCACTATTTATTGGCAATTCTTTAAACAAATATGTTGACTATCACATTGGTGTTATGTTACCTACACTTACGGGTGCAGCATTATGGCCATTTTTCTATGACAGTATCGATGATAAATACGGAACCTTCATTGGTGTTGAAGCCAATACAGGTGGGAAAATCATCTTTGATCAGTTTGCTTATCTAAATGATACTGAAAATGCAAAGGCACAGGGGAGAACGGCTGGTAATATGCTCGTCATTGGTAAAACGGGTATGGGTAAAACAGTATTTATGACACTTCTTATATGTTCTCATATCATCAATCATCGTAAAGTCATCTGGTTAGATCCTGAAAATAAAAACAAGGAGCTGACAAGAAAGCTTGAAGGAAATTATATTGAATTTGGAGTTGATGGAGGTATCATTAATATATTCGATTTGCAACCCGTATCAACAGATGCCGACGAAAAAGAATCAGAAGAAGTGATGTATGATACAAAGATTGCCATAAAAAATGTTGTTGAAGATTTGATTATTATGTTCAAAACACTATGGTCAAATATTACGGAAGATGAAATCAATGTTCTAGATGAAATTACTGAAAGAACATACCGAGTTGCTGGAATTGATGGAATTGAATCGTTCAAACATTTTAAACCTGAAGATTATCCCACTTTTACGACATTCTCAGTAGTAATTGATCAGATGCTGGAAGAGTATGAAAACAGTGCCTTGAAAAATAAAAAAGTCATTGAAGCTCTTTTGAATCTACAAATGAAGATGCGAAGTCTTGTTGGAGTTCAAACAGACGAAGGGCTGATAGAAGGACATCTTGCAAGATATTTCAACGGAACAACAAACATTGATATGACAGCACTTGATACAGTTGGGCTTGTTTCTTTTGGAACAAAACATCTGATAGAAGCACCAGATAACATCGGAAATGCATTGTTAAGAATCGTTTTTAAATATGCATGGTCGAACTGCCTTTCAACAGATGATCATACTGTTTTTGTGACTGATGAAGATCATACCTATATTCAAAATGAACCTATTGCAGCTTTAAAGGCGCAGTTTCAAAGACGTGCCAGAAAATACAATACGGTAACTATCTCTGGGACACAGGAAGTTAAAGATTATAACAATGACAAAATCCATGTACATGGAACTGCAATTTTTAATAATGCTACCTACAAAGTAACATTCAACATGGAGCTGGATGGCATTCTAGAGTATGGAAAACTTGTTTATCTAACAGATCAGGAAATGGATACGATTCGTTTTCTTCTTCCTCATTACTGCCTTTTTCAAAATGGAAACAGGAAAATTCCAGTGCATATTCTAATGTCGGAAAGAGAAAAAGAATTCTTTGGGGCATAACAGGTAAAAAATGAATCTCATTTTAAAAAGAATAGGAAAAAAGTCAGGAATTATTATTCTTGGCTTTATTTTATATATGGGCGTACTGTGTACGCCCTTTGTTGCCTTAAATGAGTGGTTGGAACATCCAATTTCAACTACAGTTGATATTATCTTTGGTGATAACAGTTCATACAGTCTGAAGGAAAATGTCAATGTAAAAGTGTTGAAATATAAAAGTGAAGTTGAAAAATGGTGTGCAAAGGATATGAATGGCTATTATGATGTTTCAAACTATGTAAATGTTATTTTGGCAATCATGATGGTTGAATCAGGTGGAGAAGGTAATGATCCTATGCAATCTTCTGAATGTTCAAAAAATACGAAATATTCTAAGAAACCAAATTCAATCAAAGATCCAAAATACTCTATAGAATGTGGAGTCAAAGATTTTGCGGATGCACTTTCACAAAGTGTTACTTCGGGACTTGTTAATAATGATGCTTTGTTTACTACAGTTGATGCCTACAACAAGGGATTAGGCATTATCAAAAGACATTCCCAAAATAAAAAATACAGTTTTGAAGAGTCGTGCAGCTATTGTTATGAGCATCGTTTTAACAACAATAAAAAAGGTTATTCAACGGCTTCAAAGCTAAGATTGATGTTTAATTTACAAATCAATAAATACTGGGACGGTGGAAACTGGAGATGGAACTATGGAAATATGTTTTATGTTTATCAGGTACTTTCCTATCTGAATGTTTATTCTTTCAATAATGATGGAAGTGCTGGAGCAAATATCATTAACATAGCATCATCAAAAATTGGATGCCGTTACTGGTGGGGTAAAAGTGGCCCAGATTATTTTGACTGTTCAGGACTTGTTTACTGGACATTGAATCAGGCAGGTATTACAGTTCCAAGACTGACAGCAGATGGATTTGCAAATTACGGAAGAAGCATATCGGTTAATGAACTGAAGGTTGGAGATCTGATTGCTTTTGACTGGAATGGAGATAAGAAAGCAGATCATGTATCAATTTATGCAGGAGATAATTACATGATACACGCAAATGGAAATGCTTCTGTCAAAGGAAATTCTTCAAAATATACAGTTAAAAGACAGAATATGACAAATTACTATAAATCACATGTGTTAAGTTGCAGAAGAGTCTTTTGATTACATCAAAGTCAAAAGACTTTTATTATTTTATTACTATTTATATAAGATTGGAGTGATTACGATTTTTAGCAAAGAAGAAGAAAAATATTTTCTGACATTCGTATTAAAATATGATAACGATTTTGAAACAATTTTAGGTGAAATGAAAAAAGGTGCAAAAATCAATTATGAGGAAGTTGAAAAATATATGAAAGATGTCGAAGAAAAATATGTCATATTGTTTTCAAATGACTATCCAGAGTATTTTAGAAATTTCTCTCAGCCACCATTTGCTCTGTTTTACGAGGGAAATCTAGAATTGTTCAATAATAATGGAGCAACTTTTGAAAATCCTTTGGATTCAACAAAAGATTTCTATCTGGCAGTATCAGAAGATGGTGGAAATGAAGTGGACTGGTGTATTGCGGTCACTCATGAAGAAGATCTTTTGCCAGTAGTTAATAAATTTTTAAATGATTTAGAAGAAGATTTAGATTTTAAAAAATATGCGAATAAGAATGAATTGAATTTATCATAATTGGAAAGGGATGATTTTATGGATAATTATACAATGGATGAACTGATTTTGGCGTTTGCTTTAAAATTTGAAAATAATGCACCTGTAATTTTACAAAGACTTTTTGAAGGAACACCAGTATCTGTAGAAGAAATCGATGAGATACTCAAAAAAGTAGAAGAAAAATATGTTGTTATTACATCAGATGACTACCCTGATTTTTTTCATAGGGTCGATAATCCACCATTTGTATTTTTTTATGAAGGAAATCTTGAATTATTTGATCAATGTGATCACTATTTTGAAAAAACAGTAGATGGAAGAAAATGTTACCTTGCAATCAATCAAAAAGGAAATGATGTTGACTGGTGTATCGTGACAGAAAATGAAAAGCAGTTAGTACCTGAAATCAATAAATTTTTTGAAGATTACGGCGATAGATATAATCTGAAGAATTATGTAAAAAAAGAGGAATTAAGCTTATCTTAATGAAAAGGAAAATTAAAATGAATGATAAATTTACAAGTGATGACATTCTTGTTGCACTCTGTCAGAAGTTTGGAAACAGTACTGAGATTATAGATGATGTAATCGATAAAAAAATTTTTATGACAGACAAGGAAAAAGAATATTACTTAAATGAAGTGCATGAAAATTATATTTCTTTTCTTTCAGATGACTACCCCGTTATACTTGGGGGTCTTGATGATCCACCAGTGTGTCTGTTTTACGATGGTGATCTTGATGTATTTCAAAAAGATATACATGTTTATGAAAGTGTTGTTAATAAAGCAGACAAGATTTTTATTGGAATAGTTAATAAAGGTGATGAAGCAGAATGGTGTGTTGCCACTACAGATCAAGAAGTTCTTCAGCCTGTAGTTGAAGAAGTATTTGAAAGAAATGATAATTTAGAGTTTAAAAAATATAAACAGCCCCAAAGCGCTGTATTGAATTGATGAGGTGAAGAAATGAAAGAGGGCATTACGGATGATGAAATTGTATTTGCTTTAGCAATGAAATATGACAATGATTTAATGAAAGTAGCAGATGCAATGAAAAATAATATAGTCATGGAAGCAGATGAATTATTTGGATATATAAATAGTGCCACTGAAAAATATGTGACACATAACTCTCCCAATTATCCTAGAGCATTGAAAGTAGAAAATAAGCCACCTGTTGTGGTTTTCTATGATGGTAAATTGGATATCTGTAATAATGCAGATCTGCTAATTTTTAATGGATTGTTTGGTACTGAAAAAAGAGGATTCTTATTTGCAGCCGAAGATGAAAATGGTGAATGTGATTGGATGATTGGGTGCGAAAATCAGGAACATTTGAATGACTTAATTGAAAAAGTACAAAGTGAATTGAAGATACTTAATTTTAAAGATTACTCAAAAGAAAAAGATTTAACTATGTCTTAAAAAAGAAAGGAACAGATAATTTCTGTATAAGGTAAATAAAAATGAAATTAGATAAAGAATTAGAAAATATATTAAAACAAAAAGACTATAAAAAAATCGAATGTCCTAATGAACAAAAAGAAAGTAAAGGCTATAAGGATATGATGAAAGCTATAGAAGAATATAAAAAGGAGATGAAATCTAATGAAAGAAAGTAACTCCAAAGAAAAACATTTTGAAAATATAACTATGAATGAAATACTTGTTGCTTTTTCTCAAAAATATCATGGTCATTTTTTTAAAATTTTAGAAGCATTAAGGGAAAAGGAAAGACTTACAAATAAAGATATCAAACTATATTTGGAAGATGTTGAAGAGATGAACGAAACAATCTTATCCGATAAATATCCTTCACCACTTAAAGAAATTCCTAATCCACCATTTGTACTCTATTATGAAGGAAATCTAGAACTTATGGATAAAAAAGGAATTCAAATATCTTTGCCTGTAGATGAGGAAAACTATCATAGATGTTTTTTTGCTTTAGAAGAAAATAATGGTCAAATGGATTATTGCATAGGAGTAGAGGATGAAAGTGATTTATCTTTTGTAGTTGAAAATTTTATTGAGCGTAATCCACATTATAAATTTGTTGATTATTCAAAAAGCAAAGAAATGGAAAATTCGTTGGTATAATAATATGAATGATTTTAATGATATAAATACAATTATTGAGGATTATCCCTTTGATGAGGATAATCCTTTTTTAATGGAAATTCCTTCATATGAGACTGTTTATAGGAAAGATGAGTTGATAAACAATGAAAATGAATAAGGCAAGACAGCAAGTTGTAGAACTATTTATTGGCTGTCTTAATAAAGGAAAGATTCCATGGTATCAGGGATTTATGCCAGCAGAACCAAGTTTCAATCCTATAACCAATACCGTTTATCGTAACAGCAATCGTTTTATTCTTTATATGAACGAGTATGTTAATGGTTATAAGGATCCACGTTGGATGACTTTCAATCAGGCAAGTTCAAAAGGATATCTTATAAAAAAAGGAAGTAAAGGTGTTCCTATAGAGTACTGGAGTCTTTATGATAATAAAAATAGAAAATCAATTACCAGTGCGGAAGCAAAAAGAATTATTGAAGAAGATAAGGAAAGATCAAAAGATATCACGTATATCTGTCGAGTTTATACTGTATTTAACGCAACACAGATGGAAGGTATACCACCTTATAAAAATCAGAATAAAAATATAGCATTTGATGAAGAAAAGTATGAAATACCTTTATCAGTAATGGATGACTTTTGTGAGAACACGGATTTAAAAATGATTGAAGATAGTGGAGTAAATACACCATATTACCAGCCGTCAGAAGATAAAGTTGTTGTACCTGACAGGCATCGTTATATAGATGAAGAAGCCTTTTTCTCGGATACTTATCATGAAATAGCGCATTCTACTGGACATGCAAAAAGACTGAAAAGAGATTTAAAAAGCAGATATGGAGAAAAAGATTATGCTGTTGAAGAATTAAGAGCTGAAATTGGATCAGCTTTTATATGCAACAGTTTAGGAATTATTTCTAAACCAAACAGAGATTATCTAGAAAACAGTGTTGCTTATGTTCAGTCATTTTTGAATGTATTAAATAACAATCCAAATGATCTGTTTAAAGCGATTAAAGATGCTGATGGTATAGCAAACTATGTTTTAGATAAAGGAAATTTCGAGCTGAAACATAAACTTGGAGAGTTGTGTAAAGAAGTCATTCAGGAAGACAAGTATGAATCAAACAGTATTACCATGGAAGAGCTTGAAATAAGTCTCAAAATTAAAAATATACCATGTATGGACGAAGAAGAAACGGCACATATTGTCAATCTTTGGAATGAAGACAAAGCAAGTATTATGGGACGAGTATTCTATTGCTTTGATGGTGAAACAATTACCTGTGTTGATAATCGTGATGGTGATTTGTTTATTGAAAGATTTGAAAAAAAAGATGCGTTGCTTGCGTATATGTGGATGACTGACCTGATGAGTTCAATTGACTGTTATGAATTGCTGAATAAAAAAGAAGGTGATGTATTAAGTGGGCAACAATAAAAAGATAACACAGGTGAGAGATGATGTTTGTATTGGAATGAGATCATACGGCTGGATCTGTAAAAGAGAGTATGCTCGATTTTATCTGTGGGAAAAGGCAACTCGTTCAGGCAAGACCATCAGAGAATGTTTTTATAAACAGGAAATACCTGTTTTCAACTATTCAATCAATGATAATTGAGAAAACTACAGCATGTAGTACGCAAGTGGTACATTTTAAAGATGAAAAAATAGCTAAAACTCAACGTTGTTGAGTTGTTCAACATGAAAATGTAGCACATTTGTGTAAACAAATGAGTTACGTTTTCCTTATCCTGCTAAATGTGTCTGTTATTATCTATAATGATTTTATAACTATGTTCTAGTTTTTTTGAAGCATAAAAATTATTCAAAAAATAATAGTACGGCAACATTGCCGTGTAAAAAGAGGTGAGAAAATTTAAATGAAGGATACATGGATCAACTTCAGGAGTGATCAGAATACAAAAGAGCGATTTGAAAAACTGGTACTGACTACTCATAAAAATAAACAGGAACTGATGAATGATTTAATTGATTCATATTTGCTATTGAATAATGATGAATATAACTCATTAGATAAAAAGATAGCTTATATGCTTGAATTGCTGAATATCATTAATGAGTATGTGCAGCTTCCAGTTAAAAGCTATTGTAAAGAATTGCCAAAAGATATGACAGAGATTGAAAAAATTGTAAAGGCAAAATCAAGATATCATCTGGCTATCATGAATAAAATTAACACGGCAAGTTTGCCGACCAGATAGTTTTTTGACACAACAGATTATTTACTGTAGAATTTTATTTGGACAGTTCTTTCATTCTAAACACCACTTTGAACTGTTCAAAATCTAATGGAGCACGGTAGAGTGCTCTTTTATAGTTTATAAGATGTTTTTAAATTATGGGATCACAAAAATATTGCTATTTAAAAATGAATATTATATATTAAATTTAAGAAGAATAGTATTATAATAGATAATATAAAGAAGGAGTGATTACACATGGAAAATAGAAAAATGACATTTGATGGAGTTACTTATAACTGCTTTACAGATGAAGAATTAGAAGATTTAAAAACTGTAATCGCATATGAAGAACGAAAAAAGAATAAAACTTTTGAACCAATAGATTTTGATGATTTTTTAGAAGAGAGAGAAAAGAAATATGGGGTCAAATTTTAAAGTTAAAATAGATCCTTATGTTATTGCCAAAGTTGATGATATTGACTATTACTATTTTGAAAAATTTGGCAATTTTGAAATGGGAATTCTGTTAACGAAAGAATTGAAAGATGCTAAAGAAACAATTCAAGATAATCCCTATATTGGAAGAAGGATTGATGACAATATATACAAGTATGTCATATTGAATATAAAAAGTGTTTTATATTATGAAATCCATGAAGATAGCAATACAATTATTATTTTTGATTTAAAAGCGTTTAAAGAAAACAGGAGAAAGAATGATTAAGTTCATTCTTTTTTTATTTTTCTGTTAGACGGCAAAGTTGCCGTGTAAGTATACAGGAGGAATTTTATGGAATATGAGGTTGAAGTTATTGAAACTTTAAAAAGACAAAAGGTAATAGAAGCCGATTCTCTCAATCAAGCACTTGAAAAACTTCAGGAAGAATACAAAAACTGTAATATTATTCTTAATGAAAATGATTTTGTTAGGGTTGAATTTAGAGAATCAACGGATGAAATGATCAAAGAAAATTTTAATACAAAAGATCTATTGCAGGACTTATTGGATGCTGGAGGATGTGATGCAAGTGATGAATATTCAAAAGGATGGGATGAAGCAATGGTAGAAGCTTATAACATTGTTCGCCATCATTTGAATATAACCAAAGAAAAGGTGAAAGAAGATGCCTGTAAGATCCTTTAGAGTTTCTGAGAAGTTCTTAAAGCAGTTTGAGATGATTCAAAATTATTACAAAAATGAATTAGGAATAGAAATAAGTCAAAGGGAACTGTTGGATGAAATGATGGAACTGTATTATTGCAGGATCATGTTGAAATCTAACATTCTCGATGAATTATTTAAGGAAGAATTACGTAACAACTTGCAGCTTTATATGATTGAAAATGCAAAAATGCTCAATCACATCATAGAAATTATAAAGAAAGAAGGTACGATAAAAGATGATAAATGAAATAGATCCTAAAATATATAATTTTAAAAACCTTAAATTTGAAGATCAAGTAGTTGTTGCTTCACAGTTTAAGATTTTTTTATTAGTAAAAAAAGAAAAAGATGCATTAAAAGAAGCAGCAAAAAAGCAAAGTGCTTTGACTAAGTTTTTATATGAGGTTGCTATAGAAGAACTTGATGAAGTCGAAGAAAAAATCAAAGATACAATTATACAGACAATAGTTAATTCTATTGATGAATATGACTATTTTGTTAAAGAATTAGAAACAGATGATTATTTTTATGGATTGGAGGATTCAAAAAATGAATAAACAATTTGATGTCTTTGTAAAAATGAAAATTACTGAAATGAGTAAGACCATTCATGATATGACATATACGTACATTAATCCTGAAACAAAAAAGCCTACAGATGTTCCAGCAAAGCATTATCAGGATATATTAAAACAGCCTGTTGAAGTCATGATTGGCGAACAGGTAAAAAGACAATTTTTGAATGTCATGTTTAAGCAGTTAAAAAATTTAAAGGAAGAAGAACCGCATCTGTTTTATCAATCTTTATTATTAATGGATATTGGTAAATCACCAGATTCTCTTGCAGTCAATGAAGAAGTTGCTTTAAAGATGACAGCTGATTATATGGTTAATGAGGAAAACAAACCTAAAAAGAAAAATGATCCAAAGTTTCATATCTCTCAGGAGTCTTTTATAAAAAAATATGATGAAGTAAAAAGTGATGATTCGCTGATGGCTGAACTTTTTGATTCTGTTGATGTAAAAGATGAAGGAATGAGTCTTAATTAAAATTTAAGACGGCAATGTTGCCGTGTGATTTAATAAAAAATATGAAAATAACGAAAGCACGTTTTATGGTGTATGGATATAAACCACCATCGAATTCAAGAATGAAAAAAGAAATATCTATGGATTCTATTTCAGGATATTTTGAATATACAGGAAGAGAAGAAGCTAAAGATGTAGAAAAAGAAGTGGAGGATAATGAAACAGGCTATTTTGGTTATACTGGAAGTCATACTGTTGGGACATCTAGTTCAATGGGTGTGTTAAATACACGAGAAGACAGGAAAAAATTCAAAAAAGAAATTAAAAAGTATTTTAATAAAAAAGGTAATATCTGCTGGGATTTGGTTATTTCACTGGAAAGTGATGAGGAAGCTGCAAAGCTTGGACTCGAAACGGCTGAAAATTGGAATAGTGTTATGTCAGATGCACTTCCCAAAATATTCAAACAGTATGATTTAGAATATAATAATGTTCTATGGTGGTTTGACGTACATCGCAATACGGAACATCCACATGTCCATCTGGCCTTTATGGAAATGCACCAAACTAGATTTAAAGGAAAAATATCAAAAGCAAAACTGGAGAATGTTAAAAGATCTATTTATACATGTATTGCAGCAAGACAAAAGCTTTCTGAGAAAACGGGATATGATTACAAAGAGTATTTTAGGATGAAGGATCAGGAATTTAATCAGCTTGTTACTCTTGTTAAAGAGAAAGATTTATCAGAAGTAAAAACATTAAATCAGTTGCTGGATGCTTTACCTAAAGTGGGAAGACTACAATATAATTCTTATAACATGAAAAAATTTAAACCTGTCATTGACAGAATAATTGATGAGATTATTTTTAACAGTCCTGATTTGAAAAAGCAATATGATTTGCTAATAGAAAGAATTGATGTTTTGGAAGGAATCATGAATGAAGAATCAGATGGGATTTCAACTTTAAAAGAAGCTGAACTAAATAAACTTCATGAACGAATAGGAAATTATATTTTAAAGAACTATAAAAAAACGGAAAGAATCAAAGTAAAGAAGGAGACTAAAGTAATAAGGAAAGTTAAGTACCTCAATGAAAAAAGACTTGAAGGATTTATTTACAGTGTTGCTCTTGAACAACAAAATACCATAAATAAATCCATAGATGAGTACTACAAACGTATGGAAAACAATCTAATCGTCTGATGGATTTGTATCTTCTATATCATCAGGTATCTCAAATACAGGTTTGTGCAGAACTTCAAAAAGCTTTTCATTGTATTCAATAAGTTTGGAAATATTATGGCTCAATTGATCACATAAAAATGCTTTAGAAGCTTTTCCCTGGCCATCGACAAACGAAGTAAGTGTTTCTAAATCCATACTGTAAAGGGTCTGATATAATCCATTCAATGTATAAGCTATTTTGTCTATTTCATCATAGACTTCGAATATTATTTTTCTTTCATCCATTTTGTTGCATTCCTCCTTATAGCTTTAATTATGATATAAATTTCTTTTGAAAAGAAGAAATCTTGCATAAAATACAGAAAATATGACTTAAAAACAAGAATATATAAATTACAGCTTTGTTTTTTTATTTTTTTTTTGAATGATGACGTGAAAGGAGTGAGCTATATAAATAATAAAATTAAATATGTATTCTTTATTGGGATAGCTGTGTCGTTCTTTAGTTCTATGCAGATTTCATATAATTTATCAAATACGGGGATAACATTTAATCCTTTATATGCTTTTGATAATTTATATTTATTATTAGGCTGTATTGCTTTTGGAATGATTCCTGCAATTATGCTAATTTTAAATAATCTTGAAAACCTAGGAAAAGATAACCGAAATTATTCTAAACTTGTAAATGTTAATTACTTTAAAGAGAATCTTACAAAAATCACTTTTAATCAGCATGCAGAAATAGTTGAAAATAAACAGCTATTTTTGACAAATGATATAAGAACTCAGATCAATATATGGACAGAAGAACATAAACTTGATTTTCTAAAAATACCTCTTTCTAAACAAAATTTAGGATTTGGTATTTTTTTTGTTACAGTGAAAAATTACGTATATGTTGATAATGCGGATCATCATACTCTGATTATTGGTACAACTGGTTCAGGTAAATCTTTCAGCTTTATACTTCCAATGTTATGTCTGCTTGCTATGACAGGAGAGTCAGGATTGTGTGTAGATATCAAGGGTGAATTAAGTCAGGCAACAGCAGAACTTTTTAAAAGTAAAGGATACAGAGTTTATTTTCTTGATTTCATTGATCCACAGAATAGTGATTGCTGGAATCCTTTGTATCTTGGTTCTCATGAGTATATGAAACAGCTTAAGATTAAAAGCGAGCAGGAAAACTATTTGAAAAATAAACTTGAAAATGGAAAAGAAGAGTTTGAAATATTACACGGCAACATTGCCGTGTTCGACAAAAGAGAATTCATGGGTAGAAATGAAGCAGGAGATTATGTTTATAATGACGAAAACAATTCATTTCTGACAGATGCTGATTTCTCTCAGGCACAAGAATATTTACGTGATGTTGTTCAGGCTATTACTGAAGGCAAGAAACAGGGACAGGATCAAGAATTTTGGAATCAGGAAGCAGGAAGAATTCTGGAAGGTTATGTTCATCTGTTATGTGAAACAGGCAATATAAACGTTGTTAATATACCTGCGATCAATAAGCTGATGCTTGATGGTGATGAAGTTAAAAGAAAGACAACACGATCTGAAATTACTTTTCTTCAGTATTATCTAAAAAACTATAAAACAAATTTTGATATTTCAAAAGAACGATTGTCTTCGTATGTGGATAGTGCGGAACAGACAAGAAAGTCATCACGTAATGTTTTAACGAAACATCTGACATCCATCGTAACAAATGATGCAATTAAAAAAATTCTTTCAAATAATACGATTGATCTTGAAAATATTGATTCCTGTAAGACAATGATTTTTCTAAAAGTTCATGATGAAAAACAGACGTACTATCCTTTGGTTACTTTATTTATAAAACAGCTTTGGCAATGTCTAGTTAAAGAAACAAGGAAGAATTCAAATTTGAGATTGAAGCATCCTTTTAACATATTGTTCGATGAAATGGGACAGTTTCCTAAGTTTCAGGAAATTACAAATATATTAACCGCTGGACGTTCCAGAGGTGTAAGGATGAATATGGTCGTTCAAGGATTTGATCAACTTGAATCTGCCTATGGAAAAAATGAAGCACAGACAATAAGGTCGAATGCAACCAATCTTGTCTATCTGCTTTCAAAAGATTACCAGACATTAGAAGAAATATCTAAAACATTAGGAACTAAGAAGACATCTAAAACTAAAGAAGAAAGAGTTGTTACAGTTGATCGTCTGAAGAATTTTAAACTTGGAGAAGTACTGATTATGGGAGATAGAGGGAAGTCATTGATTACTAATGTACTGCCTTTTAATAAATATAATTATTATCATAATTTAAAAAAATATAACGTAAGGGACTTCCCTAAAAAAGAGCCAAAATATTTTGATATCAAAAAAGAAATAGAAATGAGGGAAAACATGAATGAACAGTAAAATAAAAACTTATCTTATTTCAAAGGGAATTGATTTTTCAGTTCCTTTTTTAGTAGATGAAAATCATCTGGAAAAAATTGATGAAAAATATATTTATCAGAACACATGTTTTGAAAATATGCTGATCAAATATACTATGCTTGGAAAAAAGAAAGAACTTTTTTTAAGGAATTGTAAGATTGAAGCAACAAGTCTGTCGAGTTTAGATATTAAAGAAAGAATAGTCTTTCATAACTGTATATTTGACAATGTTAAAATTTCCAAATGTAATTTTAAAAATGCAGTCTTTTATAACTGCAGGTTTAATAATTCAATAATTATAAATTCAATATTGCCAAACAGTTATTTTATTAACTGTAAAGGAATTGAGACAGTTGATTTTATGGAAAATAATATGCAGGGTGTCTCAGTAATTGGTAGCAAAGTTAATTTAAATGAGCTGGAAGAAAAACAAAACAGATTTGAAGATATTTTGATTCAAGAAGAAATATTAGAATTTCAACACGGCAACGTTGCCGTGTCGAAAGAAAAGAGAGAAGATAATCAGGAAATGAAAGAAGAAAATGAAAGACAAATTATAAAAAATGAAATATATAGCAGTCAGGAATTATCACAAGATTTTTTAAATAATAAACTTTTTTACAAATGTCATTTTGTAGATTGTTCCGTAGTTGATAGTGTTAAATTGAATGCTACAACAGACTTTAAAGAGTGTACTTTTCTAAATAATGCGCTTCATTTTGATGATGTTGATAAAACATCGTTTGATGATTGTATTTTTGAAAAAGTTTCTTTTAAAGGAAATTTTATACATGTATCCTTTGCTGGATCAAAGTTTAGTAATCTATCTTTTATTAGAGATTCTACATTTGTTGCCTGTTTGTTTGATCATACAAACGCAATTGAATATTTTAATAATGATTTGATAAAGCTAAGTAATATTGAGCTAATAAAAAAATCAAATGAAAATACTGAAGTAATGAAAAAAGTAAATGAACTTTATGAGATATTAAAATCAGAAGATAAAGTTTTACAGCAGGAACTGATAGCAAAAACAAAAGTGGATGAGGAAGATGTTCTTGATTATATTTTACATTTGGATGATATGGAATATTTGAAATTGATAGCAAAAACTAGTAATCGTGTAGTTGAAGAAAAGATGGTTTAGATGTCAAAAACATTAGATGAATTATTTGAAACATATGCCTATGATGCAAGACAAAAAACACAGCTCCGTTTGGCTGATGAAAAAGGACTTGATATTTCTAAAATGAAAGATCCTAAGTTTAACTGGGAGCAGATGCGAGAAATTTCTTTGGCCATGGAATATGGATTAAACCCAAATGCATTATGTGACCCTGAAATTAGCGCTGAGTCCATGGAAAAAATCAGATATAGTCTTATGGATCAGCAAAGTGTTTTTGAAGATGCAAAAGAGGAGATAAAAAAGAAACGTACTCAAAGAATCTCTTTAACTATTTTTATAATGGTATTTGCTTTTATTGTAAATGTCGTTTATTTAATGAACAAAGATACCATTGATAAATACATTGAACCTGTTCCTCTAGAATTAACAACTGATAGAGTAACTGTTGAATACGGTGAAGATATTCATTTTATGGACTACGTAAAGTATTATGTTAAATCTCAGCAATTGACAATACCATTGAATGAAAAATTGAAAAAAGTAAAAGATTATAAATTTGTTTATTCAGTTACGAATGGTGTTAAAACAAAAGAAAAAGTACTTATAGTTAGTGTTGTTGATAATATAAAACCAACAATTCAATTGACACAAAGTGAAATCATTCTTGATAAAGGTGATCAGTTTAACCCAAAAGATTATATTAAAAAAGCAGAGGATAATTATGATCAGTTATCAGCTGATGATGTTGTGATTAAAAATACTGTTGATATAAACAAGTACGGTGATTATGAAGTCGAATATCAATTAAAAGATCAACACGGCAATGTTGCCGTATCTATTTTAATAGTTCACATCAGAACAGTATCTCAAAACGAAGATAATACTGCTGTTAGAAATAAAGAAGATTCACCAGTTAAAAAGAATCAAGAACAGAAGAATAAATTAGTCACTAAAGAAACACCTAAAACAATAAATGTTGAACCAAAGATATTTTATATAAGAGATTACAATTATGATTTATCAGCCTGTAGTCAAGCAGCAAGCGATTATATGAATCAAACTTTGAATAGTAGCAATATTGATTTAAGTGGTTATGTAGAACCATATCAGGAAAATGGTGGGATTGTTGGGTATAAGGTATTATTTAAATAAAGTTTTCCTTCATTTATTAATTTATATTACTAAGGTTTGATATTATCTATAGAATACTAAATATGGAGTTTTCATAGATGTATTAAATGTGATAGACTTCATCTATGAGAGAAATACTCATAATAAAAAGAGTAAATATATTATGTAAAAAATATGTCAATAGCTCCAAACAATCCTTTATATATAACATGCATAAATGAGTGTTATATGTTTTTTTAGTAATATGCTTATTTTTAATGGTATGTTTTATGATTTGTTTGATAAAAAGAGAACAATTTATATATCTAATCGTTCTCTTTTTAAAAATATTATTAAGGACTATTTCAAATTATTCTATAATTATTAGATTAAAGAAATAATCCATTTTTGATTGATAGTAGTAGGAAATATTATAAGTTTATAGCTAAGATATTTTATATTTTGCTTGATATTTTGTTGCTACTCCATATGAACGAAGATAAGTCCAAGTTCCACTATATTGTGGCTTTCTATAAACATCATATCTTTGCACTAAATAGTTTCTTGCAACTTTAAGTTTTACGGCTTTTCCTACTTGATTAGAATTAATGCTAATAATAGCACCACCAGTACTTTTCGTTGCACCAGGTGCATAAGCAGCACTTACAGACAAGGTTTGACCACCTATTGCTATTCCTAGAGAAAATGAGCCTGGGCTTCTATCATCATCTGACCAATAAAAGCCACTACGTTCATTTGGAAAAATTGATCCTCCAGGAGGTTGATCATAAGCATCTTTATATGCAGAAAATGAAGATAATTTTGGATCTCCTATTTTTCTGTAATCATATGCATAAGATTCCCTAGTGCTACCAAAAGTTGCTTTCATTAACTCAATTTGTTTTTCTTGTTCTTTTTCAAATTCTTCTTTTGTTGGAGTATAAATATATTCATTTTCTAGAGCAGAAACATTTCCATATGGAAAGCAGAAAGAAAACATAAGGATTAAAGAAATAATTATTTTATTAAGTTTCATAAATTGTCCTCCTTCACCAATACTTAATAAAAGAATAATTCCTACTGCTATCTTTATAATAAGCATATCATAAATATTTGAATATTTGGTTGAAAATATATATTTATTTAAAATAATAACATTGAAAAGATTAGCGCATTGGATAGAATGGTTAAACGTGTGTTTTAATAGACTGAATTATAGTTGATGTAATATAATATAATAAAAGGAGGAAATTAGTATGAAATCGAAATTAATATGTATAGTTATAATTGTTTCTAGTTTTATTTCTGGATATTTTACTTGTTTTTCTATAAAACAAAATCAAGTGGACAAAAAAGTTAATGATATAAGCTTAGAAGGGACATTTCAAGATGAAAGATTCGATAAAATCTCCTTATATAATAACTTACTATATTATTATTATGTAGTAGATGGGGAAAAAATGTCTGCCAAAGCATCTTTAAAAAAAATAGACAAAATTGTCTATACTTTCCATGATGATTCAATACCTTTTGATATGCTGATACTTCAAGAAAAATATATTTTACTGATGAATAGTTCTTCAAAAAATAGCGCATATTTTAAAAAAGTTTTTAAATATGCATCTTTTGAAGAAAAATAATGAATTTTATTTATTGGTTCCAAGTTTTTCGTAAATATAAGTTTTACGTACCATTCAAATATTTTAATAAAGCTAAACAAATTACTCAAACTATGTTTGATCAATAAAAGAATCCTGAATAAATTAATATATTCAGCTAATAGAAAAAATAATAGAGAAAAAATTAAAATTAAAGAACAATTTGTTCCATTTTTTATAATATTTGTCAGTATATGTTATTTTGTTCTTGTAGGAGGAATAGACTATGAAAGATAGAGAAGAAATGACAGATACAATAGAAGTATTAAAAAAAGGGATAAAGAACCAACTGGAATCTGCAACAGTTACATTGCAATTGATACATCAAAGTGAAGAATGTCCAGAAAACATATCGAAAATTATATATAATCAAATAGGTGCATTGGTTTTTTGTAATGAAGAACTAGATAAACTTTATGAATGTTTGAATCTTTTGGACAGTTTAATTGCATTTTCTAAAATAGTTGCATAGTATTAAAAACAAAAAGTGACTGCGCTTTATAGTCACTTTTTCATTTGATAAAAATCAACTTGATTTTTCTTCCAATAAGATTGGATTTTAGAAAGCTCTTCAGAGTTAATACGCAAGATATAATCTTTCATATTATTGATAAACTCATCTCTTAAACGTGGACTACCAAAATAGTGCGGCCTTCCATTAATGTGTTCGGTATCCAAAACTTCAATAAGCATTCTAGAATATTCTACTTTGTAAATTCTAGAAGGGTAGTTATTTTGATCTTTATTACGGATATCTTTGAAATATAATGTAGTTTCCATGTTAAAAATTTCACCTCGGTATACATAATTCTAACAACAAAGAAAATAAATTGTAGTCTTGACTTTAATCTTTTTTCATAGTAGATAGAGGTTTCAAATAAATATAAATATAAAATCTGTGATTGATTCATTATGAATACAAAAGGAAATAATCAACCACTTTTCTTGACAACACCTTTTTACTATGTATTTATAGTTTTAAATAAAATCTTTTCTGACAAATAATACTTTTCCTATTATTCGTATATTCTGTCTTTCGAGTTCTTCTTGATCAAAGTATCTGTCTTCGTATTTTAAATTGCTTGCAGACAATATTAGACTATTATTTTTAAAATACACTTTTTTTATTGTTGCTTCTTCGTCAATCATTACAACTGCTATATCTCCTGGAGTTACTTTATTGCATTGTTGAACGAATACAAGATCATCCTCATAAATATGTGATCCAACCATAGAATCACCGACTACACGTAGAAAATAATCTCCACGTTCAGCATCGCTTTTACCAACTTCAAGATAGCCTTCGATATCCTGATCTGCCCATAAGTCATAACCAGCTTTAACTTTTCCTAAAATGGGTTTTAGTCTGTTGGTTTCTTCTAAAACCCCTTCGATATCACAATCAAAAATTTCAGAAAGTTTATTAATAGTTGTTTTTTTTAGTTTTGTGCTTTCACCGCTTAACCATCGATAGTAAGTTGAAGTGGAAACATTTAATAATTGTGCCATATCTTTGTGAGAAAGATTATTTTCTATTTCATATTGTGCCAAAAGCTCTTTAAGTATCATATATATCACCATTAATAATGTATCAAATAATTTAAATATTTGCAAAAGTATAAACAATAAATTCCCAAATCTATATTGAATATGCGATAAATGATTGATTATCATATATACGCAGGGAGTGATATAGATGAAAAAAGTTTATATGTGTATTGATTTAAAAACTTTTTTTGCATCAGTTGAATGCAGTGAGAGAAAGTTGGATCCTTTTAAAACAAATCTTGTAGTTGCTGATCCGTCTAGAGGAAAAGGAGCTTTATGTCTTGCAATAACTCCAAAGATGAAGGCAATGGGAATTAGAAACAGGTGCCGTATTTTTGAAATTCCTAACAATGTAGAGTATATAACAGCACTGCCAAGAATGAACTTGTATATGGATTTTTCGGCAAGGATTTATGAGATTTATTTAAGGTATGTTTCTGAAAAAGATATCCATGTTTATTCTATTGATGAGTGTTTCATAGATGTGACCCCTTATTTAAGGCTATATAATAAAAAGCCAAAAGAATTTGCGATGATGCTTATGAATGCAGTAATGGAAGAAACCAACATAACTGCAACAGTAGGAATAGGTACAAATTTATATTTAGCAAAGATTGCATTGGATATTATTTCAAAACATGTTCCAGACAATATAGGTATGTTGACTGAAAAAACATATCAGAAATACTTATGGCATCATCAACCACTCACTGACTTTTGGCACGTCGGTACTGGAATAGCAAATAGACTGGCAAAATTAGGAATTCATGATATGTATGGTATTACAATGTGTCCTGAAGAAACTCTTTATAAAATCTTTGGAATTAATGCGGAATATATAATCGATCACGCATGGGGACGGGAGCCTACAACAATTGCACAAATTAAAGCATATGCTCCATCATCTAATTCTATAAGCAATTCTCAAGTTCTTTTTGAGGATTATAATTATCAAGATACGTTGCTCGTTGTTAAAGAAATGGTAGAATTGAATACTCAAAGATTGGTCAAGCATCACTTAGTGACTGATCGTATAAGTCTTTATATTGGCTATTCAAGAGATGACGGAGGAGGCGCGACTGGTGGACAAATGAAACTTACGGTAACGACAAATTCAACTAAAATACTTATGAAAGAATTTATAGATTTATATCATCGAAAAGTAGCTTCTAATAGGTTGATAAGACAAATAGGTATTTCTTTTTGTGATGTATTGGATGAATATTACGAAAGTTATGATTTATTTACTGATATAGATGAAATAGAGAAGGAAAGAAATTTACAATTAGCAATAATTGAAATCAAAGAGAAATTTGGGAAAAATGCTATTTTTAAAGGAATGAATAAATTAGAAAAAGCAACAACAATAAAAAGAAACACTTTAATTGGAGGACATAATGCAAACTAATAGAAAATTAAATCGGGCAAAGTTATTTTTATCATATGATGCACTTAAGGGCTTCAAAGAAAGAATTCGTGAGAAGGAACGGATTATAGTAAGTAAGCCTATTCTATCGGAAGATCAATTGTACGAATTAGATTGGAAAATTAAACAAGTCAAAGTGGGAGAAATGATATATGTTGTTTATTTTGATAAATGTCAATATGTATACAAAAAAGGAATCATAAGTCGAATAGACTTAGAACATAAAAAGGAGATAACTATAGTTGATACAAAAATTCCGGTAAAAAATATTCTAATGATAGGTTAATCATTTTAATTCTCTTATTTTATAGTTATGATAAAATAAGAATAGTAAATTAATCGTTAAGGAGATTTGTTATGGAAGTCATAATTATGTACTCAATTGGATTGATTGTTATTTCATTTATTATTGCTGTTACTAAATCAAAATTGAAGGGTAAGGCAGGGGAAGCAACTGTTAATCATCATTTGAAAAAATTGGATTCAAATGAATATATTATTGTAAATGATTTTATACTTCCTAATGATGGAAACACAAAAACAACTCAAATAGATCATGCTATTATTTCTTTATATGGTATATTTTCTATAGAAACAAAGAATTACAAAGGACAGATATATGGTAATACATATTCTAAACAATGGACGCAAAATATCTATGGTAAAAAATATTATTTTATGAATCCTATTCGTCAAAACTATGCACATGTAAAATCAATTGAATCTTTTTTATGTAAATATGGGGATGATAATGTTCCTGTTTATTCAATAATTGCATTTCCGGGAGATGCTACATTGAAATTAAAAATAAAAGATGAAAATGTCGTGAAGTGGGTAGACGTTGTTAAAATGATAAAGAAGTTATCTAAAGAAAAATATCTTACAAAAAATGAAATTAGGAACATATCGAAACTATTAAACAATCAAAAGAATAATATTCAGGATAATAGAAAGCATATAAGTCAAATAAAAGAGGTAAAAAGAAAACAAGAGAATATTAATCATAATATATGTCCGAGGTGTGGTTCTCAATTAGTGATTCGAAATGGCAAGTATGGACAGTTCATTGGCTGTAGCGATTATCCAAAGTGCAAATTTACAGCTGAACTAGATGCTTAACTATTTTGTAATAAAATATGTTCATTTGTATTATAAAATAATAAATTTTAATAAAAAAGTGACTTTAGTATTCAAAGTTACTTTTTTATATTAGAAGTTAAACTGGTTTTGTCATTGATTTTGAGTTTATTATAATGTTTTTCATATTTAAAAGAAAAAATGATAACACATGTTTAAAGCTATAAATATTTTAGGGATTAAAATGGAACAATCTTTTTTTAATATTCTTTATTAATATTAGAAAAATCAAATATGAAGTATAGTTCTTATTGATAATAAAATTGTATATTTAAAATCCATGTATAAAAAAACTGCAAAGAAATTTATTGAAAAATGATAGATATCTTTACAGTTTTTTTGATAAAGTAATAATAGAACATTTCTTAATAAAGAAAGTTGCAACCCATGTTATTTTTTATTTATTTCATTATTTTTAATATAGTTTACTAAATTTGAAGGAGTTGTTTTTAAAACTGGTCGTAAGTTATATTTATCTATTATAGGAATGGATTTATTTTCTAATAGTACAAATAATTTCTCGTAGTCTTTGTTTTTTATGTGATTATGTCCTGAAGGATAAATAGTGATAATTGAGTTGTTTTTTAAATTGAATTTTAATCTTATTTTATATCCTTTTTGTGCCCATAACATATGAAATGTCTCATATGACAATTCGACGTTCTTAATATCATTTAGATTTATAGACTTTTTATTTTGTTGTTTTTTGCCCAATAATATTAAAAATGTTTCTAAAAGCATTTGAAGATAATTATTATATGAGTGATTAGTAAGTGATGTTTGATTGATTTCAATGTAATCGGTTATAACTGCTAGAGGAACAACGATAAGCATAGTAGCAATAAAAGCGATAATTCCTATATATACACAGACATTGTTATTTAAATTGCTTACAAATTTTAGTAAACCATAAGTTCCTATTCCTCCAATAAGACCATAAAAAATAAATGCAATAAAATTTGCTATAATACTTTTCCTTGTGGCTTTTTTACCAATAATTATTTGTTCATTCATAACAATACCTCCTGATATTTATTATATATGATTTTTAATAAAAAAGGCATTATCTATTAACATTATTTATTAGATATTGCCTTTTATAATTTTTAGCAACATTTAATTTCAGTATAAGAGTTGCTAGGTGTTGATGCAGAAGCTAAAGATGTTAAACTGATATAAATACTTTTTGCATTATCTGTAATACTTATTGTTGATGCGGATGATGTACTAGCATCTCTAGATGATCCGCCATCACCACCATTTAATTCCATAAAAATTTCATCTTCAAGAGTTGCATCAAGTGTTAAATCGTTCATTGAGAATTTTTCTTTCATTTTAATCTCTCCTTTCTAGTTTTATTTTAAAATAAATTATTTATTTACTGTATTTTTTTGGCATGAAATATAAAAATATGGCATAAAATGCATTTACATATTTTTACGGGTTTCCCAAATTTCCTTACTATAACTATCAATAATTCCAGTATAATTCTTATAATATTCTTTTTTGCTATTATAAATAATTTTTAGAGAATCCATATGTGGTGAATAATTTAAAAATAAATTATTCCATACAGATGAAATTTGTTTAATTAGTTTTTCTTGAGAGTCTGTACTGGCGTTATATGTAATTGTTCCTATGATATCTAGACCAATATTTAAAGCAATTTTACATAAATATTTTGTTGTTTCTTTTAAGCCACTATTAGAGGTTGTGCAAATAATAATACCTTTTTTTCCAATGAGTTGCATAGTATGAGCCCAAAGAGACAATCTATCTAAAATATTTTTAAGGCAGCCAGTTATTTGGTTCATAAAAACAGGTGATGAAATGATAATTATATCTGAAGCTAATAATTTTTCTTTTAACATATTTATGTCATCATTCATTTTGCAAGTTCCATTTTTAAAGCAAGAAGAGCACCCTTTACAAAAATTGATATTTAAATTTGTTATATATATTTCTTCAAATACGTAATGTCCATTAGTCATAGCTTTAAAATTGTTGATTATTGAACTGTTATAGCCTTTTTGATTTGTACTTCCTATTAAACATAATATTTTCTTCATAAAGATTACCTCCAGTTTATTCTTTTCTTTATATTATGATTTTATAAATAAATTGAAAATATTTTTGGAATAAATTAACCATATATGGTTTGAAATAAATCAAATATAGTATAGTCCTATAGATAATTTGGTTGATAAATTAAAAAATAAATAATAAAAAAGGATGATAGTTTATAAAAATTGAATAATTGATGAATACTTTAAATAGTATTTTATGCCATATTATGATTGTTTATTTCAAAATAATCGAAAAATAGACTGTTTTTTCTATAATAAATTTATAGAAAGGGTTGCAACTTGAAATATAAGAAATTTCAAAAAATGAAAATTGAAGGCACTATAGTTGAAAGAAATCTTAAGCCCAAAGTACAATTGAATATTAAAAAAAGTAAGATGGTGAAAGGAGAAAATAGTTAGTATGAAAATTTATGTATATACACATGATCAATATAGTCATGTAAGCGGAGCAAAGTACTTTATTAAAAAGTTGAATATGAAAAATGATGTAACAGTATTTGTTGATAGTAAATTTCGAAATGTTCTTAATGATATAGATAATATAAATATAGTTGAATATTCATCAAATATTGAAAGAAAATTAAGAAAAGTAACAAAAGATTATAGTAAATTTTATATCTAATTTTCGATTATCCGCATAAACACTATACTTTCA
>ENA-OPWD01000168-OPWD01000168.1-human-gut-metagenome-genome-assembly--contig:-NODE-168-length-56973-cov-4.117450_pt1 | contig 56973 bp, 50 predicted proteins | sample MGYA00241502_ERZ501996 | MGnify/ENA primary metagenome ERZ501996 (study PRJEB25962, sample SAMEA2042011) | human gut metagenome | biome: human gut; feature: human-associated habitat; material: faeces... | reverse complement strand
CTGAGACAACAACTAAGATTGCAGAAACAACTACAAAGAAGCCTGAGCAGACTACAAATAAACAGGAACAGACAACAAAAACGCCTGAGACAACAACTAAGATTGCAGAAACAACTACAAAGAAGCCTGAGCAGACTACTAATAAACAGGAACAGACAATAAAAGTTACAGAAGCAACAAATAATGACGGAGCAAATCAGTCAACTATACAACCGACAGCTGATAAAAATATTTTAACTGTTGGAAAGGCAAAGATTACTAAAAAGAAATCATTAAAAAAGAAAATTAAGATAACCTTAAAAAGAGTAACAAATGCCAAAGGATATATTGTTCAGTATTCAACAAGTAAGAAGTTTACAAAAAAGACAACAAAGACAATTAATGTAGCAAAGACAACAGTTGTTTTGAAAAAATTAAAGAGTAACAAAAAATATTATATAAGAGTAAGAGGGTATGCTGTTTCAAATGATGAAAAGGTATATGGAAAATGGTCAGGAAAAACATCAGTTAAGACTAAATAATTAAAATCAGAATATTAGAAAAATAACTATGATATAAAAAAAGCATGTTGCGTTAGTGTAAAGAAGCCGCTAATGTAATGTGCTTTTTGTGTGCAATGATTCACAGAGATAAAATAACTCTATAAAAATTATTTCCCATATGAGCTTATTATTGTGAAAAACATTTTTATTAGATAAAATATTTAGTAAGAGATTTGATGAAAAAGGGAATTATTTAAGGAGATAACAGATTTTATGAATCAAAAAAAATTAAGAAAGGTATTCGCAATAGTTCTTGCAATGGTTATGATGATATCGGGAGTTAATTTCAATTACATTGCCAGGGCAGATGAAACTGAGGAGTCAACATCAACCAAGGCTCCAACAAACTTTAAGGTTATTAATTATGGAAAGTATACGGGAATTTATGTGCTGAAATTCGATTCAGTAGAAAATGCAACATCATATAAAGTATACATCGATAACGAAACAACTGCTGTGAAATCAGTAAAGAGCAGTGGTGAATATTTAACAAATAAGCAATTGAGCAAATATTCAAATGGTGAGCATACATTTTACCTTACAGCTGTTTACGCAGATGGTACGGAATCTGACAAATCAGAAGGAGTTATAGTTGATAAAGAAAACTCATCAGGAGATGATGATATTGCCCAGATTTATATTGAAACGGATAAAAATGTAGACGCCTTAAAAATTAATAAAGACATGGGAAAATTGACAGCATCAATTACAGCAATAGATAATCAGGGAAAGTATAAAGATATTGTTGATGCTACAAATAAAACAACAATTAAGGTGCGTGGAAATTCAACTGCGTTATCAGACAAAAAAGCATATAATATTACATTTAACAAAAAGAAAGATTTGTTCGGCTTAAGCTCTGCATTTGACGGTACCGGAGCAGGAGCAAAGAAATGGAGCCTTCTTGCAAATGCATTTGATAAATCTTTAATAAGAAACAAACTTGCACTGGATTTAAATACAGCATTTGGAATTCCATTTACATCACAGTCAAGATTTGTTGACTTATATTTAAACGGCCGATATATTGGAAATTATCTTTTAGTTGAATCCGTTGAAGCCGGTACGGACAGAGTTAATATTGATTCGGAAAATCCGGAAAGTGATGATATTTTAATTGAGTTAGAGAACAATGAAAAAGATGAAGAAGGTGTAGATTATCTTATTACAACAAGATATGAACAGAGATTTAACATAGGTTCCCCTGAAAGAGGAGATATGTTTGATTCCGATACACCGGAAGACACTGCGGCAATACAAAAAAAGAAAGAAAGCACTTTAAAAATACTCAATGGTTTTGAAGATGCCCTTGCAACAGGTGATTTTTCAAAAGTAGAAAAATATATTGATGTAGAGTCATTTGTTAATTTTTATCTTGTAAGTGAAATATTTAAGAATCAGGACATCTCGTACAGTTCAACAAGATTTTACATTACAAAAAAGACAGGTGATGAAAATTATAAAATATACGCAGGACCGGCATGGGATTTTGACCTTTCAAGTGGAAATGTAGCCCCTCATTGCTATGGAGATGCAGCTACAGACTATAAATATTGGAAAGCAACTGATATGAAATGGTTTGATAAATTAACATCCATAAAAGAATTTAAATTAAAAGTAGTAAATAGATTTTATGAAAAAATGGATGATATCACTGCATTATATAGTGGGGATAATAGTGAGATAAATACACTTCTTAAAGAATATGGAAATTCTTACAGAAGAAATTACACTGCCGTTGAAAATGGCGGAGCCGGATGGAGTGAAACAGTAAAAGATTCAGCAGACGGATATAGTTATGCAAATATCGGATGGGCATCATTTGATGCAGCTGTTAATTATTTAAGAGATTGGCTTGAAAATCGTGTTGAATGGTTAAAAGTAAAATGGTCTAAAGAGTATTATCTTGGTGAAAAGGATTATGAATATTCAAGCACTCAGGTTAATGGAAATTATAAGTATGACACTGATATTAAAATAGATTCGGTTGCATATAAGAATATCATAACAGGAAATGAAAATGTCGTTGCGTCATCAGGACAGAATTCAGCTAAAAATATTGTTGATGGAAATATGGGGACAAGATGGGGAAGTGAATATAAAGATCCTCAGAACATAGTTGTTGATTTAGGTCAGGTATATTCCGGCTTGAAAAAAGTAGCAATTAATTGGGAAGCAGCTAATGCAAGGGATTACATTATTGAACTTTCTACAGATGGCAACAATTATACTACAGCTGCTGACATAAGAGATGCTGCTTCAGAAAATAATCGTTTGGATGAGATTGTATTTAATAATGGAAAGACAGCAAGATACATACGAATTACGGGAACAGCCAGAAACTTAACATATGGATATTCTATATATGAAGTTGCCGTATATAATATTAAGGCTCCAATATTAACAGATTCCTTAAAGATTGAAGGAAATCAGATGAGTACATGTTTTGGTGGCGTTGATGGTGCAATAGGTATTAGAAGTATTTATTCTGTAGAGAATGCAATTGAGAATATTAAAGTAAGTGAAGTCGGAGTTATTTATGGAGTAGTTACAGAAAAAAATCCTATTTCTGTAAATGATATGATTATAAACAGCGATAATAAATATGTATATAATTGTGCAGCAACTGCAAAGGGCAAATTAGACAAGGTTTATGGAGATTCACAGACAGCATCATATTATGCAAGAACAATGAATATATCTGATTTTTCAGCACAGGGATATAGTATGACATATTATGTAAGACCTTATGCAATTTTAGAAGATGGAACAATAGCTTATGGTGACATAAAATCTTTCTCTATGTATAATATAGCAGATGATTTATATCAGGGTTCTAAGATGAATACAGTTATAGCACACAACTATTTGTTCAACAAAATTTTAAAGATTGTAAATAACAATTATAAGGAAGTTGAATATGGATGGGGAAACGGAATAGTTAAGCCATCGCAGGCAAATTAAAGTTATGATAAAATATAAATGTGATAAATTTAAAATGATTATATTTAGTGCTAAATAAATTTAAGTAGTTAACTTGATATCAATAATTTTATAATTGACAAATTAATAAATGCGATACTATAATATAATGTAAGTGTCAAGAGACATAGAAAGCGAATTTGTTCGCAATATGATAAAGACTTTGATGGAGACAGTAATATAGTAGTAAAAGTAATAGAGAGTCCGGGATGGTGGAAGCCGGATACAAGTAACTGGTATATGAATATCACTCCGGAGTTTCAACCCGAATGAATGACTGAATAACGACTGACTTAATTTGACGGAAGTTATTTAAGTAGGAGTTGACGGATTTCCTCCGTTACAGGGAACACATATGCAAGGAAACTTAAGTATGCTGTAAAGGTGGTTAAACGAATAACAGACATTCGTCCTTTATGGGCGGATGTCTTTTCTATTTTATCAGCAAAATTTTAAGAAACTTATTTAATACTTAGTAAAGGAGTAAGAATATGTACAACAAAGTATCACCAAATCTCGACTTTGTAGAAAGAGAAAAGAAAACAGAAAAATTCTGGAAAGACAATGACATTTTTGAAAAAAGTATGGAAAGCAGAAAGCAGGGACCAACATATACTTTTTATGACGGACCTCCAACAGCTAATGGAAAGCCACATATCGGACACGTTTTAACACGTGTTATTAAAGATATGATCCCAAGATACAGAACAATGAAGGGATATATGGTTCCAAGAAAAGCAGGATGGGATACTCATGGACTTCCTGTAGAACTTGAAGTAGAAAAGTTATTAGGATTAAATGGAAAAGAACAGATTGAAGAATATGGTATGGAACCTTTCATCAAGAAATGTAAGGAATCTGTATGGAAATATAAAGGAATGTGGGAAGATTTCTCAGGAACAGTTGGTTTCTGGGCTGATATGGATAACCCATATGTAACTTATGATGACAATTTCATTGAATCTGAATGGTGGGCTCTTAAGAATATTTGGGATAAGAAGTTATTATACAAAGGATTTAAGATTGTACCTTATTGCCCTAGATGTGGAACACCTCTTTCATCACAGGAAGTTGCACAGGGATATAAGTCAGTAAAAGAGCGTTCAGCAATCGTTAGATTTAAGGTTGTTGGAGAAGATGCTTATTTCCTTGCATGGACAACAACACCTTGGACTCTTCCATCAAACGTAGCTCTTTGTGTTAACCCTAACGACACATATTGTAAAGTAAAGGCTGCTGACGGATATACTTACTATATGGCAGAAGCATTACTAGACACAGTATTAGGTAAGCTTGCTACAGAAGATGAAAAGGCTTATGAAGTATTAGAAACAATGAAGGGTGCAGACCTTGAAAATAAAGAATATGAACCATTATATGATTGTGCAAAAGCTATTGCTGATAAGCAGAGAAAGAAAGGTTTCTTTGTAACATGTGACACATACGTTACTATGAGCGATGGTACAGGTATCGTTCATATCGCACCGGCATTTGGTGAAGACGATGCTAATGTAGGACGTAAATATGACCTTCCATTTGTACAGCTTGTAAATGATAAAGGACAGCTTACAGACGATACACCTTATGCAGGATTATTTGTTAAGGATGCTGACCCTAAGGTATTAGTTGACCTTGATAAGAGAGGACAGTTATTCGACGCACCTAAGTTTGAACATGATTATCCACACTGCTGGAGATGTGATACACCATTAATTTACTATGCAAGAGAATCATGGTTTATCAAGATGACAGAAGTTAAGGATAAGCTTGTTGCAAATAACAATACAGTAAACTGGATTCCAAAATCAATAGGTGAAGGACGTTTTGGAAACTGGCTTGAAAATGTACAGGATTGGGGTATTTCAAGAAACCGTTATTGGGGTACACCGCTTAATATCTGGGAATGCTGCGATTGCGGATGTCAGGAATCAATTGGCAGCCGTGCAGAATTAGCAGAAAGAAGTGGAAATCCTGATGATGCAAAAGTAGAATTACACAGACCATATATTGATGAAGTTACATTCAAATGTAAAAAATGTGGTGGCACAATGAAGAGAGTACCGGAAGTTATTGACTGCTGGTTCGATTCAGGAGCAATGCCATTTGCACAGCATCATTATCCATTTGAAAATAAGGACTTATTTGAACAGCAGTTCCCGGCAGATTTTATTTCAGAAGCTGTAGACCAGACAAGAGGATGGTTCTATTCATTAATGGCTGAATCAACATTATTATTTGACAAAGCACCATATAAGAATGTTATTGTACTTGGTCATGTACAGGATGAAAATGGTCAGAAGATGAGTAAGTCAAAGGGTAATGCGGTTGATCCATTCGAAGCATTAGGACAGTATGGAGCAGATGCAATAAGATGGTATTTCTATACTAACTCAGCACCATGGCTTCCAAACCGTTTCCATGGAAAAGCAGTTCAGGAAGGACAGCGTAAATTCATGGGAACACTTTGGAACACATATGCTTTCTATGTTTTATATGCTGAAATTGACCAGTTTGACCCAACAAAATACACACTTAATTATGATAAGTTAAGTGTTATGGATAAATGGTTATTATCAAAACTTAACACTATGGTTAAATCAGTTGATGATAATCTTGCAAATTACAGAATCCCTGAAGCTGCAAGAGCATTAGATGATTTTGTAGATGATATGAGTAACTGGTATGTAAGACGTTCAAGAGAACGTTTCTGGGCGAAAGATATGCCACAGGATAAGATTAATGCATACATGACATTATATACAGCACTTGTAACTGTATCAAAGGCAGCAGCACCTATGATTCCATTTATGACAGAAGATATTTATCAGAATATCGTTAAGAATGTAGATGCAACAGCACCTGAAAGTATTCATTTATGTGACTTCCCTGAAGTTAATGAAGCTTTCATTGATAAAGAATTAGAAGAAAACATGGAAAATGTTCTTGAAGTTGTAGTAATGGGTAGAGCATGTAGAAATGCATCAGGTATTAAGAACAGACAGCCTATCGGAAAGATGATGGTTAAGGCAGAATTTGATTTATCTGAATTCTACAAAGAAATCATTGAAGATGAATTAAATGTTAAGACTGTTGAATTTACAGATGATGTAAGTGCATTTACTTCATATTCATTTAAACCACAGCTTAAGACAGTTGGACCTAAATATGGAAAAGTATTAGGAAAGATTAAGGCTGCACTTGCTGAATTAGATGGAAATAAAGCAATGGCACAGTTAAATGCTGAAGGCGCATTAAAATTTGATTTCGATGGAACAGAAGTTGTTCTTGAAAAAGATGATTTATTAATTGATACAGCTCAGGTTGAAGGATATGTATCAGAAAGTGACAACAATATTACTGTAGTGTTAGACACTAATTTATCACCTGAATTAATTGAAGAAGGTTTTGTAAGAGAAATAATCAGTAAGATTCAGACTATGAGAAAAGAAGCCGGATTTGAGGTCATGGATAAAATCGTAGTTAATGTTTCTAAAAACGATTCAATTATTAAAGTAGTTACTGACAATTTAGACGAAATTAAGGCTGAAGTGTTGGCAAATGAAATCGTTTTTGATAAAATCGAAGGGTACTCGAAAGAGTGGAATATTAACGGTGAGAAAGTTACTCTTGGTGTAGAAAAAGTGCAGTAATACTTAACCCGAATAAATATACTAACAGATAGCTTTGTAAAGTGACGGATAATATTCTATTCGTCACTTAATACTTAAGATAAGAAAAGTACCGTAAATAATTATGGAGGAAAACTAAATGGCAAAAACAGTGAAGACAGAGGCTGAAATCTTTAAAGAAGAATTTAAGAAAAAAGTCCGTGATGAAGCTAAGATGCTTTACAGAAAAACTCTCGAAGAAGTGTCAGACAGACATAAGTTTGTAGCAGTTGCATATGCAGTAAAAGATATTGTTATAGACCAGTGGATTGCTACACAAAAGGCATATGAAAAGGCTGATGCTAAAACAGTATATTATTTATCAATGGAATTCCTTATGGGAAGAGCATTGGGAAATATGATTATCAATTTATCAAGTAGAAATGAAATCAAAGAAGCTATCGAAGAACTTGGTTTAGACTTAAACGTAATTGAAGATCAGGAACCTGATGCAGCACTTGGAAATGGTGGTCTTGGTCGTCTTGCAGCCTGCTTCCTTGACAGTTTATCTACATTAGGATATCCGGCTTACGGTTGTGGTATAAGATACAAATATGGTATGTTCCAGCAGAAGATTGAAAATGGATATCAGAAGGAAATCCCTGAAGATTGGTTAAGACATGTTAATCCATTAGAAATAAAGAGAGAAGAATATGCCTGCGAAGTAAAATTTGGCGGATTCGTAAGAGTTGAACACAGAGACGGAAGAAACTACTTTATCCAGGAGGGATATCAGGCAGTTCGTGCAATCCCTTATGATATGCCTATCGTAGGTTATGGAAACAACGTAGTTAATACACTTAGAATCTGGGATGCAGAACCAATTGTACATTTTAATTTAGATGAATTTGACAAAGGTGCATATATGGCAGCTGTTGAACAGGAAAATCTTGCTAAGACAATCACTGAAGTTCTTTATCCAAATGATAATCATTATGCAGGTAAAGAATTAAGATTAAAACAGCAGTATTTCTTTATTTCAGCAAGCTTACAGACAGCAATCAAGAAATATTTGACAAAACATGATGATTTAAGCAAGCTTCCAGAAAAGGTAGTATTCCAGATGAACGATACTCATCCTACACTTACAGTTGCAGAACTTATGAGATTATTAATGGATGAATATTTATTAGAATGGGATGAAGCATGGGCAATTACATCTAAGTGCTGCGCTTACACTAACCATACAATTATGAGTGAAGCACTTGAAAAATGGCCAATTGAATTATTCTCAAGATTACTTCCAAGATGTTATCAGATTATTGAAGAAATCAACAGAAGATTCATTATAGACATTGAAAATAAATACCCTGGAGATCATAGAAAGATTGAAAAGATGGCTATTATTTATGATGGTCAGGTTAAGATGGCTAACTTAGCTATTTGTGCAGGATTTTCAGTTAACGGTGTTGCAAAACTTCATACAGAAATTCTTGAAAAACAGGAACTTAGAGATTTCTATGAAATGTTCCCAGAGAAGTTTAACAACAAGACAAATGGCATCACACAGAGAAGATTCTTGCTTCACGGAAATCCATTGTTAGCAGAATGGGTAACAGGAAAAGTAGGAGATGACTGGATTACTGATTTACCTAAGATTCAGGGAATTGAAGTTTATGCAGATGATAAGAAAGCTCAGGCTGAATTTGCAAATATTAAATATCAGAACAAGGTTCGTCTTGCTAAATACATTAAAGAACATAATGGTATTGATGTAGACCCACGTTCAATATTTGACGTTCAGGTTAAGAGACTTCATGAATATAAACGTCAGTTACTTAATATTTTACATGTTATGTACTTATATAACCAGATTAAAGAACATCCGGATATGGATTTCTATCCAAGAACATTTATATTTGGTGCAAAGGCAGCTGCAGGTTATAAGATTGCTAAACTTACAATTAAGTTAATCAATAGCGTTGCTGATGTAATTAACAACGATGCATCAATTAATGGTAAGATTAAGGTTGTATTTATTGAAAATTATCGTGTATCAAATGCAGAAATTATTTTTGCGGCAGCAGATGTTTCAGAACAGATTTCTACAGCATCTAAGGAAGCATCAGGAACAGGTAACATGAAATTTATGTTAAATGGTGCTTTAACTCTTGGAACAATGGATGGTGCTAATGTTGAAATCGTTGAAGAGGTTGGAATTGATAATGCATTTATATTTGGTTTATCAAGTGATGAAGTAATCAATTATGAAAATAATGGTGGTTATGATCCAATGCAGATATTCAATGAAGATATGGATATCAGAAAAGTATTAATGCAGTTAATCAATGGATTCTATTCACCTGATGATCCTGAAAGATTTAGAGATATTTACAATTCATTGTTGAATACACAGTCAACAGATAAAGCAGACAGATATTTTATCTTAAAGGATTTCAGATCTTATGCTGAAGCTCAGAAGAGAGTAGAAGAAGCTTATAAAGATCAGGAAGGCTGGGTTAAGAAGGCAATGCTTAACGTTGCTCATGTTGGTAAATTTACATCTGACAGAACAATTCAGGAATATGTAGATGATATCTGGCATCTTGAAAAAGTGAAAGTAGATATGTAGGATATGATGTAAATATAGATTTACATTTACATATATCTTATGTATATAAAATATGAAAGTGTAAAGTTTTATGATTTTATGCTTATATGAAAAAATAGAAGACAATTACAATTGTCTAAAGGGTAAATTATAATATATAAAAATGCTATTACATTTTGAGAAATCAGATGTAATAGCATTTTTTTGCTTTGTATTATATTTAATTAAACATCTTGACATATCACTAAACATATGTATAATATATGAAAAAACATATACAATGTGAGACTATGATGAAACTGTAATAAAAATAAGTTCTATTAAAATAAAGCGTCAAGGAGGAGATTATTGAAGAAGTACGAAGAATTAGACATAACAGACCCATTCATTTTTGCGAAAGTCATGAGTGAAAAAGGCGAATCATATGATATACTTAAGGAAAGTTATGTCATATTTATCTGTACATTTGATTTTTTTGAAAAAGGAAGAAGTGTTTACGAGTTTGAAAATGTATGCCTGGAAGATAGTGAAATCAAGTTAAATGATGGAACGCATAAGATATTTCTAAACACAAAAGGCGATAAAAGTGACATAAATAAGGAACTGAAATCATTATTGGAATATTTTGACGGCAGCGAACCTGAAAGTGAACTTACGAGAAGGATAGACAGAAAGGTAATCGCAGCCAGAAAAAATGAGAGATGGAGGCGAGAGTATATGTCATTACAGATGGAAATGAATCTAAAATATAGAGAGGGTCTGAAGGCTGGAGAAGAAAAAGGAAGGGCATTAGGTCAAAGTGAAGGTAAAATTGAAACTCAGAAAAATATTAACAGACTTAATAAAATTTTGCTGTCAGAAAAAAGATACGATGACTTAGAAAAATCAGCCCAGGATATTGAGTACCAGAATAAACTTATGAAAGAATATGACATTATATAATGGATTAGAAAAAAAGAATCATATCCACAAAAATATTATTTAAAGTAGATACCACTCAGTCGAAAGATTAGGTGGTATTTTTTTACCTGTATTTAAAAAATGATTAGTGTATGATAAAAAATATAAGTTGAATTATAGATAATAAAAAGGAATACAATATAATAATAACTTTGGTTGAAAGTATATATGAAAGTTAATAAAAAATTTGTTGGAGCTATATTTGTATTAATAACTTTGATAGGATTATTGATTTATATAAAGGGGACAGGAACAAAACAGGATGATGGCAAAAAATTTAATAAATATATTGTTATAGATGGAAATGGTTATAAAACAAAAATGGATGTGGAACAATTTATTCCCTGTGTCTTATTTGCACAAATGAGTTTGGAAAATAATATAGAAACAATTAAAGCGCAGGCAGTTGTAGACAGAACGTATATAGCTTACATGATGAAAAATAAGAAGGAAATTGAAGCGGATGAATTAGGACTTCCTTATATGTCATATGAAAAAATGATTAAAGTGTGCAAAGATGAAAAAAAATTAAAAGGTAAAAAAAGTGCATTAGATGTAGTGAAAAATATTGTGGGAAGTAGTAATAATGAGCAATTTAAAAGTAAAATGCAGATAATTGATAAAGTAATGAATGAAACAGCACTGATGGTAATGAAAAATAAGGGAGAAATAATTCTTCCGTTATATCATGAAATAAGTGGAGGAATGACAAGAAACGGATTAGAAGTATTAGGAGAAAAATATGGCTATTTGTTAGCAGGTGTATGTCAGGATGACTATAACAATAGTGATTACAAAATGGAACGTTATTTTACAATGGCTGAATTAGCGGATAAAATGGAAAAAGCTAAAATTATAATTTACGATAATGAAAAGAATGAAATCGATTTAAAAAACATAACGGTAAATGAAATGATAGAAAATACGAATATAGCAAAGGATAGTAGTGAATATGCTGTGTCTGTAAAAATATTTGAAACCGGTATATCGGGTGAAGATTTTGCGAATGCTTTAAATGTAGATAGTTCAAATATCACGTTAGAGTATATAGATGACAAAATGAAAATAACTACTAAAGGAAAAGGGCATGGATTTGGATTAAGCATGAATCAGGCTGAAAAATATGGAGAGCAGGGAATGGGATACGAAGAAATATTAAAAAAATTTTATGATGTGACGATAGCTGAATAGAAAATAATATTTTGGTCCATACTTTAACTATAACAAAGTTAAAGAAAGGAGAGCATGGATTATTTTATAAAATATGACATGCGATAGTTTTATGGACAAAAAATTTATGGCCTCATTAGTGGTGTGCTTTGTTGCACTTACCATGGTTGCGGCGGGTACTTATTATATTGGTCAGAAAAAAGACGAAAAGACAATTAATGTAAAAAAAATTGCAAAGGTTGAGACAACAGTAGATTCAGAAAATATTGAAGCTGCTCAGAATGCTTTAGGCAAAGAAGTTACAACAGAAGGCGACAGAATAAGTATGGCAGAGGAAGAAGCTTCAAGTTATGAAGGAGAAACTAAAGTTGTAAATGAAGAACCTACAACTGCTAAGGTTGTAGAGGAAAATACAGCATCAAATATGGATGAAAAAGATAATATGTATGGACTTTCTTCAGAGGCAGCAGCAGTTGTAAGCAATTTAAAATTCAATAAAAACAGTAAATTGCTCTGGCCTGTAGAAGGAAATATTTTACTTGAATATAATATGGAAAATACAGTTTACTTTTCAACTCTTGATGAGTACAAATGCAGTCCTGCGATAGCCATCCAAAGTAAAGAAGGTGCCGAAGTAAAAGCAGCGGCAAAGGGTGTGGTAACTGAATTAGGACAAAATGATGAATATGGAGTTTATATGAAAGTTGCTATGGGAAATGACTATTTTGCAACTTATGGACAGATAATAAACCCACAGTATGAGGTTGGACAGACTGTAGAAGCAGGTAGTGTAATAGGCTATGTAAATAAACCAACATCAAGTTATGAAAAAGAAGGAGATAATTTATATTTCCAGGTAACAAAGAAAAATAAACCAAAAGACCCTCTCAAATATATGGATTATCAGGATTAATTTAATTTGAAGCATCGTATATGTTGTAATATGTGGGCATAGAAATATTAGGTGTAAAATCAAAAAATAATTTCTGGTTAAATCACAAACAGAAGAGATTTGCATACATTGTAATAAGTGTTAAATGTGTTGGCATTGGTAATCTATTTACAACAAGCAATAAGGCTTTTTTACGACGAGCAATCGTTCAATAACTTTAGCAGCCTGTTGCTTTAAATAGATTAGAACTGTAAGGTTCTTTATTCTAAGCAATATCTATTTAGAAAAAAATCTAAATAGATATTGCTTTTTTATATGTTTAGTGATACATTCTATTTAGATAAAGTTCTAATTAGAATTTTATCTAAATAGAATAAGAAAGGGGCAGAATAAATGGGATTTCATGAAACATTTAAGGCTTTGTCAGACCCGGTTAGAAGAGACATCCTTGTTCTGTTAAGAGATAAAACTATGTCGGCAGGAGAGATAGGAGAATATTTTGATTTGACCGGAGCAACAATGTCTTATCATTTGAATCAGTTGAAAAAAGCGGGATTAGTATTTGAGATGAAAGAAAAGAACTTTGTATATTATCAGCTTAACACTTCAGTTATGGAAGAGATGATATTGTGGCTTTCACAATTTGGAGGAGCGGAATCTAAAAGTGAGGAAGCTAAAAAGGATAAAAAACAAAAAGAATAAAGTTTATTTTATATAAATGTTTCCGTTAATTAGCTACCGACTAAAGGGCGGGCAAGATATATTATTCAGGAGGAAACAAAATGAACGAAGTTCATTTTTTTTAAATGTTTCCGTCAATTAGCTACCGACTAAAGGGCGGGCAATATATATTATTCAGGAGGAAATTAAAGATGACAAAGAACAAAAAACAATTAATAATTACATCTATAGTATGTGTTTTACCAATGATTGTTGGAGCAATTTTATATAGTAGATTACCGGAGCAGCTTCCAACACATTTTGATATGAAAGGAAATGTAGATGATTATAGTTCTAAAGCTTTTGTTTGTTTTGGATTACCTATAATTATGCTGATAATTAATTTATTTGTACATATAGGAATAAATAATGACCCCAAAAGTGAAGGAACAAATAAAATTGCTGTAGGTATTGGAAAATGGACAGCACCTGTTACATCTATTATTATATCAATAGTAAGTTTTGCTCCATCATTAGGGGTAGTACTTCCAGAGACAAAAACCTGGATATTTTTAGTAGGAATTTTAATTATAGTATTAGGAAATTATCTTCCTAAATGCAGACAGAATTATACTGTTGGAATAAAATTGCCATGGACTTTGAATGATGTAGATAACTGGAATAAAACTCATAGAATGGCAGGTGTGTTGTGGATAATATGTGGAATACTTTTTTCAGTAAGCGCTTTTTTAGGAAAAGTTGGAGAAGGGTTAATGATTGCACTTATAATCATAATGGTATGTGTACCGGCAGCGTATTCATATGCTTTGTATAAAAAGAAAAATGCTTAGTGCTATGATATTACATATCGTTAAATTAATACAATGATTTATTTTATATTATGGCGGGAATGGAATTATACATCGAAAAACGCTTCTGTGCGAGTAAATTGTGATTTTAGCTATTTGAATATAACATAATAAAAAGTGTGTAGGTTTTAAGTTCAAATCTTAAATTTAGATTAATAAATCTAATGATTAAAATTGGTAAATTATAATCTACACACTTTTTTATTTGCCACTATAAGATGTGGTATTACATACATAAAATATTTATATATTAATTATTTGCTGATAGTGTTATTCCATTTATAAGGAATTTCTTTATAATCAGGGTCTACAACAGTCAATATATTGTAGAATAAATATTGATGTCCGTCATAAGTAGGCATTAAGTTATTCTGGTATAATGTATCAGCAATGCTATATAATGAGAAGTCATACACTTCGCTGTAAGCAATAGCTCCGTTTTCAAGAACTGAGTATGCACGTACATAATATTTTGCATTATATCTTGCAGCACCATAGCCGTTATGTGTCATTGTGCGGGCATAGTAAATTGCAGTTGCTGAATCGCCATTATAATTAGCGATGATACCCTTTGATGTAGCTTCATATGAAGCTATGTATTTGTTGCTTGAATTAAGAACAACATCATCTTTAGTTATTGGTCCATTAGCAAATCCATAAATTAAACCGGATGAAACAACTTCTTGCCCTTTTATAGTAGATTCAGATGAATAAAGTACTCTTGAACCTCTAAGTACAGCACTAATCTGATAGCCTATAACTTTTACATCGCTACTAATGAATTCGCCTTTTAGTTCTACGGTAGTAGTTTCCTCAGGCTTAGTAGTTGGTTCAACAGTAGTAGTTTCTTCAGGCTTAGTAGTTGGTTCTACAGTAGTAGTTTCCTGAGGTTTAGTAGTCTCTTCTGTAGTAGTTTCTTCTGGTGTTTTACTCTCATCTTCATCTGAAATAAGGTCATTATTTGCGGCAGCATTTAATACATAAAATTCATGAATTGACCAGTAGTTAGATTTTGAACCGGTCTGAACAACTCTGACATATCTTGAATTTTGAACATTTACTTTAATAATTCCGTTAGTAGTTGTACCACTTGCTATTGCATTTCCCCAATTTGTACCATTAGAAGATACATAGATTTCATAAGCAGCAGGAGCATCGCTTGAAGTACTTAAGCCAACATCACAAATAATGGTGTTGTATGTTAATGTTTTTCCGAAGTCAACCATAAACCATTGACCGGGGGTCTGGGAACCACTTGTATCCCATCTTGTTGCTGCGTTTCCATCTAAAGCATTTTTAGCATTGTTGTTATTGTTACAAGCAGTAGCTTTCCATGAATCACGTCCTGAAACCTGAGCAAGAGCACCTGATGAAGATACTGTTGAACCGAGTCCCATATTGCTGTCAAATGCTTTAAATGAGCCTGCATTATTATTCCTATTATTAAGAATAGAACCTGATATTGAAATATTTTTTTCACTTCCCGAATCAACAAATGCACTACCATTTTGGTTAGAAGCACTGGCAAGAATATTTAAAGATGCATTTGATACACTTGCTAATGTCTGCTGTCCCGGATTATTAAAATGAGCGCCGTATAATGTCAAATTACCTGAGTTTAAAATTAGTCCGCGTTGTGGTTGTCCCCAGAAATCGCAGTTATTAAATGTCGATTTAAAATTGCTGTTTTCTTCTGAATAGAAATAAGCTGTCTTTGGATTGTTATCTCCAATGGAAACAATCTGCGAGTTATCAAAGTTAAAGCTCTTAGTAACACCGGATGCCCAGTAAACAGCTCTTGTTGAACCATCAACACCTAATCCCATACTTCTACCGGAAGGACCACCGTTACCATCATTTTGTAATAAAGTTCCACGGTATGAACCATAGTGGAAATCATTGTATAATGTTTCGTTATCGCAATCTCCTAAAATAAGAAAATCTAAATGCTCAAGTCCATATGAATACAAAGGCGCGTTAGAAACGCCATTTGGCATATTACTAAAGCTTCCAAATTTACTTTCATTTCCGCAGGCATAAACAATTACGTTAAACATAAGGTTATAAAGTTTTCCGTCAACTGAATTTCCACCTACTCTCACACCTGTATCAAAGGCGTGACCACCTAAAAAATCAACATAGTGGTTGTCGCATTTATATGTAAATAAGTCTAATGCTTTATAAGCAGCTCGAACGCCTGAATCAATTACATAAACATTAGCTCCCTGTCCCTGAATTGTGTAAGGGTACTTTGCCGGAAGCCAGTCTGCGCTTCCTGAAAATACCTGTTCAGGATAGTCGACTACAATGCCACGGATACCACTGTCAGCCTTTAGCTGAATAAAAGAATCACCATCCGGATTGTTTCTATTCTCATATGCTTCAAGTATTGTGCCTGAACCATGAGGAACGCTCCATAAATCAACTGCGCCACGAAGCTCAACGTTTGATGGAATTGTCAAATGACCACGAACTTTGTATTTGCCACTAGGTAAAAATACGATTCCACCACCATCATTAGAAGCCTGATTTAATGCTTCCTGAATAGCAGAAGTGTTATCATTTGAACCTGTACTGGCATTATATGGTGAAACAGTAGCATTATATAAAACTGTTCTTGCAGGTGTATGTGGGTCATATTCTACTTTAGTGAAATCTGAAACTTCACCGGTTACTGCCGTACTATCGCTTAAAGTAGATTCATAAACAGATTTATTTGTGATTTTTTGACCTTTAGTAAATGCACATTCTGTTATGTTACCACGACCTGAAGTACCATAATAAATCTGCGGAGTACTGTTGCTAAATGTTGTATTATTTGCAACAAATGTTCCACTGTTAATTGCAACACGACCTCTTGATACTTTTGATGAATTAAATGTAAGTTTTGTACTTGAAGTATCAGGGATTTGTATAGCATATTTAGATACGTCTACTGTTGTTTTTGTAAATTGTGCTGCATCTGATGTGTTTTCGCCAAGCACGATTCCGTTTTCACAATTATGAATATTTATCTCGTCAAATAAAATACCTACAGAGTTAGTTGCATTAATCTGAATACCTGTTTTACATTCGGATAAATCAAAGTTATAGTGATGGCCGTTTGGTGTAGCATTGTCATCAGTTGATAAAGTTTTTTCTGTATCGTATCCGATATTATAACCATTAATATTAATGTTACATGTGTATGACCAATCGTTACGTCTCATTACGATACCGATTGAATTGTTGTACATGTAATCGTTGAAAGAAGTTGTAGTTGGGGCATTTGCAACACCTGAATTCTTCCAGTAGTCAGGTGATAAGTTTACATTTTCAATTCTTCCAACATCGGCTATTTTATCAATTTCTATAGCTTTACATAATGTAGTTCCATAAAGTCCGTTAACTACCGGTGAAGCACCACCGTTATCATAGTTAAATAAAACGCCAATATATGAGTTTAATAAAGTGACATTTTTTGTATTACAATATTCATTTCCAAAATAATTGTTGAATCCATAACGAATAGTTGGTGAATATGGAGTAATGTTATTCGGGTCCTGTTCAGGATACCATATTGTTAAATCCATAATTCCTGTTTCAGGAGCCATTTCAACAAATGGTGTTGTGCGTTCATTTCCATTTCGTCCTGTATAGGCCATAAGTAATGTCCCAATTGGAGCACTGTTATTTCGACTAGGCTTTTGCCAGTCACCACGAAGTGTAACTCCTTTAGGAATGGAAAGAGCGCCTTTTATTGCATAACGCCCGCTTGGAACATATACAATACCGCCTCCTAAATCTCCAACTTTGTTTAGAAGTTTTTGAAAAACATTTGTGTTATCTGTCTGTCCGTCGGCAACGGCACCGTAATCGGTTACATCATATGTTGCCACGAATACCTCTGACGAATCTAGAGTGTGAACAAGTTTATAAGATGGTTCACCTACATTGCCAAAGTCTGTAGTGGCACAGAAAGCCACTGTAGAGCCAAACAACATTAAGACAACAGTCCATAATGTTGCACGCAAAAATTTGTACATATGTACTACCTCCAATACTTTTATTATGGTTCTATTGAACCTATTTCTTACCCCAATAAAATTATAAATGCTTTTAGATAATGATACAAGAAAAATAAATTAAATTTAGTCAAGTTATCAGGAAAATAAAAGTTGCAATATAAATAAGAAATGTCACATATACTAAATGTTGCAAAGACGATATTGTTATGTTAAAATTAATCGGAACTAAAAATGTATTAATTAATGGAGGGTATATGAACAAGAAAAAAATTTTAGTTGTTTTAACTGCAATGATTATTAGCTTATGTGCAGTATTTGTAACTGTTGACGCAGCCACTAAGGTAAAGCTTACTAAGAAAAGTGTAGCTATGTATGAAGGTGACAGCATATTTTTAAAGGTTAAGGGAACAAAGTCTAAGATTAAGTGGAGCAGTAAGAATAAAAAGGTAGCCGTAGTTACTAAAAAAGGAAAGGTTAAGGCAGTAAAGAAAGGTAGAACTGTAATTTATGCTAAATTTGGGAAGAAAGTATTAAAATGCAAGATTATAGTTAATGAAAAGGTGACAAATAAAGATGTTATTAAGAATGATAATAAAGATACAATTGTAAATGAGACTACTACTAAAGAATTTATTACTAAAGAAACTACTACTAAAGAACAGGTAAAAGAAGAAATTACAACGAAAAAGCCAGTTGATAACGGCACAGATAATGAAGAAGAAATGAACAATAATATTACTATAGGTAAATGGGTAGTGATGGATTTAGATGGAAGATATGCAATAGAGGGTTATCATGGAAGTGATAAAGAAATAACTGTTCCTAATGAACTTAATGGTGTGAAAGTGTGGTTGATTGATTCTGACGCATTTATGGACAATATGGATGTAGAGAAAGTCGTAGTTTCATATGGAATTCAGATTGTCAGAAGTTCAGCTTTTGAAGGATGTGATTATTTAAAGACAGTTGTTTTACCGGAAAGTGTTACAGGAATAGGTGATAGAGCATTTAAAAATTGTTATGAGTTAGAGAGTGTTAATGTGCCATCGGGTGTAGAGACTATAGGTGAAGAGACATTTATGGGTTGCAGTTCTTTAACTAGTATACAGTTACCTGATGATTTAGAAGAAATTGATAGTAGCGCATTTAATGGAAGTGGAATTACAAATATTGTTATTCCTGATAAAGTTACAGCTATTCTTTCTAAAACGTTTATGAATTGTAAAAATTTAGAAAGCGTTACTTTAGGAAAGAAAACAAGAGTAATTGGATTTCTTTCATTTGAAAATTGCTCAAGTTTAAAAAATATTGTTTTACCGGAAACTTTAGAAAAAATAGGAATGAGAGCTTTTGCCGGATGTACTTTCTTAGAAAGTGTAACTGTTTATGCGGGAGAAGTAGATATACTGAAAGATGCATGGATTAAAAATCCTAATTATTCTAGGGATGAAGAGCCAATACCTCTTGAATGTACAATTATTGGAGTTAAAGGTTCTCTTGTAGAGGCCTATGCCATAGAATATGGATTAAAGTTCGAGGAGATAGAGGAGTAGGAGTTTTTATTAAGTTGAAGTAATAGATGCATCATTATCTATACACATTTTATTCTAAATAAAATTATTGAGGGCGAAATATCTATCGGTAGTAATTTTTCATATTTTTATATTAGTGAATTTTGTAAATAAATAATGAAATTAAGCTGATGCACAAACAATTTGTTGCAACAATTTAGCGGATTTGATATGATATCTTTGGGTACTACCTAGAAACGGTAGGCGGTTAGTCCTTCAGAAGAGGGACTAAATCCTCTGATTACATGGAAATCTTCATAGGAAGAAATCTGGGAAAGGAGGGATTTACTTAATGAGTGATTTTGAGATTTTATACATAGTGTTGATGATTATTTCGATTATAGTTACCATACTTATAGAATATATAAATAACTTAAAAAAGTAACCGCCGTCTGCAAATGGTTTGGTTACTTTTTTAACTAAAATATTTGTGACTAACCGTCTATCGGTAGTACCTTTTTCTATATCTATAGTATCAAATTTATATAAATAATTCAATGGTAAATTACGAGCAGTTTATGTCGCAATATTAAAAAAAGCCGAGCACCATTCATAGCCCTGCGGGCTATTTCATGGAGGGCTGTCGTATAAATTACGAGCAACATCCAGCTCGAATACGCTTCGCTACTTCTCGCTGGAGATTGTCACAACATTAAAAAAGCCGAGCACCATTCATAGCCATGCGGGCTATTTCATGGACGGCTGTCGTATAAATTACGAGCAACATCCAGCTCGAATCCGCTTCACTACTTCTCGCTGGAGATTGTCACAACATTAAAATAAAATAGCTTACACCTTTGTGAGTAAACTCCCAGGTGTAAGCTATTTATTTTAACGTTGCTCGTAATTAGCCAAAGTATCTCTTTAATAAGCCTTCGAATGCTTTGCCGTGTCTTGCTTCGTCTCTTGCCATTTCATGTACTGTGTCATGGATTGCATCGAGGTTTGCAGCTTTTGCTCTCTTTGCGAGGTCAAATTTTCCAGCTGTTGCACCATGTTCAGCTTCAACTCTCATTTCAAGGTTTTTCTTTGTACTGTCTGTTACAACTTCACCGAGTAATTCTGCGAATTTAGCAGCGTGTTCAGCTTCTTCATAAGCAGCTTTTTCCCAGTATAAACCGATTTCAGGATATCCTTCTCTATGAGCAACTCTTGCCATTGCAAGGTACATTCCAACTTCTGAGCATTCACCTTCAAAGTTTGCTCTTAAGTCAGCAAGAATATCTTCGCTTACTCCCTGAGCTACGCCTACAACGTGTTCTGCAGCCCATTCTTTTTCGCCTTCTTCAATTTTGTTAAACTTATCTGCACCTACTCCACATACTGGACACTTTTCAGGTGCTGAATCTCCTTCGTGTACATAACCACATACTGAACATACAAATTTTGCCATTTTTAATTCCTCCATTATATATAATTTTTTAGTGACTTACTAATCTTTCTTATTGCACTTAGGACAAATGCCGTAGTAGTAAGTTTGGTGACCTTTTATTATTCCGTCAAAATGATCTTGAGCTATCTTGTTAATCTGTAACTCTTCCATAAATATATCTTCAACTTTACCGCATTCTGTGCAGATGAAGTGGTAGTGGGGTTCTGTGTGCCCATCAAAATGTTCCTTACCATCGCCTAATTTTAATGAAAGGACTTCACCTTGTTCAACCAGAAATGAAAGATTACGATATACAGTTCCAAGACTGATGTTAGGAAGTATTAGCTTAACACTTGCATAAACATCGTCTGCTGTAGGATGATCATATCGGCTTAATAAGTTTTCTCTGATTAACTCACGTTGCTTACTGTATTTGACCATTTGCTTTCCTCCATAACAATAATAGTAACGATTACTGATATTATAATATCTAATGAATCCTAATTTGTCAACACTTATTTTTAAAAATATGATAAAATATTTAGCTATTATGTTAGGGAAATATGACATCGGGGTAAAAAGCAACCGCCTTTAATGAGCGTATCGGGACGTGCCTAAGAATTTTTGCCAACTTATGTTCATGTGGATTTAGACATTTTGACTCTGTTATAATAAAACATTTAACAATTGTGAATTGAAAAATGGAGGAAACGTAGTAAATGAAAGACGAAAAATCATTTGCAATGCAAGCATGAATTCTTGCATTTATAAAGAATAAATTTACAATATAAAAAGAAAATATTAATATTTCATCTTAATAAAATATGGTACAATTATATATGAGTTTTAGAACGTGAAAATAATGAAGGAGGAGCGTAATTTAAATATTTCTGTGTGATGATTATTTGGAATTACGCGAAGTTACATATGGAAAAATACATTATGGCACTTGATCAGGGAACTACAAGTTCAAGATGCATTTTGTTTAATAAAAAAGGTGAAATAATAGCTCAGGCAAATCAGGAATTTACACAAATATTTCCAAAACCCGGCTGGGTTGAACATGATCCGGAAGAAATTTGGCTGACACAGTTACTTTCAATAAGAAAAGTAATGAATATGGCTGGAGTTAGTGGCAATAATATAGAAGCAATAGGAATCACTAATCAGCGAGAAACTACAATTGTGTGGGACAGGAATACAGGAAAACCGGTGTATAATGCGATTGTATGGCAGTGTAGAAGAACTGCTGATATTATTGATGATTTGGAAAAACAGGGAAAGAGTGATTTGATAAAGAAAAAGACAGGATTGATTCCCGATGCTTATTTCTCAGGGACAAAGATTAAATGGATTTTAGACAATGTTCCCGGAGTGAGAAAGAGAGCGGAAGCGGGAGAACTTGTATTTGGAACTATTGATACATGGCTTATATGGAAATTAAGTGGTGGAAGTGTTCATGTAACAGATTATACAAATGCTTCAAGAACAATGTTATTTAACATTAAGGAATTGAAATGGGATAATGAATTGCTTGAATTGTTAAACATACCAAAGCAAATGCTTCCAGAGGTTAAACCTTCAAGCGGAATATTTGGTTATGCAAGTAAGGATATACTTGGAAATAATATTCCGATTACAGGAGTGGCAGGAGACCAGCAGGCAGCGCTGTTTGGACAGGGATGTTTTGAAAAAGGCGATGTTAAAAATACATATGGAACAGGATGCTTTTTATTGATGAATACAGGAAACACACCTGTTGAATCGCAAAATGGGCTTATTACAACAATAGCAGCATCAACCGATGCAAAAGTTGAGTATGCACTTGAAGGTAGTGTTTTTGTAGCGGGAGCAGCGATTCAGTGGCTTCGTGATGAAATGAAACTTGTGGAAAGTGCACCGGAGAGTGAGGATATGGCTTCTAAAGTTGAAGATACAAATGGAGTTTATGTTGTACCTGCTTTTACAGGTTTGGGCGCTCCATATTGGAAGCAGAATGCCCGTGGAATGGTTGTAGGACTTACAAGAGGAACAAGCAGAGAACATTTTGTAAGGGCAACACTTGAGTCATTGGCATATCAGACATATGATTTGGTAAAGGCAATGGAAAGTGATTCAGATACTTCAATTAATTCGTTAAAAGTAGACGGAGGAGCTTGCGCAAATAACCTTCTTATGCAATTCCAGTCAAATATATTGCAGACAAATGTAGCACGCCCAAATGTAATTGAAACTACAGGTTTAGGTGCAGCATATCTTGCAGGACTTGCAACAGGGTATTGGGCAAGCAAGGAAGAAATAAAAGCCAATATGGGAATTGAAAAAACATTTGAGCCTGATATGGATAAAAAAAAGGTAGAAAGAATGGTAAAAGGGTGGCATAAAGCTGTCAAATGTGCCATTTTCTATAGTGAAGAATAAGTTAAAAACGAAAGTTTTCTGACTATATGAAGATTTAAAATAAATAATAAAGCAATTAAGATGATAAGTATTTACTAATGCAGTATTAAAAATAATTGGACTACAAGGAGAAACTAAAAAAATGAGTATTTTATCGGTGGTAATTCCGGCATACAATGAGGGAGCGATGCTTCATAAAACAGCAAATGTTGTATCAACTATTTTAGAGGAAAATAATATAGATTATGAAATAGTATTTGTAAATGATGGCTCAAAAGATAATACATGGGAAGAAATTGAAATAGCAAGTAAGGCTAATCCAAAAGTTAAAGGAATTTGCTTCTCAAGAAATTTTGGAAAAGAAGGAGCAGTATTTGCGGGGCTTGAATTTGCTCATGGTGATTGTTGCGCAGTTATGGATTGCGATTTGCAGCATCCACCTGAAACTTTAGTGGAAATGTATAAACTTTGGAAGCAGGGATTTCAGGTTGTTGAAGGAGTAAAGGCGACAAGAGGAAAAGAAAGTGCAATTCATAAATTATTTGCAAAGACATTTTATAAAATAATAAGTGACGCAACAAAGATTGATATGTCAAGGGCATCAGATTTTAAACTGTTAGACAGACAGGTTGTAGATGCGTTTATTGCTTTACCTGAAAGACAGGTATTTTTCAGAGCATTGTCATCATGGGTTGGATTTAAAACTACATATGTGGAATTTGATGTGCAGGAAAGAGAAGCCGGAGTATCTAAATGGTCATTTAAATCTCTTTTTAAATATGCAATTAACAATATTACGTCATTTACAGTTGCACCTATGCAGATAGTTACCGGTTGTGGGATGTTTTTATTTGTGTTCTCTATTATTTTCGGAATTTTTTCATTAGTGAAATATTTTAGTGGAAAATCATTAGAAGGATTTACAACAGTTATTTTACTTTTACTTATTATAGGTAGTATTTTGATGATGAGTTTAGGTGTAATTGGTTTCTATATTTCAAAGATTTATGAGGAAGTAAAAATGAGACCACGATACATTGTGGCAAAAACAACAGATGATAATAATGAAAAATAACTGATGGCATAAGTTATAAAAAGACCTGTTCAATTTAATATACATTTAAGATTATAAATGTATATTAAATTGAGCAGGTCTTTTTTATATAGTCGGGGTCAAAAATCCTTGACTTTGATGCCTACGGATTGTCATACGCTACGCATTTAAACACACCCTGGCATTTTATTATATATTAATTAATTATTTATTCTGTAAGTAAGCATCAATGCTTTCAGCAGCCTGTTTTCCTGCACCCATAGCAAGGATAACAGTAGCAGCACCTGTAACAGCATCTCCACCTGCGTAGATTCCTTCACGTGTTGTCTGAAGAGTTTCTTCGTTTACAACTAAACATCCACGCTTATTTGCTTCCAAACCTTCAGTAGTTGTTCTGATTAATGGGTTTGGTGAAGTACCGATTGACATGATAACTGTATCAACATCAAGTTCAAAATTACTTCCTTCAACTTCGATAGGACGTCTTCTTCCTGAAGCATCAGGCTCACCAAGTTCCATTTTAACGCATTCCATTTTAGAAACACGACCATTTTCGTCGCCGATAAGTTTTACAGGATTATTTAAGTTCTTGAAGATGATTCCTTCTTCAATTGCATGATGAACTTCTTCCTTACGTGCAGGCATTTCTTCCATACCACGACGGTAAACTACGTATACATTTTCAGCACCAAGACGCTTTGCAGTTCTTGCAGCATCCATAGCAACATTACCACCACCTACAACAGCAACATTTTTGCTCTTAATAATAGGTGTATCATATTCAGGTAAGTAAGCTTTCATAAGGTTAGCACGTGTTAAGTATTCATTTGCTGAATAAACACCGATTAAAGCTTCGCCTTCGATTCCCATAAATGATGGAAGTCCGGCACCTGAACCTACGAAACATGCTTCATAGCCCATATCAAAAATTTCATCGATTGAAAGAACCTTACCTACAACCATATTTGTCTCAATGTCAACACCAAGAGCAGCAAGGTTATCAACTTCCTTCTGAACGATAGCCTTTGGAAGTCTGAATTCAGGGATACCGTAAACTAAAACACCACCGGCTTTGTGGAATGCTTCAAATATAGTAACCTGGTAACCTTTCTTAGCTAAATCTCCGGCACATGTAAGTCCTGAAGGACCGGCACCGATAACAGCAACTTTTCTTCCGTTGCTAACAGGTTTTTCCGGTGCAGCAAGGCTGTTTGCCATATGGTAATCAGCACAGAATCTTTCCAAACGTCCGATTGCTACAGGTTCACCCTTTATACCACGAACACAATTTCCTTCGCACTGTGATTCCTGTGGACATACACGACCACATACAGCAGGAAGCCCGTTTGTGCTTGTAATGATTTCATAAGCTTTTTCAAATTCTCCGGCAGCTACCTGTTCAACGAATTCAGGAATTCTAACATTTACAGGACAACCGTTTACACATGGTTTGTGCTTACAATTTAAACATCTTGTTGCTTCTTCAATAGCCATTTCAGGAGTGTATCCCATGGCAACTTCTTCAAAATTCTTATTTCTTACATTTGGTTCCTGCTCAGGCATAGGAACTTTTGTTAAAGACATATTTGCCATTATTTGTCACCTCCAGCCATTTTATACATACGACAATGTTCTTTGTCGTGAGCTTCTTTTTCTTTATATGTAGAATTACGTTTCATTAATTCATCAAAATCAACTTTATGTCCGTCAAAGTCAGGACCATCTACACATGCAAATTTAATTTTCCCATCTACAGTAACACGACATCCACCACACATACCTGTTCCATCAATCATAATAGGGTTTAATGAAACTAAAGTTTTAATATTGTATGGTTCTGTTACCTTTGCAACGAATTTCATCATAGGAACAGGTCCGATGGCGATAACTAAATCATAGTCATTTCCGGCATCGATAAGGCTTTGTAATTTGTTTGTTACAAATCCCTGTTCGCCATAAGAACCATCATCAGTTGTTATATATAAATTGTCGCAAACATCCTTGAATTCATCTTCAAGAATAACGATATCTTTATTTCTAAATCCGGCGATAACATCAACCTTAGCACCATTATTAAATAAAGCTTTAGCTGATGGGTAAGCGATGGCACATCCAACACCACCACCGATAACGCAGGCTTTCTTTACTCCGTCTAATTCTGTTGCTGCACCTAATGGCCCAACAAAATCTAATAAAGCGTCTCCTTCATTTAACTTAGAAAGAATCATTGTTGTCTGACCTACAATCTGGAAAATGATTGTTACAGAACCTTTTTCAGGGTCTGTATCTGCGATTGTAAGAGGCATTCTTTCACCATATTCATCAATACGAAGAATAATAAACTGACCAGCTTTTGCTTTTTTTGCGATAAAAGGTGCTTCTATTTCTAAAAGTACAACTGTATCGTTAAGCTGTTTTCTTCTTAAAATTTTGTACATAGTAAACTCCTTAACATAATAAATATTTATATTCTACTTAAAATCTTCACTAGTATACCATAGTAGGAAAAAGTACGCAATTCCAAAAACTGCATAAATATAGAAAGAATTGTATAAAAATCCTGTTATTGAGCAAAAATAGAAAGTTAAAATTATATCAATTATGTAATTTGTCAAAAAAATTGCTTTTGAAAAAATAGATTTAGTATAAGCAACAATTTTAAGCCAATAAAGCATGTTGACAATTAAATTTATGTATTTTATACTTTAAGACGAGTCTAAAATAGATTAAATAAAGTCAAGACTTAAGAACAGTAAATGATGTTAGAAAAAAGTGTGGCTTGTAGGAGATAATATACAAAGCATTCATACAATTTTGACATCATTAAATTAAAATAATTTAAATTTAAATATTGTACAGTTGAGATTGAACAGGAGTTCATGAAGGGGTACACCACCACGGGTGTAGTTTCTTTGTGGACTCCTTTTTTATTTGGCTAGTGATATGGAAGGAGGAAAATAATGAAGATAAATGGAAAAGATTTTGTTTTGAATAAATCAACTACAGTAAGCGAGTATTTAGAAAAAAACGGATATGTTCAGACGCATATAGTTGTTGAATTAAATGAAAAAATTTTGCCAAAAAATATGTATGAAAAAACATACTTAAAAGAAGATGACTGCCTTGAAATCCTAACTTTTATGGGTGGAGGCTGATTTGAAAATATAATATGTCAGGCTAATCTGCTTAATTAAGCAGGAAAAATTATAGCGATAGGAAACTGTGACATTTAAGCAGAAAAAATTATAGCGATAGGTAATTGCAACATTTATTTTAAGAATATTGTAGAGTTAAGATTTTGATTTAGAAGCAGTGTTAAAGGAGGAACATTATGAATAAGGATACATATTCAATTGGAGGACATGAGTTTGAATCTCGTTTTATTTTGGGATCAGGAAAATTTTCTCTTGATTTAGTTAAAGCATGTATTGAAAAAGCACAGACACAGATTGTTACATTAGCACTTCGCCGTGCAAATGAAGGTGGAATGGCAAATATACTGGATTACATTCCGGACAATGTTACTTTATTACCTAACACATCAGGAGCAAGGAATGCAAATGAAGCAGTAAGAATTGCACGTCTGGCAAGAGAAATGGGATGTGGCAATTTTGTTAAATTAGAAGTAGTTCATGATTCTAAATACTTGCTTCCGGATAACTATGAGACGATTAAAGCAACAGAAATTTTAGCAAAAGAAGGATTTGTTGTTATGCCATATATGTATCCTGATTTGAATGCAGCAAGGGCGTTAAAAGAAGCAGGGGCAGCCTGCATAATGCCGTTAGGAGCTCCAATTGGTTCAAATAAAGGACTTGCAACAAAAGAGTTTATCCAGATACTTATAGATGAAATTGATTTGCCAATTATTGTAGATGCAGGAATTGGACGACCTTCACAGGCGTGTGAGGCAATGGAAATGGGAGCTACTGCTGTAATGGCAAATACGGCAATTGCTACTTCAGGAGACGTGGAAGTTATGGCTGAAGCATTTAAGAAAGCAATTGAGGCCGGAAGAAGTGCATATCTAGCCGGACTTGGACAGACTATAGAAAAAGGTGCAAGTGCATCATCACCATTAACAGGATTTTTGCATGATTAACAGGAGGCTTTAAAAAATGAAAAATGAACAGAATAACAATCATGTAAATGAGAGTATTTTAAGCGAACAGATTTTAGAAGACCAGAAGAAAAATAGAATTAATCATATGGAATATTTGCCGGGAATGGAAAACATAGGTTCAGAGATAATGAATAAAGTAGTTAGTGAAATGAACAATTATGACTATGACAAATATACAGAATATGATGTAAAGAGAGCACTTAACAATACAGAAAGAAGTGTTGAGGATTTTAAGGCGTTACTATCACCGGCAGCGCTTCCATTTATTGAAGAGATAGCCAAGGCAGCACAGATAGAAACAAGAAAACATTTTGGAAACAGCACTTATATGTTTACACCAATTTATATTGCAAATTATTGTGAAAATTACTGTATTTACTGCGGATTTAACTGCCACAATAAAATAAAACGAGCTTGCCTTAATGATGAAGAAATAGATAGGGAAATGAAGGCAATCGCTGATACAGGACTTCAGGAAATTTTGATTTTAACAGGGGAGAGCCGTGCAAAATCAACAGTTGAATATATTGGAAATGCCTGCAAAATAGCAAGAAAATATTTTAAGGTAATCGGACTTGAAATTTATCCTGTAAACTCAGACGAATATGCATATTTGCATGAATGTGGAGCTGATTATGTTACGGTATTTCAGGAAACTTATAATTCAGACAAATATGAAACTTTGCATTTAGCGGGGCATAAGAGAATTTTCCCATATAGAGTGAATGCACAGGAGAGAGCATTAAAAGGTGGCATGAGAGGTGTTGGATTCGGTGCACTTTTAGGACTTGATGACTTTAGAAAAGATGCATTTGCTACAGGATATCATGCATATCTTTTACAGAGAAAATATCCACATGCAGAGATTGCGTTTTCGTGTCCAAGATTGCGACCGATTATTAATAACGATAGAATTAATCCTATGGATGTTCACGAGACTCAGCTTTTGCAGGTTGTATGCGCATACAGATTATTTATGCCATTTGCCAGCATAACAGTATCAACAAGAGAATGTGCAAGAGTCAGAGATAATCTTGTCCAGATAGCTGCTACTAAGATTTCAGCCGGCGTTAGTACAGGAATTGGAAGTCATGCAAAGGATATTGAAGATAAAGGTGATGATCAGTTTGAAATCTCTGACGGACGTTCGGTTGATGAAATCTATAACGATTTATTAAAGGTCGGAATGCAACCTGTAATGAGTGACTATATTTATGTATAGCAGATGGAGTTTATGAGCTATTATAGAAAAGTAAGAAAGTTTATAAATGCTTATTATGCATAACACACAAAATTTGTTATGTATAACAAGTGGAGGTTAAGAGAGTTTATTTTTGTGGTAGGTGAAGTTTATGAGTGACACATATGAAAATAAAATCAAAGAAAACGGATATATAAATGATAAAGTTATATGCGTTACAAACAGACATTTAAGCGAAAAGTCATTAGCCAGGCAGGTAGAAATAGTATGCAAATTTCATCCAAAAGCTATAATTTTGAGAGAAAAAGATTTGCCGGAGGATGAGTATATGACTCTTGCAAATGAGATACTTGATATTTGCAAAAAAAATAATGTTAAGTGCATATTACATTTTTATCCTAATGTGGCAAAAAAGTTAGAGTGTGATGCAATCCATCTGCCTCTTTTTAAACTTAGAGAAAATCAGAAATGCTTATCAGGATTTAAAATAATAGGGACTTCGGTTCATTCGGTAGAGGAAGCAATTGAAGCACAAAATCTAGGTGCGACATACATAAGTGCAGGACATATATTTGCAACAGATTGCAAAAAAGGTGTTCCACCAAGAGGATTAGAATTTTTAAAAGAAGTGTGTCAAGCGGTAAACATTCCGGTCTATGCAATTGGGGGAATTAAGCTGTCAGATGAACAAATAAAGTTAATTACAGATTGTGGGGCAGCAGGCGGATGTATAATGTCAGGAATGATGAAACTGAAATTAGAAGATATGGAATAAAGATTTTGCCAGTTGATTAAAAAAATGAGAAAGACTATCAGGAGATAATTAGTTTACATATTACAGAAATTTTATTAAAATAAAATGAGTAATTAATAACAAAGATAGAAATGAGGGTTTTATTATGAGCAGAGTAATAGAAGAAAACGGACGAAGAAGCGCAGAAAAGGAATTGTGGTCAGATAAGAAAAGAACAATATTTGGACTTCCAATTTCATTTACAAAATATACACTTACAGATACGAGACTTATTATTAAAAGCGGATTTTTAAACATTAAAGAAGATGAAATCATGCTTTACAGAATTACAGACATTACATATAAGGCAAGTCTTTGGGAAAGAATGTTTGGAGTTGGCAAATTGTTCTGTGATTCAGCTGATAAATCAGCAACTAATTTTATTGTTGGACCTATAAAGGAGGCTGTAAAGGTAAGAGATTTGCTTTCTGATAATGTAGATGAACAGAGAGATAAAAAACGTATCAGAGGAAATGAATTTTTCAATGATTCAATGGATGATGACATGGATTTACAGAATTAATATGATGACATGAAGTTGAATAATGAGAAATCATAGTCATATAAAATCATGAAAGTTAAAATTATTTTGTAAAATTCAATCTAGAGATAATGAATTATAAATAAAAAGCACCTATCCTTCAACAAACGTGAAACAATTTCAAATTTTAGATTTGAATTTGCATAATACACTATAGTTGTAAAAGGTAGGTGCTTTTATGTTTATATTTTTAATTTAAACAAAAATTATTTTGAAGATGTTGGGATGTACTGGGCAAGTGTAGATGCCATATTTGAAATAGGCATTGTCTGAAGCCATACTCTTCCAGGACCTGTAATATATGTATTGAAAATTCCTTCGCCACCAAATAAGATGTTCTTTACGCCCGGAACAGTCTTAATATCCATCTGACAGCTTTCAGACATAGCTGCAAGATGTCCTGTGTCTACAACAATTTGTTGACCTGCTTCAAGATTATATTCAACAACATGACCATCAAATTCTGCAAATACAATTCCGTTGCCTGCAACCTTTTGCATGATGAAGCCTTCACCACCAAATAAACCTGAACCTAATTTTTTTCTAAAATGCATAGAAAGTTCAACTCCACGTGATGAAGCTAAGAATGCAGATTTTTGTAAGATCATTGCATTGCCTGGAGTTATTTCAAATGCTTTAATAGAACCCGGAAAGCATGAAGCAACAGCAATTTCACCGGGACAACCTTGGGCTGTGTAAATATTTTGAAATAAGGTATCTCCTGAAAATGCTCTTCCAAGTACTTTTCCAATTCCACCATTAGTAGTTGTTTCCATTAACATGTTTGGTGACATCCATGACATTCCACCACCTTCGGTAATAATGCTTTCACCGGCTTCCAAGTTCATAATTACAACTGGGAGTGTATCTCCCTCAATACGGTAATTCATAAAAATCCTCCTTATATATGTTTATATTTTGTATTTCTTTTTAATATATGAACTGTTATGTGCTAGATATTTGTAAAATCTTATCTGACATTTAAAAGTATTATAGCATATACTTACCGATAATATGTAAGAAACGGATGCAGATTAAGAAATTTATAAGGTTTATAAACATTTACTAGCATTTTTTGCAGTTAGATAGTATAATGTATGTGGTCAAACCACGGGCTTTAGTTATGTAAACCATATTTTAGGAGTTTGACTAATACAGGTAAACAGTTATTTACCAGGTACAAAGTTTAGGAGGATACTAAATGGTAAGAGCAATAGTAGGTGCCAACTGGGGCGATGAAGGTAAAGGTAAAATTACAGACATGCTTGGTGAAAAGTCTGATATAATTGTTAGATTCCAGGGAGGAAGCAATGCAGGTCATACAATTATCAATGACTATGGAAAATTTGCACTACATTTACTTCCATCAGGTGTATTTTATCAGCATACAACATGTATTATCGGTAATGGTGTTGCACTCAATATTCCATACCTTCAGAAAGAAATAGATGAAATAGTTTCAAAGGGTGTTCCAAAACCACACATTCTTGTTTCAGACAGAGCACAGATTCTTATGCCATATCATATTGATTTTGATGCATACGAAGAGGAAAGACTTGGAGGAAAGTCATTTGGCTCAACAAAGTCAGGTATTGCTCCATTTTATTCAGATAAATATGCAAAGATTGGTTTTCAGGTTTCAGAATTGTTTGATGATGACATTTTAAAGGAAAAAGTATACAGAGTAGCAGAAATGAAAAATGTTATGCTTGAACATATGTATCACAAGCCATTAATTGACCCTGAAGAATTATTAAAGACATTACATGAGTACAGAGATATCGTTGAACCATATGTTGCTGATACATCATTATTTATCAGCAATGCATTAAAAGAAGGCAAAACAGTTCTTTTAGAAGGACAGTTAGGTTCATTAAAAGATCCTGATTTTGGTATTTACCCAATGGTTACATCTTCTTCAACACTTGCAGCATATGGTGCAATTGGAGCAGGTATTCCACCATATGAAATTAAAGATATTATTACTGTTGTTAAGGCATATTCAAGTGCAGTAGGAGCAGGTGAATTCGTAAGTGAAATATTTGGAGATGAAGCAGATGAACTTAGACGCCGTGGTGGTGACGGTGGTGAATTCGGAGCTACAACAGGTCGTCCAAGAAGAATGGGATGGTTTGATGCAGTTGCTTCAAGATACGGATGTAGAATGCAGGGTGCTACAGAAGTTGCACTTACAGTATTAGACGTACTTGGATATTTAGATGAAATTCCAGTATGTGTAGGATATGAAATAGATGGAGAAGTTACAAGAGACTTCCCTGTAACAGCAAAGCTTGCAAAAGCAAAACCTGTTTATAAAGTACTTCCTGGATGGAAAGAAGAAATCAGAGGAATTACAGAATATGACAAGCTTCCGGAAAACTGCCGTAAATACATTGAATTTATAGAAAAAGAATTAGAAGTACCAATCACAATGGTATCAAACGGACCTGGAAGACATGAAATCATATACAGATAGGCAATGAGCCATCGCACAAAAATAGAGAGAGATACACGATGTGAGTTTACTCACAAGAGAGTATCTCTCTCTATTTTTGTATGTGGCGAAGCCACTGACGAAATAGACCGAAGGTCTATGAGTACAGATGGCGAATTGCCTGTCTGTATATGTTACAAAAAAGAAAGAGATTAAAAGGGCGAAGCCACTGACGAAATAGACCGAAGGTCTATGAGTACAGATGGCACATTGCCTATCTATGATGCCCAAGTTGGAGAATAAAAATATCCGAAAAAACAAGTCTAAATTCTTACGCATAATAATAGAATTGCCAGTCTCCATCTAAATGTAACTATTTCCTACCTAAAACCTTAGCTATCAGTAAAATAGCGTATATCAAACATGGAAGAACAACGATGCTCCATGCACAGGCCATAAATGCTGAATTGTTTCCCATTATCGCAAAAACAAGACAGGCAATAATTAAAACAGTAAGAATTCCAATTGTAGCAAAAACCAAAATTTTTTTAATTTTATCCATAAGAATGCTCCTTTAAGAAGTAATATCATTTCTTTATATACAAATACTTTTTGTATTATAGAATAATAAATTAGAAAATAAAAGCATAAAAGTAACAAAAATATTATTTAATAAGAAAAATCTAATAAAAAGTTTTATTGCAATTATTAACATTTATTCGTATAATATCTAAAGTATGCGTAGTTTGTTTACGCAAATCAATTAAAAATGTAATTACAGATATTAAATTATAATGAAAGTTAAGTTATGGAGGAATTTGCGTAATGGCAGAGAAAAAATACTTATTAGAAACTTGGAGAGAAATTGCTTACAATCAGAATCAGACTCAGCAGCAGTTTGACGCATTTTGGGATGCATATTTTGTTCAGGAAAAAGAAGTTTACAAAGATATTCTTGGAAACAAAGATGTTGTAGTAAAAGGAACTATTAAAGAACTTGCTGATAAGTACAATATGGAAGTACTTACAATGGTAGGATTTTTAGATGGAATTAATGATAGCTTAAAGGTATCTAACCCAATTGATACATTTGAAGAAGATACAGAAGTAAGTCTTGAATATGATCCTGAATTGTTATACAAGAACATGGTTGAAGCTAAGGCAGATTGGTTATACGGCTTAGAAGAATGGAATGACATTCTTACACCAGAAAGACAGAAGGAATTATATAGAGAACAGAAAAAGTCAGGAACAATCGTTAAGGAAAAGAAGATTGGACGTAACGATCCATGCCCATGTGGAAGTGGAAAGAAATACAAATTCTGTTGTGGAAGATAATTATAGGGCGGTCCGGCTGTTAGCTTGGCCGCTTTAGTTTATTATGGACTTTAGTCTGAGTAAGACAATCACGCAGCGTGTGATTGTTTTAGAACTATAAACCACCTGCTATGCGTGTGGTGACATTGTATATTTTTATATTAGCTTTAAGGTAAACTATTATGGTTTTAGCCAAAAGAATGTTATAGTTTTAGGAGAAAAATATGGATGCTTATACCGGATTTGCCGCAGTTTATGATGAATTAATGGATAATATTCCATATGAAGAATGGGGCAAATATTTAATAGATTTGTTAAATGAATATGGAATAAAAGATGGAATCGTATTGGATCTTGGTTGTGGCACAGGAAATATTACAGAGATTCTTGCAAATAATGGCTATGATATGATTGGAGTGGACAATTCTCAGGAAATGCTTAATATAGCGATGGAAAAAAGAGGCGATGATACATCTATATTATATTTGCTTCAGGATATGAGGGGATTTGAATTATATGGAACAGTTGCTGCAGTTGTAAGCATTTGCGATTCGCTAAATTATCTTACTGAATATGAAGATGTTGTAGAAACATTTAAACTCGTAAGAAATTATTTAGACCCGGGAGGAATTTTCATATTTGACTTAAATACTGTTGGAAAGTTTGAACAGATTGGAGAGTCAGTAATAGCGGAAGACAGAGACGACTGTAGCTTTATTTGGGAAAACACATTTTACGAAGAAGAACGTATAAACGAATATAATTTGTCGATATTTGTTCAGGGCGAAGATGGCAGATATGATAAATTTACGGAAAATCATTACGAGAAAGCATATTATTTAGAAGAAATACGTCAGGCTTTAGAGGAAGCAGGACTTGAATATATAACGGCGTATGAGGCATTTACTAAAAATCTGGCAAATGATAATCAGGAAAGGGTTTATGTGATTGCCAGAGCAAATAAGTAAAAATAGAAAAACAATCGAGGAAATGAAATATAGAAATAAAAATAAAGGAGAAATTAAATGAGCGAAGATTATATTGTAAGAGCAATGGCGGCTGATAATCAGATTAGAGCATTTGCAATTACATCAAGAAATATAGTAGAAACAGCAAGACAGCATCATAATACGAGTCCCGTTGCAACAGCAGCTCTTGGAAGACTTCTTACAGGAGGAGCGATGATGGGTGTTATGATGAAAGGTGATAATGACATCCTTACACTTATGATGAAAGGTGATGGACCGATAAATGGAGTTACGGTAACAGCTGATTCTCATGGAAATGTAAAAGGATATGTAGGAAATCCGAATGTAATCATTCCTGCAAATTATGCAGGAAAATTAGATGTAGGAGCTGCAATTGGTTATGGAACATTAACTGTAATTAAAGATATGGGATTAAAGGAACCGTATTCAAGTCAGGTGCCGCTTGGTACAAGTGAAGTCGCAGAAGATTTAACATATTATTTTGCTACATCAGAACAGGTTCCTTCAGCAGTAGCGTTAGGTGTTCTGATGGAAAAAAATAACACAGTAAAGCAGGCAGGAGGATTTATAGTACAGCTTATGCCATTTGCTGAAGAAGAAGTAATATCTGCATTGGAAGAAAAAATAGCAAAGATAACTTCAGTAACAGATATGCTTGAAAAGGGAATGACACCGGAAGATATCTTAGAATTTGTATTAGGAGATTTAGGCGTAGAAATAACGGATAAGGTGCCAACGCAGTTTTATTGCAACTGCAGTAAAGAGAGAGTTACAAAGGCATTAATGGGAATTAACAAGGCTGAAATTAAAGATATGATTAATGAGGGTAAGGACATTGAAGTGAATTGTCATTTCTGTAACACAAATTATAATTTTAGTGTTGAAGAATTAAAAAAATTACTGTAAAAAAGTTTTTAGTAAATAAATTATGACCTATTGTTTGCAAAAGTAAAATTGTAAATATTAGGTCTTTATTTATATAAGTAAACAAATTTGTAAGAAAATAGGTGAAAATTAACAAAAAATATTGTAAAAAACGTTTTCATTTGTTTAAATATATATATATCATAAAAAGAGAAAATGATTTAGGAGAATAGAAATATGAGAAAGTGGTTTAGAAAATGTATGGCGTCATTGTGCGCTGCAACAATTGCGTTCAGTGGAATGTATATTGTTGGAAACGAAAGTACAAAAGCTGTAAAGGCCGACGGAGAATACCAGTTGGTGTGGAGTGATGAATTTGACGGTACAGAACTTAACAGAAATAATTGGAATGTGGAAGTTAACGGAAGTGGCGGAGGAAATAATGAACTGCAGTATTATGTTGACCGTACAAACAATATTCAGGTTAGTGATGGCACATTAAAGATTACTGCCAGAAAAGAAAACTATGGTGGTAAAAGTTATACTTCAGGAAGAATAAATTCAAAAGGAAAACAGGAATTTAAATATGGAAAAATTGAAGCTAGAATGAAACTTCCAAGATTTTCAGGAATTTGGCCGGCTTTTTGGACACTCGGGGCAAATTATAGTTCTGTAGGATGGCCTAAATGTGGTGAAATGGACATTATGGAAGCAATAAATGATAATAATACGGTATTTGCAAATCTACATTGGTCATATAAAAATACGCAGGCTGATACAAAAGGAAAAACATATGATGTAGGCGATAGAACCCAATGGCACACATATGGAATGGAGTGGGATGAGAATAGTGCTGCATTTTATGTTGATGGATATGTATATGAAAGATATACCATTTCAACACAGTCTGAAATGGAGGAATTTAGAAAAGCTCAATTTATTATATTAAATCTTGCTGTAGGTGGACAACTCCCAGGATATAATATTAATCAAAATGGTTTTCCTGCAACAATGGAAGTTGACTGGGTAAGGGTTTATCAGAAGCCTGAGAAGGAATCAACAAAATATACAGGTCCAACAATTACAGTTAACCAGGATGCAATAGGTGAATATACAGGTGCATGGACTTCATTCTTTGGACAAACATGGTGTGGAACTTATGGAAATGTAATTGGTAATGGAGCTAAGGTAACTGATGGGGTTACTATAAATGTAACAGATGCAGGAATAATACAAGGTGATAGTCAGTGGAGTGCTCAGGCGAATATAGAAGGATTAAAATACTATGCCGGAAATGATTACGTATTAAAATGTACATTAGTTTCAACTGAAAGCAAAAAAGTATTTGTAAAAATTGCAGGAGACGATGAAGAGTCAATTAGTGGAGAATACATTACATTGGTAAAAAATCAGCCATATAACTATGAGAAAAAAGTGAGCATACCAAGTGATTATGCAGGAAAGCTTGATTTGAAATTTGGATTTGGAAGAAGTGATGGGGATCCAATGGCTCAGAATGGAAGTTTTAGTGCAAAAATAACGAATTTATCATTTTCAACAACGGCAGTAATTCCTGACCCAAGTTATGCAGAAACGACAACTAATAATGGAAATAGTGGGAACAACAGCACAACTAATAATGGAAATAGTGGAAACAACAGCACAACTAATAATGGAAATGCTGGTAATAATGAAACAAATAACAGTAATATAAATAACACAGACATAACTAACAATGTTTCTGATGTAAATAATATTGATAACATTTCTATACAGCAGATTCAGAATAGTAAAACTAAAATAATTAGTGCAAAGAGCAAAAAGAAGAGAAGCGTAAAAATAATTATTAAAAAGCAGACTAATGTTACAGGCTATGTTATCAAATATAGTACAAATAAAAAATATTATGGATATAACACAAAGCAGATAAAAAAGAATATTTATAACTTTAAAAAACTTAGCTCAAATAAAAAATATTATTTTAAGGTCAGAGCTTACATAAAACAGGATGGAAAGAAAATTTACGGAAAATGGAGCAAGAGTAAAAAAGTAAGAGTTAAATAATATAAGAAATGACTGGACTTTCAGACTTTAGAGTGCTAAAATGTGAAAGAGAAAAGATAACACAGGAGGCAATTTATGAGTAAGTCAGTTAGAACAAAGGAAGTAGATCATTTATTTGCAGCTATATTATCATTGGAAACAAAGGAAGAATGTTATACATTTTTTGAAGATGTATGTACCATAAATGAATTATTGTCTATATCACAGAGATTTGAAGTGGCTAAGATGCTTAGAGAAGGAAAGACTTATTTGGAAATTTCAGAAGATACAGGGGCATCAACAGCTACAATCAGCAGAGTTAACAGATCTCTTAATTATGGTAATGATGGTTATGATATGGTATTAAAGAGAGCCAAATATGATGATTAGCTTTGAGCATTCTGGATTAGAAGATAGTATTTAATATTAAAGTAATTAACACTTCGCTTTTTGAAAATTCAGTTTCATAAATAAGGTCTTACCTTATACAAATTAAAAGCCTTAAATTTTGAATTAGAAACAAAATTTAAGGCTTTTAAAATACAGTTACACTAAATTCTACTATTTATCAGTTTTATTCTTATCACTCTTATTTTTGTCAGATTTATCTTTTGAGTTTTCCTCCTTTGGAAGAGAGTCAATCAACTTTTCGATAATCATTTTTCTTGCAAGGCATTCGTAAGTCAAAGTCGCAATTAGTGTAAGTGTCTGCAAATATTCTTTATTATCTTCATTATCCAAATTTGAAAAATACTCATTGGATTTTACGTACGCATCAATAATCGACTGATTATCGTCAGTATCTTTCATATATTGAATGAATAATTTAAAAATTTCTTCAAGACTATTATTTCCATCATTAAAATAATCTTTAATTAATGGGGACAAGGCCGTATCAATATCATTAATTGAAATAATATTTTTAAGATAAAATATCATCATTAAAAGAATTAAATGGTCTTTGGAATATTTTTTCTTTTCGGGAGGTGGTAATAAACGACTTTTAGCATAATTATTAATCATGGTTTTTGTTAAGAGCTTGTCGTCGTCGTTACGTTTGCTTCCCTCAAATTTATTATTTAAATAGGTTGTCACCTGGTCCATATATAAATCAATGTTTGGTATATCGTCTATGTTAAATGAATTAAAATCGTTTAATATAGACTCGATTATTTTATCACTTTCCATATATACCTCCTTATGTACAAAAAATATTATAATACATAGTAATGAAAACTACAAATAAAATTTATTACAAATAGCAGAAAATATGTTCGATTTTTTTAGAAAATATGATATGATAGCAGAAGTATATAAAAGTTTGCCTAAGTGGATTATAAAAATAAGGAAAAGGTATATTTATGAGCAGATATGATACATTAAATGATATGCAGCAGATGGCTGTATTTCACACGGAAGGTCCATTGCTTATTCTTGCCGGTGCAGGAAGTGGAAAGACTAGAGTGCTTACACACAGAGCAGCTTATCTTATAGAAGAAAAGGGTGTTTCGCCATGGAATATTATGGCAATCACTTTTACAAATAAGGCCGCATCAGAAATGCGTGAAAGAATTAACAACATAGTTGGATTTGGTGCTGATCAGATATGGGTAAGTACATTCCATTCTACATGTGTACGAATTTTGAGGAGACATATTGAATTTTTAGGATATGATAATAGATTTACAATTTACGATGCAGATGATCAGAAGAGTCTGATAAAAGATATTGTAAAGAGAATGAATTTAGATTCTAAATTTTACAAAGAAAGAGCTGTGGCAGGAAAGATTTCTTCCTATAAAGATGAACTCATAAGTCCTGAACGTGCAATAGAGATAACAAAAGGTGATTTGAGAGAAAATACAGTTGCTAAGATTTATCTTGAATATCAGGTTCAGCTTAAGAAAAATAATGCTTTAGATTTTGATGATTTGATTGTAAAAACAGTAGAATTATTTAAGAAATATCCAGATGTACTGGATTATTATCAGGAAAGATTTAAATACATTATGGTAGATGAGTATCAGGATACAAATACAGCACAGTTTCAGTTGATTCGCCTTCTTGCATCAAAATATAGAAATTTGTGCGTTGTAGGCGATGATGACCAATCAATTTATAAGTTTAGAGGAGCGAATATTACAAATATTCTCTCATTTGAAAAATATTTTGAAAATGCACGTGTTATCAAGTTAGAGCAGAATTACCGTTCTACAAAGAATATTTTAGCTGCCGCAAATGGAGTAATTGCAAACAATCAGGGAAGAAAAGACAAAACATTGTGGAGTGACAATGAAGAAGGAACGCAGATTGATTTGTATCAGGCGGAAGATGCTTATGATGAAGCTAACATGGTTGCGAAAGAAATTAGAAAAAAAGTGAATGCAGGAGACTATAAATACAGTGATTTTGCATGCCTGTATAGAACTAATGCTCAGTCAAGAACATTAGAAGAAAAACTTCTTTTGGCAAATGTTCCCTATAAGATTATCGGCGGACAGAATTTCTATCAGCGTAAAGAAATTAAAGACATTTTGTGCTATTTGAAAACAGTAAATAATTCTACGGATGATATTGCTGTAGCAAGAATTATTAATGTTCCAAAGAGAGGAATCGGAGCTACTTCTATTGGAAAGGCGCAGGCATATGCAGTTGACCATAACATTAATTTGTATAATGCGTTAGAACTTGCATATATGAATCCTGAACTTAGCAGAGCTTCAGCAAAGATTAAGAAATTTACTGATTTTATTGAAGAATTAAGAGAGTACAGTCAGGAGCATTCAATAAAAGAATTAGTAGATAAGATTATTGAAGATACAGGATATGTGACAGAACTTGTTTTGGAAAATACAGACGAAAGCAAGGCAAGAATCGAGAACATAGAAGAATTGATAAGTAAGGTTGTAGAATATGAATCAACAACAGAAAATCCGGATTTGGCAGGATTTCTTGAAGACGTTGCTTTGGTAGCGGACATAGATAGTCTTGATGAGGATAGTGACTATGTTGTCCTTATGACCATACATAGTGCAAAGGGACTTGAATTTCCTAATGTATTTTTATGTGGAATGGAAGAAGGATTATTTCCGGGAATTTCAGCAATTTGTGCCGAAGACCAAAGTGAAATTGAAGAAGAAAGACGTCTGTGTTATGTTGCGATTACAAGAGCAAAGGAAAATCTTGTAATTAGTTATGCAAAGAGACGTATGGTTCATGGAGAAACAAGATATAATATTATTTCACGATTCATAAAGGAAATACCGACACAGCTTATTAATAGTAAAAATGTAACAGACAGAGTCGCAGCAGGACAGATTCCTAAGAAAGAGGAATTTGGAAATGCGAGCAGAGCAAGTCAGAATGCATTTAGAAATAAGCCATTTAAGAAAACTTCGTATGGTGAACCTAGCACAAAACCTGCATTTGGTAAATCATTTACAATTACAAAACAGCCGGTTGATTATGTAATTGGAGACAGAGTTAAACATATTAAGTTTGGTGAAGGAACAGTGCTTAATATTGAGGATGGTCCGAAAGATTATCAGGTTACGGTAGCATTTGACAAAGCAGGTCAGAAAATTATGATGGCTTCATTTGCAAAACTTAAAAAACTGTAGTAAAAACAGCACTAAAATGATATACTATTCTTATGAAATATAACTTGTAGTGAAAGGAGTACGGATATGGACGAATTAATCAAGGGAGTTAAGATTGGCAAGATTATCGGCAAAGAAGAAAAGAAGTCTGACGTAGTTAAGATAGTTGGAATCGTACTTGGAGTGCTTGCAGTAGTGGCAGCAATTGCCGGAGCAGCTTATGCAATTTACAATAAAATTACAGAAGATTATTATGATGATTTTGAAGATGATTTCGATGATTTATTTGAAGACGACGAAGAAGATGAAAGTGATTTTGTGGAAGAATAAATCGTTACGCCATAGTGAATGGCAGGTCATGTAGATTTGTTTTTTAAACAATAACCGATGAATAAGTTAAGTCCACATATAACAATTGGAATGTATAGCATTTGACCGAATTGTGTATGTGGACTTATTTTGTAATGATGTCGGGGTAAAAGAACCAAATTATGATTAAGCTCATGTGAGATTAAAAGTAGTGATTTTGATGCCTACGGATTGTTCCGTGCTATGCACTCTCACAATCCTATCCAATATTCGCATATCGTGGGAATTATCCCACTTTTATGCTCATATTGGGGTGGGTCACAAAGTCTTTCACTCACTTATGAGCAAGCTCATGTGAGTGAAAGACTTTGTGACCCTGGCATCATTAAAAAATTAGCAGATAGAGGATAAATAGATGAAAAAAGGAATGGAATACCAGGGAGTGGTAGAAAAAATAGATTTTCCAAATAAAGGAACAGTAGATTGTGGTGAGGAAGGTGTAGCTTTAGTTAAAAGAACTATTCCGGGTCAAAAAGTAAGTTTTGTAGTTTCAAAGAAACGTTCAGGCAAATGTGTTGGACGTTTAAAAGAAGTACTTGAAAAGTCACCACTTGAAAATGCAGAACCACTTTGCCCACATTTTGCGGATTGTGGTGGATGTTCTTACCAGACAATGGATTACGAAAATCAGACTAATTTGAAAAAAGAAATGGTTAAGAATATTTTAGACGGAGTAATTACAAATAAGGATTATGAATTTGAAGGAATCCTCAAAAGCCCTGTTCAGTGGGAATACAGAAATAAAATGGAATTTTCATTTGGAGATGAATATAAAGATGGTCCTTTGGCATTGGGATTACATAAAAGAGACAGCTTCCACGATATTGTTACGGCAAAGGATTGTAAAATTGTAAATAAAGATTACAACAAAATTTTGACTTGTGTATTAGAACATTTTGCAGAAAGAAATGTAAAATTTTATCATAAAATGAGACACGAAGGATACCTTAGACATTTGGTTATTAGACGTGGTGTAAAAACAAATCAGATTATAATGAGTATTGTTACAACATCGGATGCAAACGGCGAGGCAGCGGCAGATTATAATATTTTAATTGATAAGTTATGTAAACTTGATTTAGAGTGCGAACTTAAAGGTGTACTCCAGATTATAAATGATGGTCTGGCTGATGTGGTTCAAAGTGATGAGACAAGAGTACTTTATGGTGAAGATGTAATTTATGAAGAATTATTGGGACTTAGATTTAAGATTTCAACATTTTCATTTTTCCAGACAAATTCTTTAGGGGCTGAAGTCCTTTATTCAAAGGCAAGAGAGTATGTTGGAAGCACTAATGATAAAATGATATTTGACCTTTACAGCGGTACAGGAACAATTGCACAGATTCTTGCTCCTGTTGCAAAAAAAGTTGTAGGGGTTGAAATTGTTGCAGAGGCGGTAGAAGCTGCAAAAGAAAATGCTGAATTAAACGGACTTAACAACTGTGAATTTATTGCAGGGGATGTGTTAAAGGTCATTGATGATATTAAGGACAAGCCGGATTTAATAGTTCTTGACCCACCAAGAGATGGAATTCATCCAAAGGCTTTGCAAAAGATAATTGATTTCGGCGTAGCCAGAATTGTATATATTAGCTGTAAGCCAACGAGTCTTGCAAGGGATTTAGTAATTTTGCAGGAGCAGGGATACAAGGTTGAAAAAGCGTGTGCGGTAGATATGTTCCCGCAGACTGTGCATGTGGAGACTGTGGCACTTTTAAGCCGATAAATAAAGGGTTTCCGTGGATATGAAGTGGGAAATTGTTTGATTTGTCCACCTCTTGTCCACGGAAATTTTATTCGTGGACAAATTAGTTAGCTGCTGATTCAAAAATATCAACAGCATTGGACATCATTTTATCTGTATTAAATGTGTATGTCTGGAGGGTAGTTTGTATATCTTTATGTCCAAGTCGCTCCATTACAGTTTTGGGATTTACTCCATTTTCAGCTAAAATAGTTCCGTGTGTATGTCTCAAACAATGAGAATGAAAAAGAGGATTACCCAGTTCGTGATGGATTACTTTTGCACAGTATTTAAAACTGTCAGGTGTCAATAATTCACCATTTTCTTTTACGCACAATGGCATAACTTCTCTATATGGAACATTAACATTTGCTGGTAATTGTATAAGTTGATGCTTGTCTGTGACATATGTTTTAGTAAAATATTGACCATATTGTAACATTATTTTCTTTCTATTGAGTATTTCAGATTTCAAGGCTTTTTCTAAAGTTTGTCCAATCTTGATTGTTCTATAGCTATCATATTTTGGTGGACGATAAAACCATTGCCCACCTTCCTTATATATTTGTTGAGAAATAGTAAGCGTATGATTAACAAAATCCACATCCTTATATAAATCAATTCCGAAGGTTTCGCTTAATCGTGTGCCGGTATTGTATGGCACGAGTAATGAAAGATAAAAGTTTGATGATTCTGGAAATCTTTCGAGAATTTGATTATAGTCTTCTCGAGACAAGATGTACTCGTTCTTTTCTTTAGCTTTTTTATTTATAGGCATTTTGCCAACTTTTACATAGATACAAGGGTTTGATTGTATGTAATTAAGTGGAACAACGGCATAATTCATTGCACCGCTTAGACAAGCTAATGTGTTTGATACCATAGATTTTGCATATCCATTTGTTTTCATTTTATCAATCCATTCCTGTACCTTGTCTGGAGCAAATTGGAATGACCCCAATCTGTATTCTCCAAAGGCAGGTTTTAAATGAATCCTGATTTTAGATTCATAGTCTCTGTAAGTATTCATAGTATAGTTTGTTCCTATATTTTGCTTAATTACATTTTCTAACCAATAATCTAAATAGTCAGCTACCGACATTTCGTTGTTATCAAATGTTCGACCAGTATTGTAATATTCATTTAGAGCTTTAGTACCTTCTTTTGCAGCTTCGGCTTTTGTTTTATAACCGCCTTTTGATGCTTGCTGACGTTTTCCACCTATTGATGCCTTTTCGAATCTCCATTCCCATGTGTTTCCTCTTTTTCGAATGTTTAGTGTAGCCATAGTATATCTCCTTTCTTCCCTTAAAAAAGGGTACAAAAATAACACCCAGCATTTGACCAGGTGCTCCGAAGATGATACAATATGACTTGTCTAGGGTGATATTATATCACTTGGAGCTGGTCCTTAGTGGCTGGCTCTTTTTTTATTTATTGTGCATCAAATAATGCATTGTAAATTTCTAATTTAGCAGACCATAAAGAATATAAATTATCATCGTACAAATCAGTTAATTCATTGTATTTATCGCTATATTGTTCATAATCAGCAGATGTATAATATTCGCGCCATGCTGTAAGAGTTTGAGAAATAGTATTAAATTCTGAAATTGTTTTCTCATAAGCTGCTTTGAATGTTTTATATTTCTTGCCTGATAGCGAATTTACAAATTTAGCATCTTTCTTTGTGAGATTATCAATCTGTTTTAAATTTTTATCAATTGACTCAACGGAATATATATCAATAGTCTGGCTATTTACAGAATCAAAAGAATTATATAATTTTTGAAGTCCCTTATAAATTTTGTCACTATCCCAAACTACTAATTTGCAATTGTATGATTTTTTATTACATTTAACAGTTATAGTAGCTTTACCTTTTTTAATAATTTTGATTTTTCCATCATTTGTAACTGTAGCAACTTTTTTGTTGTTTGATACCCATTTACCTTTTTGGTTTGTACCGGTTAGTTTTAATTTTATTTTTTGAGTTGGGCATGTAGTAATATAATTGCTATTAAGTTTAGTATCTGCGTAAATATTAGCGCTCATAACATTAGTTGTTATTAAAGCAGTGATGAGTAGTAGTGAAAAATTTTTCTTCTTTACCATAGAAATTACCTCCTATTGAATTTCATTATGTTAACATTCGGATAATTGAACATTATTACATAATCGTTAAACGTTTTGTAGTTACCGTATTTGGCTTGATAAGCCTTGATTGTATCAAGAAGAAAATCTTCTGTTACGTCCAAAAATTCAGCTGTCTCATAAAGATTTGTACAATTGTGCTCAAATGCATTAATTAATCCCTGCAGATTAATTAGTTTGTCGTAAGCCCATGCTCTCGCTTTTAACTCTTGCTTTCTATTAGAAACTGAATTCATATCTATAATATCTCCAGAAGATGTGTGATAATGACCTAATTCTTCAGCAATAGTTCCATTTTTCTCGTTAGTGGATAATTGGTTACTTGTAGCTACAACACCATTACAGTATAAACCTTTAATGCGATTAGATTTGAATTGATAGTCAACAAATTTAACATCTTTATGTTCATCAATTAATTCTTCATATTTAGTCAACTGTTTCACCCCCTCTTATGTAAAATTAATTAGTAAACATATTAGAGCTTTCTGTTCTTTACAAATTCTGCAAATTGTCTTATTTCTTCAAGTTCATCTTCCGTATATTCATCACCATCAAAATGTGCTGCTAAAGTAATTGGTTCTTCTTCCAATCCTAATAATGTATCGGCAGAAACTTTTAATATATCTGAAATTTTCTTTATTGTGTCAACGTTGGGCTCACGATTTCCGCTTTCATATAGTGAATAAGTAGATTTTGCCACACCTATTTTTTCAGCAACTTCCTTTTGAGAATATCCAGATTTTAATCGAGCTTCTTTTAGGTTTTCATTAAAATTATTGCTCATAATGTTTACCTCCTATTTATATTAGATTATAGTTGCAATTTGAAAAGTTGTCAATTAAAAAGTTTGCAAAATGAAAAGAAAACTATTGACAAGTTTACAAAAAGCAATTATATTATAAGAGTAGTTTGCAAAACGCAAACGACGAAAGGAGGATTTTGAAATTGTTTAGAAACTTAGAAGCAGAGCAGGCTAGATTTGGACTTACAAATCAAAAAATGGCTGAGAAGCTTGGAATATCAAGAGTATCATATGAAAACAAAAAGAAAACAGGTAAATTTACAGCTTGTGAAGCTAAGATATTGTGTCAGATATTCAGTGTAAAATTTGAATATTTATTCAAAACAGAATAGGAGGTGAGAAAGATGGCAGAAATGTTATACACAGTATCAGAGGTAGCTCAGATACTTAAATGCAATGTTGGATATGTTCATTCATTGAGAAAAGCAGGACTACTTCAGTTTATGAAGTTAGGTTCATATAAATGCAGAAAAGTTGCATTAGAGAAATTCCTCGAAAACTGCGAGGGAAAAGATTTGACGGATCCAGAGAACATTAAAGAACTAGATAATAAGGAGGTTATAAAGAGTTGATAGAAGTAAAAGAGCACTTGCCTGAAAGGGACTCAGAACAAGTGCAAAAAATAAAGTGTATAAACACAATAATAGTATACAAAACTGTAGAAAAAAAGTCAAAATTAAGCGACATAGTATGGGATTTACATCTAGTGAAAGATTTGATTATAGGAACAATGGCGGCTATGACTTTAGATAATATGGCAGTAGGAATAATAATAGGTCTATTTTTAATTTGGACAGATTGCCACGCATATTTAATGGAGAAAGGAGAAAAAATAGCATGACAAATCAAGAATACAGACAAGCTGCTGGAATATCAAGATCAGATCTTTTTAAATTTGCTAGAAGTCCACAGCACTTTAAATACGAACAAGAAAATCCGTCGGAGCAGAGTAAGGCATTACTATTTGGAATTGCACTGCATTCTTACATTCTTGAACCGGACAAGTTCGAAAGTGAATATGCCATAATTCCAAGTTGTGATAAAAGAACAAAGGCTGGAAAAGAAACATATAGGCAGTTTTTAGCAGATAATGAAGGAAAGTTTTTCATTGATCAGGATGATATGGACGTTATTAAACAAATGGCTGATTCAGTTAATGGAATACCAATTGCAAGAAAATTGTTGGAAGGAAAGCATGAACAGTCTTTCTTCTGGACAGATGATATGACAGGAGAAAAGTGCAAATGTAGACCAGACATTTTAACAGAAATAGGAGAAACAACAATAATTGCAGATTTAAAAACTTGTGAAAGTGCTCAAACAGATGTTTTTATGAGAAAGGCTGTTGAATATGGATATGACCTTCAAGCGTACATGTATTGTGAAGGAGTAAGCAAGAATATTAATAAAAAATGTTGTTTTGTCTTTATAGCAATAGAAAAGAAGCCACCTTATGCAGTAAACATTTTACAAGCGGATGAATACATGATGCTTAGAGGACAAGACCTTTTCAGAGAGTATTTGGGAACATATCATTACTGCAAGGAAAGTGGAAATTGGTTTGGATATAACGGAATGACAGGCGATATTAATAATTTAACATTGCCAGCATGGATTAGGAAAGATTACGAAAAATAGTTTAGGAGGAAGCAATCAATGAACATAACAAAAATAAAAATAAAGAACTTATTTGGAATTAAAGAATATGATGCTGATGGAAAATCTATCGAATTAATAGGTAAAAACGGAGTTGGGAAAAGTTCTGTTATAGATGCCATTAAATATGCATTAACTAATAAGTCAGACAGAGACTATATCATAAGAGCCGGAGAAACAGAAGGAGAAATAATCATTGAAACAGATACTGGTTTAAGTATCGATAGAAAATGCAGGATAAATCAAGCAGATTATAAATCAATTAAACAGTCAGGAGTTAGTGTGAATAGTCCTGAAACATTATTAAGAGAGTTATTTACAAATTTGCAGCTAAATCCAGTTGAATTTTTGCAGATGACAAAACAACAACAGAACTCCATCATCTTAGATATGATTGATTTTAAATGGGATTTGAACACTATTAAAGAATGGTTTGGAGAGATTCCATCTTGGATTAACTATGAACAGAATATCTTGAAAGTTTTGTCTGATATTCAGAGCGAAAAGGGAGAATACTTCAAGGCAAGACAAGACATCAATAGAGATATTCGAAATAAGAAAGCTTTTATTGAAGACATATCAAATACTATTCCAGCGGAGTATGATGTTGAACGTTGGGAGAAAGCAAATCTTGGAGAAGCATACAAGACCATTGAAGCGATTAAGAATAAAAACAATCAAATATCTAAGGCAAAACTCATTATTCAAAATCAAGAAAATACTATCAGAGGAATTGATGCTGAAAAAGAAATAGCTTTGTCAGCTTTAGATAAAGAAATTAGTGAAGAAGATAAACGTATAAATGATACAGTTGTTGAATTGAAACATCAGATTGAAATGTTAGAAGAGCAGAAGAAAAATCTTGCGACTAAAAAAGAACAGAAATTGAAAGTAATAGAAGCAGAGCATGGAGAAAAGATTGCTCAATTTGAATCAAATCTTAAAGCATATGAAGAATATGCCCATGCAGAAATTATTGATACAACGGAAATGGAACAGAAGGTAGCGAATGCGGAAGAAATGAAGTCACATATCAATGAATACAGAAGAATGGAGAGACTTGAAAATGAAGTTGATGAATTAAAAACACGCTCAGACATTCTAACTGCGAAAATAGAAAAGGCAAGAAACCTTCCAGGCAAAATATTAGAAGAATGTTCAATACCTATTGATGGACTTACAGTTGTTGATGGAATTCCTCTTATTAATGGACTTCCAGTAAGTAACTTATCAGATGGAGAGAAACTTAATTTATGTGTTGATGTAGCAATTCAGAATCCAAATGGTTTACATATTATTCTGATTGATGGAATTGAAAGATTAGCATCAGATATGAGAGAAAAGTTGTATCAAAAATGCAAGGAAAAGGGATTACAATTTGTTGCAACAAGAACAACAGATGATGAAGATTTAACAGTAATAGAGTTATAGGAGGAATATTATGAAAGAAAGAAATGAAGTTATAGTGCAGGCTGGAAACAGCTTGCCAACTGAAAATATTAATCAGGGAACAGTAGCGATAGAAAGTAGCAGAGCGGTGGCAGAAGCACAAGGAAAATTGTTGATTGCGAAAAAATTTCCACGAAATGAAACAGAGGCATTTGCTAAAGCAATTCAAAGTTGCCAAAGACCAGGACTAGCTTCTAAAGCATTCTATTCATATCCAAGAGGAAAAGAAACTGTGACTGGTGTTACTATAAGATTTGCGGAAGAATTAGCAAGATGTTATGGAAATTTAGACTACGGAATTAAAGAATTATCAAACATTGGTGGACATTCGGAAATGCAGGCTTATTGTTGGGATTTGGAAACAAATACAATGTCTTTACAGAATTTCACAAATAAGCATATTCGTGAAAGTAAATATGGAAACACAGAGTTGAAGAGCCAGAGAGATATATATGAATTAAATGCCAATATGGGAGCAAGAAGGCTAAGAAGTAGAATTCTTGCAATTCTTCCACCTGATTTAGTGGAAGCATGTAAGGAAGAATGCAAAAAAACTTTGAGGGGTGATAACTCAATACCTATGATTGACAGAATCAATAATATGGTAACAGCATTTCAAAAAATGGGAGTATCAAAGGAACAGATTGAAAAGAGATTAAATCATACAGTGGAGTCAATGACTGAAGAAGAATTGGTAGATTTTACTGGAATAGCAAATGGAATACAAACGAAAGAAACAAAGGTGTCAGATTGGTTTGAGCAGCCTAAGACAGCAAATGTGTTGACGGAACAAATTATGGAAGAAATTAAGGAGGATGAAAAACATGAATAAAATTGAATTAATAGGTAGATTAACACGTGACCCTGATGTGAGATATTCTCAGGGTGATAATTCTATGGCAATTGCTAGATATACATTAGCTGTGAATAGAAGATTTAAAAGTGAAAATCAACCAGATGCAGATTTCATTTCATGCGTAGCACTTGGAAAAAATGGGGAATTTGCAGAGAAATATTTACATCAAGGTATGAAAATTGCAGTTGTTGGTGAATGGAGAACTGGAAATTATACGAATAAAGATGGCAATAAAGTCTACACAAATGAGTGTTATGTGTCTGAACATGAATTTGTGGAAAGCAAAAAATCCAACAATAGCAACACTCAGGAAACAACACAATCGACAACAGCTCCGGCTGGAGACGGATTTATGAACATCCCTGATGGTGTTGAAGATGTAGGATTGCCATTCAATTTTTAGGAGCTGCTTATGATATATGTAGATTCAAGAGAAAAACAGTTTCAAAAAGAAAGTAATGTGAAGATTAGAAATGTGAGTAAATACTTCGAGCAGAATAATATTGAATATGAAGTTAAAAAATTAGAAATTGGGGATTATGTTAATCCCCAAAAACAAAAATTTGTGATTGATAAGAAAAAAGATTTGAATGAGGTTCAAATAAATTTATGTTCAAAAGATAAGTCAAGATTCTGGCGAGAGGTAAGAAGTGCTTACAAGCAGGGAATAAAATTAGTTATATTAGTTGAACAATCAGGAATTACAGAATTGTCTGATGTTGTTAATTGGAAAAGTAAATATAGTTGTTTAGACGGAAAAAGACTACTTGAAGAAATGTTCCGAGTAGCGACTGCATATGGGATAGAATGGAAATTCTGTGATAAAAGAAACACTGGTAAAACGATATGTGAATTGTTGGGAGTGAAGAAGATAGATGGATACAGAAGAAATTAAACAGATACATACAATGAAAGAAATTGTTGAATCCGTTGGATTGACTATTAATAGAAATGGTTTCTGTAAATGTCCTTTTCACTTAGGAGATAATACAGCAAGTTTAAAAATATATAAGGACTCTTTCTATTGCTTCGGTTGTGGAAAAAGTGGCGATATTTTTTCCTTCCTCCAAGAATACCATAATATTACATTTAAAGAAGCATATCGAATTTTAGGCGGAACTTATGATAGAGATAAAAAAGAATCTATTAGTTACTCAACATTGCTTAAGATTGAAAAGGCGAGAATTGAACGCAAAAGAAACGAATACGTAAAAAAACAGTATAAATCAAAGCTTAATAATTTGATTTTAAGAATTGATGCTTTGAGAAATCTAATATCATCAGTTCTACCTTTTTCAGAGGAATGGTGTTTCTATTACAATGAATTGCAATATTGGCTATATAGATACGAATTAGAGACTGGAGGTGAGCAGACACGTGGAAGTTGGTACATTGACGCGAGACGACTTCATAGATAATGATGAAATGTATGTAGGTATATTAGATATCGAAGATGATGTCCAAAAAGCAAAATTGATAGCAAAATTGGCTGACAGAGCAAAAGAAGTAGGAGCCAAAACACAATTTGAAAAAATTCTCCAGGCTCACAAGAAAAAATATGATGAGTTGAAACGTAGACAGAATGAATTGGATAAGAAAAAAGTTCCTGAATTGGATAACAATACAATAGCAGTAACAGGAGTAGACGAAGAGTATAAAACTGGATTTTGGTCCGTTACAGATGAAGGTGTGACTAAACAAACAGAATACGGAACAACTATTGTATGCTATCATCCGATTTTTCCGACAACTAGGTTTTCAAACCTTCAGACAGGTAAAGAAAAAATTCGAGTTAAATTCAAAAAAGGACATATATGGAAGGATGTAATTGTTGATAAATCAACCATAGCAAGTGCATCTAAAATTGTTCAATTGTCTGATTTTGGAGTATCGGTGACAAGTGAAACAGCTAAGAGTTTAGTCAAATATATGTGTGATTTTGAAAATTTAAACATTGATGTGTTGGATTATAAACAATCGTCTAGTAAGTTAGGTTGGATTAAAGACAAGTTCATTCCTTTTGATAATGAAATTGAAATTGACTGTGATTCGCATATGAAAGGGCTTACAGAAGCAATCAACGAAAATGGTTCAAGAGATGAATGGATTAATCTTGTAAAAGAGATAAGAAACAGCAATAGGATTGAACCCAAAATTTATTTAGCTGCTTCATTGGCATCGGTTCTATTGGAACCTTTAAATGCACTTCCCAGTATCGTTAATCTTTGGGGAGAGACCGGAAAGGGAAAAACTGTAGCTTTGATGCTTGCCACATCTGTGTGGGGGAATCCTGCAAATGATGGTGGGTATATGGTAAGTCCTAAGTCAAGCAACACGGCTTTTGAAGTTAGAATGAATTTTTTAAATAATTTGCCTCTTGCGGTGGACGATATAGCACAGATTAGTAAGACATATAATCAGGATTTATCCGACTTTATCTATCTTCTTTGTTCAGGACAAGGAAGAGAACGTTCTAATGTTAACTTGGGGCTCAATTCAATTAATACATGGAAGAATGTTATATTGACAAACAGTGAGCATTCATTAGTTACAGAAATAACACAAGGTGGAGCTATTAATAGAGTAATAGATGTTGAAATGGCTGAAGGACCTATTTTTGAAAATGGTAATCTGGTTGCAAATACTTTACGAAAAAATTATGGCTTTATTGGAAGAGAATTTGTTGATTTGATTAGGAATATTGGAATTGAAGAGATTAAAAAAATCCAAACAAGATATGTCGAAAACATAAAGAAAATAGATAAAGACAAGGAAGAAAAACAGATTTTGCCAATGTCAATAATTTTAACAGCTGACTATTTAGCAGATATGTACATATTTAATGATGGAAATACTTTGGATATTGAGACATGTTGCGGACTTTTGGCTGATAAAAATAGAATTAATGAAAATGAGCGTGCATATCAGAATTTAATAGGAATGATAACTGTCAATTCAGCCTGCTATGATAAAGCAAGGCAGGGAGAACCAATACTGCATGTAGGTTATCAGTTGCATGGAAGAATTGAAAAAGATGAAGTAGTTATAATTAAGACAATATTTGATAAATACTGTGAGGAAATAAATTGTAACATCACATCATTTTTAAGTTGGGCAAAGAAGAGGTCATTAATTCAGACAGATTCGAAAGGCAGAAGTACAGTAACACGAAGATTTGATGGAAACCCTAGTAGGTGTGTTGTTCTTAAATTACCGAATGACAGTGATGAGTGGATGCAGCCGTGCGACGAGAAGATTCCATTTAAATTTTAAAATTGCTGAAACACATGAAACACATGAAACACACAAATATAGACACATATATATACACATTAAGAAAAAATAAAAAATCTTAAAGATAAATCCCTATACGCGTAGAAACACAAAATTATGTGTTTCGTGTGTTTCGCCCCTTTGAAACTACGATAAATAAAGGCTTTTCCCGAAACAAACTATGTGTTTCGTGTGTGTTTCAGATGTGTTTCGACTACTAAAAAGGAGCGTTATGAAGAAATTTATAGAAAATTATACGTTTTTATTTGAAAAATGTAATCAACTAGATTTAACAAAAGAATCTTCTTGGAACAAAATTGTTGATAATTACGAAATTTTATTAACAAACACAAAAACAGAAGATGAAGATATTAATAAGTTAATGAGAGATATAGTTTCAAAAACTTTAGATTACTTTGAAAGAAAAGAACAACAGTAAAAAATAATCGAAAGGAGAAGAGTTGTGCGCACATAAAAGAATTCTTACTCCTGGAAGAAATGATAAAAGGTGAATTGATTGTGGATAACTTTGCCGGAGGTGGCGGAGCATCTACAGGAATAGAAATGGCTACCGGATATAGTGTTGATATAGCAATCAATCATGATCCGGAAGCAATAAGGATGCATAAAGCAAATCATCCAAGCACAAAGCATTATTGTGAATCGGTATGGGACGTTGACCCAGTAAAAGCTTGCAAAGGACATCCGGTTGGATTAGCTTGGTTCAGTCCTGATTGCAAACATTTCAGTAAGGCAAAAGGTGGAAAGCCTAAGGATAAAGCGATAAGAGGTCTTGCTTGGGTTGCATTAAGATGGGCAGGATTAGTTAGACCTAGAGTTATCATCCTAGAAAATGTTGAAGAATTTAAGACATGGGGACCACTTAACCGAAGTCATAGACCAATTAAAAATAAACAAGGTGTCACATTTAAGAAATTTGTAAAACAGTTCAAAGAGTTAGGATATGATGTTGAATTTAATGAACTTGTAGCTGCTGACTATGGAGCACCTACAAAAAGGAAAAGGTTCTTTATGATAGCAAGATGTGATGGAAAGCCAATTAAATGGCCAAAACATACACATGGACCTTTGAACAGTGAAGAGGTTAAGGCTGGACTTGTAAAACCTTATGTTGGAGCATATACAAAACTTGACTTTAGTATTCCTTGCCCAAGCATTTTTGCTACATCGGAAGAAATAAAGGAAAAGTATGGCATCAGAGCTGTAAGACCGCTTGCCGATAAAACAATGCAGAGAATAGCAAGAGGAATAAAGAAATTTGTAATTGATAATCAGGAACCGTTCATAGTACCCATAGGATACGGCGAAAGACAAGGACAAGCACCAAGAATACATGACATAAGAGAACCCCTTCCAACAATAGTATCAAGTGGAAAACATTATTTATGTGCTCCAGCATTAATTCAGTATCATTCAGAAACAAGTAAAGATGATGTAAGAGGGCAGATGATAAAAGAGCCATTGATGACAGTTGACGGAAGCAATAGATATGGTCTTGTAACTTCATTTTTGAGTAAGTTTTATAAATCAGGTACAGGTCAAGATATAAGAGAACCGCTACACACAATTACAACATCAGCTGGGCATTTTGGAGAAGTAAGAGCGTTCCTGATTAAGTATTATGGTGAAGGAACAGGACAAGACATAAAAGCACCATTGGACACAATTACATCAAAAGACAGATTCGGACTAGTAACCATTGAAGGTGTTGAATATCAAATTGTGGATATTGGATTGAGAATGCTGGAGCCTAAAGAGTTATACGGATGTCAAGGATTCCCAGATGATTACATTATTGACCACGATTTTGAGGGAAAGACATATAGCCGTACAGAACAAGTAAAAAGATGCGGTAACGCAGTTCCACCACCATTTGCACAAGCACTTGTAAAAGCTAATTTGCCGGAATTGTGTATTGGAAAGCGAATGCCAAATATGAGAATAGATGCATCAAAAGAACAGTTAGCATTTATTTGAGTTTGAGGAGGCGAACAATAGTGACAATAAAAGAATTGGTGGAATTAAATTTCTGCATTGCTGAAAT
>ENA-OPWD01000161-OPWD01000161.1-human-gut-metagenome-genome-assembly--contig:-NODE-161-length-58083-cov-5.897842_pt1 | contig 58083 bp, 105 predicted proteins | sample MGYA00241502_ERZ501996 | MGnify/ENA primary metagenome ERZ501996 (study PRJEB25962, sample SAMEA2042011) | human gut metagenome | biome: human gut; feature: human-associated habitat; material: faeces... | reverse complement strand
CTCTCACGGGAACAAATACAAAAATTAGACTTAGTAACTCAAACAATATTGTTTAGCGTTATTGAGGATGTATTAGAGGAGAGAGAACATGATAAACAATCCTTATCAACCACAGATGATGACTTATACGCCAGGTTATAACGCATATCCATATAACCCGATGCAAAGATTTCAGGAACAACAGTTACCGCAACAGCCAGTTCAACAAGTACCACAACAGCAGAATTTACAGATACAAGCAGGGATAAATGGTAGAATGGTGGCAGCAGTTGAACAAATTGCGGCTAATGATGTACCTATGGATGGAAGTGTCGCATTTTTTCCTAAACAAGACTTGACGGAAATTTATGCAAAACAATGGGGTGCAGACGGCTCAATAAAAACAGTCGTGTATAAACCTTATACAGAGCCTAAAAACAGTCAAGGCATAAATAATACAGAAAATATCGAAAACTTGAAAATTGACCTATCAGACGAAAGCACAGCGGTATTTATGCAGAAGTTTGATGAGATTTTTAATAAATTTGACGAGTTAGAAAACAAAATGTGTAAAAGTGCTACTTCTCAAAGGAAAACTTCGACTTTAAAAAAGGAGGGCGGTGTAAATGAATAATCAGATTATGCAGATGTTAAATCAGATTAAAAATATAAAAAATCCAAAAGAAGCCGCTATGAAAACATTAGAGCAAGCGGCAAATCAAGGAAATCCCATGGCAAAAAATATGTTGCAAAAAATAAACAGTGGCGACATGAATGGAGCACAGCAAATTCTTGGTAATTTTATGAATGAGCAAGGATTAAATATACAGGAAATTCAAAAACAAATTCAAAAATAGTACATATTAGGGTTTTGTCCGGACAATAAAAACCAGTTCCCTATTTTGTAAATAAATCAAATGGAGGTAAACTAATATGTTTAACAACGGAGTTAGCCTTGCCGATATTGCGGCAGTAACAGGCAATAACAGAAACAATGATGGTATGTGGGGAGACGGTGCATGGTGGATTGTCATTCTTCTTATTTTCGGCTGGGGTGGTTTTGGTAACAACGGCTGGGGTAACGGTAATGGAATGGGTTCTACTGCCGCCGCTTATACAGACAGTGCTATTCAGCGTGGCTTTGATAATCAGACTGTTGTTTCAAAACTTGATGGCATTTCTAACGGACTTTGTGACGGTTTCTATGCTATGAACAACAGTATGCTTACCGGCTTTAATGGTATTAACACAAATATCATGCAGACTGGCTATGGCATACAGCAGGCTATTAACGCTGATACAGTCGCTAATATGCAAAATACCAATGCTTTACAGTCACAGATTGCTAACTGCTGCTGTGAGACGAGAGAAGCAATCCAAGGTGTAAACTACAACATGGCTACTAATACCTGTGCTTTACAGAACACCATGAACAATAATACAAGAGATATTATTGACAGCCAGCAGGCAGGAACAAGAGCAATTCTTGACTTCCTGACAAATGACAAGATTGCAACCTTACAGGCAGAAAATAACGATTTGAGAAGAGCTGCTTCACAGGATAGACAGAATGCACTTCTGACTACTGCAATGACAGCACAGACACAGCAGATTGTCAACTCTGTAAATCCTACAGCTATTCCAGCCTATGTTGTGCCTAATCCTAATGCTTATGCTTATGGATGCGGATGTAATACGGGGTGTGGTTGCTGATGGAAGAAGAGTGTGATGATTTTACTTTTCTTATACTGATGTTTTTTATTTTTGGCATTGGAGAGGAAAGCTTAACCGAAAAAATAAAAGCTTTCAAAAAGGCTTAAAACAATAAAGTATCTTAATTAAGTTTAACTCGTTTTTAATTTGGCATTAACGAATTAAAACAAGATTTAAACGAGATTATGTCTGCTAAGCAGTATTACTTACAAACACAAAGGGCAGGCTATAATGTTTGCCCTTATTTTTATGAAAGAGAGGTAAAAATAATGGAAATTACAGGAATTGCGTTACAAACAGTTGCCGCCGGCGAAGATGTTGCGTTCACAGAAACACCGGTATGCGGTAGTAAGTGTATCGTACACAGACAGGGTAGCGGAATTATCAAGTTAAGAGGTATTACAAATCAGTGCAAGGCAAGATTCCTTGTATCGTATTCCGGCAACATTCAGATACCTACAGGAGGCACAGTTGGAGAGGTTTCACTTGCAATCGCGGTTGACGGAGAGCCTTTACAGTCTACAAGAATGGTCGTTACACCAGCCGCAGTTGAGAATTTATTTAACGTATCAGCACAGGCATACGTTGATGTGCCTTGTGGTTGTTGCAGTACAGTAGCGGTGCAAAATACATCTACACAGGCTATTGAAGTACAGAATAGTAACTTAATTGCTGTTCGTGAAGCGTAAAGGGGGTGTGAGTATGCACATTGAAAGAATGCATAAAATGATTGAATGCTTAACAGAAAAAGCATTATGTGAATTTGACAAAGGTGTTGAAAATATTGATACTTGCGAGATGGGGCAAGTCGTAGATATGATAAAAGACTTAAACGAAGCAGAATACAAAGCTGTTATTGTTAAAAGCATGAAAGAAGCAGACGAGGAAGAAAAAGAGTATGACAAGGAATTACTCAGAACCTTCAAGGCTGAATACGGCGAAGAGGGCGGAAGAAGATATTATGACGCTTACCGCTATGCAAACGGCAGATTCGCCCCAAAAGGTCGTGGAACACGCAGAGGATATGAAGAACCGCCATATTATCATATGTACCCTTATGACGATATGGAACACATGAGGGACATGGATAGGGATGATAGAGGAAAGATGTATTACAGCGAACCTGCAGGCAATGTGAGTGGTAGCAATAATATGTCAAGAAACTACTCTGAAAGCAACTATGACAGAGCGAAACGCAACTATACAGAAACAAAAGAGTTACACAAAGGGAACACTCAGGAAGATAAAGAGCATAAGATGAAATCCCTTGACGGTTATATGAAAGAGTTGTCAACAGACATTAAACACTTGCTTGGCGACATGACCGCAGAGGAGAAAAATCTTTTAAGAACACAACTTAGTACGCTTGTTTCTAAGATTTGAGAATAATATTTTCCGACAATCTAGGGCTATAGATAGCAATATCTGTAGCCTGTTTTTAAATAATAAAATCAATGTTTGTGAGGTGATTTTATGTTTATAATAAATAATATAATGTGGCAAATTGCATTTGTGCCAAGCGGCAGTAATAAACTTATGCGTTCTGACGGTTCTATTAGCCTTGCTGTGACCGATTTTAATGACAAGACGGTATATGTATCAGATAATGTAAAAAACGGCTATTTACGCAAAGTAATGGCTCATGAATTATGCCATTGTTTTTGTTTCAGTTACAACATATATATGCCTATTCAGCAAGAGGAATATTTGGCTGACTGGATAAGCTTGTATGGTGCAAACTTGATATATTTGCTTGATGATTTGATGATAACTTTAACAAGGAGTATAGCATGATAAAGGACTTATTAAGGCAGATACAAAAGACAAACCCTGACATGACAGTAGAAAAACTTATATCTGAGATACGATACAGTGACTATTTAACAACAGCATTGATGATAAGTAAAGGAATTGCCAGTAAAGAAGAAAACTGCTATAATAGCAAATAAAAAGGAGTTTTAGCATGGCAATAACAGGAACAAAGGGTGTACAAATATCATATGAGTGTGACGACTTGATAGAAAGTCTTAAACTTGATATATCAGAGTATGGCAAGAGTTGCAGGGTTTACGCAATATCTGAAATGATGCAGGGAGTGGAAATCTATACCGGTTATGAATACACAGACAGAATACAGTTAAAGCGCGGGCAAAAATATACGCTTATGTCAGCCGGTCAGCTTATGGATATTTTACAGAAACAAAATTCGATATTGTAAATACTTGTTAAGTGTGGTATTATAGAATTACAAGATAAGTTTAAAATGCTTGTCTTGTAAGTTTTGCATAATATATAGATGACAGTATGTGCGTGTGAATGTGCAAACTGCCGAAAGTGAGGTGACAACATGAGCAGTCCCGAAAATGATTTTATCGTTGTGAACACAAAGGAAGATGTCTTAAAAGAACGGTATATTGCTGGTGCTGATTTAGTCGGCAAATATGGATTTCCACAATTAAATCCAGTTTATGCATACTTGGAAGATATTGAGCCAGTACCGTTCAATCTTGCAAGTAAAGAAAAGCATCCAAAAAATTGCGTTTGCCATTTTTTTATAGATGATGTACGGTTTGAGCGACTTTGGAACAATCCAAGTAAATACATGGATATACTGAAAAACTTTAAGTATGTATGCGGTCCCGACTTTACTTTCTATGATGATATGCCACTTGCATTGAAAATATGGCAGATATACAGAAGTCGGGCATTAAACTATTGCTTAAGTCGAGCCGGTTTAAAGATTATCCCAGCTGTAGGCTGGGGAAGTGAAGAAACATATAACTATTGTTTTGATGGTTTACCGACACACTCCACGCTTGCGGTATCGACAAACGGATGCTTTTCAGCAGAGGGGAAAGAATGTTATAGAAAAGGATTTAAAGAAATGTGCAGGCGATTGGAGCCGAAACAAGTTGTTGTCTTTGGCTCTCTAATTGATGTAGATGTTGATGTAGATATTATTTACAAGTCAAGCTACTGGCAACAAATGAGTGAGCGATTGAAAAAGAGGTGATTTGATGGGTAGCAGGAGTGGAAACAAACGAACTGGATATATTTATACGCCCGGCTTAAAAAAGATAAGCTATACCGAGAAAAAAGGCGGCATCACTATCGTAAAAACAAGATATAAATTCTTAAAGCAACGGCGGTCAAGGAGCAAATAACGGCTATATAATGCTTATTATGTGCAAGGATATAAAAAAACAAGGCTAAGAAGTAAAACGGCTATATGAGGCTGTAGCAAAGAGATGAACAGACACAAAAAAAGAGACTTTTTACAGTCTCTTTTCTTTTCCAAAATGTGGCTATTAAATACAATTACTAAATATAAACTATTATTTACATCGTATTTATTTTATATTAGTTTTAACTTAATGTCAAGACCTTAAACGAAAAAAACTGGGTTATCGTTATCAAAAAGGTTGCAAAAAATTTTAGTATCCTTATCAATATATCGGCATCTCACTTTATTAAACTTTCTAAATCCTTTTTTAGTATATTCATATTTTTTATTTATATTATATGATATGCTACACAAATCGTCAGGTACAAAAATCTCAGGAACATAAGCATCTTTTTTTAATATCCCTATTTCGTTCTTTTGTTGTAACTCAACAATTTCAACATCATCAACTCGTAACAAATCTTCATAACGCCCTAATGACAAAAATTTGCGTGGAAATTTCAAAGATGTATAGACCACTTCAAGGTCATCATCATCTACAGTTTGTATATAAATTTCAAGTTGTAAATTTGCTAAATAATAAAATGTTTTAGGCGATTGAACCCAGCCGGTATAACTGTTGACGTTTTCATCTTCGACGATTACAGACCACCTTTTTTTGATTTCTTCTGTGATTGTCTTAAATTTCGCACCGCCTTGCCATTGCATTTTTAGCTCTTTATTTATGTAACCTTTTCCCGATATAAAAAAATTCATATTGTGATATTCATGCCAGCCGCAGGCGTTATGTACCATACCTGACACTGTGGAAAATGGTGGCAAGGGCAAAATCTCAGGAGAGCAAGACAAACTTACAGGAAACCTTGCGGTTTCCATGTAAGCGTTTAATTTAACTGCTTTCATTGATTTACCTCTATTCTGCTTCACATTCAAAACCTAAAAGAATATCTTTATAAAGTTCTTCACTGATATTCTCTTCTAAAAGAGGTTTTCTATTCTCAAATCCAAGTTCCGCATCAAGTGAAGCGTCAATTCCCTCTAATGCTTTTTCTCTGCTAAATCCCAACTCCATAACCTCATTTAATAAATCAATAGTTTTTTTCATAATAGTCACCTTTTAACCTTTCTTTTATTTTTTATAATTATATCTTTTATAGTGATGTTTTTCAATTACCAAAAAATTATATTTCCTTTTTTGTCCACATTGTAATGCCACCATTTGCCCGACTGATACATGATACAAACATTACCGTTTTCGTCAATCCATGTTTTTTTAATTTTGCCGTGTTCCCAGTTTGATGTTTGGGAACGATGAAAATTGTAAAGTTCTTCTGCTGCCATCTTTTTGCCCTCCTAATTTTATTTTAGAGCAAGCCGGGGAATCGAACCCCGGAAGTGCCGACCTTGCTATTAAATTGCTTCTTTTTCTTTGCTAATTTCTGCCGCAATTATTCCCTGCTCGAGAAAGTAACGAAGTGCGCTATCGCCGAAACGCTGTATATAATATTCCGCAAGCTCCGAAGTGCTAAAAGCATCTAACGCTGTGCCGACATCGCTATATATTCCGCTATATGTTCTTCGTCTACTTGAAAGTGCCTTATCAACTGGATTTTTTAACTCTTCATCTTTAACTCCTACAAGCCTATCAGCTCGCATTGTTCTAGTGTGTTCGTTTCCGCTCTCGTCGGAAATAATAACGCATTTAACGCTTTTTCCACTTTTTGTTAGCTCTACGCTTTTGACTGTGGAAGTGTAACCAAAATTCCAAACCGTAATCATTCCCGGCTTTAATTCTGCCGCCGGAATTGCTTTTTGCGGTGTGTGTATTCCTTGTAATTTAATTGTTCTCATAGTATCAACCATCCTTTCATTGTGTGCCCTGTCTCGTCAGTGCAGGTGGGGCAATTCCTACAGACCGCCGCGTGGCGGTTTCGACTAAAAGTCAATGCTTGTATATACTTCTAATATCTCACGCCATTTGTTTTCCTTATCACAATCAAAATTAAGGTCTTTAATATGGAAAATTGCATATTCTCCATAATTCTCTCTTAAATCTTGCAACTGATTGTACACTGTTTCAAATTCTTCTAAGTCATCAATATTGAGAATATAACGCTTGTGTTCCGGGTTGCGAATTATGTAATTTTCTTTCGCTTGAACATATGACGAAAATAATGCTTCAACTTTAACTTTGCTTTTTCTGTCATCCTGTGTTTTTCTATCAATCATGTAAACAACTGCCCATTTCATAAAATCTGTATAACTCTTCATATCAATCACCATAACCTTTCTTGCTATTCGCTTTCCTTATGTTGTATATATAATAACAAATGTCACGCACTTATGCAATAGTAATAATATACAAACATCACGCACTTATTTTGTGCAATTTGTATATTGTTGACATTGTCACGCACTTATGATATTATAATGAATAAATATAATATAAGGAGGTCTACAAAATGGCAGAATTAAAAACAACTGACGCACACAGAAAAGCGGTCAGAAAGTACGAAAACAGTAATTACAGATTGAATTTAACATTCCCGAAAGGGACAAAAGAAAGAATAGAATCATTACAGTTAAATAAAACAAATTCAGCTTTTATCAGAGATACAGTTTTGAGCAAACTTGATGAACTTGAAAAAATATTAAAATAACGCACTGATTAGTATTGACATTATCACGCACTTATAGTATAATGAATACATCAAATAAAGAAAGGCAGTCAATGGCTGAAAGGTGGATATTATGAAAAGAGAGGACTTTAAAAAGATTATAAAGTTGCGCAGCGATTGGAAGATTGACAGACGCACAGGTGATTATTTTTTGCCAAGCGGAGAAAAGTTGTCAGCATATATTTCTAATTTGGTTGAAAGTCAATTAGAGATTGACAATTTAGGCATTCGTGAAAATGGCGATATATGTTATATGAGCGGCGGCGATTGGAACACTGAAAGCAAAGAATTTGACAACTATACTCTTTTGCCAGAATTTGAAAGTAATGAGATATGCTCATACGAAGAAATGGAAAAAAGGATTAGTCGTTTGGTGCGTGAGATTGTACAGTAAATAAATTAAATTTTTTAGCGGCTTGAAATATAGCCGCTTTTTTTAATACAATCATATTTTATAATAATACAGAAAATTGAGTTACGGATAGGGTATATGTCATTACTCAAAAATCTGTATAAATCTAGTCTAGTTTCTGTATAATTTTACAAACACGAACTCGAATTTCTGTATATTTTTAAAAACAGCATTTTTGTATTGCATTTTTAACAAGTAAATAGTGGTCCATATTATTTTATTTTGTGCAGTTGTCACAAATATTATGCTATATTTATACATATTTTCGAGTTTTTCGATACACCATACAAGCATCTGTTTCTGTTTACTGTTATATCAAAGACTTTAACTCTTAGATAAAACTATAGTATTAGCCACTAAAGTATATTAAGCATAAATATATATATAAATACAGCCAGTACAGTATATTATAAATATATATACTACACTATACACATATATAGCCAGTATGTAGATTATATATAAAGCAAAAAAACATATTTAGGGTATTGACAGTAGTTATATTTAGCTGTATAGTAGATGCATAAATTAAATAACTTAGCTGTTTAGCACTTGTAAGAGATATATAAACACATGTATAGAGTATGTGTAGAATGTATATCTTTGCAGGTGCTTTTTATTTATATAACAATACTGGAGGTGAGAAGATGGCAGATTATGAAGATGTTGAAGTATTCGACAACGCTATAGAGACATATATACAAGAATACTGTGACCAATGCCATCCGCCTATCGAGGATTTAAGTAAAGAACCACAGAACAAATGGAGCGCAGCGTTGATGTATGTTTATAACCATATGTTCAGAGGTACGGATAAATTAAAACTAGATAGACCATACGAACAGTATAACAATCCTGAATTACCAAGATTTAATACTACTAACTGTAACGCTTATGATATAGACAAAATAAATGCTGTATGTGATATATATATATATTTATGTGGTATGTATGACAAAGAGGTTAGTATATCAGGATTTAGTAAATTAACTGGTATTGATTATAGCACTATATGTATATGGAATAGCAGAAAAGATAATGATGAACTAAGTTATCGGCGTTTCAAGGTTTATCAAAAATTGCATGACGAAAGAGAAGAGAGCTTGTGCAATAAGCTGATTACCGGTGGCAAGAATCAGGTCGGTATTATTGCTATCTTGAATAGACATTACGGATATGCTTCACCATATACAGCAGACAGCAAGAAGCAAGTCGAACAAAAGACAGCAGCAGAGCTCCCAAGACTTGATACAGCACCACAACATGTAGCGGCTGTTGAGGATAAGAACAACAAGATATAGCGGTTTAAGAACTCAACTCTTCGCTAAACTATACTTTACCGAATAGTTGAATAAAAATGACAGATTTTTAGCATTCGCGAATATATGTTCACAACAGTAAATCTGACAATCATTGCGGCAGGGGGTGCCCCTCTGGTGAACTTGAAAAATTCGCCCCACTAAGTCCCTCAAACAACCTCAAAAACAAAAACCGGCTTTTCAGGAAAAGGAGTAGGCTATGAGAAAATACACTGTAAAAGAATTGTTTTCATTGAGACATAATGACATTCCGGTAAGGTTTATTTTTAAAAGTTACCTACTGGTGCAAAACCATATAGTTGATTGGCATTTCCCGAAAGATGGCAGTAGCCCTCAAAAAGTGTATATTATTCTCAAAGGCAAGCATTTAGCAAGATTGGTATGAGGTGTATATGATAGCAGAGATTTTAAAAAGGTTATTTTGTAAGCATGAATGGGAATTAAAGCATGTTATTGCGATACAAGGAGAAAATGATAAAATTCCAGTCGGATATAAAGATGTTTATGTTTGTAAAAAGTGCTTGAAAAAGCATATTATAAAATATTGATAAGGCGGTGGATAGAATGACAAACAAAGAAAAGTATGCGAAAGATTTATACAGTATCTTTTTAAGAAGTTTTGGAGTGGATGAAGAAAATAAGCCTTTTTGGTGCAGTGAAAAATCCTGTGGTAGACAATGCCAGTTTTATCATAGCAAAATAGATTGTAAAACACTTGCAAAACAGTGGCTTGATGAAGAATATAAAACAGATTGGTCAAAAGTACCTGTCGATACTCCAATTCTTGTAAAAGACGAACTGGCACCAAAATGGATACATAGACATTTTGCAAAATATGAAAATGGAAAAGTTTTCGCATGGGCTAATGGCTCAACTTCATGGAGTGCGAGAGACTCTGTCTGTGTGGATTGGGAATGTGCCCGACTATGTGAAGATAATAAATAGAACTGAGGTGATAAAGAATGGCAATAAGAGCACCAACAATTTAAAGTGAAACATTTTTTTGAAACTTGTTTAACAGTTATTTTTTTCATATCTTCGTATCTCTTAAAAAATATTACATATCACATCCGCGAGGCAATAACAGTCTTGCGAAATAATGGGGTATCGCCAAGAGGTTAAGGCATAGCACTTTGACTGCTACATCATGGGTTCAAATCCCATTACCCCAGTTTTGCAAGATGCCATCTTTGTTTTTCTTCTTGCAAAATCGCGGAGAAAAACTCCTTTCCCACACTAGCGGAATGCTGTTAAGAGCCATCGCACGGCTCGGTGTGGTTGTTCGGGTGTCTATCCCACGATGCCCGAACTTACATACTTTTTCCGTACTGGACTAATGTAGTTCCATTACAACTTTCACACCCACCCATAACACACAGGTGCTTGCATACCATCTTAAAAGCCTATACAGAGGTGTATGCAACTTTGGCATATAGTTCAGTGGTAGAACGCCTGACTGTTAATCAGGATGTCGCAGGTTCGATACCTGCTATGCCAGTTATGTCAACACTTGTGCAGAAACCAATGTCGGCAATGGAAGAACAGAAACTAGCTGTTGACATTATTAAAAAATGCCCACGCAAAAATACTAGTTACGACGCGGGTGGTAGATAGTGACGGAATAGGTAAACGCTTAAGCATAAGGCAACCACGCTTTGGTTAGAAGAAGGTTATCGAATTAAAAAGGCGATAAATGAACCTGAAACGGTGTTACCCGTTGTGAGAAGTCGTTGCTATGTGTGGTGCAAATCCACACCTATCTACTTATCCTCAAAACTATCGAGGATAGCTGATAAACAGGCTTTTTAAAGTTCCTCATGACAATATGAAGAAGAGTAGACAGATGGTGTTTTATTCGGTTCGATTCCGGACTACTCTTTACTAAATAAACTTTAAAATATTAGAAAAGGAGTAAACAATGGATAATTTACAGCAACACAAACAGCTTTTACAACAAATACATGATACATATGTCAAGAAAAATCATGATTATGGCGATAGCTTTAGTCGTTCATTTAAGAAATATGGATTAGTAGCGGCTATGGTTCGCATGGAAGATAAATGGAACAGGCTTGATAATATGGCATTAGGAGCAGAACAGAAAGTTGCTGGCGAAACTATAAGAGATACACTGTTAGACCTTGCTGGATATTGCGTTATGACAACGATGGAACTGGACAGAGAGAAAGATAACGCAAATCAAAAGGCATTTGAAGAACAGGTTCGGGATGAATATACCGAAGTTTTTGGAGAAGATAACGAGAACGAAAATGAAGAAACAGATACCTCTAATAAAACATCAGCGGAAAAGAGTTCTATTGATGTAGGCAAGGTAATGGCTTTACATAATGCCAAATGGTCGCAAGCAAAGATTGCTGATGAAATGGGGTGCTCGCAGGGGCGGATTTCGCAGATTATCAAAGAATACAAACAGTGAGGTAAATTTGAGGTGTAATATGAAAGATTGCTCAATTTGCAAATATTGTGATGAAGATTTTGATTTTGATGAAGAAACAGGAGAAGAATATCCGGTTTTTGAATGCCAAAAAGGGAATGATACATCACTTGACTATGAGTGCAAGGATTTTGAGAAATACAAGCCGCAAAAATATAAAGAGAAAAATACCGAATGCGATATATGCGAATACAGAGAAAAATGTGCAAAATATAGTTCTGGGATAGACTGTACAACTTGCGGAGATACAAAAACACATATTATCTATCCACAAGACAAATGTATTAAAAGGGCAAAAGAACTAGGGATTGAGGTGCAATATGTGTAAGTTTTGTAATAATAAAGCTAAACCTATAATTTCAAATGTAGAACAAGACGGCATAATGGACGAGAAAGTACAAGTTTTTCAAGCTAAAATAAAAGGCAATGAATTGATGTTTGAAATAGTTTCTAATCACTTATTAGATTACTTTAATCTTACAACATTAAAAAAACAAATATCTTATTGCCCTATTTGCGGTAGAAAGTTGGTGAAAGAATGAAGCCATTAGAAGAAATATTTTTTAGAGCTTGCGTGAATGAACAGAAAAGAAAATTGCATTCGTGTGACCGAGAATTGAGCATAAGAACTATTGGAAATATTTTTGAAAGGCTTGGATTCTCATATAAGCAGTTAATGTATTATGTCAGAAAGTGGTGCGACAGGGAATTTTATGATTACGGAGTAACACTTGACTTGGGATGGTTTGAATTTGGCAAGCTGACCGGAGAATATAAACAGATTTATGATTCTATGACAGGTACGGACGGATGGAAAGATGGGGAGTTAGCAAGTTATATTGTTAGCAATTCTTTTAATCGAGAGCAGATAACTAATTTTGCGTTGAGAGAACATCTTGGAATCGGACAGGATAAAGAATTTTTTAATCCGCACAGAAAGGTGGAAAAATGAATGAATTTTTAAAATTTTTTGATGATAAAGAAAAAGACTTCCCGATGCATCTTGAAATTACTTATAGCAAAATATGTGATTGGAGTATTTTGATTTATAAAAGAGGCTGTGCTGATGATTACCCTAAAGCTAGACGTAATGGCGAAGATGTAGTAATTGTCGATGAAAATGATTGCGACATGGAACTTTGCTTTGCTAAGGCACATGTAGAGCTAAAAGAATGGCTTTTGGAATTTAATGGCGGATATTAAGGCGGTAGAAGAATGAAACATCAAAAAGAATGGCACACTTGCGACAGGTGCGGAAAAGAAATAATATTTTACAATAAGGAATACGCTTATTTCAAAACAGAAGAATTAGAACCTTTTCACGAGGAAGCTATATACACGGCAGAGGATTTAGCAAAACAAACACTCCCAATGGCTATATGGAGAAACGAGCACCAATATGATTTATGCTCTAAGTGTAGGAAAGATTTTAAGAGGTTTATGAGGAATGAGTAAAATATTTAAAATGCCTGAAAATGTGATAATTCCAAAAGCTAGAGTTGAAAAAGCTGGGGAAGAAGTAATGTCAGTTGCGTTTGATTTAGGGTTGGAAGCAGGAGACCGACCAATAGCAATGGTATTTGAGAACCATAACGGGAAAACCTATATCAGAAAACTTATTAAAGATGATGAAGCGTTAGAACTACATAAGTTGTTGACGGAATAGGAGCTTTGACAATGAGCATGACAGAAGTAATTAAATCAATAGAGTGTGGAGCACTTAGAGAGATACAGCCACATAAAATAAGTGGTAGAAACGGTGAGCCTATAGATTGTTCTGCTTTAGAAGATGAACCTGTTATTGTGGCAGATAATGAAGCAGACAGGCAAGTGTTAAGAGATTGCTTTAAGGGGTGAGATTATGAAAATATCAGAAATGAATAACTGCATTGAGAAAATGCGGGAGTGTTACAAGTTTAATGATGATAAAACGGAAATACGGATTGGGGATATGATGAATGGAAGTAACAGATATGTAACTGTCGGCACAAGGGACGAAAACGGAACACAGATTGAAATGACAAGATATGCGGATGAATTAAAACAATAATTGCTGATTGTCAGCGGAAAGGGGGACGTATCATGGCTGATTTGAAAATATTTACAGAAAATATAGAACATGAAGCATTAAATCAGATATATACACTTGTAAAACAGCCAGCATTTTCGGATTGCAAGATAAGAATTATGCCAGATGTTCATGCAGGAGCAGGGTGTGTTATAGGGTTTACTGCTGATTTAGGAGAAAAAGTAATACCGAACATTGTTGGAGTTGACATAGGCTGTGGGATGCTTACTACAAACCTGGGGAATATTGATATTGATTTTGAGAAGCTAGATAACATCATTAGAGAATATGTTCCAAGTGGTAGAAAAGTTCATGAAGAAGAAAACTCATCTGTCGCAAGCGATATTATTGAAAAATTGAATTGCAAGGAACAGTTGAAAAATATAAATTGGTTGAAAAGAAGTTGTGGCACGCTGGGAGGCGGCAATCATTTTATCGAAGTTGATAACGATAGCAATAATAATAAATATCTTATTATTCATTCGGGAAGCAGGAATGTCGGAAAGCAAGTTGCAGAAATATATCAGCAAATGGCGATTGACGATATTTCGGGAAAATCAAACTTTAAACAAGATAGTAAGAAATTGATTGCTGAATACAAAAAATGCAAAAGAGAAAGAGAAATTAGCAAGGCTATCAAAGAATTAAAGCAGTCCTACGAAGCAAATACAACTAAAATCCCTAGAGAGTTATCATATCTTGTTGGAAAACATAGAGAAATGTATTTGCACGATATGAAATTATGTCAAGAGTTTGCGAAAATTAACAGAAGAGCCATTCAGAGCATTATTTGTTACTATATGGGCTGGAAAGTTACAAAAGAAACGGAACGATTTCAAACAATTCACAACTACATTGAACACGATACAAATATTGTTCGTAAAGGTGCTATTTCTGCAAAAACAGGCGAAAAGGTACTAATACCAATAAACATGCGTGACGGTTGCATTTTGGGAATTGGCAAAGGAAATGAAGATTGGAATTATTCAGCACCGCATGGAGCAGGGCGAACAATGAGCAGGTCAAAAGCAAAAGAAAGCATTTTGCTAGAAGAGTATCAAAAAGCAATGGATGGAATATTTACAACATCTGTAAATACATCCACGATTGATGAAAGTCCTATGGCATATAAAACAATGGATGAAATAATTGGAAATATAAAAGATACTGTTGAAATAGTTGACATTATAAAACCGATTTACAATTTCAAAGCAAACGAATAAAAACAATTACCGGCTACAGATTGATTGTAGTCGCTACCCTAAAACAGTTATAGGCAGAGGTCTATAAGCACCTTTGCTGGAGAAAGCGAGGTGCTTCTTTTTTGGCATCTAAATATCTTAAAGGAACAGTTCAAAGTTATGAAAATTACATAGAGAGAAACGACATTGAAGAACAGGTAATCGATGCTTACATACAAGCCGTAGCGGTTGCCTTAAGGACAGAACATGATATTGACTACGGATTGAAAATATCAGCAAGAACAAAACAACTCATAGCTCAATTTGTTAAAGAACATACAGGCGGCAGAGTTGCAGACCTAGAAGTGTATGCCGGAGAACACGATACGACATACAAAGTGCTTCAACAATTCTATGATGTTTTGATGTATGAATCAGCCTATCTTGTGGACAGCTTTTTTTATTACATTGAAATTGATGAAAAAGACCCATATAAAAGATTTTACTTCCCGAGATATAAAGTGTTACAACCTGTAGTCGGAGCATACCAGGAGATTTATGATGGAAAATTGGATTTTCTGTCGGTATCACAGCCAAAGAGAACAGGAAAAACTACAGGCGGTCTGAAATTAGCACAGATGATGGGCGGACGCGACCCGGACGGAAGTATATTCGGTGTTGGAAAAGGCGAAGGACTTGTTAAGAGATTTTATGGCGGTCTGTTGCAAGGATTTGAAACAGAAAGCACGTACAACAGATTCTTAAGTGTTTTTCCGGAAGCAACGAAGATAGGCGAAAAGGACTATAAAAGTGCTGAAAATCTATCAATCGACCTTAAAAGCAAAAATATCTTCCCAACATTTACCTGTAGACCTATTGATGGTGCAATCGTAGGATGTACTGAAGCAAATGTGCTTGTTTATATTGATGACTGCGTTAAGAACCATGAAGAAGCACGAAACAGAGACCGCTTAGAGTTCTTATGCGAGAAAGTCACAGATGACGTTTTAGGACGTAGGCTAGAGGGCACGCCTATTATTATACAAGGAACAAAATACAGCCTATATGACCCTATTACAGCGTTACAGAACAAAGCTGATGAGTTAGGGTGGCGATGGAGAGAAGTTGCGGTTCCGGCACTTGACCCTATTACAGATGAAAGCAACTGGGAGATTTACCGCAAAGATAAAAAAGGCTTGCGAAAAATATTCACAACTGATTATTACCGTAAGGAGCGTAAGCTTGTATCAGAAGAAACATGGGCGGCGGAGTTTCAGCAGGAGCCTTACGAAGCAAAAGGACGTATGTTTGCAGAAAGCGAGCTTAATTACTTTGAGGAACTTCCTGTTGACAGAGAGCCGGACGCTATTATGGCGGCTTGTGACAGCGCAGATAAAGGCGACGATAGCTGCTCAATGCCTGTTGGCTACGTTTACGGCAATGAAGTGTACATAGTTGATGTTGTGTTTGACAATGCCGGAACGCAGTTTACCAAGCCGGAATGTGCCAATATGCTTATTAAGCACAACGTAAAGACGGTTACATTCGAGAGTAACAGTGCCGGAGAATATTTTGGTCGAGATGTAATGGACATTGTAAAAGAGCAAGGTGGAAGGTGTAGCGCGCGGTTCAAATTTAATTGTTCAAACAAAATAACTCGAATGGAAAATGCGAGAGATAATATAATTCGTGATTATTATTTCCGCGATTTCAAGAAAATGAACAGACAGAGTCAATATTACAAGTTTATGAAAGAACTTACTACTATGACAAGAAGTGGAAAAGTAAAACATGATGATGCACCGGATTCGGTTGCTTTGTTTGAAAACGAGATGCGAAGCGGAACGCAAGCAAAGGTAGAAGCGACTGTAAATCCTTTTAGTAGCGGTAGGAGGTATTGATATATGACAACAAAAGACTATCTTAATCAAATCAACAGATTGAATATGCTGATAAATAATAAATTGCTGGAAATTTCACAGTTTAAAGAGCTATCTTGTAGCATTTCAGCAGTTAAAAACGATGAAAAAGTAATGACAACGCCTAATCAAGACCCAATCGGGACAAGCATAGCAAAATTGGACTATATGGAACGAAAACTTGATAATATGATAGACGATTATGTTGACAAGAAAAACTATATTATATCTCAAATTCAAAATATAGAAAATGATGATTACTATGAGATTTTATTTGCAAGATACATTGAAAAACTGACTTTTGAAAAAATAGCAAATAAGACAGGATGGTGCTGGCGACAAGTTCACAGAATACATTCAAAAGCATTAAAAGAATTTGAAGAAAAATATGGAGATGAATATTTGTAAGTTGTCATAGAATGTCACATAGCGGATGTGATATTATTATAATTGTAAAAATATTCATATAATATTTCTTTTCGGTGCGCATCACTTTTTAACAGGTGGTACGCATTTTTTATGGAGAAAAACAGAATGAAAAGTAAAATGATATATTGTCCTCAATGCAGGCGAAAAGTCGCTACATATGATGGGCGAGCAACGATAAATAAAATTGCAAAATGCAAAAAATGTAATTTACAAGTTATTTATGATGTTGCAAGGGATGAAACAACAGTTAAGCCGTTACCAAAAAGAGAAACATCTAGCGGTGCTGTTTTATATTAGGAGGGAATATGCGAAATACAAGACCTCTGAGAGATATTATAAAAGGGAATTACGGCAGAAAAGTATTATATACTACTGCGGAGACAATAACACAGGACAACATATTAAAGGTTGTCGGTGATGCTATCGGAAATTTCTATTATAACAAAACAATAATAGATTATTTGTGGCGATATTATAAAGGCGACCAACCGGTATTATACAGAACAAAAGTTGCAAATGATGATATTATAAACAAAATTGTAGAAAATCATGCATATGAGATAGTGCAATTCAAAGTCGGACAAACTTATGGTGAGCCGGTACAGTTTGTGAGTAGAAAAGATGATGATGCCGTAAATAATGCTGTTGATGAACTTAACGACTATATGTCAGATGCAAATAAACAAGAAAAAGACATTAAGTCGGGTGAATGGCAATCGGCAACAGGAACATCATTTAAAGCATTACAGTTTTCAGATGGCGACATACCATTCAGAATTGTGTGTCCTACACCCATGAATACTTTTGTTATTTACAATTTAAGTACAGAAGAACCTATGCTTGCGGTACAAGAATTAAAGGACTTTGAGGGCAATTATTACAAGTTGTGCTACACAAATACAAACTCATGTATTATTAGAGACGGCGTTGTTTTTGAATGGAAGTTACATGGTTTTGGAAGTATTCCTATCGTTGAGTTTCCAAACAATCACGAAAGATTGTCTGATATTGAAATTGTTATTGATATGTTAGATGCAATTAACAATATGCAGTCTAACAGAATGGATGGAGTTGAACAGTTTGTTCAGTATTGGGTTAAGTTTATAAATTGCGAGATTGACGAAGAAATATTTGCAAAAATGAAAGAAAGCCATGCACTTGCGGTCAAGTCGGTCAATAAAGACAATAAATCAGATGTTGACATTATGACGCAAGAACTTAATCAAACACAATGTCAAGTTGCTAAAGATGACTTGTGGGACAATACATTATCCATTTTGGCTATACCAAACAAAAATAACAATAACAGTGGCGGCGATACGCAAGGGGCTGTACAGCTAAGAAATGGATGGGACTTTTCTAAAACTAGAGCAAAGCTAAAAGACCCGATTGTTAAGTCGTCAGAAAAACGGCTTGCTAAAGTAGCTTTAAATATTATTCGTATTAAAGACCATGATTTAGGTATAACATTAAGAGATTTTGATGTGCAGATAAATCACAGTCCACAGGATAATATGTACACTAAGGCTCAGACATTGTTACAGCTTTTACAGTGCGGCATACATCCGCTTATAGCTATTAAAACTGTAGGATTGTGGGGAGATGCAGAAAAGACATTCTTACTATCACAGCCGTACATAGATAATTTATGGAAAACTATTGATGATATAGAAGCACAGGAACAGAAAGCACAAGAAATAATGCAGCAAAAGAACAGTAGCAATGAAGTAAATAATGATAATAACAAAAATGAAGCAGTTATCGAGTAATCGGTAGCTGTTTTTATTTTATAAATTTTGCAGTCATGCGGTAAATGACAGAAAAAACTCGGCAGGGGCAACCTGCGGTAACAAAAGCGTGAGTTTAACGGAGGTAATTTATGACAAGAGAACAGGCAAAACAAAATCTTATTTCTATTGGAGTTGCAGAACCGACAGACGAACAGATAAGCAGTTATCTTAATCAGGTTAATGGCGAAACCCAAAAAGAAAAAGACAAAGCAAATCAGTATAAAGCAAAGGCTGATAAGGCTGACGAGTTGCAAACACAGCTTGATGAAATTGAAGCAGGAAATCTTACAGAAGTTGAAAAGGTAAATAAAGATTTAGAAGCGGCTAATAATTTGATTGCAAAGTTGCAGAAAGATAATGCGGTCAGAGACCAAAGAGAAGCCGCCATGACTAATTTTAAGATTACTGCTGAACAGGCAAAGGCAGTTGTTAAAGACGATGGAAGTCTTGACTATACCGAACTTGGAAAGATTATGTCCGAAAAAGAAACCGCTGCGGCACAGGCTAAGGAACAGGAGATTGCAAACAATACGACAAATCCGGGCGGTAGCAGTGTAGGCGGCGATAAAGGAACTGAAAAACCGGCAGATGTTGAAAATGCCGAAAAGATAACTTTCGGAGAAGCATCAGCCAACAATGAAGCAAAAAATCAATATGTTTTGTAGGAGGTAAAACATGGGAAAACCTATTGAAAGAGATTTCACACAAAGTAAAGGAATTTTGAAATTTTTCCCTTATGAGGGAGCGGCTTGTGTTGTGCCACAGTCAATGGCATCCGTAGCAGACGCAAACGGACAGAAAATCGTTAAAGCAGGAACACCATTTCCTAGCAATGATAAGGATTGCGTAGGTTATCTGCTTAAAGATGTAGATGTAACGCAGGGTGACGCACCGGGAACATATGTATATCAGGGAACTATCGACTGGGAAAAAGTGACGGGACTTTCAATCGCAGATGCGGCTAGAAAGGCAACGCCTAGAGTAACTTTTTACGGTGCAACAGCATTAGCAGGCGAATAATAGGAGGTAAATAGAACTATGGCAGCATTACCATTAGCAGAAGCATTTACGGCGAGAAGTCTTGGCGTAATGTGGAATAACTACGAAAAAACATTAGGTTCTGCCCCTTATCTTGGCAGACAGAAGTTTGGAACAAGAAAACAGGATTCACTTGACCTTAGATTTATCAAGGGTAAAAGTGGACTTCCAGTATCGTTAAAGGCATCTAACTTTGACGCACAGGCAGAGTTAAGAGATGTAGGTGGTTTCTCTGATATTCAGAACGAAATGCCGTTTTATCGTGAATCGTACATGGTTACAGAAAAAGAGGAACAGGAGTACGCAAACTATCAAAATGCCGAAAACTCCAATCTTGCAAATCAGGTACTTAGAGAAATCAGCAAGAAACCTATGAATCTTATTGAGGGAGCGTTAGTAGTTCCTGAGCGTCAGATTTGGTCTTTGCTTGCCCCATCAGATGGTATTCCGAAAATTGATGTACATATTGGCAAAACAAAGTACACAGTTGAATATACATCAGACAGCGGAGCGGCACATAAAAAAGACCATTTTATCGAAATTCAGACGCCGGCTGATAAGTGGGACGCACCAACAACAGCAACACCACTGGACGACCTTATACAGGCAAGAAGAACATTTGCAAAGAAAACAGGTTATTCATTAACAAGATTTACTATGAATACAGAAACTTTCGAGAAACTTCTTGAAGCAGAGGACACAAAGAAGCAGGTGCTTGGCATTGCGGCATATCAGGGAGGCATCAGGGTACAGCAAGGACAGGTTGTTGATTATCTGAAAGGCTATGGCATTGAGATTGAAGTTTACGACAAACTTTACATCGACCCAGCGGACGGTCAGACAAAATATTTTGTACCAACTGGTGTTATTTGTGCTCAATCGGGCGGTGTGTACCTCGGAGACTATGTCTTTGGCAGAACTCCTGAGGAAAGAAGCGGAAGTCTTACAGACGGAAATCTTTCTATTGTGGAAACTGGTATCGCTGTTTACACATATGCTACAAATCATCCTATCAATACTCATTGTGTAGTATCTATGATTGGACTGCCTACGTTTGAGGGCATGGACAGTGTTGTAGTAATGAAAGTAATGTAGGAGGTGCTACATGAAAGTGACACACACTATTAAGTACAACGGCAAATGGTATAACGTAGGTCAAGAAGTTCCCGAAGATAAACAGGGGACTTCTTTTGCTTATACCAAAACGGACATAAATCGTATGAGCACTGCCGACTTACAGGCACTTGCATCTAAAAACGGAATTGTAGATGCTGACAGTTTTAGCGGTGCTGATTTGAAAAGTATGTTGATTGAGAAATTCGATTTGTAGGGGGTAACTGTATGGAATTGAACAAAGTAGAATATACGATTTTAGCACAAGTAAAAATCCGACTTAAACAATTTCATATAGAGACTGTCACAAATGAAGATGATACAACAAAGGATGTAGTCGTGTTTGATAACAAAGAAGATGATTTGCTCATTGAACAGCTTATTAAACAGGCTACAGAAGATGTTAAAAACAGGAGAAATTACCCCAACAGCTACACAGAAGAAATGATAACAAAGGACTTAAAACAGTTTGAGGGAGTTATCGTCAATCTTGTTGTGTACGACCATTCACAGGCTGGTGAAGAATTTATGGCGAGTTTCGGTGAAAATGGTGTAAGTCGAACATGGAAAGACAGAGACAGCTTATTTGTCGGGGTATTTCCTTTTGTAAAAATGTTATAAACATTAAAAAGAAGAATGTGCGTTACCATATTCGTGAGGTTACGAAAATGGTAGCAGGCGGCACACAGTAAGGGTGGTGGGCAGTGTGCCAAATTATAGAAAGGCGGTATAGGATGCAAATAGAAGTTGCAATTCTTATAAGTGTCATATCCGTTACTTTTTCCGTCTATTTTGGATTAAAAAACAACAAACGGACAGATACAAAAGAAATCGAAGAACGGGTCAAAGAAAACACCCGTATCAATATGAAGTTAGATAGTATCTTGGAACTAATTAACGAATTAAAAAGCGAGCGTTCAGAAATGCGAAAAGAATTAGCAGACCATGAAAGTAGAATTACAAAGGTTGAACAAAGTGCAAGTTCAGCACACCATAGGCTTGATGGTTTGGAAGTTCGTATAAACGATGAAAAGGAGTGATTATTTTATGAGAGATTGGAAACAGTGGACTAAGGCGGCGGCAGTTAGAGCAATCAAAACAGTTGCACAAACAGCGGTCGGAGTTATCGGTGCAAGCACTGTTGTAAGTTCGGTTGACTGGAAAGTGGTTGTTTCGTCAGCGGTTCTTGCAGGAGTTGTAAGTATTTTAACATCTGTAGCAGGACTTCCTGAGGTAGAAACAAATGCTTGATATAAACAAGCAGTCAATGAAGTATTCACGACAAAATGGACGGCGTATCCTAATTTATGAAAAAGACGATGAGGGCAATATCGTTTATGCGGGTTATACCGACAGTGACGGAAATTTTGTTCCTTATCTTGATGACGAGGGCAATAAAATTCCCAAAATTATCGGTGAAAAAGCTGTTTTCTCAAAACCTATTGATTTTAGAGCAAACATAACGTTCAGTGGCGGCGAAGCTAAAACAGAAGAGTTCGGCTTTGATGCCGCCGACTATGACGCAATAATGTTGACAGATAAAAATGAGTTACCTTTAAAAAAAGGCGACTTAATATGGCTTGATAGTGAAGTAACTTACATTGACGAAGATACAGAAACAGTTGACGAAATAGTTGACGAAACATCGGCAGATTTTACTATAGTTGGAGTTAAACCGGCTTTAAAGTCAACAAAATATGTGCTTAAAGCGGTCGTAAAGTAGGTGTTTTATGGCAAAGCAAACAATAACACTGGGTTTGTCTCAAAAGTCTGTAGAAAAGGCTTTAAAACAGCTTAGACAGTACAAACAATGGCTTAGAAGCAAAACTACAGAACTTGTAAAGGCACTTGCGGAAATTGGCATACCTGTTATAGAAACAAATGTCGCTGACGCAAGTTATACATTTGACAGCAAAGGGGTTAGAAGTGGTTCTAACACCGAACATTATACCTATGTAAAACTTAATAATTTTGGAAGTTATTCACAAGCAAATCTTGTTGTCGAGGGTGAAGAAATTCTTTTTATTGAGTTTGGGGCTGGTGTTTATTACAACGGCGAAGCAGGAACAAGTCCACATCCAAAAGGGCAGGAATTTGGCTTTTTAATTGGCTCATACGGTGTCGGTCATGGTGTTCAGAAAGTGTGGGGATATTATGACGAAACAGGAGCACTTGTAATGACGCATGGTGTTGAAGCAACAATGCCTGTTTTAAAGGCATACCAAAAAATCATTACTGATTACATCTCAGTAGCAAAGAAGGTGTTCGGATGAAAGTAAGAACCGAATGGGCTTATAACTTAGAAAGAACTATTTTTTCTATCGTTAAAGCAAGAGCTGAAAATAGCTTGAAAAATAAATATCCGAAAATTCGTTTTACAAATGAAGAAGAAGCTGACGGAAACGCAATTTTCCCAACTGTATTGATACAATCTGTACAACCTTTAGAGAAAGTGGCAGATTTAGAAAAGATAAATATTGATACAGTGCTTTACACAACACAGGTTACAATCACAACAAACAAAAGTAGAAATGAGGCTTTGAATATTGCTTATGAGATAGCTGATAAATTTAAGCAGATGGCATTTACTTTAAATCCTATGCCTTTTGTTAGAAAAGAAAATAAAGTTTACACAGCAACTTTTAGGGCATCACGAACTTTTGATTGGAATGATATTATATAGAGCTTTTATAGCTCTTATTTTTTTACGCAAAATTAGGAGGTAATACAATGGCAACAGGTTTAAAATCAAGAATCGCTTACAAAGAACCAAGTTCAAGTGCGGCAGAGGGTGAATACTGGGCTGGTACTTATAAATTGCTTATGAGGGCAAAGTCTATCCCATCGCCATTCGGCTCACAAAATATGGTCGATACATCGACACTTGAAGATTTGGTGGAAACACAGGAAATGGGTAGACGTTCAGCAGGCTCAATGGAAGTACCGGGAGCGTTTGAAAAAACATATAAAGATGACATGGTTTCAAATGAGGGAAAAAAACTTGATTTCATTATTCTTTACGGAACTGACGGAAAAGGTTCAGAGGGCATTTGTGGATTCATAGGACAGGAATCATTTGCACCGGATGAAGCAACAGAAGACCATTTAACAGGTACGGCTACGGTATCAGTTCAGACAGTACCTAAGTGGATTGAGGACAATTACACAGTAGCGGTAACAGAGGATGAAAATGGTTATCCAACGGCAATTACACTCACAAAAAAATAAATCGCCAGTCGGCTAGAAGTGAAAAGGCTGTTACGGCTGGCGTTAGTGATGATACAGCCGCTTCTTACTCATACGATGAATAATTAAATTGATTAAAAGTGGGGCGGTCTTAGGACTGCCCCCTTTCTTACAAATGTAAGGGAAAGGGAAATAATATGTATAAAATTATAAATATCAATAAAAAGGACTATAAACTTGAATACTCATTAGAAGCATCACTTTATCCTGAGAGCACAGAAAAGTTATTAGAACTTATATCATCAACAGATGCAGAAAACGAGAATGACAAGATTAAAAATATAATTAAAGGAATGTCAAATGTTCCACAAACAACATTACATATGTTCTATGCAGGCTTACTTGAGCATCATGGTACAGGCTCAGATAGTGACGGAACAGTAACATCAATAGAAGATGCAAAGGCATTGTTAAAACAGTATATAAGTGAAAATAAAACAAACTTCTATGCTGTTATGGAAATGATTATGGGACAGATGGCAGAAGATGGTTTTTTAGACTTGATAGGTCTGAACGACATGATACAGACCGAGGAAGAAGAACCGAAGAAAACTCCGAAAATTCCACAAGACCATTTGAAGAAAAATTAAGTTTCAAAGAAAATATTGAAAAAAATATCTTGCCAAGTGCGATAAAGGCAGGATTGACATATAAAGAAGCTATGCATATGACCCCAAAAGCCATTGAGATGCACATAGAAGCATATAGTGAGAAAGAACAGGAAAAAGTAAAAGTATCTGAATATCTTTCATGGCTCAACGGCTATTATGTTGTCGAAGCAATAGCTTGTACATTTGGTAAAGGAAAATATCCTAAAAATCCTTTACTTGAAGAAGAAAAAGAAGAAAAAATTAAAAATAATTCAAATAAAGAGGGGCAGGAAGAAATCGCTGTATTTGAAATGAAGCAAAGGATTAGATTACTAAGAGAAAGTGGACTTCCTGAAAGCCCTGACTAAAGACGGTGTGATTGAGACATACCGTCTTATTTTTTGAGGTGATAATCAATGAAAATGACTACAAAATATGCAAAAAGCATTAGTTATGGAAATAAAAGACCGTTAAGTAATATCAAATACATTGTCATACATTACACAGGCAATAAAGGAGATACGGCACAGAACAACCTTGATTATTTTGCAAATGGCAATACAAGACAGGCAGGAGCGCATTTCTTTGTTGATAAAAAAGGAAAAGTCGGCAAGTCAATAGCAATGTGCCGTACAGCATGGGCGGTAGGCGGCAACCACAGAAGCGGAAGAAAAGGCGAGGCGGCTTATTTTGGCAAATGTACAAATACAAATTCAGTATCTATTGAATTGTGCGATATGTGCTTAAAAACAAACTGGGAACAGATGTATGCGACAAGAAAACTTGTTAAATACATTCAAAGTAAATGCCCTAATGCGAAAACAATTATCAGACATTGGGATGTAAACGGCAAAAATTGTCCAGCACCTTTTACAGGTAGTGGTAATGAGAAATGGACTGAATTTAAGCGTTTTATAACAGCAGGATATAAATTTACTGCGGTTGTTACGAAAGATGCGGCATTAAGAAGTAAACCGAAGCTGGGGGCAGTAAATAAAAAAGGTACTGCAAAAAAAGGAACAAAAGTTAAGATTGTCAAACTCAATGGGAATTGGGGACTTACTGACAACGGATATTGGATAAGTCTTGAAAAAGTAAAAGAGATTTAATCAGAATGAGGTGATTTGATGGAATTAGATAGTTTAGAACTGAAAGTATCGGCAGAAGCACAGTCGGCAGAAAAAGCACTTGACAGCCTTATAGGTAAATTACAGAGTTTTTCAAAAGCACTTGGCGGTATAAACACTACTTCCATCAGTAAAAACCTTGAAAATCTTGCTAAAGTCGGTGGATTGAAAACTGTCACTAAAGAGGTAGAGGACTTAGGGAAAACTGTAGACAATGTCGGTAAGAAGAAAACAAAGACTGAGGTTAAAGTCGATGTTAAGCAAGGTTTAGAAGCTATTGCCGAATTACAGAAACGATTTGAAAATGCGGACAAAGATATAAGATTTACTGGGTCAACAAAACAACTTGAAAAGCAATACGACAGATTATCTAACAGTCTTTCAAAACTCTTTGCAAAAGAAAACGCAGCACTTGATTTAGGCAAAGCAAGTACAGGTGATGAAAAGTTTGTTAAATTAGAGCGTAACATACAGTCAACCATAAACCAACTTGACACACTTAAATCTAAAATCACAGAAGTTCAAAAAGCAGAACAGGCGAGCAAGGCACAATTTTTTGAAAGAGAAAATGCAAAGGCAAATCAAGAAAACAAAACTGCCATGATGATACCACCTGAGAGTGAAATGAAAAAGGCGGCTGAAACATATCAAAAAAATATAGAAAAAATATCATCAGACACATTGCCTAAACACACAGGTTGGGATAGTCAAGCAGAACTTCTTAAAGCATTAAAACAGTCTCGAGAGGGAACAGCAGGAGCATTAGAGGGATATGACGAAAGAATAAAGAAAGCCACAGCCGACCTTAAAGCAGTCGAAAAAAGCGGCAAAGGCATGGGTACTGAGGAATGGGACAATGCTAGTATTGCATTACAAAAAGTTGTGGCAGAAGCTAAGTGGTATAAAAATACCTTAAAAGAAGCGGCTGCCGACCTTGGTTTGAATGTCAAATCCATTAAGGAACTTGAAGCAGAAGAAAGCAAATTAGTACAAAAATCAAATCAACTTGCTGGAAAAAAATTATACGGAAGTGCTGATTATAACGAGACTATTTATCAACTTGGACGAGTTAGAGAAGAATTAGATAAGCAGAAAATAAAAATTACAGGTGCGAGCAGTGCTTTAAAAGGTTATGACGAGCGTATTGCACAAGCTAAAATCAATCTTGCTAATATACAAGCCACAGGCAAGGGCATGGGAACATCTGAATGGGATAATGCTAAGATGGCTTTAATCAAGTTAGAAGATGAAGCAAAGCGGTATAAAGCGGCTTTAAATCAAAAAGCATTAGGTCTTGATACCGACATAAAATCAACGGATAACCTCGAAACAAAGATAAAGAAATTAAATCTTGCTATAGAGCAAATGAGAAATAGAGGTATTGGTTTCGGTGATACAAACTTTGATAAGCTGTATCAACAGCTTAATCAAGCTGAAAAAGAACTTGCAGAGTACAAAGCTAGATTGACAGAAAGTGAAAACTCAACAAGAAGTTTTGGCAGTACATTAAAGAGTGCGGCAACAGGTTTTTCTAATTTTATCAGTAAGATTAAAAATGCCGGTGCGGCAACACTGAATTTTGCTAAGAATGTCCGTAACATGAAATCGCCTTTAAAACTTGCACTCGGTCAAATTAGTAAATTAGGAAATTCGGTTGCAAGGCTGTATTTCAAGTACATGATGTTATCGAGGGTTGCTGGTGCACTTGGTAAAGTTCTTGGCATATCAAGTGATTATGTTGAGGAATACAACTATTTTCAAAAGGCAATAGACAAGATTGCACAGGAAAATAAAGGCAATTACAAAAAATACGGCTATGATGATGCTAAGAGTTATGCGGATAGCTTTGAGGATAGACTTACAACTCTTACAGGCAAAATGACAGGATATAAGCCCGATAAAAACGGAAATCTTATAGATACTGATGTGGCAAGTCTTGGGCTTGATATTACACAGGTTACAAACTTTGAAGCACAGATTGCACAAATGACAAATTCTGTCGGCATGATGGGCGAAGCCTCTATTGCAACCTCAAAAGCACTTACAATGCTTGCTGGGGATATGTCATCATTAACAAATATGCCGCTTGATACCGTTATGAAAAACTTTTCAAGTGGTCTTTCGGGTGCGGCAATGGCTGTCAAAAAATATGGTATGGACATATCAGTTGCGGCATTACAGGAAACAGCACTTGGGCTAGGTGTTAAGAAAAATGTTTCTGATATGACACAGGCTGAGAAAGAGTATTTGCGTGTTATCACTATGTTACAGCAGTCTAAAGTAGCATGGGGCGACTTAGCTAAGACTATCAATTCTCCCGCAAATCAATTTAGAATGTTAAAGTCAAATATCAAACAATGCGGCTTGATGCTTTCAAGGCTGTTTATGCCTGTCATTCAAAAAGTATTACCTTGGCTCAACGCAATGGCAATGGCTGTTAAAGACTTAATGAAACATATCGGTGACTTGTTCGGCTTAAAGTTTGATAACAGTCTTGGTTCAACAGACAGTGGCACATCAGATACCTATGACGATGTATCAGACAGTGCCGACAATGCGGCAGACAGTATAAATAATGCGGCAGATGCACAGAAGAAGTTTAACAAGCAGTTGCAAGGATTTGATAAATTAAATAACCTTACAACAAACGAGACTTCAAAGGGTGACAACGATAGTGACAAAGGTAATACTGGCGATACAAGCGGTGTTTTATCAGATGCACTTATAAACGCTGTTGAAGATTACGAGAAGCGTTGGAACAAAGCATTTAAGAGTATGACAAGCGATGCTGACAATCTCAAAGAAAAGATTGAAAAACTGTTTACAACAGCATGGGACACAGGTGACGGAACAGAAATCGGTGAAGCACTTGCGACAACCTTAAATAAGGGCATTGACTGGGTGAACGAACATCAAAGTGAGTGGTCTAGTGGTCTTAATAAGATTACTTCAATTATGGGAACTACCCTTAACGGATTTATTGAGAAATTTGAATGGAAAGGTCTTGGACAAGCTATCGGCGGTTCTATAAAAACAGCACTTGAAGCAGAAACAAATTTCTTTGAAACTGTAAACTGGGTAAATCTTGGAAAAGGTTTGTCGAAAACTCTTAATTCAGCTATCAAAACAGGAGTTTTGCAGTCGTACTTTAAATCAATAGCAAGCAAGCTAAGGGCGGCTATTGAGACAGCGTTTGGGGCAATTACTACATTTAAGTTTGATAAATTAGGTGAAGCATTAGGGCAAGGAATAAATGACTTTTTTAAGACAATGAATAAGAAAAATAAGCAGACTGGTCTTAATGGTTGGCAAGAACTTGGCAAAAGTTTAAGTGATGGCATAAAAGGCATTGCAGATAGTATTACGACTGCACTTGATACTGTTGATTGGGAAGAAGTAGGACAAGCTATAGCAGATTTTATAGGTGCTATTGATTGGGGCGGAGTTGTTTGGTCATTGGGTAAGATGGCAAAGGCATTGATAAAAGCAATAGGAAAAACAATTGCTGCTCAAACAAAAGAAGACCCAGTTTCAGGTGTAATCACTATTGGAATTTTAGGATTTTTGCTTAGAAAAGGCTGGAAAAAACTACTTGCAATATTGCTTGGAAGTAAAATTGGAAAGTCTAAATTAAGTGTAGGACTTTCAAGAGTTTTTGCTGTTATAAAAGCATGGTCTATATCAAAAATAAGCAAGGCGGCTAAGGCTCTTGCAACAAAGATTAAATCAGGAATCGGCAAAATAGTTGTCACATTTAAAAATGTATATGCAAGTATTAAAAATTGGATAGCAAGCGGTGCAAAAATTAGTGATTTGATAAAAGCTGTAAAAACAGCATTAGGCATACAAAAGGGACTGACATTGTCGAATATTGCTGTTAAGATTGCTACAAAGTTACCAACATTAGCAAATCCCGATATGGCGGCTGATGAACTAGCAAGAAATATTGATGAATGGTTTACAAACAAAATTTGGAAGCCGCTTTGCAAAAAGGTTTCTTGGCTTGATGAAAACTCACCTATGGGTGTTTTTCAAGTACCTGTAAAATTAGCTATAAAGATAGGCACAACAATAAAAGACTTTTTCGGAGATACTTGGGATGATACGACAGCCATGACATCCGGAATTGATGTGGGAAACGATATGGCAAACGGAGTTTTAAAGGGGTTTGCTAATGCGTTGGTATATCCTGCAAATTTCCTTTACAATCTTATTGTAAAACCTGTCAAAGAAGCATTAGGAATACATTCTCCGTCAACGGTATTTAAGGAGATTGCAGGATATTGCGTTGATGGTTTTATGAATAATTTTAATTTAAAGGACAAAATAAAAGAAAAACTTCAAAATTTAGGTAAAGCAACTATTGAACTTGGATTAAAAATAAAAGGCAGTTTTGACGATAAAGCCAAAGAAATCAAGGAATGGTGGAACGGCAAAAAAGAAAAAGCGAAAACTTTACTGGCTAAAGCAAAAGGAGAAATAACTAAAAAGTTTGAAGATGTAAAAGAAGCTTGGGGCAAGGTTAAAGAGGGAGTTAAAAATTTATGGGCTAAAGCAAAAGCTACAGTTGAGGGAGCATTTAATAAAGCTGTTGAAAGCTGGAATAATATCAAAGAGGGAGTTAAAAATTTATGGGCTAAAGCAAAAGGTAAGATTGAAGATACTTTTAATGAAGCACGACAGGCGTGGTCAGATTTTAAAGAGGGAACAAAAAATATTTTCGTCAGAGCCAAAGGAGTTGTTGAGGATGGCTTTGAGAAAGTTTCTGAAGCTTGGGGGAAAATCAAAGGCGGTACAAAAGAGTTTTGGGCTAAAGCAAAAGCTACAATATCGGATAAGTTTGACGAATTGTCCGAAAAGTGGGGCAAATTAAAGACTAAAGGTATAATCGTAACTGCAAAAGCTACAATTAAAGATGGCGTTGACAAAATCGGAAGTATATGGAAAAGCGTTAAAACAAAAACAGCTACCTTAACAGGAAAAGCAGAAGAAAAAACCAAAGATGTTTTTAAGTCAATAAAAGATAAATGGAAAGAATTAACGAGTAAAACAGCAGTTTTAACAGCTACTTTTAAAGATATGTTCACAGCACCGTTAAAAAAGGCTTGGAATGCTATTGCTAGTGCAATTAACAAAGGAATTAAAACTATCAATAAAATACCGGGAGTTAGCATTCCGTCAGTACCTAAGCTGGCAAAAGGAGGTATTTTTGAAAATGGTTCGTGGCACAACATAGCAAAATATGCAAGCGGCGGTATGCCGAATATGGGGCAGTTATTTGTAGCAAGAGAAAAAGGCCCTGAGCTTGTAAGTACATTAAAAGGTCATACTGCGGTTATGAATAACGACCAAATCGTTGCGTCAGTATCGCAAGGTGTGTCAGACGCAGTGTATAATGTTATGACACCTGTTTTGACAAATCTTGTATCAAGCATAAACCGTATGAACAGTAGCGGCACACCTCTCTATGTCGAGGGGGTTTCTGAGGGTGATATAGTTAAGATAACCCAAAGTGCAAACGCTGATTACAAGAAGCGGTACGGCAAACCTCTTTTCACTTAGAATATTGCTATATTGTACCAAATGTGGTATGATATAGCAAATATTTAAAAGGAGTGTGGACGGATATGAGAAAAAGTTTTTTTACAAAGATTGTAGCATTTTTAGGGATAGCAACTCTTGTTATTTCCAGTACCTATACTACATCTTATGCAGTATGTAATCACAGATGGGTTTTAGATTCTAGTTTTAGTGAAAAACCCACATGTTCTGAGGCGGGTTATAATTGGTATGATTGCTCTATTTGCGGCGATTCTAAGAAAGTGACTGTTCCAGCGACAAGAATACATAAATGGACGGAGTGGAAAGCTGATGGCTATTTATGTGAAGATGGGAAATGGGAAAGATACTGTACAGAGTGTTACAAAGAAGAAACAAAGGCAAGACAAGGTGATGGTTCGCATTTATGGTCTAATTGGGAAGTATGGACAGAAGCTGACTGTTTAAACAAAGGACAGGAAAGCAGATATTGTTATAATTGCTATCAAAGAGAATACAAGGATATTCCAGTTGATGACACAAAACATGACTGGAGTAGTTGGAGTACATTATGGGATGAAAGCATAGAACCTACAATTTTTAAAGGTGGAAAACAGACAAGACATTGTTATACTTGTTCAAAAGTAGAAATAAAGAAAATACCTAAATTAAAAGCAACAGTTTCAATATCATGCAAGAGCAAAACTTTAAAAGTAGGTGAAAAGCTGAAATTAAAAATAAAGAAAAGAACTTATCCCGATGTATTAAAAAATTGGACTACTGACAATAAAAAAGTTGCTACAGTCAATAAAAAAGGAAAAGTTTCGGCTGTTAAAAAAGGAAAAGCTACAATAACTTTAAAAATGAAAAGCGGTTGTACAGCAACTTGCAAAGTAACAGTTAAATAAAGGAGAAAAATATGGCACTGATTAAATGTGAAGAATGTGGGAAAGAGTTTTCTGATAAAGCAGATATTTGCCCTAATTGCGGATGCCCCAATTCACAGAAAGCAAAAGTAAATGTTGTAATTGAAAAAGAAAAGGGAACATGGAGCACTGGGAAACTTGTAATAGGGATAATATCAATGGTATTATTTGCAATAGTTTTCTTACAATCATGTGCTGTTGGTTTAGGAAATACTATAATAGATAGTGGAGAAACTAGCGGTACAGGTGGTGTTTTTTGTGCAGTAGCAATGTTAATAGCAGGAATTGTCACTGTAGTAACAAGAAATTCTGAAAAAAGTGGAGGTTCGATAGCAAGTATAATAATTTATTTTCTTGGTTATTTAATAGGATATAGCAACGCAGGCTCATATAAAGATTTAGAAGTTTGGAGTGCTATATGCTTTTGGTTTGCTATAGTACATATTGTAAGTATCGTAATTGCTAAGAGGAAAGCTAAAAATAACCAATAGAAAACATATACTTTCAAAACACAAGGCGGATTTAATATCCGTCTTTTTTGATGCAAAAAATCATTAACCTTAAAAAGTTAGAGGTAGAATTATGGCAGGATTTGTAAAAGGTAAAGGTCTTGTTTCCATTGCTACAGGATATAGCGGTGGAAATTACGAATATACAAAAATAGACCAATTCATAGCGGCAGATAATTTGAGTATCACCGCTGACAGGGCACAGGACTTGGATAGTTATGTCAATGCAAACGGTCATTTAAAAAGAAATGTTTTAAAGCATATGCGTGACGGCATATCTTTTTCAACGGTCTATATGGAGTATGACAAAAAAGAAAAATTTATGTCAATTATTCGCAAAGGTATGAAACAGCATGGATGTATTGAACCGCCCGAAAAAAAAGTGCGTGTCAGATATTTTAACGAATGGACAAATGACTACGAAGCAGGTTTCTTTTACATTCCCGATGTTGAATGGAAGTACGGTGGAACATATAAGGGAACGCCTAACTATTTACCAACAACATTTGAATTTATCGAGTATTAGCGAGGTGATAAAATGCTTAATCTGACAGATAGTCAAAAAGAGAGTTTTTATAAAAGCGGTGCGTACTTTAATGACTATGAATTTAATTTTCCCGATTTGAATTTTACAATAACAAATGAGACATTACATCAAGAGTCAGTAACTATTAAAGAAAGCATATGTGACAGTGAAGATTTACAGTTAGGCGGTTGTATTGCATCCTCATGTGAATTTGAGGTATCGGAACTTGAAAACAATCAGCTTGCAGGATTGGAGTTTACAGCAAAATTACTTGTAAATGATGGCAAAGATGCAGTTGTACAAATGGGAAAATATCGTGTTGATAGTGCAAAGCGTGTGAATGATAAAGACTATAGAAAAATTGTTGCTTATGATGCTTTATATGATGCACAAATAGATGTTTCCGACTGGTATAACAAAGTTTTCTATGTAGTATCTGAATATGAAGAAGTAGTTGCAGTTGGAGATATTGATGATTTATGGGAACACGGAGACTATTATATTGATAATTCGGGAAGTAAACCGCCTTGGATAGCGTTTTTTGCGAATGGTGCAGTGCCCGAAGAATGTCAAGATACAACATATCTTGATACATCAACAGGAAAATTATACGAAGCACAAAATACAAGTAAAGACGAAGATAACGAATTATATCGTTGGGTTGAAGTGTATCAATGTAAAAGGAAAACAACCACGAAGCGTATTTATGCAAAAACAACGTTAAAAAAACTAAGAGAAAGTCTTTTAAATCACTTGAACATTTCTTTTATAGAACAGGATTTAATAAATGATGATGTAACTATCGAGAGGACATTTGACACTAGCGATACTGGTGAAATCATCGGCACAGATATACTAAAATACATTTGTGAATTAAATGCTGGATTTGGAAAAATAAATCGTGATGGAAAATTTGAAGTAGTTCAATTGACAAGTGCGGGGTTATATCCCGAAGAAACATTGTACCCATCTGAGGATTTATACCCCGAAGAAAGCAATTATGAGCTTTTAAGTGCAGAAGAAAACGAAGCTAATTATATTTCTGTAGCTTATGAAGAATATGAAACAGAAGCTATTATGGGCGTTATAGTAAAAAGCAATAGTGATAATGTTGGTCAAGTTGTAGGAACAAAAGATAATGCTTATATGCTTACTGGAAATCCTTTGATATACAATAAGACCTCAGAAGATTTAACAAAAATCGGACAAAATATATTTGCAAAAATAAAAGAAATTACATACAGACCAAACACAACAACTTTAGAGGGGTTGCCGTACTTAGAAACAGGCGATTATTATATTCTGACAAAAAACAATGACGATGTAGTTTCACCTATATTTACAAGGACATTGGCAGGAGTACAAGCGTTAAAAGATACTTTTGAAAGCAAAGGAAATAAGCTCAGAATAAACGAAGATACGCAAACCTCAGAAATTATGAGTTTGCAATCAAAAACAATGAAAATTCAAAAAGGTGTTGACGGACTGTTGATAGAGGTTACAGACCTTGACGAAAATACAAGTTCAAGATTTGAACAGACAGCAAGCAAAATTGAAGCTGAGGTAAAAAGAGCAAGCAACGCTGAGGGAGAACTTTCGGGCAGGATAACTGTTACTGCCGACCAAATAACGCAGGAAGTAACAAGAGCAAAAGCCGAAGAAGCAACTTTAAGTGGCAGAATTACCGTTACTGCTGGTGAAATAACACAGGAAGTATCAAGAGCGACAAGCGAAGAAAACACATTGCGTGCTTCAATTTCCTTAAAAATAGATAAAGACGATGACGGTCAAATTATATCTATGATAAACGAAAGTGCAGACGTAATCACTTTAAACTCTAATAGATTGATAGTAAATAGCACCAATTTTACTTTAGATAGAAATGGTGCAGGTTCAATAGGTGGATGGCAGTTTACAAACGACTGTATATATTCAAAAACAAATGCCACATTTGCTAGTTCGGGTACAAATTATTTTCTTGGAGGATGGCCTTATAAGATAGCCATGTGGCAAGGGAAACTTATTTGTGGAATACAAGTAGGGAGTGAATTTACCTCGGGACCACCGGTTACTAATAGTGGATATTGTGATTTATCTGTTGCTGGATTTTATTCTAAAGACCATAAACAATCTAACGGATATTTATTTGCGGTAGATGTTTTAAACAGTTCAGTAACAACGAACACAGGAGCATTTACAGCCTCAGACAGACGATTAAAAACAAACATCAATGAAATAGATGAACAGTACGCAAACGACCTTATAGACGGCTTAAAACCGTCAACATATAGAATGATAGACGGCAAACGAACTCATAGCGGATTTATAGCGGATGAAGTTAAACGGACGGCTGAAAAAGTCTTAGGAACAGCCGAAAATTTTGCCGCATATGCAACAGTAAAGATAGATGAAGATAAACAGGAATATGCCGCTTTGAGATATGAGGAATTTATAGCACCTCTTACAAAATATTGTCAGTGTTTAAAGCGAGATTTGAAACAGGAAATAGAAAGAAATCAGCAGTTACAATTTCAACTTTTAAATTTACAAGGTGAATTTATGATATTAAAACAACAGATTTTAGGAGGAAAATAAAATGGTAAGATTAAACAAACAAACTACAGTAACAGGGGCATGTGTATTAACAGTTGACGGTAAAGAAGAACAGGTGGCGTACATGAACGCTTCAATTCCAGTCGGCGGTGCACCTAATATCAGTCGTGCTATTCAGAATGTAGAGTTATTCAACGCAAACAAAGAGGAAGTATTGAAAGACTTTGCGGCATTCGACAATTATGCATATAGCCTTATGGAAACAGAGGAAACAAAAACAGCAGAATAAGAGGTGACGCACGATGGCAGTAATAAAGGTTTACAGTCGAATAAATTGGCTTAATAAGCCGGAAAGTCTGACAACACCGCTTGGTAAAACAAACTTAAATAAGATGGATAAAGCAATCAATCTTATTGACGATGAAGTAGTATCAATGTCAGCTAAAATTGATGAAATCGACACTACAAAAGTAAGTGCAGACCAGCTTAATAACATGGTAACTGATGTATCTTTTAATGATAAAAATGGTGTTATCAGTATAACGAAGCATAATGGTACAGTATTGAACATTGATACCGCAATGGAAAAGATAGCCGTAAACTTTGAGTATAACGCACAGACACAACAACTTATACTTACACTTGAAAACGGTGAAAAGCAATACATTGATATGTCGGCTTTGATTACTCAGTATGAGTTTAAAGGCACTGATACGATAGCTTTTAGCGTTAATAGCGATGGAAAAGTGAGTGCGTCTATTAAAAGCGGCAGTATTACAAAAGCTATGCTGTCAAGTGAAGTTATGGCATCTATAACACTGTCAGAGAACAATGCGGCGGCATCAGCACAGGCGGCGGCTCAGTCGGCTACAAATGCTGAGTTAGACGCTAAGTTATCTCAGTCTTACAGCGTTGGTAAAAGTGGCATCCGTGATGGGGAAGATACTGACAATGCAAAGTATTATTCAGAAAAAGCAGAAACAGTAGGTGCAAATGTGCCATCATATTTAAAACAAATTGAAGATGCCGGAAACAGTCAAATAGACAAGATAAATGATGCATTTGGTAAAACAGAAGCCGCTTTTAAAGTAAACTTTGAAACAGGGCATCTTGAATACACAGGAGCAAGATTTACTTTTCAAGTGGCAGATAACGGACATTTAAACTGGGAGGTAAATTAAATATGGCAGACGCAGGAAGAATAGTAATAATACCTAAGGGTGAGTATAAAAGTAATATAACATACGAAAGGTTAGATGCAGTTGAATACAATAACAACGGCTACATAGCTTTAAAAACAGTAACAGGCATAACGCCTACAAACGATGGGACGAACTGGGCTTTGTATGTTAAAGGAACGCAAGTTGACACTTCATTGTCGGCTACATCGTCTAATCCTGTTGCAAACAAAGTGGTAGCAAAAGCTGTAAATGATATAGAAAAAGAAATTGGTATATTATCTCAAACCGTCACCCATAATATGCCCCGAATAGTTCCAAAAGACATTACATTATATATCACAGACGGAACATTCTATCAAAGATTAAACGGTACAGACGGTTTTGATTTATTTGAGGACATTTATGCAGGCGATTATATAAAAATGTCAAGACCTATCACATGCCCGAATCAAGACAGCTCGACGGCTACGACAGGGTCGCAATATGTAACAATCATCGGTTTAGATGCCTTACAAGGCAATGGAGATAACATAGATATGAATTATCACCATGCAGTTATGACAGCAGGGCAGGGATTTAGTGGTGTACAGCATTTTGGTAAACATAGAATGAACAGTACAAATACAACGGTAGGTGGATATGTAGGCTCTAAGATGAATACAAGTATATTAGGAGCAGTTACTTCGAGCGGTTCTACTGCTAGTGATGCTACTATAAATCAACAATTGTACGCCGAATTTGGTTCACACTTAAAAACCACGAGAGAATTATGTAGCAATGGCGTAAATGAAAGCGGTTATAATAGATTTGGTAGCAACACTGGTTGTTCTAACAGCTGGGCTTGGGGCAATTTTCAAGCTATTTTAATGAGCGAAATTGAAGTCTACGGGTCTACAGTTTGGAGTTCTAGTGGATATGATACAGGAAACGCAAAAATGCATATGCCGTTGTTTACTCACAACAGACAAGCTATGAACAATAGAAGTAGCTGGTACTGGCTAAAGGATATGGCCACGGGTGTTTATGTTTGCAATTGTGACAATACTGGCCGTGCGGACTACAGCGGTGCGAGCAATGTTCGGGGCTCTGTGCGTCCTCGCTTTGTAATCGGAGCGTAGCGAATCCGAAATCCCCGCCCCTTGTGGGCGGGGATGTAGGTACAAAATTTTACGAAAGAGAGAAAAAAATATGGCAGTATTGAAGAACTTTAAAACGGAGGTAAGATAATGGACTATACAACAATAAACACTTCGGAAAATGGCATGGACGAAGAAACCGAAATGCAGTACCGTGAAATGATGAGAAAGCAAGAAAAACAAAATAAGTTGGAAAGTGAACTCAGATGTTTACACTCTGATTTACAGCAGAACACCTCAGAGTGTGGTGACTGGCGTATGGCGAAAGCTATAGAGAAGTTGCTTATTGCATTACAGGACTGCGAAACCGAAGAAATCGGTGTTTGTATCAAGAACTGGGCAACGGAAACATATATGAATATCGGAAGTCAAATTAACGATAGGATATACAAGAGGGACAGGGTAAATGAGATTGAAGAAGAACTAAAGGTTTTGTCGAATAATAGCATATTTTAGCACATTAAAGTGTCTGACAACTATTTAAAATGCAATCAAAAAGTCTTATAATAAGAATGTCGATAAACACATCGGCATATCAAGTTTCGGCTTATGGGCGGTGTAATTGGCGTTGCACTGCCCTGTTTTTTTGAGGGGATTGACATAGTAGAACAGTTGTTCTATAATGTGTCACATAGGAGGGTTAAATTGAGTAAAGAAGAACTAAAACGAGAAATTGTGGAACTTGTAGACCAAATTGACAACGAAAAGATTTTAAAACTTATAGCAGGCTTTGTAAAAAGTGGCTATAAAGAGGAACAGGCAGGGAAATAAAACCCTGCCCTTTTTTGTTTGACAAACTTTTTAATCAATAAACTTTTCAAAAAAATCACATAACACTTCTTTTTTATCTGTTGGCAACTTATCATACTTTATAATGAATTTCTTAAATCTTTCATCATGCAATCCTATTTTCATCACAATATCTGAATATTCATCGTCGGTATCTTCAAATTGCTTTTCTTCTATCAAGTCGGTCATTCCTATATTGAAGTAATCAGCAATCTTTCTAAGTTTTCCAGTACTAGGAAGTGAATTGCCTTTACACCACATATTTAATGTTGTGGGCTTTTCATTCAAGTCTTTTGCAACATCTATCTGTTGTTTCTGATTTAAAGCTATATATTTGTTTAAGTTTTTGGCAAATATACGCTTTGTTTCTTCCCTATCATCTGTCATAGCTATCCTCCTTTCATTTTGTATTATATATCAAAATTAAAAAAAATTCAATATAAAATCCAATTATTTTGAATTTTAGTCTTGACAATTCAATGCGATTGAATTATAGTTGTATTATCAAATCAAGAAAGGAGTGGTTAGATGCCGAAGATTTCTCTTGAAGCAGTAAGAGTAAATGCAAAAATGACACAGAAAAACTGGGCTAAATTGCTTGGTGTTTCGGTAGCAACAGTGATTAACTGGGAAAAAGGGAATACTGAGCCGAGCTTATCTCATTTGAAAGAAATGAGCCGTTTATCAGGCATTCCGATGGATTTTATTTTTGTACCCGATAAATCCAATTAAATTGAATTTTAAAGGTCGGAAAGGAGATAAAATGAACGATTTAAAAATTTTCAATAATGAAGAGTTTGGAGAAATCCGAACAGTAGTAGTAAATGAAGAACCAATGTTTTGTTTGACTGATATTTGCAAAGCGTTGGAAATGAGCAACCCGACAATGGTTGCACAGAGATTGGATGATGATGAACGCACTAAGTTAGACTTAGGGCGTCAGGGAGAAACAAATTTCATAACAGAAAGCGGTTTATATGCAGTCATATTGAGAAGCGATAAACCGAATGCAAAGAAGTTTCGTAAGTGGGTAACATCAGAGGTACTTCCATCAATCAGAAAAAACGGCGGTTACATAGCAGGACAGGAAAACATGACGGATGACGAACTCATGGCAAAAGCACTTATGGTGGCACAGAATAAGATTGCTGAGAGAGACAAACAGATTGAACGCATGAAACCGAAAGAAATATTTGCTGACGCAGTATCGGCTAGTGAAACATCAATCCTTGTCGGAGATTTAGCAAAGCTGATTTCTCAGAACGGTTACAAAATCGGACAAAAGAGGTTGTTTGAATGGTTAAGAACGAATAACTTCCTTATTAAATGCGGTTCATCAAGAAATATGCCACAGCAGAGATTTGTTGAACAGGGATTGTTTGAAGTCAAAGAAAGCAACATTCAGAACCCCGATGGCAGTGTGAGAATAACACGCACAACTAAGGTCACAGGCAAAGGGCAGATTTACTTTGTTAATAAGTTTATGAAAAGTGAGGTAACAGCATGACAAGAGAACAGAGAATATCAGAAATCATGGACGAACTTTCATGTTGTCGTGATGTGGCAGAGCAGATGTTCTTAGACGAGATTTGCGACAAATATGGAACTGATGATGTGGATGTGGCATTACAGATGTTTTTGGATGACGAGGAAACATAAAGAAAGGAGAATAAAAATGGACGATTTTATCGAAAATGCTTTAAAAAACGAAATGTTGAAAACAACAGATGGAACTATATTTTTTGCAACGTTTTGCCAAAACAGACGAGCCATAGATTGTTTGGCTAATTCTATAAAAGAATTGATTGCACAATATGGCTTATCTGCTTCGGAAACTAAAGGGTTTTTAGATTATATGAAGATTGTTATTGATGCTTCTTCATATCTTTCTCCAAAGAAATAACGCGAATGCCACATTCGTCAAAATTAAACATGTCCGATTCGGGTATTTCTTTAGCAGTCTTGAGTATAGATAACACTTTGGCAGAGTGAGGATATTCAAGACCACAGTTAGGACAAACAATTTTGTTAGTGGATATATCTTCATTTACAGTATATTCACTATGGCAAGTACAAAATATTTGAAACTTTAAAAACACAACTTCACCTCCTTATTGAATGATAAGGAGATTATACCACAGGGGCAAAAGAATAGAAAGCGAGGTAAATATGTTCGTAAACCCATTTGTTTTAGGAATTTTGGCAACTTTATTTGTAGAAATGGCATTACTTATTGTATTGTCATGGTTTTCAAGTAAGAAATAGGAGTAGACAATGAATAACAAAATAATAAGAGATATAAAGGAGTTGTCAGTTTTTGAGATAGAGAAATTGGCAAAGGTGCTGAGAATTGAGTTTATTATCAACAATGGCAACGAGATAAAGATTATAAGAAAGGAGAAATAATAGATGATAGACGCAAGTAGAAGTGTGGAGAAACCGACAGAAAATGTTCCAGTGCCGTTTGATGAATACAATAAACTTTCAAGTATATCGACAAAAGTTGATATTATAGTTGACTTGATGTGTCATGGAACGCTGATGGCAGAAGATGTTTTGAGGATATTGAAAGTTGACACATCTTTCCCAAAAGGAAAAACATTTGAAAGAGATACAGTGGTTTCGGTGTGTATTTATAATAATCTTTTAGATTTAAAAGTGCGTGTAGATGTGCTGTTAGATATGTTAGAAAAGAAAGACTATGTATCAACAGACAAGATTTTACGAACACTTGGCACAGAGTTGGCTATCGAGGAAGCAGACAGACAGGAAAAGGAGCTAAATGAAAGATTTAATAATAAGCAATAAAGAGTATCGGGCAAGAGAGGGAGTAAGCAGTACCGATTTAAAGAAGATTGCAAAGTCCCCAGCCCACTTCCGTTACTGGAAAGATAACCCCGAAGAAAGTACACCAGCGTTGCTTTTCGGCAGAGCAGTACATAAATATGTATTGGAAAAAGACAAGTTCAATGAGGAATTTGCCGTTGCACCCGAAGTAAATAAACGAACAAAAGAGGACAAGGCTCAGTGGTTGTTATTTCAAGACCAAAACGAGGACAAAGACATTATCTCTCTTGAAGATTTTGAAAAGATAAAAGCCATGAGAGAAACATTGTATCAGACACCTTTTGTAAGTCAGCTGTTAAAAGGCAAAAAAGAAGTATCTTACTTCACGAAAGATGATGAAACAGGATTGACAATAAAGTGCCGTCCCGACTGTCAGACACAGGTCGGAGATACACATATTCTAATTGATTACAAATCTTGTTCAGATGCCAGCGGTGATAAATTCATGCGTGACGCAATCAACTTAATGTATGATTTGCAGATGGCATTTTATAAAGACATTATGGATAAAGTGACAGAGCACGAACACTCAGTCATTTTCATAGCACAGGAAAAAACACCACCGTATGCAGTAAACATTTTAGAAGCAAATGAGTATTTTCTAAGAAGTGGCAGAGATATGTATAGAACCTATCTCAATGTCTACAAAGAGTGTTTAGAGAGTGGTAACTGGTATGGTTACACAAATGGTGAGGTAAACACGCTTGGTTTGCCAAACTGGTTACAGAAACAATATGAATAGAAAAGGGGAAACAATATGAAGCTTTATTTTTACAGGGTGAATACAAATGAAAGATATGGGAAATTAGGAATTACAGTTCAGGCACGTGAAGCCGCGGAAAAAACTAAAACATATTGGCCTGTTGGCGATGCTTTTCCAGGGGTTACCAGCAGAGTAAGAAAGGATAGCATCGGGGAGATTAACGACAGATGGCTAGTTCTTACAGAACCTAATTTTGAATATGTAAAGAAAAAGTTTACAGAATTGTTAAAATCAAAAGTTGCGTTGCTTAAAGAGAGTCTTGAAAGAGAAGAGAGAGTATTAAAGTTAATCGAAGAAAGTGAGGAATAGAACATGAATGAAGTGAGCGTTAATAGTAACAATCATGTACCTTTTAACAACATAAATCAAGGTACGGTAGCAGTCGAAAGTAGTCGTGCAATTACAGAAGCACAGGGGAAATTGTTACTTGCAAAGCAGTTTCCGAGAAATTATACAAATTGCTATGCAACAGCTATTGAAGCGTGTCAGCGTAAAGGCTTTGCGGATAAAGCATTTTTTGCATATCCACGAGGGGGACAGACGGTAACAGGAGTAACGATAAGATTTGCCGAGGAATTAGCAAGATGCTACGGCAACCTTGATTATGGCATAAAAGAGTTGTCACACGAAGATGGCAAATCCGAAATGCAGGCATATGCATGGGATTTAGAGACAAATACAGTGTCAAGTCAGAACTTTACAGTTGAGCATATCATGGAAACACGAAACGGCAGCAGAAAGTTGACAAGCCAGCGTGATATTTACGAGAGAACAGCTAATGACGGTGCAAGAAGATTAAGAAGCCGTATTTTGGCGATATTGCCGCCCGATTTGGTTGAGGACTGCATAAAAGAGTGTAAAAAGACACTTGCAGGGCAGAACGGCATTCCTTTTAAAGACAAAGTTAAAAATATGGTTGTAGCTTTTGCTAAATACGGTGTTACAAAGGAAATGCTTGAAAAGAGATTAGACCACACTGTCGAGAGTATCAGTGAAGATGAACTGACAGAGTATATAGGTATTTTCAACGGTTTGGCACAGAAAGAAACAACGGTTTCAGATTGGTTTGAACAGCCAAAGACAGCAAGTCAGATGACTGCATTGCTTGAAGAGGCTGAGAAAGAAGAAAAAGAGAAAGCACAGAAAGAGGAAAAGAAATAATGACATACAAAGTGATGATTGATAAGAAAAATAATACATTTCCCTTAAAAGGGTTGAATGAACTGTTAAGCAGTAGATTATACAACCCACGCACGAAAAGATATACAAATTCTGTCAAGACTTCAAATGACAGAACTTGCTTAAAAGCAATAAAAAAGTGCTTACCATCGGTGCATATTGATAAGCCTGTTAGATGTACTTATCACATCTATACAGCAGACAAAAGGCACGACAGAAGCAATCTGTACAGTGCGATTGAAAAGTCATTTTTAGACGCTTTACAGATAGCAAAAGTCATTAGAAATGATGGCTGGGATGATGTTCTTGACAGTGTTTTTCACACAGAGGTTGACAAGGAAAATCCGAGAGTTGTAGTGGAAATTGAGGTTTTGGGAAAGGAGCAAGATAGAAATTGACACAAGAAAATTTAGTTGAAAAGTTAAGTAAAGTAGGGATAAAAGGTGAATGGATAAATTGTGACGAAAATGGATTTAGTAGAATTTTTGAATTTAAATTAGGTAATCAAACTATCCAAATTGAATGGTATTGTAATTATTCTACTATCATGATTGGCAATGCATATTTTTGGTTTGATAGTATATTGCTACATAGTGGTTATCCAAGACAAGGAAAATGGATTGAATTTTCTTTCAGAAATGAACATCCGTTACATTTAAAAGTTAGTTAGAAAGGGAGTAAGAATATGAAATCAGCAAATTTAGAACAGATGATGGCTGATATGAATAATGGCACCTATGACTTGACTTGCAACGGAGAGTGTACTCAATGCGGTAATTGTTGCAGTAACTTACTTCCTATGACAGAAGATGAAATTGTAACAATCCACAGGTACATCAAAAAACATCATATTAAGGAACACAGGCATAATTATCCGATGGTTACACCAACAATGGATATGACTTGTCCGTTCCTTAATGATGATAAGTCAAAAGAAAAATGCGAGATTTATTCAGTCAGACCTAGGATTTGCAGAGAGTTTATCTGCTGTCCGAGTAAAAGACCGCCGATTGATGATTGGGGTTATAAATTAAAGTGCAAGGCAGTTGATGTCAGAAAGGAGTTTTTCAAATGAGAGTTATATCACAGAATGGAAAATTTGATTATCCATACGAACAGAGTATTATTTTTATCGACCCAAGAGGAACACACACTGTTTTAATACAGCCAGCCGGAGAACACAAGGGCTTTGCGTTAGGTATATATTCCACCAAAGAAAAGGCAATTAAGGCTATGGAAATGCTTAGAGAAGCATGGATAAAGGAAACTGTAGAATTTGAGGATGGAATTTACCATAGAAATATTATCTTTCAGTTTCCACAGGATAGCGAAATCGAGGTGTAATATGAAACAAAATCCAGCAAACGCAATTAAAACTACCATGTGGAAATTTCTCATGGATAAAGGTCAGAAAGAAAATATACCAGCTTTGAAAGAGTATGTTTATGACCTTATTAAAATGACAACGCAGAAGACTGCAGGTCAGAGAAAAGAAACAAAGAATGATATAAGTTGGGATGAACTTGATATGACGCTTATGTCAATAGTGATAGAAGCTACTGCATTAGTGTTGTCAGGAAGATTAGACGAGTTAAAAAATTAAGGAGTTGAACTACAAATGAGTGCAAGGCGTGCGGCTATAAGGCGTGAGAGATTGCAGAGGAACAAAATCGAGAAGAAAAAAGGTAAGATTGGTAGCTTAGAAAGAGCAAAAGAGCAAGGTGTTATTGACGGTAGGGCGATAGGTGTTAGTGCGTGCCTTGAAGTGTTGCATAGTAAATACAAGTTTAGTAATAACAAAGCACAACAGTTACTCAATGTTATGGGTAAGGAGAGTGCAAGACTTGATGATGCAGGAGTCAGATTTGTTGCAAATTACTACGCTGAAAAGTTTGAAAAAAAACTAGATGCACTGGGGATGTATCAAGATGCAGCTGGCATTCCTACAAAGATTTATTGTGCAGCAAAGCATGAGTTGTTTGTAACATCGGTCGCAATAGTCTTGATGGTGTTAAATGAGTTATGGAATTTTAGCAGTAACGATAAAAACACAGGTCGGCTTGATTATATCATGGAATATTGCACTAATCGTTATTTGGAAGTGCAGTTGGATTGTGAACACAATACAGCACAGTATTATTTTGAACGGATGCTTAGAAAGACAGGCTATCAGTTGAACTGGTAGAGGTGATTATATGATTGAAGCAAAAGAACAGGCAAAAAGAAAGGAATAACGAATACCTGGTAAACCAGGTTGATGCTGAGGGTGTTTAACAGCTTGCATAAAAATGTTCATTAGTAGCGTGTAAAAAGCAAGGGAAGCCATTGAACATTTATCCATGTTACTGTATTTGTAGCGTGGTGTTATGACTAAAAAGCTAAATGTATGTTGGATAAGTGCAGGAATATCTAGTTTTATGGCAGGATATTTAGCAGGAGATATAGATGAATGGATTTACATTGATATATCAGACCAACATAGTGACAGCATTAGATTTATTAAAGATTGTGAGAAAGCAATCGGAAAAGAAATACATGTTTTGAGCAGTAAGGAATATAGGAGCGTTGAAGATTGTGTACGAGTGTTCGGCGGTTTTAGGAATCCAGCTAACGGATTCGCACCTTGCACAAATTGGTTAAAAAAGAGAGTTCGTAAAGAGTGGGAAGAACAGCACAAAGAGTGTGATTTAAGTTATGTGTGGGGATTTGATTTGAAAGAGAAAAATCGAGCAGAGAGAACAATCGAAGCTAATCCGCAAGCAAAACATGAATTTCCCCTTATTGACCGAGAGCTTTCTAAAGAGGAAGTTCATGGACTATTTGAACGGACTTTTGATTTTGACCGACCGAAAATGTACGAATTAGGTTACCCGAATAATAACTGCATTGGATGTGTAAAAGGCGGCATGGGTTACTGGAATAATATCCGTAAGGATTTCCCTAATGTATTTGAAAGCAGAGCCAAATTGGAAAGAGAAGTTGGCTACTCGATACTGAAAGACAGTGATGGCAAACCTATATTTCTTGATGAATTAGACCCGAACAGGGGAAATATGAACACTGAAATTTTTCCCGACTGCGGCATAATGTGTTATTTGAGTTTAGATGCGAGGTGAGAACATGAATGTATATTTAGTGAGCAGAACAGAAAAAATCAGTTGGTGTGAGGATATTGAAATGATTGTAATTGCAGAGGATGATTTGCACGCTGAGCGAAGAGCAAGATGGAGTTCTCGAGACTTTAAAAAAGCTAAAAATTTATCTATTAAAAAGATTGATATTAGCAAGGAACAGGCTGTCTTGATTTCAAATATGGGAGCATAAGGAGATTAGATATGACAGTAGACGAATTTAAGCTACTTGCGGTAGATACTAAGATTTCAGTGCGTGATATACGAACTGGGGAGTATCTTAAAGACAAGAAAGAATACGGCAGGCGAAAGGTACAAAGTTTGTATGCAAGAACACACAGGTATCAAGGCGATTGTGAAGCTAACATTGTGTTAATGGTGAGGTGATTTGATGGAAGATAGATATTTATTCAAGGCAAAGAGAGTTGACGATGGAGAATGGGTTATTGGCTATATTGCGAGATATGGACATACAGGGAAAGAAAAATACTATATAATTCCAAGCTATGCATCTGATTTATATTCTTTTTTAATAGACAAAAATACAATCTGCCAATGCACCGGCTTGAAAGATAAGAACGGCAAGCTGATTTGGGAGAATGATATTGTAAGAGTAAAGTATTCAGATGGCTTTGAAGAAATTACAGAAGTTGCATACTCAAAAAATGGATATTCTCCTTATCTTAATGAGTATGAATGTGAGGATTGCTGTTCTTATTGCGAGGTTACAGAAATAGAAATAATCGGCAACATTTTTGACAATCCTGAGTTATTAGAAAGCGAGGAATAACATGACAGAGCAGGAAGCAATAATGATTATAGAAAATGAACGCCCGAGTTGCGGAAAGAAAATTGAATTTACGGAAGAAGAAAAATACGAAGCATATAGCATGGCAATACAGGCACTTGAAAAGCAGATACCGAAGAAACCAGATTTTACAGAAGATAAAGAATTTGCTTTATGTCCTTGTTGCAATGGTAAGAGTTTACGTGACAAACAGAAATATTGTGAGAATTGCGGTCAGAAGTTGGATTGGTCAGAAGAAAGTGAGGGATAAACATGGCAAGGATATTTAGATTTAGTGGCTATTTTGTAGATAATGACAAGTACCCGTATGAAGATTGGGAATTTGAAGATGCCCTTCTTGATGAAATAACAACAATGGTTGAAAGTTATGCTGTTCATCAGCTCCACATTGAACAGGGTGAGGATTTTGTAATTGATGGAGAACTGGAAGAAAATTGTGACCTTGCATTACTCACAAGGCATTTTAAGAAAGATGTTGATTACAATTTTGACCGACCTATTCCACAGACAGGTGAAAAATATAGACATTTTAAGCAGGGCAAAATAGTTAATATCATTGGGATTTGCAGACACACAGAAACCGCAGAAATTTCAGTGGTGTACGGTTGTGAAGGGCAAGTTTGGAACAGACCTCTTGAAATGTTTATGAGCGAAGTTGACAAAAAGAAATATCCTGATGCGAAGCAGAGATATAGATTTGAAAGGCTTAGTGATGTTTTGGTGTGAGAAAGAAAATAGGTGGTGTTCGGTTTGGAGTTGTGACAGAGAGGAATGTGAATTTGTGGTAAGAGCAAGTGACAAAGAAAGATTTTATCAATGTTTGACTTGTCTACACCTTGAAAACTGCAATTTAGACGAAAAGTCAGAAGATGAAAGAGGGTTGTGCAAAGAATATAGAATTGACAAGGGCTATATAAAGCGTTTAAAAAAACAGATAGTTTCAAAAATGAGGTGATAATATGATAATGGAATTGATTGAAAAGAAAAACAAGCCTTTAAAGACAAAGTTTCAATTTACAAAAAAAGAATTTGAGAAACTTGACATATTTACTCAGTCGATATTTAAAAATTCAGCAGAAACAGTAGGGGAAACAGCAAGAAATATTTATTTTATTGTAGCTGGAGATTGGCTTAATATGAGGGAAATAGAGGTGATTAAGTGATACCCGAATGTGTAAACTGTAAAAATCTCTTTACTTGCACAATAAAAGACAAACCGAAAAATGAAGCGTGCGTAATGTTTGAGGAAAGAGACAAGGATAAATCAGAAGCAGTAAAAAAGGCGGTGAGTAAAAATGAGCAGTAAGTTACACGAAATGCTTGTAAGTGATTGTTTGAAAGTAGGTGATTTAGAGTGAGTGGTGGAAGTTGGAGCTATTTATATTCAAAAGAGATTGACGAACTTATGCAGTACAGCAACATTGAATTATTGGAAGAAATGGTTGATTATCTCAATCAAAACGGATATGAAGATGTGGCAAAAGATACAAGGCGGTTAGTTGAATATATCAAATCAGCTAAAATAAGAGTGGAAACGCTCTTTGAAATGTTAAGCCCTGTTTTCAAAGCTGTTGAATGGTATTATAGTGCGGATTGGGGCAAAGATAGAGTTGACAAGGCAATAGAAGAATACAGGAATGGAAAGGGTGGTTCAGAATGAAAAGAAAAGACTGCATAGAGGTATTAGACCACTTAAAAGAAAAGCTGAAAGAAAAAGATATAATTGCCGTACAGGATAGTGAAGATGATTATAAATGCCCTGTGTGCGGTCAGATTTTTACAGGTGAAGATATTATTAAATACTCTTACAAGTGGTGCTATAACTGCGGTCAGAGAGTAGATTTTACTCTTCCGAGAAACAGATTTAACTAACTAAAAATCAAAGAAAGGAATAGGTTGTCGCGACATAAAACTGAGGTTTCCTTTTGGTAGAAAAAGTATGAATTTTGACAATTATTCTTGTAGCGGACAGATGGATATATTCGACTTCTTAGAAGATAAGAACAAAGTGAAAGAGTTTAATCCTTTGAAAGCACTTGCTTTATGCGGTACAAGGGTTCGAGGTGGGACGAAAAGGATAAAAGAGTATTTTCTTGAAAATCATAATTTGAGAGAAAAAGTTGCGTTTTTGAAAAACGAATACGGAACAGGCGGTTTTGGTTCACCAGTTAAAAAGCCTTGCTATATACATGGAATGTGTACGGCTACTTCACAGAAGTTGATTGAATATGAGTATTACGATGAAGACATGCAGGACATAAAGAAGTATTGCAGTTGGGTTGACTTGGCGAATGTTATTACAGAAATGATTGAGCATAATGAATATATTTATAGAGAGGGTGATTGAATGAAATGGAGATTTCCTGAAACACTTATTAAAAGCGAATATAACAGGATGCCTACTAATGTAGATTTGGCGAAATATACATCTCCGAAAAAGTATGGCATTTATTTACAAGAGAAGAAACATAAGAAAAAAAGGAAGTGGTGATTATGGCGATTTACAGAAATGTAAGGCTTTCGTTTTGGAGTGATAATAAGGTAATAGACGAGTTCACCCCCGAAGATAAGTATTTTTACTTGTATCTGCTGACGAATCCGCAGACAAACTTATGTGGTTGCTATGAAATAAGTTACAAGAGTATGAGTGAAGATACAGGATATAACAAAGATACTTGTTTGAGATTATTAAAAAGATTTGATGAAGTACATAATGTTATCAAATTTAATGAAAGTACAAAAGAGATATTGATATTAAACTGGTATAAATATAATTGGAGCAGTTCGACAAAGACTATCACGGGAGTTATGTCAGCGGCGAAGTACATAAAATGTGAAAAATTTAGAAATTATGTTTTAAGTGTTGCAGAAAGTGTGAAGAATGGTAATAAAGAGCCAGTCAGATACCCCATAGAAGCATCTGTATCTGATACTGTTACTGATTCTGTTTCTGAAACTGATACTGTAAAAGAAAGCAAGTCAGAAGATATAAAAAGGATTGTTGACTATCTGAATGAAAAATGCGGAACACATTATAGATACAATACGGCAAATACAAGAAAACATATCATAGCAAGATTTAACGACGGATATGCAGTTGATGATTTTGTGCAGGTGATTGACAAAAAGACAGGTGAGTGGATGGGAACGAAATTTCAGCAGTATTTACGCCCCGACACTTTGTTTGGTAGTAAATTTGAAAGTTATGTAAATCAACAGGTTGTAACAGATGGGACTGCTAAACTTGTAAACGATTGGAGAGGAAGTTGATATGACAAGAGAAGATATACAAGATTTGTTAATGATGGTGCAGGCGGTATATCCGAACTACAACCCACCGTCTAAAACAGCGGCGGTCAATGCGTGGTTAATGTGTTTAGGCGAGTATGACAACAAAGTTGTGCAGTTAGCTTTTAAAACATACATGGCTACTAACACAAGTGGTTTTGCACCTGCACCGGGGCAACTTATAGAAATATTGCAGGCTTTGACACAACCATCTGAGTTGAACGAGCTAGAAGCGTGGTCGATAGTCAGAAAAGCGTTAAGAAATTGTGGCTACAATTCTGAACAGGAGTTTGCAAAGTTGCCGACAGTAGTGCAAAAAACCGTCGGAACACCACAGCAGTTAAAGATTTGGGCTTGCGATAGTGAATTTAATGAAAATGTTGTGAGTAGTAATTTTATAAAGACATATAGAACAGAGGTCAAGCGAGCAACAGAATTAAATAAAATGCCTGAGAATGTAAGGAAACTTATAGAAATGGTAAACACAAATTCTGTATCGGCTCAAATAGCAAGTGAAAATAAAAGAACTATATCTTTATCACTTGAAGATAAAGAAGCCGAGGAAACAGGCAAAATGGAAGTTAGAAACAGTGTTCATATGCCTGAGAAATATAAAAAAGAATTTGGAATTGAATAATGAGTTTAAGGAAAGGAGATGAACCGCCATTTTGAGAATTGAAAAGCTGATTAAATTTTTGAAAGAAAGATTTGAAAGCGGAATACAGATGTTTGATACACCGTCTCTTGTAAATGACTACAGAATACCTATTTATGTTGAAGATGACATAACCGTACTATATGCGCCAAGTTGGGATTACATAGAGATATATGGTATTTCTGACGAAGAGTTTGAAAGAGTTATGAAAGAAGCCAAAGGGCGGTAAAAGAATGTCCGTTTTAGAAAGGAGCAGTAATGAACATTGATGAATTTATAGAACATACAAAAGAAAAAGCAGAAGAATATAAATATCGTGCGAGCTTTTTTGAGAGTGATAATCCTATGAATAAAGCTTGCATTAAAGTCGCAAAAGACCATGAGCAGTTAGCTGAGTGGTTTGAAAAATCCAAAGAGTATCAGCAGTTAGAAGAACAGGACAGACTTATCAAGTTGCCTTGCAAAGTAGGAGATACTGTTTATGTAGATAACACAATACTCCCAATAGAGGATATGGAGTGCTATGAGGACATTGATAATAAGATTCCATTATATTTTCCAGCACGAGTTATTTCATTCCGCTTTGCAAAAAGAAACTGGATGAAGATTGCTGTTAAGACAAAATGGTTACATGAATGGATTGACGATGAGACCGGACCAGAAAGCAATTACATAGAGTGTGAGAAAAATTTTACTATCTTATTGTCAATGATTGGTAAAACAGTATTCCTTACAAGAGCCGAAGCAGAAGCAAAACTGAAAGAATTGAGAGATGAAGAATGACAATTAGTGAGTTTTTCAAAGAGAAATATTCAGCAAGAAAAGATAAAGACAATATCTATGGTGTTGGAATGAGCGATACAGAGTTTCGTCATTTCATTATTCAATACTTGCTACCGGAAAATTGGTATGTTGTTGACCCAATAGGGCAGACGCAAGTCAACGAAATAGCTATCTACGAAATTCTGACTAGGCATTCCAAGAAGTTCAGAAAAGAACGCAAGAAATATTTAAAAGAATTGAGAGGTGGAGAAAATGGCTCAATGGAATAAAAATACAGTGCCAAAATGCGATGTTGGAAAATGCTCGGATGAAGTTTTGGCAACAGTAGAGCGTATAGGATATGGTGGAAAACTTTACAGAAGAGTGATTAAGGCGGTGTACTTCCCATATCATCACTGTACTATTGATGATATGGCTTGGAATATGGACGATGGTATTCCTAACGATTGGGAATATTCAGAAGAGGATGATTCATATTGGATTCCGCGAGGCTGGTATGAAGTGTGTGATTACTTTGAGGACTATTCCTATTCGCAAATTACAGATTACGTAAATGCATGGATGAAGTTACCTAAACCATATGAACCAAAAGTTAAAGAGTTTGGAGGTGGAGAAAATGAAAGTAGTAATTGACATACCTAAAGGTTTCGAAGGGGATTATATTGTTGACAAATTCAAAGATTTCTTTTCGAGGGTTATTGTAGATATTGATTGCAAAGGTATGTGTGGTAGATACGAGAAAGAAATTGCTGAAATGTTTTTAAAGTCATTTGACGATAGCGAAGAAAAGATTTCTTGCAACTGTCAGCACAACAGCAATCCAAGAGATAATGAGCCTTGTTGCAGATGCGATAGCAAAGTTTCAGAAAATGATGATACAAAAAACAAAGTTACATCTCTGGAAATTATCGTAAGGATGATAGACAACAAGCCATATTACGAAATCAAGTACAAAAAAGTCGGCGAAGATTATTACCATGTAGGCTACAGTTCGTACAATCTTGATAATGTATTGGAATGGTATAGCGAATGCTTTGAACTTATTGATGTGAAAATGACTAACGCCGACAGAATAAGGAATATGTCGGATGAGGAGTTAGCGGAGTTTTTAGATATTGTCGGAGAAGATGGTATTTCCTCACAGTATGCGGACATTCCGTGCGATTGTTGCTGTGAAAAAACAGAATGTTCTAAATGTTGGAAAGATTGGCTTCAATCAGAAGCGGAATAGGAGAGAATATGAAGTATATAAGCAATGCAAAATATGGAGAGCCGGTTGAAACTGGAACTATCTACATAGGTGACAACAAAAGATTAAGTATATGTGTTCACACACTATGGGGTTGTGGAGAAACACTATATATGAATTGTAAAGCACTAGATATTATGGATAGAAAATTAAACAGCACATCTGCAATAAGTGCGATAAATGAAGCTCAATTATTAGTAAAACAGGAACTTGATTTACTTAGCAAGGAACTTAATTCGATATTGAATAGCAAGATAGAAATATCAAGGTATTAGAATAGGAGGAAATATGAAAGAGAGTGAAGCAATAGAAAAACTGAAAAATATACGATTGTTTATGCAGATTATTGACAAGAATAGCAAACATAAATTTACGGAAGATGATTACAAGACTAACGAAATAGCGATACAGGCACTTGAAGAAGTACAACAGTACCGTGCAATCGGCACACCGGAAGAGTGCCGGACGGCGAGAGAAAAACAGATGCCGAAGAAACCTATAAGACATACTGCATGGGAAGACTTTAAATGTCCTGCTTGCGGTTCGACAGAAATAAGACCATACGATACAGAATATAGTGAGTATGACAAAGATTGCAAGTTTGAATATTGTAGCGATTGCGGTCAAAAATTAGATTGGAGCGATGAAGAATGAGATTGATTGATGCGGATAAGTTGATATTACACTTAAATGACTATGCATTGCAGGAAGCACCATTCAAAGGAGAAAGCGCAGATACATATAATGCAATAAAACAATGCATAGAAGCAGTGGAAGAACAGCCGACAGCCTATGATGTAGATAAGGTTGTAGAGCAGTTAAAGGATGTATCATATGAACGATTTGGATATGCTGGAATGGGCGGGGAGAATGTCGTTAATTTAGATGATGCAATCGAGATAGTAAAGGCAGGTGGTGAGAATGACGAATGATTGCAAAGGATGTAAATATGAGAACATCACAGATATAGAGGTACTTTTAGAATTTTGTACAAATTGTAAAAGAGCCTATTCTAATGAAGAAGATAGAGAATTTCACGAAGATAAGTATGAGATTGTAGACTAACTAAGAAAGGAGTAAGAGTTTTGTGCACAGTAAAAACCGGTTTTACTCCACGAAATTATGTATAGCGAAAACAAAAAGAAATGGTATAAAGAGCGTTATCGTCAAAGAAAAGAACATGGCTTATGTACTAATTGTGGTAAGCCTGCAATGCCAAACAAAACTCTATGTAAGGAATGTGCCGAAAAAAGGAAGAATAAATATCGAGAAGATAGAGCGTTTTTCAAAACGCTGGGACTATGCCCGAAATGTGGCAAAAACAAATTGTTTGGCAGTGAAAAAACTTGCCTTGAGTGTTTAGCGTATGCTGAAAGAATAAATGCTAAATGCGCAATAAAAACAGCTGGTAGCAAAGAAGCGTATAATAAACAAGTTTATCAAAAAGCAAGACAACGTTGTGATGAACAAAATCTTTGCATTATGTGTAAGATAAGACAGCGTGCAGAGGGACATATACATTGTGAAGAATGTCTTGAGAAAAGACGCATAAAAGGCAGAGAAATACGAAAACAGCAAGAAAAAGTAGGTATAACAAGAAGTGAAAGACCAGCTTACGGACTTTGCTATCGCTGTGGAAACCCCCTTGATAGAGACGGGAAGTTGTGCGTAAAGTGTGCAACAAAAGCTGTAAGCTGTTTACCTAAATTTAGAAATACAGATGTATGGAAAAGGAATAACAATCTATTATTTGGAGGTAAGCAAGATGATAAAATTTGAAAGTGAATGCGTTGACTGCCCCAACGAAATAGGTTGCCTTGGGGATAGTTGCCCGAAACATAATATACCTCAACTTATATGCGATTGTTGTGGTGAAGATGTAGAAGAATTGTACGGATATGACGGAGAGCAGCTGTGTAAAGACTGTTTGCTTGATGCAGTACCCAAAATAGAGATATAGGAGATTGGCTTATGAAGTTTTCAGAACTGACTAAGCCGGAACTTGATTTTATTTTAAAATACGCCAACTTCACACAGGAAGAAGAAGATATATTCAAATTACTTTCAAGAGGAAAAAGCATAATTGAAATTGCAGAACATATAATGATATGTGAGCGTACTGTTAATAGAAAAGTAATAAAAATCAAAAGCAAGATTGGCAAATTGGAGGGTTTAAATGGTAAAGATAACTGTTGATGGTAAAGAAGTAAAAGCAGAAGATATAAAACTTTCTGCTGATGTTGTGAAAGTCATATCATCATGCCTTGATTGACATTATAGCAAAAAGAGGTTAGAATGTGTCGTAAAGTACGATAAATGCGGCACATTCTTTTTATATAAAGGGGGATTTAGTGATGGAATGTGTTGCGTATATGAGAGTATCAACAGAAAAACAAGCAGAAGAGGGCAATGGTCTTGAAAGTCAAAAAAGAGACATTGAGAATTACTGTAAGAAAAATGAGTATATAATTACGGATTATTATATTGATGATGGCTACACAGGAGCAAACATGGATAGACCGGAGTTACAGCGACTTATTAGCGATTGCGTTGCAAAAAGAATAAAATGTGTAGTTGCTTTTAAATTAGATAGGTTGTCACGAAGTATGGTCGATGGCATTTATCTGATTGAAAGAGTATTTCAGCCGAATAGCATCCTATTTAAGTGTGTGCATGACAGTATAAGCTATGACAGTCCGATGGAGCAAGCCTATACTCAAATGATGGCTGTATTTGCACAGCTTGATAAGAATACCATGTTATTAAGAATGCGTGGCGGCATGCTGGAAAGAGTAAAACAAGGTTATTGGATGGGTGGAGCAAACACACCTTATTGCTATTTTTACAGTAAAGAAACAGGAACGCTTGTACCTATACCCGAACGAAAAAAGCAAGCAAACGAAGCAATTGACTTGTTTTTACAAGGCTATTCAGATGCCAAAATTTGTAATATGTTAGGCTTCAAAAGTGAATTTGTTGTAAGGCGTTTACTTACAAGCAAGGTCAATATAGGATATATACCCTACAAAGGTAAAATCTATAAAGGCAGGCATGAACCAATTTTTGACCTTGATAAATTTAATTTAGCACAGGAAGTTAGGAAAAATCGAAGAACAAAGAAAACGACTTGTATAAACAAAGAGCCAAATCTACTTACCGGATTATGCTATTGTGGTGTATGTGGGTGTGCTATGCGTTACCAAAAATGGACACATGGAAAGCATAAGATATATTGCATGTCTCGAAACAAGTCTATGAGTTATCTGCCTAACTACAACTCTAATTGTAATAATTCACTTGAATGGGCTGTCGATATTGAAAAACAAGTTGAAGAAGAAATAATGAAAATATCATTGAATTTGTCATCAGAAAAACCGGTTGCAAAACAAAGCAAAATTGAAATTTTACAATCGCAGATTAAAAAAGAAGAAAATCGTAGAAAAAGATTTTTTGACTTGTATGCTGATGGGAACGATGATGTATTGCTGAGTATAAAAGAAACTAACAATACAATTAAGGATTTGAAAGAACAGCTTGAAAACGAAATATCAAATGTCAATATAAATAAGAAGAAAAGCATTGCCTACAAAAATATAAAAAAAATTGCCGATGTTTGGGACAGCATCGACAAAAGAGATAAAAACACTATACTTAAGAGTATAATTGATAAGATTGTTATAGTCAATGGAAACATAGAAATACAATTAAAGAATTTTTAGCACATACTATACGCTGTGCCTACGGCGGTATGCTAGTGCTAATGCCGTATTTATCGTACTTTTTACAATTAAATAAAATCAAACTGTCGTTTTTGTGTCGTTAAACTGTCGTTTTTCTGTCGCTTTAAGCGGCTTTTTTTATGTGAAAATAAAATTACAAAAAGGAGAGTGATTGAAGTGTACGACGAAGATTTAAGAGAGCGATTACTCTCACGGGAACAAATACAAAAATTAGACTTAGTAACTCAAACAATATTGTTTA
>ENA-OPWD01000158-OPWD01000158.1-human-gut-metagenome-genome-assembly--contig:-NODE-158-length-58559-cov-3.741368_pt1 | contig 58559 bp, 61 predicted proteins | sample MGYA00241502_ERZ501996 | MGnify/ENA primary metagenome ERZ501996 (study PRJEB25962, sample SAMEA2042011) | human gut metagenome | biome: human gut; feature: human-associated habitat; material: faeces... | reverse complement strand
AAAGAGAATGGGTAAGAAGAAAGCTCCTTTCTACAGAATTGTAGTGGCAGATTCAAGATCACCAAGAGATGGTAGATTTATTGAAGAAATCGGAACATATGATCCAAACAGAGATCCTAGCGTATTTGATTTCAACGAAGAAGCAGCTAAGAAATGGTTATCAAACGGAGCTCAGCCTACAGAAACAGTAGGAAAATTACTTAAGATTGCCGGTATTGAAAAATAATAGTCAGGAGGTCTAACTATGAAAGAATTAGTAGAGACAATTGCAAAAGCACTTGTAGATTCTCCGGACGAAGTAGTTGTTACTGAAAAAGAAACAGATAAAACTATTGTTTTAGAATTGAAGGTTGCAACTGATGATGTTGGAAAGATTATCGGAAAACAGGGAAAGATTGCTAAAGCAATTCGTTCTGTTGTTAAGGCTGCATCTTCAAAATGCGACAAAAAAGTTATAGTGGACATTATATAGTAACCACAAGTGCAACGGGACTGAATTCAGTCCCGTTAATCATTTAAAAAGTTAATTTAATTATCATTAAAAATTTAAAAATATAACTAAGATCTAACATTAAATAACATTTAATAGATACTGTTTGAAAGGAAATATATGGAAAAATATTTTAGGGTAGGAGTTATTGCAAATACACATGGTATACGTGGTGAAGTAAAGGTATATCCTACAACAGATGATATTAATAGATTTAAAAAATTAAAAAAATGCATCTTAGATACAGGGAAAGAATATATAGATTTAAACGTAGAATCAGTAAAATTTTTCAAAAATATGGTTATTCTTAAATTTAAAGAGTATAACAATATAAATGATATTGAATGCTATAAAGGAAAAGATATTTTAGTTTCCAGAGATAATGCAGTTAAACTTGAAAAAGGCGAATATTATATAGCAGATATATTAGGGGCAAAAGTTATTCTTGAAGATGGTAGCGAATTTGGTGTTTTAGAAGATGTTATGCAGACAGGTGCTAATTACGTTTATGTTGTTAAAACATTAGACAACAAAGAAGTATTACTTCCTAAGATTGATGAATGTGTCAAGAAACTAGACATAGAAAACAAAATTGTTACTGTGCATATCATGAAAGGATTGCTAGACTAATGAATTATCATGTATTAACACTTTTTCCTGAAATGATTACAAATGGAGTAAATACAAGCATTACAGGAAGAGCAATTGACAAGAAGTTAATAAATTTAAATGCAATAAATATAAGAGATTTTTCCGGAAATAAACATGGTCAGGTTGATGACTATCCATATGGCGGAGGAGCAGGAATGCTTATGCAACCCGGACCTGTATATAGAAGTTATGAATCCGTTGTGGAAAAAATAGGATATAAGCCAAGGGTTATTTATTTAACTCCACAAGGAGAGACGTTTAACCAAAGTATGGCAGAAGATTTTGCCAAAGAAAAAGATTTGGTATTTTTATGTGGACATTACGAAGGTATAGATGAACGTGTTTTAGAAATGATAGTTACAGATAATGTTTCTATTGGCGATTACGTCCTTACAGGAGGCGAACTCCCGGCGATGGTAATGATAGATACCATTTCAAGACTTATTCCAGGTGTCTTGAATAATAACGTATCTGCTGAATTTGAATCGTTTAATGATAATTTATTGGAGTATCCGCAATATACACGTCCTGATACTTTTATGGATAAAAAAGTACCACCAATTCTCTTATCGGGAGATCATGCTAAAGTAGATAAATGGAGAAGAGAGCAGTCGATAATCAGAACTATTAAGAGACGTCCTGATTTGATGGAAAAAGCTAATTTAACAAAAGAAGATATAAAATTCATTGAAAAATTAGAAAATGAAAAAAATGCTTGCAAATGATATAGTCTTATGGTATTATTACAAATGCTGTAAAAAGGAGATGTTCCGCTGTTGCTTTTATAGCATTAAGAATGTCTAATGAAATAAGGAGGCAGTTATGAACGATATTATCAGAGAAATTGAGGCAGCTCAGTTAAAAGAAAACGTAGCAGATTTTAATGTTGGTGATACAGTTAAAGTATACGCTAAGATTAAAGAAGGAAACCGTGAAAGAATCCAGGTTTTCGAAGGTTTAGTAATTAAGAAACAGGGTGGAAGCACAAGAGCAACATTTACTGTAAGAAAGAATTCAAACGGTATCGGTGTTGAAAAGACTTGGCCATTACACACACCTACAATCGACAAAATCGAAGTAGTTAGAAAAGGTAAAGTTAGAAGAGCTAAACTTAACTACATCAGAAGCAGAGTTGGTAAGGCAGCTAAGGTTAAAGAATTAGTTAAATAATTATTATACCATAAAAAGGAGCGAGTATTTAACTCACTCCTTTTTTTAAACTTGAAGATTAGATATATTTAAATGTTTAAATATACGATATCATTTTAAAGTAAGTAATTAGTAATGATTTTATGAAATACAATAACGTTTTATGTATAATTAAGGAGGAAATATGGATTATCAGTGGTATCCGGGACATATGACAAAAGCAAAACGTCAGATGCAGGAAGATATAAAATTAATTGATTTAGTGATTGAACTTGTAGATGCAAGAGTACCTTTAAGTAGTAGAAATCCGGACATCGATGATTTAGGAAAAAATAAAGCTCGCTTGATTTTACTTAATAAATCGGACTTGGCTGATGATGCTCAAAATGAAAAATGGATTGAATACTTTAAGGCTAAAGGTTATCATGCATTGAAAATAAATTCAAAAAATAAATCAGGAATTAAAGAAATAAATAATGTAGTTAATGAGGCGTGTAAAGAAAAAATTGAAAGAGACCGCAAACGAGGAATTAAAAACAGACCTGTAAGAGCTATGGTTGTTGGTATCCCAAACGTAGGAAAATCTACATTTATTAATGCATATGCCGGAAGAAATTGTGCAAAAACAGGAAATAAACCGGGCGTTACAAAAGGAAAACAGTGGATTAAATTAAGTAAAACATTGGAATTATTAGATACACCGGGTATTTTGTGGCCTAAATTTGAAGATCAGGCTATAGGGCTTAAATTAGCGTTAATCGGTTCCATAAATGATAATATTCTTGATGTAAGCGATATGGCATATGAATTTGTAAAAATATTAAATAATAGTTATGAAAATGCTATACCTAACAGATTTGGTGTAGAAAAGAATGATGATCCATTAAAGATGTTAGAAGGAATAGCAGAAGTAAGAGGATGTAAATTAAAAGGAAATGTTTTAGACTTAGAAAAAGCATCTTCAATTTTACTTGAAGAATTTAGAAGTGGAAAATTAGGAAAAATTACATTAGATAGACTGTAAGGAACATAAAATGGGACAAAAAAGTATAAGTGATATAAATAATATATTAAAAAACTTAAGTGTCAAAGAATTAAATTCTTTTATAATGGAATTTAACGTTGACGAAAGACAAGGTGTAAAAAAACTTGTAGCAAAAGCTCAAAAAATGCTTGAAAAGTATGAACTTGAATTGCAACGTACCTACAAGATGGGTGAATTTGAAAGAAAATACAGCGATTATGAATTTATCTGCGGTATAGATGAAGTTGGTCGTGGACCATTAGCCGGTCCTGTAGTTGCAGGAGCTGTAATATTGCCTAAAGATTGTGATATATTATATTTAAATGATTCAAAACAACTTTCTGCAAAGAAACGAGAAGAACTTTATGAAGAAATAATGGAAAAAGCTGTTGCTGCAAAAACTGCAATGGTTAGTCCTGCTCAAATAGATGAAATCAATATTTTACAGGCAACATATGAAGCTATGCGTACTGCAATAAGTCAGTTAGAAGTTAAGCCAACCCTTCTTTTAAATGATGCCGTAAATATTCCGGGTGTAGATATTAAACAGATTGGAATTATTAAAGGTGATGCTAAAAGCAAATCTATCGCAGCTGCAAGTATAATTGCGAAAGTAACCAGAGATGCGATGATGGTAGAATATGATAAGTTGTACCCTGAATATGATTTTGCTTCAAATAAAGGATATGGTTCAGCTAAACATATTGAGGCAATTAAGAAGTTCGGCCCTTGTCCTATTCATAGAGAAACATTTATTACTAATTTTGTAAAGTGATTAGCTTACCGTATAAGGAGAGATATTGAATAAGAGAATTATTGGAGGGTATAAAGAAGATATAGCTACAGAATATTTGATTGAACATGGCTATACAATAATTGATAGAAATTTTTCATGCAAAAGTGGAGAGATAGACATAGTTGCAAAAGATAAAGAATATTTATGTTTTATCGAGGTGAAATATCGGGAGAATAATAAATATGGCGATGCTTTAGAAGCGATAAATTATAAAAAACAACAGAAGTTATTTAAATGTGCTAATATATATATAATGGCTAATAAGTTAGTCGAAAATCTAAATTATCGCTTTGATGTTGTAGCAATTAAAGGTGAAAATATAGAATTAATTAAGAATGCATTTGGAGCAATGTAATGATTATATTAAATAAAAAGAACAGAACAACAACAAGTATAAAATTTGGAAACGGAATTCCTTATATCAGTTTTAATGCATTAGAACAGACAGGAATGGTTGTCAATGCATTTTCTACAAGACAGGGTGGTGTAAGTGTAGGCTGCCTTGAATCCATGAATCTAGGATTTAACAGGGGAGATTTAGATGAAAATGTATTAAAAAATCATAAAATATTTGCTAAGGCTGTCGGATTTCCATATGAAAATATAGTTACGACAAATCAGACACACACTACTAATGTAAGAGTTGTTACAAAAGAAGATTGTGGTAAAGGCATTACAAAGGACAGGGACTATTCTGATGTAGACGGTTTAATAACAAATGTTCCGGGAATTGTTTTGACAACATATTACGCTGATTGTGTTCCTCTTTATATACTTGATCCGATTAATAAAGCAATTGGCTTGTCGCATTCAGGATGGAAAGGAACAGTAAAGCGCATAGGTGATAATACATTGAAATTAATGAATGAAAATTATGGTACAAACCCAAAAGATGTAATTTGCTGTATTGGTCCGTCAATATGTCAGGATTGTTATGAGATAAGCGAAGACGTTGCAAATGAATTTATAAACGAATTTGGTAAAAATAATAAAATATTATATAATAAAGGGAATGGAAAATATCAGTTAAATTTATGGGAAAGTGTAAAACAGGTATTTCTTGATGCGGGTGTTGAATATGACAATATCTACACTACAGATATTTGCACATGCTGCAATAAAGATGAATTGTTTTCTCATAGGGGGCATCATGGAAAAAGAGGAAACTTAGCTGCATTTTTAATGCTTAAATAATATCAGCTTAATCATGTTTCCTTCATATAACTATTATTTGTACTAAAATGGAGAATCATATGAATAACAGGCATTTAATAAAGAGTGTGACTCCGGGTTCTATTGCAGAAGAAATGGAAATAGAAGCAGGGGATTACCTATTAGAAGTAAATGGTACAACAATAGTTGATATATTTGATTATCAGCTTTTGTGTATGGACGAATTTATAGATGTTGTAATAGAAAAAAGTAATGGCGAACAGTGGGAATTAGAAATTGAAAAAGATGAAAATGAAGAGTTAGGTTTAGAATTTGAAAACGGCCTTATGGATGAATATAGGTCATGCTGTAATAAATGTATGTTTTGTTTTATTGATCAGATGCCACCCGGTATGAGAGAGACTTTATATTTTAAAGACGATGACTCGAGACTTTCATTTTTACAGGGAAATTATATAACTTTAACTAATATGAATGAAAATGATGTTGACCGTATAATAAGATATAATCTATCTCCAATTAATATATCTGTACACACTACAAATCCTAAACTTAGATGTAAAATGCTAAATAACAAATTTGCCGGTGATAAACTTAAATATATAGATAGATTAAACGCAGCTGACGTTGAAATGAACGGACAAGTTGTATTATGCAAAAATGTAAATGATAAAGAAGAACTAGAAAGAACGATTAGTGATTTAGAGAAATATATTCCAAATATGAGAAGTGTTTCTATTGTTCCTTCAGGTCTTACAAAATTTAGAGACGGTTTATATCCTTTAGAATTATTTGAGAAAGAAGATGCTTGTGCTGTAATAGATATTATTGAAAAATGGCAGAAGCATTTTTATGAAAAATATGGGATACACTTTATACATGCAAGTGATGAATGGTATATTTTAGCAGAAAGAGAAATGCCTGAAGAAGAGAGGTATGATGGATATTTACAACTGGAAAATGGTGTAGGAATGATTAGAAGCTTTATAGAAGAGGTGAAGGATTACCTTGATTCTATTGAAGGTGATGATAGAGTTATAAATGTATCTACAATAAGTGGAGTGTTAGCATATGATACTATAAAGTCAAGTTGTGACAAGATAAATAAAAAATTCCCAAATGTAAATGTACACGTATATAAAATAATTAATGACTATTTTGGACATTCAATTACAGTTACAGGACTTCTTACAGGACAGGATATATGTTCTCAACTTTCGGGAAAAGAATTAGGGGATAACTTACTTTTGCCTACAAATACATTGAAAGCTGATGAAAATATATTTTTAGATGACATGACATTAGAGGAATTTGAAAAGAATTTACAAATAAATACAATTATTGTAAAATCTAGTGGAATGGATTTTGTGAAAACCATTATAAACGAAAATGAAGATAATAATCCAAAAATAAGTACAAATTCTAAATATGAATTGTAGAGTACTTGAAATTAAACAGATACAAATAGGAGATTAGATATGAGTAAACCAATAGTTGCCATTGTAGGAAGACCTAATGTAGGAAAATCTACGCTCTTTAATGCATTGGCAGGAGAAATGATTTCTATAGTAAAAGACACTCCGGGTGTCACAAGAGATAGAATTTACGCAGATGTAGAATGGCTTAACCATAATTTTACATTGATTGATACAGGCGGAATTGAGCCGGACAGTAGAGATATTATTTTATCACAGATGAGAGAACAGGCTCAGATAGCAATCGATACTGCTGATGTAATTATATTTATAACAGATGTACGTCAGGGACTTGTCGATTCAGATACAAAAGTAGCTGACATGCTTAGAAGAAGTCATAAGCCGGTAATCTTAGCTGTTAACAAGGTGGATAATTTTGATAAATTTATGCCTGATGTATATGAATTTTATAATTTAGGAATTGGTGATCCACAGCCTATATCAGCATCATCAAGACTTGGAATTGGTGATTTGCTTGACCGTGTAGTTGAACACTTTGACGGACTCGAATTAGAAGAGGAAGAAGATGAAAGACCAAGAATTGCAGTTGTAGGTAAGCCAAATGTAGGAAAATCATCTTTGGTAAACAAACTTACAGGAAATAATCGTGTGATTGTATCAAATATAGCCGGCACAACAAGAGACGCAATTGATACTGAAATTACATGGAATGGTAAGGAGTACGTATTTATTGATACTGCAGGTTTGAGACGTAAAAAGAAAATAAAAGAAGAAATTGAAAGATATAGTATTATAAGAACTGTAACAGCCGTTGAAAGAGCGAATGTAGTTGTTGTAATGATTGATGCAACAGAAGGTATTACAGAACAGGATGCTAAAATTGCGGGAATCGCTCATGAAAATGGCAAAGGTGTAATTATTGCCGTTAATAAATGGGATGCAATTGAAAAAAATGATAAAACAATATATCAGTTTACTGCAAAAATACGAGATGTACTTGCGTATATGCCATATGCTGAAATAATGTTCATTTCTGCCCAAACGGGTCAGAGACTTTCCAAATTATTTGATATGATTGATACAGTTTTAGAAAATCAGTCAATGCGTGTTGGAACAGGTGTATTGAACGAAATAATGACAGAAGCAGTTGCTTTACAGCAGCCACCATCAGACAAGGGTAAACGATTGAAATTATACTATATAACACAGGTAGCAGTTAAACCGCCAACTTTTGTTATATTTGTAAATGATAAAGAACTGATGCATTTTTCATATACAAGATATATTGAAAATAAAATAAGAGAAAGTTTTGGATTCAAAGGAACTCCTTTAAGATTTATTATAAGGGAACGAAAGGAAAGTTAAATGATTGCTCAGAGAATTATTTGCATAGTTTTAGGATATTTTTTCGGCCTTATAGAAATGGGATACATTTTAGGCAAGATAAAAAATATTGATATTAGAGATTTTGGAAGTGGAAATTCAGGAACAACAAATACAATGCGTGTTCTTGGTAAAAAAGCAGGATTAATCACATTTTTTGTTGATGCATTAAAAGCAGTATTTTGTGGTTTGCTTGTTTATGCTTTGTTTCATAAATCATGTGAAAATATTATGTTTGTTTTATTGCTTTATTCTGGATTTGGTGTTATTTTAGGACATAATTTTCCGTTTTACATGAAATTTAAAGGTGGAAAAGGAATTGCGGCGTCAGCAGGAATGATTACATCTTTAGCTATATATGATTGGAAATTTGTTGTTCTTGGATTTTTTGTGTTTTTTATATCTTTATATATAACAAAGTATGTATCGTTTTCATCGTTAATGCTTATGGGCTCATTGTTAATAGAAATGATTGTATGGGGGCAGCTTGGAATGGTACATAATCTTAATCCGGAATGCAGAATTGAAGCGTACATTATTACAGGTCTTATGACAGCACTTGCTTTTATAAGACATAAGGACAATATAAAAAGATTAGCCAAAGGTACAGAACGAAAAATTGGCGAAAAGAAGGAGGCATAATATGTCAAAGATTACAGTATTAGGTGGTGGCGGATGGGCTATAGCATTAGCTATGGTTCTTAATGATAATGGTCATAATGTCACAATATGGTCAGCAGTAAACAGAGAAGTCGAAGCACTTAAAACTCATAGAGAAAATAAAATAAGTCTTCCGGGAGTAATCATTCCAGAAACAGTTGAAATTACAAATGATTTAAAAAGTGCTGTTAATGGAGCAGAAATTATTGTTATGGCAGTTGCATCTTCATTTGTAAGAAGTACTTCAAAACTTTTAAAGGATTTGATTCCAAATGGTCAGATTATTGTAGATGTTGCTAAGGGAATTGAAGATGATACGTTTAATACAATGACGGAAATAATTGAAGATGAATTACCAAATTGTGATGCAGTTGCATTATCAGGACCAAGTCATGCCGAAGAAGTAGGTCGTAAAATTCCAACAGCCGTTGTAGTAGGAGCAACAACTAAAGAAACAGCTGTTAAGGTTCAGGATGCTTTTTCAAATCATTACTTCAGGGTGTATGTAAGCCCTGACAGAAAGAGCATTGAGCTTGGTGGCGCTTTAAAAAATGTTATTGCATTAGCTGCCGGAATTTCAGATGGCTTAGGATTTGGTGATAATACAAAGGCACTTCTTATTACAAGAGGAATGAAGGAAATTAGTCTTTTAGGAACTGCAATGGGTGGCCACACAAGAACATTTAACGGATTATCAGGAATTGGTGATTTGATTGTTACATGTGATAGTAAACATTCAAGAAACAGACGTGCAGGAGTATTAATTGGACAGGGATATTCTTTAGAAGAAGCTGTTAAGGAAGTAAATATGGTTGTTGAAGGTGCTGTATCTGCAAAAGCTGCACTTAATCTTTCAAAAAAATATCATGTTGATATGCCACTTACAGAAGCTGTTAATGACGTATTATTTAATGGAAAAAAGCCTTTAGATGCAGTTAATGAATTGATGAACAGAGATAATACAAGTGAGCATGTAGATTTATTGTGGAAGTAAAGAAATATGGATGATTTAAAAAAAATACAAAATAAATTTATAGGTCAGATTGGAAATTTTGACATTAATCCTACAGAATTTAAAATGCTCATGACATATTATGAATGTGCTATTTTAGAAGTAAAGACAAAATTAGATGTTTTAAATAAAGAATTTTCTGCAAATACTATGAGAAATCCTATAGCATCAATTAAAACCAGAATTAAATCTCCTGATAGTATATATGAAAAGTTAGATAGAAAAAATTTGGATAAAACATTAGAAAGTGTACAGAACAATTTAGATGATGTTGCGGGAATTAGAATTATATGTTCTTTTTTAGATGATATATATAGCGTTGCAGACATGCTTACAAGTCAGGATGATGTTAAAGAATTAACCAGAAAAGATTACATAAAAAATCCAAAGAAAAATGGTTATAGAAGTTTGCATCTGGTTATAGAAATTCCTATTTTCTTATCTAATGAAAAGAAGGGTGTAAAAGTTGAGGTACAAATAAGAACAATTGCTATGGATTTCTGGGCTAGTTTAGAACATCAGATACACTATAAGAAATTTGAAAATTCTAATGTGGAATCAATTAAGCAATTAACGGATTGCGCAGATACAATTTACGAAACAGATATAAGAATGTTAAATATCAGACAAAATTTGTTAGACAACGAGGATTAAATTTATGGAAAGTAGAGCAAAAGAAACTGCAAAGAAAACAGCAAAGAAAGGTAAAAATGGGATTGTTAAGCTTATATTCAGCCGTATATTTATTTTTGCCCTGCTTATTTTTCTGCAACTTCTTGTATTGTTCTACTTTTTTTGGCATGTAAATGAGCAATTTAAGATATTTTATGATTTTATAAGAATTATCACTGTTTTTCTGGTTCTTTATATTGTTAATGAAAAAAAATCAGATCCAACCACGAAAATGATATGGTCAATTGTAATTCTTATAATTCCAATTTTTGGCGCACTTTTATATTTGTTTGTAAAATTTCAACCTACATCTGTGCTGTTAAGAAAAAGATTAGAAGTAATTAACCACAGGTCGGATAATTATTTAGAATATAAAACAGACATTAAAGATAAATTACAAAAAGATGATCCGCTTATAGAAAATTTAGGAGAATACATCTATAAATATTCAGGATGTCCACCATATGAGAATTCAAAAATTACATATTTTGCTTCAGGAGAAGAAAAATATGATTATTTGATAAAAAAACTAAAAGAGGCAAAATCATTTATATTTTTAGAGTATTTTATAATTGAAGAAGGTGAAGTCTGGAATTCTGTTCTTGAAATATTAAAACAAAAAGTTAAAGAAGGGGTTGAAGTCCGTGTAATATATGACGGAATGTGTTCTCTAACCAAACTTCCAATGGGTTATTTTAAGAAACTTAGAGAATATGGAATAAAAGCTAAATCTTTTAATCCAATGAAACCATTTCTTTCAACGCATCAAAATAACAGAGATCACAGAAAAAATCTTGTAATAGATGGAACGGTTGCTTTTACCGGAGGAATTAATCTTGCCGATGAATATATGAATTTAAAAGAGCGATTTGGTTATTGGAAAGATACAGCTGTTATGATAGAAGGAGAAGCTGCTAAAAGTTTTACGTTATTATTTTTGCAAATGTGGAATGTAGATGAAGAAATTATTGGCGATTATAATAAATATTTAGATGTAGACTGTCCTTCGTTGCCGGATACATCAGGCTATATTATTGGATATGGAGATGAGCCGTTTGATGATGAAAAAGTTGGAGAACAAGTATATTTAAGCCTTATAAATACTGCAAAAAAATATGTTCATATAATAACACCTTATCTTGTAATTGATAATGTGATGATGGAGGCTTTGACATTTGCTGCAAAAAGAGGTGTTGATGTAAAAATTATCATGCCGGGAATTCCAGATAAAGCATATGCGTATTGTCTTGCAAGAACCTATTATGAAGAATTAATTAAAAATGGAGTTGAAATATATGAATTCACTCCGGGATTTACACATGCAAAACAATTTGTAGTTGATGATGACAAAGCGACTGTTGGAACAATTAATTTAGATTACAGAAGTTTATATCTTCATTTTGAATGTGGATGTTTAATGTATAAAAACAAGGAAATATCATTAATAGAAGATGATTTCGAAAAAACATTACAGAAATCTAAAAAAATCACATTAGAAGACTGTAGAAATCGGTCGGCATTATATAAATTATGTGGTTCAATATTAAAAATGATTGCTCCGTTAATGTAATGTTGTATTAAAGGGAGGATGAATATGCTTCATATTAAGTGTGGCGATGGTGTAGGAAAGACAACATCTGCTGTCGGTCAGGCTGTTAGAATGTTAGGCTATAATAAAAAAGTAATATTTGTTCAATTTATGAAAGATGGTCTTTCCGGAGAAATAAACTTTTTAAAAAATAACAGCAATATTTATGTTTTGCATCCAACAGGTCCAATAAAATTTATATGGAATATGACAGATTCTGAAAAGAGCGATTTAAAGGATATCCATACAAATTTAATAAAAGAAACAGAAAAAATTTTAAAATCAGAGCATATATCAATGGTAATATTTGATGAATTTAACTCTGCAAATGAATTGAATTTGTTGGATAAAGATTATGCATATAAGATTATTTGTGAATATAAAGATAAAACTGAAATAATATTGACAGGAAGAAACCCCGAAGAAAAATATGTAGAAATTTCAGACTATATATCGGAAATTAATTGTATAAAACACCCATTTGAAAGTGGTGTAAATGCCCGTAAAGGTATAGAATATTAAGAATATATAAAACCTCTTTGCATATAATTATAAAAAATGTAAAGGGGTTATTTTTATGGATTTTAGTATTTATAAAGACATTAAAAACCGTACAAACGGTGAAATTTATATTGGTGTTGTCGGGCCTGTCAGAACAGGAAAATCAACATTTATAAAGAATTTCATGAATTTAGCAATTATTCCAAACATAAAAGATGAAAATGATATTAAAAGAGCTCAGGATGAACTGCCACAATCAGCAGCCGGAAAAACAATTATGACCACAGAGCCTAAATTTATTCCAAATAAGGCTGTTAATATTAATTTGAAAAATGATATAAATGCCAGCGTAAGACTTATAGATTGTGTAGGTTATATGGTTGATGGTGCAACCGGATATTTAGAAGAAGATAAAGAGAGAATGGTAAAAACTCCATGGTTGACACAGGAAATTCCTTTTTCTAAAGCAGCGGAACTTGGAACTCAAAAGGTTATTTCAGAACATTCAACTATAGGGATTGTCATAACTACAGATGGAAGCTTTACAGATATTCAGGCTGAAAATTACATGAAAGCAACAGATATGGCAATTAAGGAATTGGAAAAAATAAATAAACCTTTTGTTATAGTTGTAAATTCAATGGAACCTGAATCAGAGAAGTGTAAAAGTGTAGTAAAAAAATTAGAAAGCAATTACAGGTCAGCTGTCATTCCGCTTAATTGTCTTCAGTTAAGCGAAAAAGATATAAATGAAATTCTAAGCAAAATTTTGTTTGAATTTCCAATAGCAAAGATTAATTTTATGTGCCCTAAGTGGGTAAATGTTTTAGAAGATGACAACGAAATTAAGAATGCGGTTTTAGAATTGTCAAGAAACATACTCATGGTTCTTAATAAAATAAAAGATATCAATTCTTTGCCAAATACTAAAGAAAACCCGTACATAAAATCAATCACGATTAATAATGTTAATTTGTCTGACGGAGAGGTAACAATAACCTATGCTATATATGATAAATATTACTATATGACATTAAGTGAAATGACTAATACACAAATCAATAATGAACTTGAACTGGTTAGTTTTGTAAAGGAACTTGCTGAAAAAAAAGATAAATTTGAAAAAGTAAATTATGCAATAGATGAAGTTAAAACTAAAGGATATGGAATAGTAGTGCCTACAAAAGATGAAATAACACTTGAGAATCCGCAATTGATAAGAAGTGGTGGAAAGTTTGGAGTTAAAATTAAAGCTAATGCTCCATCAATGCATTTTGTCAAAGCAAATATAGTAACTGAAATTTCTCCTATAATAGGAAGTGAAGAACAGGCAAATGATTTAATTGATTATATAAACGGACAAAAGACAGATGAAAATGCAAATATATGGGACACTAATATTTTTGGTAAAACAATTGAACAAATTGTTAAAGATGGGATAGTTGCAAAAATCAGTGGAATGAGTGATGAAACTCAGGGTAGAATGCAAAATACTATAGAAAAAATCACTAACGACCAAAGCAAAGGGGTTATTTGTATTCTGTTGTAAAGCTAAAATCAAGTAGCATTCGTCTATATGTTTAAATGAAGATAGATATCTGCATTCGATTGTCTATTAGAAAAATTAAATATATTTACTTAAGAATATGATAGCGAGCATTAACAAATAGATGCGTAAGTATGCAAACTAAATCAACCTATAATGCAAATTAAATCAATCTATAATCTTGAAAAACAATAGTCCTTATGCTAGAATTATTTATTGAGTTTTAGCATAAGGATTAATATTTGGAGGATAAATAAATGCAAAAATACGGATTAAACGAATTAAGAAAAATGTATTTAGATTTTTTTGCATCTAAAGACCATTTGGTATTGGGTAGCTTTTCTTTAGTTCCCCACAATGATAACAGCTTATTGTTGATTAATGCAGGTATGGCACCTCTTAAGCCATATTTTACAGGTCAGGAAATTCCACCTAAGACAAGAGTAGCTACATGTCAGAAATGTATCAGAACAGGTGATATTGAAAATATAGGTAAAACAGCAAGACACGGTACATTCTTTGAAATGCTTGGTAACTTCTCATTTGGAGATTATTTCAAGACAGAAGCAATTCATTGGTCATGGGAATTTTTGACAGAAGTTGTTGGATTGGAAGCAGACAGACTTTATCCTTCAGTTTATCTTGAAGATGACGAAGCATTTGATATATGGAACAAAGAAATGGGTATTCCTGCTGATAGAATATTTAAGTTTGGTAAGGAAGACAATTTCTGGGAGCATGGTGCAGGACCTTGCGGACCATGTTCAGAAATTTATTATGACCGTGGTGAAAAATATGGTTGTGGTAAGCCGGATTGCACAGTAGGTTGTGAGTGCGACAGATACATTGAAATTTGGAACAACGTATTTACACAGTTTGAAAATGACGGAAAAGGAAATTATACAACTCTTAAACAGAAAAATATTGATACAGGTATGGGTCTTGAAAGACTTGCAACTGTTGTTCAGGATGTAGATTCAATTTTTGATGTTGATACAATCAGAGCTTTAAGAGATAAAGTTTGTGAATTTTCAGGAAAAGAATATAAAAAAGAATATGCATGGGATGTTTCAATTAGAATTATAACAGACCATATCCGTTCAGCTACATTTATGATTTCTGACGGAATTATGCCATCTAACGAAGGAAGAGGTTATGTTCTTAGAAGATTAATCAGACGTGCTGCAAGACACGGACGTTTACTTGGAATTGATGGAAAATTCCTTGCAAAATTAAGTGAAACTGTTATTGAAAGTTCAAAAGACGGTTATCCTGAATTAGAAGAAAAGAAAAACATGATTTTTAAAGTTCTTACTGAAGAAGAAAACAAATTCAATAAGACAATAGATCAAGGACTTGGAATCCTTACTGATATGCAAAAAGAAATGGATAATGCAGGTTCAAAGACTCTTTCAGGAAAAAATGCATTTAAATTATATGACACATATGGATTTCCTCTTGATTTGACAAAGGAAATCCTTGAAGAAAAAGGATTTAATGTTGATGAAGACGGATTTAAAGCATGCATGGAAGAACAGAAAGAAAAAGCTAGAAAAGCCAGAAAGAAAACAAATTACATGGGTGCAGATGCTACAATTTACGAGCAGATGGATAAAAATATCACATCTAAATTTGTAGGATATGACAAATTAGAAAATGAATCAGTAATTTCAACAATTGCAACTGAAGATGAAATTGTAGAAGCAATCACTGATGGTGATATGGGAACAATCGTTGTTGATGAAACTGTTTTCTACGCTACAATGGGTGGACAGGCAGGAGATATTGGTGTAATTACAAACGGCGACAGTGAATTTGAAGTAAAAGATACAATTAAGCTTTTAGGTGGAAAGATTGGTCATATAGGACAGGTTACTAAGGGAATGTTCTCTGTTGGAGATAATGTTACACTTAAGGTTAATAAGCATAATAGAGAAGATACAGGCAAAAACCATAGTGCAACACATTTATTACAGAAAGCTTTAAAGATTGTATTAGGAGATCATATTGAACAGGCAGGCTCATTAGTTACTGCAGACAGACTTAGATTTGACTTTACTCATTTCCAGGCTATGACTCCTGAAGAAATTGAGAAAGTTGAAGATATTGTAAACAATGAAATCGCTGAAAATCTTCCTGTAATTACTAAAGAAATGTCATTAGAAGATGCTAAGAAGACAGGGGCTATGGCATTGTTTGGCGAAAAATATGGTGAAACGGTTCGAGTCGTTTCAATGGGTGATTTTTCAGTTGAATTATGTGGTGGTACCCATGTAGCAAATACAGGAGTTATTTCAGCATTTAAGATTGTTTCAGAATCAGGTATTGCTGCCGGAGTAAGACGTATTGAAGCTTTAACATCAACAGGTCTTATGAAACATTATGAATCAATTGAAGAAGAAATGAATCTTGCAGCTAAGGTTGCTAAAGCTGAACCTATAGCACTTGTAAAGAAAATTGAAGCTATGCAGGAAGAAATAAAAGCTCTTATGAGTGAAAACGAAAAACTCAAGAGCAAAATTGCTAATGCATCTGTTGGAAATGCTGATGACCAGATTGTTGATGTAAATGGAGTTAAGTTATTAGCGATAAAAGTCGCAGACGTTGATATGAATGGTTTGAGAAATTTAGGCGATCAGATGAAAGAAAAGACAAACGATGGAGTTGTTGTTATCGTATCAACTTTAGGCGATAAAGTTAATGTTATTGCAATGGCTGGTGATGATGCAATCAGTAAAGGTGCACATGCCGGAAATATCATTAAGGAAGTAGCTAAATGTGTTGGCGGTGGCGGCGGCGGTCGTCCTAATATGGCACAGGCCGGAGGAAAGAATCCTGCAGGTGCAGATGACGCGTTAGCAAAGGCTAAAGAAGTTCTTGAAAGCCAGGTAAAATAATAAGCAAAAAATCTTCAATATACTATAAAAAGTGGTTGACGATGTGGAAATATATGTTATAATATTTTTTGTGTGTTATGAAACACAATACCTACAGTTTTAGGAATATCGTAACTGGAGGGAGGTAAGGAAAGAATGTCAAGCGTTATCGTTAAAGAAAACGAATCAATCGACAGTGCTTTACGTAGATTCAAGAGAAATTGCGCAAAGGCTGGTATTCAGCAGGAGATTCGTAAAAGAGAACATTACGAAAAACCAAGCGTTAAGCGTAAGAAGAAATCAGAAGCTGCTAGAAAGCGCAAGTATAATTAATTATAAAAAACCGGAGTTTATGCTCCGGTTTTTTTATGTATTATATTTTAAACAATTCATATACTTAATAATAATAGCTATATGTGGAGAAAAGCTATAGATAAATATAAAATTTGTGATGCCGGCCAAATACCTACAGATGTAGTTTTTAAAGAATCTATTGTTGATATCTTAGGAAAAAGGTGTGCTTATATAGAAAATTATATTTCGATAATTGAATTATCAGATACAAACATAATAGTTAAGTGCAAACGTTACTATATTTTTATAAAGGGTAACGGATTAAATATCGAATATTATAATAATAAAATCTGTATGAAAATAATAGGAGATCTTAATGAAATATCATTTTGTAGAAATTTGCATTAATAGTTACGATATTAAAAGATTATTGAAATTTAACGAATTAGAGTATAGAGAGATTAAGATTTCAAATAACGAAGCTACTTTTCTTATAAACAAAAAATATTTAGCAAGGCTAACAGAAAAATGCGAGAAATACAATATTGAAATTAAAAATGTTTCCGAAATTGGAAATATAAATAAAATAAAAAAAATTAAATACATAAAAATATTTGGTATTTCGTTAGCATCATTTTTATTGATTGTAGTTATATTATCTATGTTTATCTGGAACATTACAATAGATGGCAATGTAATGCATACTTCCAATGAATTATATAATTTTATAAGAAAACAAAACGTATATGTAGGAGAATATAAAGGAAAAATTGATTGCGATGAAATAGAAAAAAAGATTCGTAATAAATATTCTGATATAACATGGGTTTGTGCAGAAATTAAAGGGACAAATCTCATAATTCATGTAAATGAAAATTATAATCGAACGATAAAGGAACAGGAAAATTCTCCGTATAATATTATTGCAAATTGTGATGCACAAATAGATAGCATAATAACAAGAACAGGTGTCGGCAATGTAAAGAAAGGTGACAAAGTTAAAAAAGGTGATTTGCTGATTTCAGGAGAAGTAGATACATATAACGAATTTGAAGAAATTATAGCTAAGAAATATGTTAAGGCTGACGGTGAAATTTATGCCAAAGTTAAATATGAATTTAATAAAAAATATAAAATAAAAGAAAAAGTAAAAAAATATGGAAAGAAATATTCATATTTTAACGTTTCGTTTGGTGATATGGCAATATTAAATGGCGAAGGCAAAAATAAAGACATTGTGATTGAAAAAAATAAACTTCATTTTTTGAAAAATTATTATCTGCCTGTTACATTTACAAAAATTACAAATATTCCTTTTAAATATGTTGAAGTAAAAAGAAATAAAACTCAAATAAAAACACTAATAGATAATGATTTTACATATTATTTAATGACTTTAGAACAAAAAGGGTATAAAATTCTAGAAAAAAATGTTAAAATGGAGATTGTCGGTGACAAATATATAGGAAAAGGACAGGTGACAGTTGTTCAACCTTTTGGGTCACTTGAAGAGTTAAGTATATCAGAGGAAGGAACTACAGTTAATGAGCGTGATTGAGAGTATTATAGATATTCCTGCTGAGCATGAAAAAAAGATTTATGGAAATTTTGATGAAAATATAAAGAAAATAGAAAGAACACTTCATGTCACCATTATATCTAGAGATTCACAAATAAAAATTATTGGTGGTGAAGTTGCTGCCAAAAGGGCAAAAAAAGTATTTGAACAGCTTTTTAAATTATCTTTACGTGGCAATGAAATAACAGAGCAAAATGTTGATTATGCGTTATCATTATCTTTTGAGAATAACGAACAGGCGATTGTCGAATTAGATGATGATATGATATGCAGAACTGCGGCAGGAAAGCCTGTTAAGCCTAAAACATTAGGTCAGAAGCATTATGTAGATGAAATACGCAAGAAGATGATTGTATTTGGAATTGGCCCGGCTGGAACAGGTAAAACATATCTTGCAATGGCAATGGCAATAACTGCTTTAAAAAATGATGAGGTAAATAGAATCATTTTGACAAGACCTGCTATTGAAGCAGGAGAAAATCTTGGATTTTTACCAGGAGATTTACAAAGCAAGGTTGATCCATATTTACGTCCTTTATATGATGCGTTATATCAGATAATGGGAGCAGAAAGTTTTATGCACAATTCTGAAAAGGGAATTATAGAAGTTGCTCCTTTAGCATATATGCGTGGACGTACATTAGATAATGCATTTATTATCTTAGATGAAGCACAGAACACTACACCGGCACAGATGAAGATGTTTTTAACAAGAATCGGCTTTGGATCAAAGGTAATCGTGACTGGTGATTTAACACAAAAAGATTTACCTAGAGACGCTGTTTCAGGATTAGATGTTGCGTTAAAGGTTTTAAGTAAAGTTGAGGATATAAGTTTTGTTAGCTTGACGAACAAAGACGTTGTAAGACATCCTCTTGTTCAGAAAATCGTTAAAGCATATGAAGAATATGATGAAAAAATGGCAAAAAAGAAACAACAAAGGGAAAAGAAATAATGAATATTTATATTGAAAACGAATATGACAAAGAAATGAAGGAACGACTTGATTATGAAAAACTTATAGAAGAGGTTGTTAATGAAGCCGTGGATTATGTGAAATGTCCATATGAGTGTGAAGTTAATGTAACTATTGTAACTAATGAAAGAATTCATGAGATAAATAACGAGTTTAGAGGAATTGATAAAGAAACTGACGTATTATCATTTCCGATGATTGATTATGATAAGCCGGGTGATTTTACAGGATTTGATGAGATTGATGATTATTTTGATTTAGATACCGGAGAATTAATTTTAGGCGATATTGTTATTTCATATGACCGTGTAATAAGTCAGGCACATGAATTTAATCATTCAGTTAGAAGAGAATTTGCTTTTCTTGTTGCCCATAGTATGCTTCATCTGTTTGGATATGACCATATGGAGGAAGATGAAAGGGTGGAAATGGAAAGAAAGCAAAATGATATTTTAATAAATTTAGGAATTACGAGGGAGTAAACATGCAAAAAAAGATACTAACAGCATTAACATTAATCATAGTAGCCATGATTTTAGTAACAGGATGCAAAGGAAAGAAAACTGAAAAAGAAGAAAAGACAACTGTTGAAGAAACAACAATTGAAGAAACAACTGTCGACAATTCACATGTCGGACAGGTAAGAAGTAAATTAACCGGTGAATATGTAGATGAAAAAATTGGTAATAGAAGACCTGTTGCCGTAATGTACAATAACATTATAAATGCAATTCCTCATTCAGGACTTAGCAATGCAAGTGTGTGCTATGAAGCACCTGTTGAAGGATGCATAACACGTATAATGGGGATTTTTGAAAATTATGATGATGTTAAAAAGATTGGTTCAATAAGAAGCTGCAGAATTTATTATTGCTATTTTGCTTTGGAGTGGGATGCTATCTATGTTCATTTTGGGCAGTCTAAATATGCACTTGATTTTCTTAAAAGCGATAAGATTGACAATGTAGGTTCATATCAATCTGTTGCAAATAGCATTTTCTTTAGAACGACAGACAGAGTTGCACCACATAACTGCTTTATTGATGGTGCAGGAATTAAAAAAGGAATAAAAGAATTAGGCTATAGAAAGAATTACAAGAAAGATTACAATTCGCATTTCCAATTTGCTGATGAGGGAACTAAAGTAGATTTGGCAAGCAAAAAGATTGCCAATAAAGTAGAACTTGGTTACCCGGTAAATAAACCTTGGTTTGAATATGATGCAGCTACAGGATTATATAAGAGATTCCAATATGGAAAAGCACACATTGATGATCAGAACAATGAACAGCTGTCCTGTTCTAATATAATTATTCAGTATGTTAACGCTACTCTTTATCCTGATAATAAGAGTTTGGATATGACTTTAACAGGCTCAGGAAAAGGTTGGTATATTACAAACGGTAAGGCTGAAAAAATTACTTGGAATAAATCAGACAAGCTTGGAAGAACTACATATTTAGATAAAGCAGGAAATGAAATTGTTTTAAATGATGGTAAAACATGGATTTGCATGGTTCAGAATGAATATTCTGATAATGTAAAAATTTCAAAATAAGAGTGAGTATTATGAGTAATGATGAGTTGATATCAAAAGCATATGAGGCAATGAAAAATTCATACGCACCTTACAGTAAATTTAATGTAGGAGCAGTTGCCTTATGTGGTGAAAAAATTTACATAGGATGTAATATTGAAAATGCATCTTTCGGCGCAACTATATGTGCTGAAAGATGTGCTATTTTCAAAGCTGTATCAGATGGATGTACAAAAATTGACAAAATAGTAATTGTATGTTCTACGCACGATTTTGCGTATCCATGCGGAATATGCAGACAGGTTATGACAGAATTTATGGATGAAAATGGAATAATTGTTGTAACTAATGATAAGGAAATAAGAGAATACAAACTTTCTGACTTGATGCCGGAAAGTTTTCGTATGTAATTAGGAGATTTCAATGTCAAAGAAAAAAATAAAAAGCAGCTTTCTTCTACAAGGAAGTATTTTAGCTGTAGCAGGTTTATTAGTAAGAGTTATAGGTTTAATATATCGTGTTCCTTTAACTAATATTTTAGGTGAAAAAGGCATGGGATGTTATGGCACGGCTTATGATGTGTATAATATTTTAATTTTATTATCATCACAAAGTATGCCTATTGCAGTCTCAAAGCTTGTTTCTGAAAAATTAGGAAGAAATGAAAATAATAATGCTCACAGAATTTTTAAAGGAGCATTAATATACGGGCTTGTAATTGGTGTTATATGTGGATTAATTGCATTTTTTGGCGGAGAATGGCTTGCTTCAACATTTTATCATGCTCCATCAGCCGGAAGAGCATTAAAGGTATTAGCTCCTACATTAACAATAGCATGCATTTTAGGAGTTTTCCGTGGTTATATGCAGGGACTTGGAGATATGGTGCCAACTGCGATTTCTCAGATATTTGAACAGATTGTAAATGCTTTTGTAAGTGTGTTTGCAGCATACGAATTATTAAATTATGGATACTCTGTTTCTACAATGTTATCAGAAAGTAAAGCAGAAGCAAATGCAATATCATATGGTGCTGCAGGTGGAACTTTAGGTACATGCCTTGGTGCGGCTACAGCTCTTTTAGTCCTGATTATTATCTACTTAAAAAGAAAGTCGGATATATTAGCTGACATTTCAAAGCAGGATAAAGGCGCATTGGATTCATTTAATAGAATAACAAAAATGATTATATTTACAATTACACCAATGCTCATAAGTACAACAATTTATAACATTAGCAACTTGTTGGATAATCCGATTTTCCAGAATATTATGGAGTTGAAATTTGGCTTAAAAGAAGATGCAAGATTAGCATTGTGGGGTGTATACAGCTCACAGTATAGAGTACTTACTACTATGCCAATAGCTATTGCATCTGCATTAGCGGCAGCAATTGTACCGTCAATGATTCGTTCATATGCTGCCGGTGATAAACTAATTGTAAATAATAAAATAGATTCAGCAATTAAATTTTCAATGATAATTGCCCTGCCTTGTGGCTTTGGATTATCAGTATTAGGTGGACCAATCAACAAAATGCTATTTCCTAATTTGAGTAATGATATGATTGTTTACATGATGATGTTTAGTGTATTTACAGTTACGGCATTTTCTTTATCAACAATCAGTAATTCAATATTACAAGGAATTGATAAATTGAATGTTCCTATTAAGAATTCAGCAATTTCATTAGGTATTCATTTAGTTATTTTGCCTTTATTACTTGTTGTATTTAAATTAGGAATATACGCTGTTGTAATAGGTGATTTCACATTTGCAATGACTGTATGTGTATTAAATTCATATTCAATAAAAAATTATACAGGCTATACACAGGAAATAAAAAATACATTTGTTAAACCTATAATTTCATCGGTAATTATGTCTATATGTTGTTATTTAGTTTATTTATTATTCCATAAATTAATCGGAAGTAATACAATATCAACGTTAATCGCTATATGTGTAGCTATTGCAGTATATGGAATTATGGTTATTAAAACGAAAATTGTTACAGAAAATGAATTGGAATCTGTTCCAAAAGGAACTATGATTATTAAAATATGTAAAAAAATTCATCTGCTGTAGTATATAAAAATATAAAACGGTAAAAAATATATGCAAAGGAGTTTATTTATGAACAAGCGTGCATATATTTTTTGTTTAGTTGCAGCTGTAATTGTTGCAACATTTGTAATTGGATATAATATTGGAACAGATAAACAATCAAAGAAGAATAATTCTCAGACTAATGCTAAAGTAATAGAAAAAGAAGGCTATTGGTTGCAATCAGTGGAAGGATACATTGTAGTATTTGAAAATGATAGAGCAACTGTTGTTGCATCCACAGAAATACCAGTGTCCAGTTTGTCAAAAAAAGAGCAGGATGTTTTAGCTGAAGGTTTTTACTTTGATACAGCAGAAGAGTTATTTAAATTTCTTGAGGCTAATACCAGTTGAGGAATATTTACAATGAAAATATGTATAATCGGTGCCGGAGCGGCAGGAATGATGGCTGCAATAAATGTAGCAAATGAAAATAATGAGGTTTTTATTTTAGAACACACATCAAAAATAGGTTCTAAAATAAGAATCTCCGGTAATGGAAAATGCAATTTGACTAATGAATCAGTTTCAAAAGAAAAATATAATAATCAGGACTTTGCAGATGTAGTGTTAAACGAATTTTCTGTCGATGATACAAAACAATTTTTCTATAATTGCGGTTTAATGTTAAAAGATAAAAATGGATATTATTATCCTATGAGTGAGCAGGCAGCATCTGTTATTGATGTATTGCAAAGTGAATTGTATAAAAGAAATGTAAAATTAATTACTGATTTTCATATTACAAGAATGCATAGAAAAGATGATAAATTTATAATTAAGGGTAATAATAAAGAAATTATAGCCGACAAGCTTATAATTGCAACTGGTGGAAAGTCTGCTGCAAAAACCGGTTCTGATGGAAGTGGATACAGTTATGCAAAAATGTTTGGCCATAATATAATTGAACAGGTTCCCGGATTAACAGGAATTGTATGCAAAAATAAAATCTGTAAATCTTTTGCAGGCGTAAGAACTAAAGCAACTGTAACAGCTTTTATAGAAGGAGCATCAGTATATAAGGAAACCGGAGAAGTGCAATTTACTGATTATGGCTTATCAGGAATTCCTATATTTAATTGCTGTAATTATATTTCCAGAGCTATAAATTTAGAAAAAGATGTTGAAATAACAGTTGACTTTTTACCTGATATTAAGAGTGAGGATATTGAAAAATTTATTATTACACAAAAAGATAACGGAAAAAGTGTATTATATGCTTTAAAAGGAATGTTACCTTCAAAAATAGCTAATGGTATTTATGAAATAGTAGTTAATAATTGTAAAAAAGATTCTGAATATTTTATTTCAAATATAATAAATTTTATAAAAAAATTTGAATTTAAAGCAATAGATACGAGAGATTACGAGCAGGCTCAGGTTACGTGTGGAGGAGTTGATTTATCAGAAATAAATCCTAAAACAATGGAATCTGAACTTGTAAAAAACTTGTATTTTGCAGGTGAAGTGGTCGATATTAACGGTTTATGTGGCGGTTATAATTTACAATTTGCATGGTCAAGCGGTGCAATTGCAGGAAAGAGTTGTTTATATGATAAAAATTAAAGTTAATCAAATTAAGATGAATGTTAAGCATAGTATAGATGATGTTGTTAAGGAAGCACTTAAAAAAGTTCATACACAAAAAAACAACCTTGTGTCATATAAAATTATAAAAAAATCAATTGATGCAAGAAAATCACCAATATATATATATGCTGTTCAATTAGAGTTAAATAAATACAATTTAAAAAAATTACCTAAAGATGTTTCAATTGTAAAAAAAGAAGAAAAATACATATACAATGTTACGGGTAATAAAAAAATAGAAAATCCACCTGTTGTTGTAGGATTTGGTCCGGCCGGAATGTTTTGTGCCTATCTTTTAGCAAAAGCAGGTTATAATCCTATAATAATTGAAAGAGGCAAGGATGTTGACAGTAGAATTATAGATGTTGAAGAATTTTGGAAAACCGGTAAATTAAATACAGAGTCAAATGTTCAATTTGGAGAAGGTGGCGCGGGAACTTTTTCTGATGGAAAATTAAACACAGGAATTAAAGATAAAAACGGTCGTCAGAATTTTGTTCTGGAAACATTTGTAAAATGTGGTGCACCCGAAAATATCATGTATGATTCAAAACCTCACATAGGAACAGATATTCTTCAAATTGTTGTAAAAAACTTAAGGAAAGAAATAGAATCACTTGGTGGAAAAATATTGTTTGAAAGTAAGCTTACTAACATCGAAAAAGAAGGTGGTTTTTATAATTTAGAAATCAATAATTCAGAAAAAATTCAGAGTCAAATATGTATTTTGGCTATAGGTCATAGTGCAAGAGATACTTTCGAAATGCTATATAACAAATCATTTTCAATGGAACAAAAACCATTTGCAATAGGAGTTCGTGTTGAGCATTTACAGGATATGATAAATAAATCACAATATGGAGTTGATAATTGTGAAGGTTTGCCTGCTGCACCATATAAATTAACATACAATACAAAGAGCAAAAGAGGCGTATATTCTTTTTGTATGTGTCCTGGAGGATGTGTGGTTAATGCTTCTTCTGAAGATAAACGTTTAGCTGTCAATGGTATGAGTTATAGCGCTCGAGATGGTAAAAATGCAAACAGTGCGATAGTTACAACTATTACTCCAAATGATTTTGAAAGTAAACATCCATTAGCAGGAATGTATTTACAACGTGAATTAGAAGAAAAAGCATTTAATGAAGGAAAAGGTGCAATTCCTGTTCAACTATATGGTGACTTTGTAAATAACAAAATCAGTCATGAATTTGGAAATGTTATTCCTGACATAAAAGGAAAATATTCTTTTGCGAATATAAAAAATGTATTACCTAAATATATTTGCGATTCAATAGAAGAGGCAATGCCATATTTTGGCAAGAAAATACAGGGATTTGATAATAAAGATACTGTATTTGCGGCAATTGAAAGCAGAACGTCATCACCTGTAAGAATTATAAGAGAAGACGATTTTCAATCAGTATTTAAAGGTGTTTATCCTTGTGGTGAAGGGGCAGGTTATGCCGGAGGCATTACAAGTGCAGCTATTGATGGTATAAAGGTGTTTGAATCGATTATTTCTGAATTCAGACCATAGCATTATTATTTGAACAATTATATTTAGATTAAAGGTTTGCAATTTTGAGTTATACATATCTAAGAATGAAAATATAGACCTTTTTTCAATTTTGTAGTATGATTTAGTTTGTAAAAATTTCGTTATATAAACGCGTGAGGAGTCATAATGAACATTAGATTTTTAGCCCAATCAGAATATTTTAATGGAATTCATTTAAAAGATGATATAATTCTTGAAAAAGAATATGAAGATAGTAAGTTTAGCAATATTAAAAAAGTACACTATTTCGTGTATCATTTAGAAGATAATATAAGAAAAGAAATTCTTCCAAGAAGCGAAAAACTACAGGTTTTTAATATTACAGACTGTCAGTTTCAGTCAGATTATATTTATTTTACTGAATTCGATGATCAATATGATGGAAATTACAATTTAAATATAATTAAATATAATTATATTGATGATACATATTTAAAAATAATTACTTTAAAGGATAATTTAAATCTATATCCTGATAAAAAACAAATAAAAATATATATATTAAATGAATCTAATTTAATAATACAAAGGGCAATTCCAAGAGGAAATTATAAAGATAATTATGCCGGATTTTTTGATTTTTCATCTATTTTATTTAATTTTGTAGATAATAAGCAATATAAAATCAACGATGAAAATTTAATTAACAATGGAATTGAATTTATGATTCCATATAACGAAAATTCATGTATTATGAAAACAGGATACTCTTTATTTGATGAGAATAAGCATGATTTACTCGAAAAAGAAGAAGCAGCTGTTGAAACTTTAATGGTAATAAACATTCAGCAATTTATATCGGATTTATTACTTGAACAGACACATATGGTTATACCGTCAATAGCCCAGGCATACTATGATACTACATTAGTATTTGCTGAGGTTCAGAATAATTATTTGTTATATTCTACATTCGATTTTAATAAGGATGAAGAAACGATTTGCTTTTATAATCTTGAAAGCAAAGAAGAATATACATGTATTAACAAAACAAAAACCGGAAGTTCAACAAGAGCAAATGCTATATTAATTAACGGAACACCATATGTTAAAATTGACAAAGATTCTAAAAGCCAATTTCTTAATTTAGAGACTAACGAGGTTGATGCAGTTTACAGTAATAAAGAAAAGATAGTTTTCATTAATAATAATCTCATTGCAAGTGTCAATGAGAAAAAGCCTTTATTTGGCAAAGAATATGAATATGTTGCAATTCAGAAATTCCCTTCGACAGAAGTATTGCTTGAAGAAAAAGGGTATTTTATTGGTGCAATCGCGGCAAATAGTGATACTACATATATATTTCTAAAATAAAATAAAAGGAAAAGAAAAAATGGACCAGAAGAAAATAAAGAGAATAAATGAATTGGCAAGAAAATCTAAAGCAGAAGGATTAACTGACAGTGAAAAGAAAGAACAGGAACAGTTGCGTACAGAATATAGAATGGCTGTTATTGGTAATTTAAAAGGTGAATTAAAAAATGTAAAAATTAAAAATCCTGATGGAACAATTGTGGATTTAAAACCTAAAGGACATTAAAATGGATTTAAACATTCTTAGAAAAGAAATAAAGCAAAAAAGATTATCTCTTGATTACCAAAAATTTGAACTTTATAATTTGGAAATCAATAATACAATAATAAATAGCAAAATTTATAATAGCAGTAAAGTTGTTTACTGCTATTGTAGTGTAAATAATGAAGTTGATATGACATTGCTTATGAGTGACTGTTTAAATAAAGGTAAAATTCTTGCACTTCCAAAAGTAATTGGAAACGACATGACATTTTATACAATTACTGATTTTAACCAGTTAAAAAAAGGCTATATGAAAATACCTGAACCTGTCACAGATAATATTGCACCTAAACCGGATATTGTTATAGTTCCGGGACTTGCATTTACTAAAGAAGGAAAGCGAATTGGATATGGCGCAGGCTTTTATGACAGATATTTAAAAAATATAGATACATATAAAATCGGTGTAGGGTTTAATTTCCAAATTGTGGATGAACTTAAGCAGCATGAAAATGATATCAATTTAGATACCATAATAACAAATGAGATAGTTTAGGAGAAATAAAGTGAATTTTGTAAATGAAACAGAAAAGCAGGCTTATTACATATCTAAATGTAAAGAAATAATTTCTAATAGAGAAAAAGAATTAGGAAGAAAATTAAAGGCATGTGTAGCAACATTTGGATGTCAGATGAATTTTAAAGATTCAGAGAAACTTATAGGTATTCTTAATGAAATCGGATATGAAGAAACAGAAGATGAACATGCTGATTTAGTACTTTATAATACATGTACTGTACGTGAAAATGCTAATTTAAAAATATACGGAAGATTAGGATATTTATCAAAATTAAAAAAAGAAAACAACAATATGATTATAGGTTTATGCGGATGCATGATGCAGGAAGAACATGTTGTTGAAAAAATCAAAAAGAGTTATAAATTTGTAGACTTAATCTTTGGTACGCATAACATTTTTAAGTTAGCAGAATTATTATATGAAAGACTTTCAGGTCAAAAATCTGTAATTGATATATGGCAGGGTACAACAGAAATAGTTGAAGATTTACCTAGTGAAAGAAAATACAGTTTTAAATCCGGAGTTAATATAATGTATGGATGTAACAATTTTTGTAGTTACTGTATTGTACCATATGTTAGAGGAAGGGAAAGAAGCAGAAAACCTGAAGATATAATTAATGAAATAAAGAAATTAGTAAGTGAAGGTGTAGTTGAAATAATGTTGTTAGGTCAGAATGTTAATTCATATGGTAAGACATTAGAAAATCCAATGACATTTGCACAACTTTTACAGAAAATTGAAAAAATAGACGGTCTAAAGAGAGTTAGATTTATGACGAGTCATCCAAAGGATTTGTCAGATGAATTAATTGATGTAATGGCTCATTCTAAAAAAATTTGCAAACAGATGCATTTGCCATTACAGTCAGGAAGCGACCGTTTATTAAAAATAATGAACAGGCATTATGACAAACAGCATTATCTTGAAATTGTAGACAAATTAAGAAAAGCAATTCCTGATATTGGAATTTCAACAGATATCATTGTTGGTTTTCCCGGTGAGACAGAAGAAGATTTTAATGAAACACTAGATGTTGTTAAGAAAGTTCAATATGACAGTGCATTTACATTTATTTATTCAAAGCGTTCGGGAACACCTGCTGCAGAAATGGAAAATCAGGTTCCACAGGATGTAGTTAAAGATAGATTTGACAGACTTTTAAAAGTTGTAAATGAAATATCATCAAAGAAAACTGCCAAATATGAAGGAACAACACAATTAGTTATGGCAGAAGAAGTAAACAGCCATGACCCTGAATTAATTACAGGACGATTAAGCAACAACACGGTAGTTCATTTTAAGGGAACTAAGGATTTAATTGGTCAGGAATTAAAAGTTAAATTACTAAAAGCCAAAGGATTTTATTATTTTGGAGAAATAGAGGCATAATATGAGTATTACACCAATGATGCAACAATACTTAGAAACTAAAAAACAATATAAGGATTGCATTATTTTTTACCGTTTAGGTGACTTTTATGAAATGTTTTTTGAAGATGCTATTACAGCATCAAAAGAACTTGAAATCACTTTAACAGGAAAAAACTGCGGCTTAGAAGAAAGGGCGCCAATGTGTGGTGTCCCTTATCACGCTGTAGATTCTTATTTAAACAAACTTGTAACAAAAGGATATAAGGTTGCGATTGTTGAGCAGGTCGAGGATCCTGCAACAGCAAAAGGAATTGTAAAAAGAGAAGTTGTCCGAATTGTTACTCCCGGAACAAATCTAAACACATCTGCATTAGATGAAACTAAAAATAATTATTTAATGTCTATTGTATGTGTGGAAAATTGTTTTGGAATAGCTATTGTAGATATTACAACAGGAGATTTTTTTGTCACTGAAGTTGAAAACAACAGGGCATTACTTGATGAAATCTATAAATTCATGCCAAGTGAAATAATATGCAATGATGCATTTTTACTTACAGGAATTGATATTGACGATTTAAAAAACAGATTAAATATCACATTATTCCAGTTAGAATCATGGTATTTTGATGATGATATGTGTAAAAAAGCATTAACTGATCATTTCAAGGTTTATGATTTATCAGCATTAGGAATTGATAATTATGATGTTGGAACAAATGCTGCCGGTGCTCTAATGCAGTATTTAACAGAAACGCAAAAAAACTCACTATCTCATTTAACTCAGATAATTCCTTATTCAACGAATAAATTTATGATATTAGATACTTCTACCAGAAGAAATTTGGAGTTATGTGAAACATTACGTGAAAAACAAAAACGAGGATCTCTTTTATGGGTGCTCGATAAGACAAAAACGGCTATGGGTGCAAGAATGCTAAGAAGCTATATAGAACAGCCGTTAATTGATAAAGAATCTATTATAAAAAGACAAAAAGCAATCGAGGAATTAAATAAATCTTTAATTACAAGGGATGAATTAAGAGAATATCTTTCTCCAATATACGATTTAGAAAGACTTATAAGTAAAGTAGCATATAAATCAGCTAATCCAAGAGATTTAATAGCTTTGCTTAATTCTTTAAAAATGTTGCCACATATAAAAACGGTAATACAGGATTTTAAGAGTCCTCTTTTTAAAGAAATTACAGAAGAATTAGATGTTTTAGATGATATTACTTCATTGATAGATAATTCAATAAACGAAGATCCACCAATTAATATCAAAGAGGGGGGAATTATTAAAGAAGGATATAATGAAGAGGTTGACAGATTACGAAAAGCTAAAACAGAAGGAAAAACATGGCTTGCAGAACTTGAGACTAAAGAAAAAGAAAAGACAGGTATTAAAGGACTTAAAATAAAATACAATAAAGTATTTGGATATTATCTTGATGTTACAAATTCATATAAGGATTTAGTCCCGGATTATTATGTGAGAAAACAAACATTGACCAATTCAGAACGATACACAACTGATGAATTAAAACAATTAGAAGATGTAATATTAGGTGCAGAAGATAAATTATTTTCATTAGAATATAATATATTTAGTGAAATAAGAGATGAGATATCATCGCAGGTTGTTAGAATACAGACTACTGCAAAAGCATTAGCAAAAATTGATGTATTTGCTTCATTAGCATATGTTGCTGAACATAATAATTATGTTAAACCTAACATAAATGAAAAAGGTATTATAGATATTAAAAACGGCCGACATCCTGTCGTTGAAAAAATGATGCCTGACAGTATGTTTGTAACTAATGATACATATTTAGACATGAATAATAATCGTGTATCAATTATTACAGGCCCAAACATGGCCGGCAAATCAACATATATGAGACAGACAGCACTTATTACTCTTATGGCTCAGATTGGCTCATTTGTTCCGGCAACGAGTGCAAATATAGGCGTGTGCGACAAAATATTTACAAGAGTAGGGGCATCTGACGATTTAGCAAGCGGTCAAAGTACTTTTATGGTTGAAATGACAGAAGTTGCTAATATCCTTAGAAATGCAACACCAAAAAGCTTGTTGATTCTTGATGAAATAGGCCGAGGAACAAGTACTTTTGATGGATTAAGTATTGCATGGGCGGTAGTTGAACATATATGTGATATAAAATTACTTGGTGCAAAAACATTATTCGCAACTCATTATCATGAATTAACTGAACTTGAAGGAACTATGAAAGGTGTAAATAACTATTGCATCAGCGTAAAAGAGCAGGGCGATAATATTGTATTTTTACGTAAAATTGTTAAGGGCGGAGCAGATAAAAGTTATGGTATACAGGTTGCCAAATTAGCCGGTGTTCCTGATAGTGTTATAAATAGAGCAAAAGAACTTGTTGCTGAATTATCAAATGCAGATATAACAGCTAAAGCAAAGGAAATTGCCGCAAATATGACTCCCGGAAATTCCATAAAAGGAGTAAATGATAATGTTGAACTACATCAGATGTCTTTGTTTGATACAGTAAAAGAAGATGATATTATCACTGAAATTGAAGAACTTGATTTAGGAACTATGACACCAATAGATGCTTTAAATCATTTGTATAAAATACAGAACAAATTAAGGAATAGATGGTAAATGAGCAATATTAAATTATTAGATCAAAATACAATTAATCAAATAGCTGCCGGAGAAGTAATTGACAGGCCGGCATCGATTGTAAAAGAGCTTATGGAAAATTCAATTGATGCGGGTGCTGATAAAATTAGTGTTGAAATTAAAGATGGTGGCACTAAACTTATAAGAATTACAGACAACGGATGTGGTATTGATAGAGATGATATTAAAACTGCATTTTTGAGACATGCTACAAGTAAAATTAAATCTGTCGAAGATTTAATGGTCGTTTCTTCTCTTGGTTTTAGAGGTGAAGCCCTTTCAAGTATCGCAGCTGTATGTCAGGTAGAGTTAATTACAAAAACACAAGATTCATTTGTTGGATGTAAATATACTATAGAAGGAGGAAAGGAAAAAGGACTCGAAGAAATAGGTGCTCCTGATGGAACAACATTTCTTGTAAGAAATATTTTTTTCAATACTCCTGCAAGAAGAAAATTTTTAAAAACTCCTCAGACTGAAGCCGGATATATTTCAGAAATTGTTGAAAGGATAGCACTTTCGCATCCTGAAATAGCCATTAATTTCATAAATAATGGACAACCTAAGTTACATACTCCGGGAAACGGTAATTTGAAAGATGTAATTTATAATATATATGGTAGAGAAATAACTAATAATTTAATAGAAATAAATGAAGAATGTGAATTTGCACATCTTAAAGGTTTCATCGGAAAGCCATTAATTTCTAAAGGAAACCGAACATTTGAGAATTATTTTGTAAATGGAAGATATATTAAAAGTACTATTTTAACAAAAGCGATAGAAGAGGCGTTTGCACCTGTTATGATGCAACATAAATATCCTTTTACAGTCTTGCATTTGAAAATTAATTCAGACCTTTTAGATGTAAACGTTCATCCGTCTAAAATGGAACTTAGATTTAGAAATGGAAAAGATTTATATCCATGGATTGTGGAAGTTTTATCTGAAGCAATTATTGAGAAGCCGAAGATTCCACAGGTTAAACTTACAGAAGAAAAAGAGGATATTCCTGTTGCAATAAAGGTGCCTGAGCCATTTGAAACAAAAAGAACAGATGAGATTGAAAGAAAACATGACATTGAATCTGATGTGAATAAATCAGATAATTTTATTTCAGAGGAAGTAAATTACAACAAACAATCCGATATAAAACAATCAGATAGTAATTTTAAATCAGATATTACTAATAATAGCGATAATATAAATGATGTAAACTATAATATTGAAAATAATACTAATGTTATAGTTGAGAATAAAGATTTCCTAAAAAATAATCATAATAACAAAGAAATATCAGTAACTATTAGGAACAAAGAGTCAAATCAAATAACTAAGGAAGATATATCTTTAGATAATACATCTAATATGGAAAACGCATTAATTCCAGAAGAAAAAGCCGTAAATGTTAAAACCAGATTTGATGTTCCAAAAACTTCAAAAGATATGACAATGAATCTTTTTGAAGATAACTTTTTGACAGATACAGCAAGAAAAAAACATAAAATAATAGGGCAGGTATTTGATACATACTGGATTGTTGAGTACGAAGATAAAATGTACATCATTGACCAACATGCGGCTCATGAAAAAGTTATGTTTGAAAAAATTATGGCTGGTTTAAAAAATAAAGAAATTAACACTCAAATGGTTAATCCTCCTATAATTTTAAATCTAAGCATGCTTGAAGCACAACTTTTAGAAAAATTTATAGATAATTTCAGAGAAATAGGTTATGAAATAGAGGAATTTGGTGGTCAGGATTTTGCAGTAAGAGGTATCCCGGCTGATTTATATACATTAGATGCAAGAGAGGTATTGATGAACCTTATTGATAATTTGTCAGAACAGACAACAAAATTAAATTCTGAACTATTAACAGAAAAAATTGCGTCAATGTCATGTAAAGCAGCAGTTAAGGGAAATAACAAATTAAGTTATGCAGAAATGGATTCTTTAATTGACCAACTGTTAAAACTTGAAAATCCATTCAACTGTCCTCATGGAAGACCAACAATCATTTCATTATCAAAATACGAACTTGAAAAGAAGTTTAAACGAATAATTTAGGAGTATATATGAAACCGTTAGTTGTTATAACAGGACCTACAGCAGTAGGTAAAACAGAATTATCCATAAAAATTGCAAAAGCAATTGACGGAGAGATAATCAGTGCTGATTCCATTCAGGTTTATAAACATATGGATATTGGTTCTGCCAAAATAACAAAAGAAGAAATGCAGGGAATAAAGCATTATCTTGTTGATGAATTTGAACCGGATGAAGAATTTAACGTTCATGTATTTAAAGAAAAAACGTTAGAATACATGGACAAAATATATGAAGCAGGAAAAATTCCAATTATCGTAGGCGGTACCGGATTTTATATTCAGTCTGTATTATATGATATTCAGTTTAATGATGAAGAAATAGACAGTGCTTATAGAAAAGAACTTGAAAATATAGCAAAAGAAAAAGGAAATGATTATTTACATAATATGTTAAAAGAAGTAGATGAAGAATCTGCATTAAATATACATAAGAACAATTTAAAGCGTGTAATAAGAGCATTAGAATTTTATAAAAATACAGGTGAAAAAATTTCAACTCATAATGAAGAACAATCTCAAAATATTTCTCCTTATAATTTTGTTTATTTTGTGTTAAATGATAAAAGAGAACTTTTATATGAAAGAATAAATAAAAGAGTTGATATTATGTTTGATAAAGGCCTTGTAAATGAGGTCAAAAACCTTTTGAATATGGGATATACAAAAGATTTGGTTTCCATGAACGGTATAGGATACAAGGAAGTTGTTGATTATATTAATGGTAAATATTCTTTAGATGAAACTAAAGAAATAATAAAAAGAGAAACCAGACATTTTGCAAAACGACAGCTTACATGGTTTAGAAGGGAAAAAGATGTGACCATGGTCAACTATTTTGATTATGATAGTATCGATGATACTTTGAAATATATGATTAATACACTAAGGGAAAAGGATATAATTAAAAATGATTAAGGAAATGTATAAAAATCTGGGAATAGATGAAAATGTATATAATTTTACAAAAAATATTGAAAATGAATTAAAAGATAGATTTGCAAAAATAGATGAAGTAGCTGAATATAATCAATTAAAAGTTATGAAAGCATTTCAGAAGAATCAGGTTTCCGAAGCGCATCTTGGCGTATCTACAGGTTATGGATATAATGACATAGGCAGAGATACTTTAGAAAAAGTATATGCTGATGTATTTGGTACAGAAGATGCACTTGTCCGCCCACAGATTACATGCGGAACTCATGCATTAGGGATCGCATTATCAGCAAATTTACGACCGGGCGACAAAATACTTTATATTTCTGGTAAGCCTTATGATACACTTGAAGAAGTAATCGGAATTAGAGAATCAAAAGGATCTCTTGCAGAATATGGAATTAAATATGGACAGGTAGATTTACTTCCTAATGGTGATTTTGATTTTGATGGCATAAAAAAGGCAATAACTTCTGATGTTAAGATGGTTGGAATCCAAAGATCAAAAGGATATGAGACAAGACCTACTATTTCTGTTGAAAAAACAGGTCAGGTAATTAATTTTGTAAAAGAAATAAATAAAGATATCATTGTAATGGTAGATAATTGCTATGGTGAATTCGTAGATATAGTTGAGCCATCAAACGTAGGTGCTGACATGGTTGTAGGTTCTTTGATTAAAAATCTTGGTGGCGGATTAGCTCCTATTGGAGGATATATATGTGGAACCAAAGAATGTGTTGAAAATTGTGCATATAGACTTACAACTCCAGGACTTGGAAAAGAAGTTGGTGCAAGCCTTGATGTAATTCATACATTTTATCAGGGATTATTTATGGCACCAACAGTTGTTGCTTCTGCATTAAAGGGTGCAATTTTTGCAGCAAATGTATTTGAAAGATTAGGATTTAATGTAATTCCTAATTCAACAGAAGAACGATACGATATCATTCAGGCTGTTACATTTGGCTCTCCTGAAGGAGTAATCGCTTTTTGTAAAGGAATTCAGGCAGCTGCTCCGATTGACAGCCATGTTACACCTGAACCATGGGATATGCCGGGCTATGATTCACAGGTAATTATGGCAGCAGGTGCATTTGTATCCGGTTCATCTATTGAACTTAGTGCTGATGCTCCAATTAAGCCTCCATATGCTGTCTATTTTCAGGGTGGCCTTACATGGCAGCATGCAAAATTTGGAATATTAAAGGCATTACAGCAGTTAGTAGATGAAAATATTGTCTCTTTATAAAATGTTAAAATTTGGTTAAATTTACTTAAAATATTATTTAATTGTGTACACTAAAAATTTATTGTGATAAAATCTAAAATTAGCAAGTTATTGTTTGATACCTCAATTTGTACTTGGAGAGATGAATGGAGGTATTTATATGAACAAAATTGCAGATATGCCTGTTAATGAAAGACCTTATGAAAAATGCATTGAAAAAGGACCGGCCTTTTTAAGTGATGAAGAATTATTAGCTGTTATTCTAAGAACAGGAAACAGAGAATTGAATTCTATGGAACTGGCAAGAACAATAATAACAAAAGAAAATAAGACAGATATTTTATCAATTATGCATTATACATTTGAAGAATTGACAAGCTTTAAGGGAATTGGAACTGTAAAAGCAATTCAGATTATGTGTATAGGAGAACTTTCTAAAAGAATAGCATGTACGAAAGCAATTCATAAGCTTGATTTTTCAAGACCTGACACAATTGCAAGATACTATATGGAAAGCATGCGCCATAAAGAAAAAGAAGAATTAGTCGTTGCATATTTAGACACAAAATGTCAAATGATAAAAGATATGATGATAACATCAGGAACAATAAACCAGTCTCTATTTTCAATAAGGGAAATATTTGTTCAGGCATTAAGATTTAATGCGGTTAATATCGTAATTGTACATAATCATCCAAGCGGGAACAGCGAACCTAGTAAAGATGATATTATTTCTACGAAAAAAATATGTGAAGCCGGACAGTTAATTGGTATAACTGTTCTCGATCATATTATTATAGGAGACAAATCGTTTACCAGCTTAAATGCATTAGGAATTATATAAATCAAATTAATTGGAAGGACAATAAAATGAGTCAGAATGTTTATGGAATTGACATTGGAACAAGTAATTTAAAGATTTTCAATGGACAAACTAAAACTATAATAAATGAAAAAAATATAATAGCAATTCGAAATAAAAAGGACGTTTTTGCAATTGGAAATGGAGCTTTTGAAATGTATGAGAAAGCTCCTGATAATATTGTTGTAAGTTTTCCTATCAAGGATGGAGTAATTGCAGATATTAAAAACATGAAAAGTCTTATAGAAAAGATGTTTATTAAATTAAATTATCCTAAAATTGTAAGAGGTGGACGATTCTGTATTGCAGTTCCTTCTGATATAACTGAAGTTGAAAAAAGAGCTTTTTATGATGTTATTAACGACTCAAGTATTAAAGCAAAAGAAATAAAGATAGTAGAAAAACCTATTGCAGATGCAGTTGGTCTTGGTATTGATATTGACAGTGCTAAAGGGAACATGATTGTAAACATCGGTGCCGATACAACTGAAATTACAGTTACATCACTTGGTGGAATTGTAATTAGCAGAATTGTAAAAATTGGCGGAAACAAACTTGACGAAATAATTTGTAATATTGTAAAAAGAAAATATAATATTATGATTGGCATGAAAACAGCAGAGCAAATAAAAATCAATCTTGCAAATGCAATTTATGATGAAGAATCAGATGATAATTATGAAATGTGTAATGTATTTGGGAGAAACATTATTACAGGACTTCCTTGTGAAAGAACGGTTACATCTGATTTAATATATGAAGCAATAAAAGAAGTATTATCGTCTATTATTGATTCAATAAAACAGTTACTTGAACGTACACCACCTGAATTATCTTCTGATATAATTGACACCGGAATATATCTTACAGGTGGTTCAGCGCAGATTACAAATTTAAGTAAACTAATAGAAATGGAAACAGATTTAAAGGTAAATGTTGTTAGAAACCCCGGTGAATCAGTTGTAAGAGGAATTTCAAAAATTATATCTGATTCAAAATACAGAAAGTTGTTATATACACCAAGCGAAAATAAATACTAAGAGGTAGGTAAAAAGAAATGAAAAGACCTTCTAAGTTTATAAATATAAATACAAAAGTTTTAATATTTGTTCTAACTGTATTTTGTGTGTTTAGCATAATTTTGTCATCTATATTTTCAAATTATTCTAAACCTGCAAAAATAGTTTCCGGTGCAATTGTTGTTCCTCTTCAGGATGGAATGAATGGCATTGGTAAATGGTTTACTAATAAAGCAGATTACTTTAATTCAGTAAAAAAACTTACAAAGAAAAATAAAGAATTAGAAAGTCAGGTTAACGAATTAACAGAAGAAAACAGTTTGTTAGCTCAAAATAAATATGAACTTGAAAGACTTCGTGATTTATATCAGTTAGATCAGGACTATTCAAGTTACGAAAAAATTGCAGCCAATGTAATTGGAAAAGACTCCGGAAACTGGTTTGATATCTTTACAATTAATAAAGGGTCAAAAGACGGAATAAAAAAAGATATGAATGTAATAAGCGGTGGTGGACTTGTTGGAATTGTTACTGACGTCGGTAAAGATTATGCAAAAGTTAGAGCTATAATTGATGATGAAAGTAGTGTAAGTGTTTCGTTTGCCAACACAAGTGATACCGGAATTGTAAGTGGAGATTTAAAGCTTATGGATGATGGTGTTATGAATGTAACAGAAGTACTAAAAGATGCTAAGGTTACAGAAGGCGATATGGTAGTCACATCAAAAATATCAGACAAATTTGTTCCGGGAATATTAGTCGGTTATGTAACAAATATTAAATTAGATTCGAGTGAATTGACACAGTCAGGACAAATAATTCCTGTTGTAGATTTTAAACATATAGACGAAGTATTGGTAATTACTCAGTTAAAGGATGATATGTAAAGGAGAAAAAGCATGAAAGAGAAAATAAGAAATTTCATAATATTTGCGGCAGTGATTCTCGTTGCCTTTTTGCTACAAAACGCATTTTCTCTTGCATTGCCTCAGGAAGTCTCTACACCTAATCTTCTTCTGATAGTTGTATGTTTTTTTGGACTTATGTGTGGAAGTAACAAAGGAATAGCCATTGGATTTGCATGTGGTTTACTTGTTGATGTTTTCTATGGTGACGTAATAGGATTTAACGCTTTAATTTACATGTATTGCGGATTATTTAGTGGAATCTTTAGAAGATGGTTTTATAGTGAAATCATTATTATGCCATTGCTTTTAGTTTTTATAAATGATTTTATGTTTAACACAGTTTACTATGGATTCAGATTGCTTTTAAGAAATAAGTTAGACTATCCATATTATTTTGAAAAGATAATTTTACCTGAAATGATAATTACAACATTTTGTGCTTTAATTGTATATAAATTGTTTTATTTATTAAATGAAAAGGTAATTTCTAAAGAACAAAGGAGTGCATTAAGTTTTGATAAGTGATTTTTTCTACACGATTTATAACATAATAAAATCAAGAATATTTATTGTCGGTGCGGTATTAACAGTTCTTTTTGGAGTTGTTCTTTTTAGATTATTTGATTTACAGATAATTAACGAGAGTTACTATATGAATACTTATGTACAGCAGGCTGAAAAGACGGTTTACACGCCAGGTACAAGAGGTAATATTTATGATACAAATGGTGAATTATTAGCTTATAATGAATTAAGCTATGCCGTTACATTTGAAGATAAAATTGACAGCTCCGATGAAAAAAACGGAATATTAAATGAAATTGTATATAATGCAATAACAATAATTGAAAAATATGGTGATAAAGTATCTTATGATTTCCCAATTGTAATTAACAGCGATGGCAATTATGAGTTTAATTTTACATCAGATGCATCAAGAACCTTATTTATGACTAATTTATTTGGTAAAAAGATGAAAAAAGGTAATGTTGACTATTCTAATGCCTCAGCTGCAGAAGTCATGGACTATTGTGTAAATTCCTTCTTTGATTTAGAGGGTGATTACGATATGGAAATGACTTTAAAAATTATTGCAATAAGATATAACATATTCCAAAATTCATACCAGAAGTATGTTGCAACAACTATTGCAACAAATATTTCAAAAGAAACAATGACAGCGATTTATGAAAATGAAGCAATTCTTACAGGTGTATCAGTTGCTGAAACAACAATCAGAAGATATGTTGATAGTGAATATTTTGCTCCACTGATAGGATATACCGGTAAAATTTCCGAAAGCGAATTACAGGAATACAATGACAATGGTGGTGATTATATTTCTAGCGACTATGTTGGTAAATCAGGTATTGAAGCCGCTATGGAAGATACATTGCAGGGTGTACGTGGAGAAAAGAAAATATTCGTAGATTCTACAGGTAAAGTGTTAAGTACAGTTTCATCAACTGATTCTTCTGTTGGAAAAGATGTAACCTTAACAATTGATAAGAAATTACAGATTGCCACATATAAAATGCTTGAGAAAAAAATTGCTTCAGTCTTAATTTCTCAGATTGTTAACAGGGATGTTTCAGATAAAGAACAGGAAGATTCCGATGTGCATCCTATTGCAGCAAAAACTGTATATTTTCAGTTAATAAATAATAATGTTTTAAGCATAAAAGATTTAAAAAAGAAACGAACAAATAATGAAGCAAAAGTTTATACTAAATATTCTGATGCCCTAAAGGTTGTAAAGAGGCGATTGAAGAAACAATTAGAATCTGATAAGGGCGAAGTATATAATGATTCATCAGACGAATATAAAGAGTATTATGATTATATTTTTGATGAATTAAAATCTGATAATGTATTAATTTCTTCATCTTTAGATAGTTCTGATGCAACTTATAAAAAATATATAGCTGGAGATATCAGTATTAATGAATTTATCAAATATGCTATATCCAAAAGCTGGATTAATATATCAGCATTACAAATTGATAATCAATATATTACTTCAGATGAAACATATAAAGTAATAGTAAATTATATTTTAGATTTCATAGATAATAATGCATCATTTAGTAAATTAATATTCAAATATAAAATTAATGATGGAACAATAAACGGTTGTGAAATATGTATGTTATTATACGATCAGAGCGTATTAGAAAAAGACCGTGATTGGTATAACAAATTATCAACATACACATCAACGGAATCTTATAATTTTATTATTAGTCAGATTAAAAAATTAAATATTACACCGGCACAGATTGCTTTGGATCCATGTTCAGGCTCTGTTGTTGTTACTAATCCAAATAACGGTAAAGTGTTAGCTATGGTAACTTATCCAAGTTATGATAATAATATGCTTTCCGGTTCAGTAGATGCTGATTATTGGGCTAAACTTGTAGATGATTTATCTTCACCGCTTTATAACAGAGCTACTCAGGGGTTATCAGCTCCGGGTTCAACATTTAAGATGGTAACTGCAATGACAGCATTGGAAAATAATACAATAACAAGATATAGAACTATCGTTGATAAAGGTGAGTTTGATAAAATATCGCCACATCCAAAATGTTGGATATATCCTTCAGCACATGGTAGCTTGAATGTAATGCAGGCTATTGCTCAATCATGTAATGGATTTTTCTATGAAGTAGGTTATGAATTGGGAACAACTTCATCAGGTAAATATGATAGTGCTACAGGACTTAAAAAACTTGAAGTATATGCGAAAGAATTAGGCTTAGACATGAAATCAGGTGTAGAAATAACAGAAAGCGACCCTAAATTTTCAACAGAATCAGCTGTCCATTCAGCCATTGGCCAGGGTAGTCATTCATATGCGCCTGTACAACTTGCAAGATATATATCCACATTAGCTAACGGTGGTAAAAATTACGAACTAACTTTAGTTGATAAAATAACTGATTCATCAGGAAATGTAATTAAGAAAAATAAAGCAAAATTATCAAATACTGTAAACGCATCAAGTGAAACATGGGATATTATTCATACCGGAATGCGAATGGTTATTACAGAAGGAACTATAGAAAAATCTTTCAAGGATACAGACATAGCGTTTGCCGGTAAAACAGGTACTGCTGAAGAAAATTCAAAAAGAAACGCACATTCATTGTTTGTAGCATATGCTCCATATAACAAACCTAAAGTGGCAATTTCAGCAGTTATTCCGTTTGGTAACTCTTCACATGATTCTGCTGAAGTAGCAAAGGACGTTGTAAGATATTATCTTGGAGAATTAACGGATGATGATGTAAATAAAGATGTTGAAAGTTCTTCTTCAACAAGTGCCGTTAGAGATTAATTTAGTTAGAAAGCTAATATGGCTTTACTATATATAACAAAAGACTTCTTAATATACAAAAGAGTAATATATACAAAATATTACACTTAACATATGATTAATAAAATAAATATAAGTATATTGAGGAGGATTTTATGGGAGAAGTAATAGTAATAACTTCCGGAAAAGGGGGAGTAGGCAAAACTACCGTTACTGCAAACCTGAGCGTTTCCCTTTCATTATTAGGGAAAAAAGTTATAGCTATAGACACAGATATAGGGCTTAGAAATCTGGATGTAGTAATGGGCTTAGAAAACAGCATTGTTTACAATATTGTTGATGTGATTGAAGGGAACTGTCGCTTGAAGCAGGCTATAATAAGGGATAAAAGATTTAGAAATCTTTATTTGCTTCCAAGCGCTCAGAGCAAGGATAAGTCTTGCATTAACCAATATCAGATGATTAATCTTACAAATGAATTAAAACAAAAGTTTGACTATGTATTAATTGATTGTCCAGCAGGAATTGAGCAGGGATTTAAAAATGCTATTGCAGGTGCTACAAGAGCCATTATTGTGACTACTCCGGAAGTATCAGCAATTAGGGATGCTGACAGAGTGTCCTGTCTCTTAGATAAAGCAGGACTATATCCTATCAATTTAATTGTAAATAAAATACGAAATGATTTAGTGAAAAAAGGCGATATGATGTCAACTGATGATGTCACAGAGATACTTAGTCTTGATTTAATTGGCATGATTCATGATGATACAGATATTGTTATATCGACTAACAGAGGAGAACCTCTTGCAGGGGCAAATTCATATTCATCTAAAATTTTTATGAATATTGCTAAAAGAATAGATGGTGAAGAAGTACCAATGTTGAATCATAAGAATAGAAAATTTAATTTCTTTAAAAAGTATTTAACAGGAGGTTTTCAAAATGTTTAGACTAAATTATTTTAGATTCAGGAAAAGAAAACGTTCAGGAAAAATTGCTCATGACAGACTGAAAATTCTTTTAGTTTCTGACAGGGCGGGATGTTCACCTGAAACAATGGAACTTATTAAAAATGATATTTTAAATGTTATTTCAAAATATGTTGAAATTGATAAAGAAAACTGTAAAATACAAATAGAAAAAGATAAAAAGCCTTATCTTTTTGCAAACATACCTATAAAAGAAGTTAAGGTTTAATATATTTACTTAGTTATGCTCAAAGAAAATGGGCATTAGGAGGCAAAATATCAATGGCAAGAAGAAAGAAAAAAACGCTGTCGAAATTAAAAGAATATAAATTTAGCAATATAAATTTTAGATTACTACTTTATGTAGTATGTCTAACTGTTATTGGAATACTTGCGATAGGTAGTGCTACTAGCGGTGGAACAGAACAGAAAAAACAGATTTTAGGATTTGTAATGGGAATTATTATTTTAATAATTTTAAGTTTAGTAAGTTATAAATTTGTTTTTAAATTTTACTGGCTTGCATACATATTTAACTTGGTATTGCTTGTTTATGTTAAATTAAATGGAGATGTAAATAAAGGTGCAGGACGTTGGATTGATTTAAAGTTTATGCAGTTTCAGCCTTCGGAATTATCAAAGATAATTTTAATATTATTTTTAGCTGCTTATCTTTATAAGCATAGAAATACAATAAATACCTTTAGAACAATAGCTTCTACATGTGCATTAGCAGGATTACCAATAGCTCTCATAGTAGTTCAGCCGGATTTATCAACAACAATAGTTATTTTTATTACATTTTGTGTTATAATGTTTTTATCTGGGATTAGTTACAAGATTGTAACAACTGTGTTAATTATTGCTATACCTTTAGCAAGTGTATTTGTTTACGTGGGGATAAACGATCCTAATAGCGGTATTTTACAAGGATATCAGTTAAAAAGAATTGTTGGTTTTTATAGCAAAGATTCAACTGACCCTGACATTATAGATACAAGACGACAGCAGGAGAACTCATTACTTGCAATTGGTTCCGGCGGTCTTACAGGAAAAGGCCTAAATAACAATACAGTAACCAGTGTAAAGAACGGTAACTTATTATCAGAAAGTCATACTGATTTTATATTTGCAATTATAGGTGAAGAACTGGGATTTGCAGGAAGTGCGGCAGTTGTTATCTTGTTGCTACTTATAGTTGTTGAATGTTTTCTAACGGGAGCCAGGGCGAAAGATTTAAGTGGAAAACTGTTTTGCTTTGGACTTGGCTCGTTGATTGGATTCCAATCGCTTGTTAATTTGTCAGTAGCGACATGTATGTTGCCTAATACCGGCTTAACGTTACCATTCGTTAGTTATGGATTGTCATCCCTAATCAGTATGTATATTGGTATTGGGATTGTAATAAATGTAGGATTACAGCGGAAAAAAGATTTATACTAGGAGGAGTAAATATATGAATATTGGTTTTATAGCACACGATTCAAAAAAACATTTAATGCAGAATTTCTGCATTGCGTACAGGGGTATTCTATCAAAGCATGAACTTTATGCGACAGGTACTACAGGCAGATTAATAGAGGAAGCAGCTAATTTAAATGTTCATAAATTTTTAGCTGGACATTTAGGTGGTGAACAACAGATGTGTGCCATGATTGAGCAGAATCAGATGGACTTAGTTATATTTTTAAGAGATCCATTAAATCCTAAATCTCATGAACCGGATATTCATAAAGCAATACGTTTATGTGATATGCACAATATTCCTCTAGCTTCAAATGTAGCTACTGCCGAATTACTTATAAAATCACTTGAACACGGAGATTTAGAATGGCGTGAAGCTTATAATGCATAAAAAAATACCGGAATATAGTTATACTAATTAGATTAGTTGACTATTTCCGGTATTTTTTATTAATTATTTTATTTCTAAATTAAGAATTACTAAATTGTAAATGCCATAAAAGAATACAATTCAGATAAAGTTTTTAATGGTTTTCACCAAGAGAATAAACTCTTCCATATAGACTGATTAAGTACAAACCACATAATCCGATTATTGCATAAATAATTCTTGAAAGCCAACTCATATCGCCAAATAAAAATGCAACTAAATCAAATTTAAAGAAACCTATAAGTCCCCAGTTTATTGCTCCAATTATAACTAATGTCAGCACTGTATAATCAAATCCTTTTGAATTCATATAATCACCTCCTGTGCTTTATATATGATATTTTTTACAAAAAATGAAATAATATAAATGGTAATTATTTCATTGACTAGAATTGAAAAATGATAGATAATATAAGATAGTGCCTGATGATTTGAATTAGGCAGATTTAACATTTGTTTAATAGATAATTTTAAATTATCTAATACATAATTAAGGTGAATAAGATGGCAAAAAAGCAAAAACGAGTAATAAGATATAAATCTTACACACGTATTAATCCGGGTATTATAATTTTTGGCATTATATTTATATATATAGCAATCAGCTTATTTAAATACATTACAACAGACAGAATTAATTATTATGAAGTAGTCGAGGGAACTTCATCCGATGAAACATATAAATCCTATAAAGGGATTGCACTACGTAAAGAAAGTGTTGTTAATGCTGATTCTTCCGGATATGTTGATTATTATGTTCGTGAAGGTGCACGAATATCTTTAAATACAACTTTATATAGTATGGATGCAGACGGAACAATTAATAAACTGTTATCTGAAATGTCTGAAAAAGATACTACCCTTACAGACGATGATATTACAAAATTAAAAGATAAAATATATACTTTTACAAATAACTATGATGATATGGATTTTAATGAAGTATATAATTTTAAAAATAATGTTCAGGGAACAGTTGCTGACCTGATTAACATGAATGCATTAGATTCATTGATTAAAAATAATTCAGATTCTCAATTTTCGATAAATAAGGCACGTAATACAGGAATTGTACTTTATAGATTTGATGGATATGAAAATAAAAAGGCTAAAGAACTTACAATGGATGACTTTAGAGCTAAAAACTATTCTTCACAGCTTGTTAATTCAGGCGATTATGTTGAAGCAAATGAGCCTATCTATAAATCTATTACTGATGATGAATGGAGTATCGTAGTTCCATTTACCAAAAATGAAGTAAAAAAATATAAAGATACAGTAGGTGTAAAAATTAAATTTAATAAAGATAATATAACCACTACAGCCAATATTAAAATTGTAAAGGGTGCAGATGGTAATAATTACGGAGTAATTACATTAGCAAAGTATGTTGTAAGATATGCAACAGACAGATTTGTAAATATTCAGATTATTGATAATATAACAACAGGATTAAAAATTCCAAAAATATCAATTGCTTCTAAGAATTTATACATAATTCCAAAGGATTATGCCACAAAATCTAATGACGATACAGACATTGGATTTAGAAAACAGGTTGTTAAAGATGGCAAAATTGATAGTGATGTAACATATCCTACTATTTCATATTCAGATGATGATAATTATTATGTATCTACTGATGAATTTGAAAAAGGTGATGTACTCATCAAGGATGATTCTGTTGAGACATATACTATTGGAGCTGAACAGACAAGACAAGGTGTTTACAACATAAACAACGGATACACTGTTTTTGTTCAGGTAACCATATTAGGCGAAACAGATGAATATTACATTGTTGAATCGGGCGAAAAATATGGTTTAAGTGTGTATGACCATATCGTCTTAGATAGTAGCAAAGTAAAAGAAAATCAAATTATATTTCAATAAATAAAGGAGTGATTTTAATGATACAGGAAAATATTAAACTTGTAGAAGAAAACATTAAAAAGGCTTGTGAAAAAGTAGGAAGAGACGTAAATGAAGTAACTTTAATAGCTGTCAGCAAAACTAAACCTTATACTGCAATAGAAGAGGCATTGCCAACAGGTGTTAAAGATTACGGAGAAAATAAAGTTCAGGAACTTTGTGACAAATATGAAATATTGCCAAAAGATATCAAATGGCACATGATTGGTCATTTACAAAGAAATAAAGTTAAATATCTTGTAGGAAAGGCTTCTCTTATCCATTCTGTTGATTCAATAAGATTAGCAGAACAGATTGAAAAAGAATATGCAAAAGCTGATGAAATTGCGAATATATTAATTGAAGTAAATATGGCACAGGAAGAAAGTAAATTCGGAATAACATCTGAAGAAACTGAACAATTAGTTAGAGAAATAGCTAAATTTCCACACATAAGAATTAAAGGATTAATGACAATTGCTCCATATACTGATAATCCTGAATCAAATAGAGTATATTTTAGAAATATGAAGAAATTATCGGTTGACATAGAAAATAAAAACATTGATAATGTTAGTATGAGTGTCTTGTCGATGGGGATGACAGGAGACTATCAGGTAGCCGTTGAAGAAGGTGCAACTCTAGTCAGAGTCGGTACCGGAATATTTGGTGAAAGAAATTATAATATTTAAAATATAAATCAAAGTTAGGAGATTAAAATGAGTTTTATAGATAAAGTGTCGAACATATTAAGAATGGATTATAATCAGGATGATTACGATGATTATGACGAAGATTTCGATGATGATTTCGACGAAGATGAAGAAGAGACAAGACAGCCTGAACGTGTAAGTCGTACATCTTATAGAGACAAATACGAAGATGAAGACGATGAACCTTCATATAGCAAACGTTCAAGCCACGCTAAATCTTCATCCAGAAGTTCATTTATGAGCAAATCATCTAATAAAAACGCAAGAAATGTCGTTCCGATGAGAAGTTCAGGATTAGAAGTTTGCGTAATTAAGCCATCGGGTTATGATGAAACAAAAGAAATAATAGACACATTGCTTCAGGGAAAAGCTGTAATCGTTAATTTAGAAGGCGTTAAATTAGATTTAGCTCAGCGTATTGTTGATACAGTTTATGGTGCAAGCTATTCTATAGGCGGTAAATTACAAAAAATAACAGGATACATTTACATCGTGACACCTTCAAATGTTGATCTTTCAGGTGATTTCCATGATGCAATATCAAGTTCATATAATAACATGAGATCAACTTCAATGTATAAGTAGAATTATATTCGACATTTAAGGACAGACTGATGAACAAAGAAGATAATTATGTTAAAAACCGATTATTAGATCTTGCAGATATTACTTATTCAAAAAATATCTATGCATATTCTGATTTTCTAAATTTAAATGAAATAAATATTTTTAATACAATAACAAATCAATTACCTCCAGTTAATTACTATTTGACTGGAGGCAATGTTTATGCAGAAAGAAAAATTGTAGTCTTTAAACCAATTGAAGTCTATTATGAAGAAGATGTCCCAATCACTCTTTTAAAAATCGAACCACTCAATAAAAAATACGCAGATACATTAAATCATAGAGATTATTTAGGGGCAATATTAAATTTGGGAATTGACAGAAGTAAGATTGGCGATATTTTTATAGGTGAAAATGTAGCATATATATATGTTATTACAGGAATTTCTGACTATATAATCAATAATTTTACAAAAGTAAAACATACTCTTATTTCATGTAAGATTGCTTATGATGAAATTGAAAATGTCAGGCCAAATCTTAAAGAAATAAAAGGAACTATCGGTAACATACGATTAGACAGTATAATTTCTTTAGCATTTAATAAATCAAGAAGCAGTATTGTTTCATATATTGAAGAGAAAAAAGTATTCGTAAACGGAAAAATTATTACTTCAAATGGATATTCAATTAAAGAAAATGATATTATTTCAGTCAGAGGTCTTGGCAGAGTTATTTACAACAGACAGATAAGTGTTACTAAAAAAGGAAAAAATCTAGTATCAGTTTCGATATACTGTTAAATAAACAAGCTACAATCATTATTGTAGATACTGAAAATAAAGATGCTTGTTGTTATATAGTTATTATTTCAACAAGTAATATAGCAGACAAAAAGAAAGGGCACTGTAAATTAAATTAGATTTACGCAAATTAAATAAATATTTATTTAATTATAAGGAGAAAAATATGGAAGTATCAATTAACACAAACGCAATGAAAGTAAATTATGAGCAAAAGCCTTGTTATGATATTGTATTTTCAAAAGATTTCAATTTATTAAATGATGAAATCCAGCAATTAAATATAAGTAACAAACGAATTTGTATAGTTACAGAATCAAATGTTGGTCCTTTATATGCAAATGAAGTTAAAGATATTTTTATGAGTAATTCAAAAGAAGTAATTATTTTTGAATTTACAGCAGGTGAAGCTCATAAGAATTTGGATACAATTTCTGAATTATATACTGTTTTAATTGAAAACAAATTTGACAGAAATGATATGCTTGTTGCTTTAGGTGGTGGCGTTGTAGGAGACATGACAGGATATGCTGCAGCAACTTATTTAAGAGGAATAGATTTTATTCAAATTCCAACTTCTTTATTAGCACAGGTAGATTCAAGTATTGGTGGAAAAACAGGTGTAGATTATAAGGCTTACAAAAACATGATAGGAGCCTTCTACCAGCCTAAACTTGTATATATGAATCTTAGTACATTAAACTCATTACCTGATCGCGAATATTATTCAGGAATGGGCGAAATAGTTAAACACGGATTAATAAAAGATTCTGATTATTTCTACTGGTTAAAAGAGAATTATCAAAAGATTTTAGATAGAGATTATGACACTTTGTTTACTATGATTTACAATAGTTGTAATGTAAAAAGAAAAGTAGTGGAAGAAGATCCTAAAGAAAAAGGAGATAGAGCCTTACTTAATTTTGGACATACAATTGGTCATGCAGTTGAAAAATTAAAAAATTTCACATTACTTCATGGGGAATGTGTTTCAATTGGTATTGTATCAGCTGCATACATTTCTTTGGTTAAAAATTATATAAATAACACTGAATTTAATGATATATGTGATACATTAAAATTATTTAAATTACCTGTTACTACATCAGATATTAACGCTAATGATGTTGTTGAAGCCACTTTAAATGATAAAAAAATGGATTCAGGTGTAATTAAGTTCATCGTTTTAAAAGAAATTGGTAATGCTTCAATTGATAGAACTATAGACCATGACTTATTAATTTATAGCTGTGAAAAAATAATTGAAAAGTAAGTTTTAGAAAGGATTATAAAGATGAAAACAGGACTACATAATTTAAAGCTTATTGTTTCTTTAATTGCTCTGATAATATTTGATCAATTAACTAAATTTTGGGCTGTTACACAATTAAAATCCGGAAAAGTTATTTCCATAATTCCAAATGTCTTTGAATTAAACTATTTGGATGGAGGGAACACAGGTGCAGCCTGGGGTATTTTTTCAGGAAAGATAGCTATGTTTATCATCTTTACAATAATAGTAGTAATTATACTGATTTTATGTATTTACAGAATCAGCAAACTGCTAACGTTAAACTGTTCGTTAAATACTATGCATTTAATTTCAATGCAGTATATAATTACTTTATTGATAGCAGGAGCAATTGGTAATTTGATTGACAGAATTGTAAATGGCTATGTTGTGGATTTCCTGTATTTTAAGCTTATAGATTTTCCAGTATTTAACGTTGCTGATTGTTATGTGACAATCGCATGTGCATTGCTTATAATTTTTTGCGTCTTTGTAATTAAAGACAAAGAATTTAATGCGATTTTTTCTTTGAAAAAAGATGATTCTGAAGATAAAAAAGATAAATAAATTTCAAACTATAATTTAGAAAATTATTTTACAAATATAATTTAAGCGAGAATAAAATGAGTAATATATATTATGTTGACGATGATTTCGAAGGAGTTCGAGTTGATAAGTATTTAGGCGAAATTTTGCCTGACATATCTAGATCTTATATTCAAAAACTGCTAAAAAGCCAGCATATTTTAGTAAATAAATGCGTGTGCAAAGCTAATTACAAAGTTAAAACGGACGATATAATTAATGTAGATATTCCTGAACCGTTAGAAGCAAATATTGTAGCTGAAGATATTCCTTTAGATATAATATATGAAGATGATGATATTTTAATAGTAAATAAACCTAAAGATATGGTTGTGCATCCGGCTCCAGGTCATTATACAGGAACATTGGTTAATGCATTAATGTATCATTGTCGTGATAATCTTTCTGAAATAAATGGTGTTTTAAGACCTGGAATTGTGCATAGAATTGATAAAGATACAACAGGTGCTTTAATTGTATGTAAGAATGATTACAGCCATAATTTTGTAGCCGAGCAATTAAAAGTTCATTCGATAACGCGAAAATATGTAGCAATTGTAAATGGTGTTATATCTGATGATGAAGGTACTATTGATGCACCAATTGGACGTCATGAAGTTAATCGTAAAAAAATGTCCATTAATTATAAAAATGGTAAAAATGCAGTGACTCATTATAAAGTTTTAAAGCGTTTCAAAAAATACACATACATTGAATGTCAGCTCGAGACAGGGCGTACACATCAAATAAGAGTTCACATGTCAAGTATTAATCATCCTATTTTGGGCGATGAACTCTACAATAACAATAAATGTCCGTTTAAATTACAGGGACAAACTCTTCATGCAAAAACTATTGGCTTTATTCATCCTACAACTAAAGAATATGTAGAGTTTGAAGCACCATTACCTGAATATTTTAAACATTTGCTTGAAATATTAGACTAAAGAACTTATTTTAATGCAATTTTATAAAAAATATAGTTTAAAAAGGCATAATATCAAGTATGTATGCATTAAATTATAAACGCTTATACAATATATGAATGAATTACATACAAAACATTTCGTTAAAGGTATCGAATTTTTGCGAAAATGGAGTAAAAAAGTGCTTGCATTAAATATGCAGCACTTTTTTTAAATGGTAGTTTTTAAGAATTTCTTTAAATTTCGCCCCTCAAATTCTGTTCGCGTTTCTCCAACGCGAAAAAACTATTAGCAAAAATAGACTTTAACGATTTGTTTTCTATTTATCGTCGTTTTTTATTCCAACGTCAAGAAGCCAATTTGCGTTAACGTTATATAACTCAATTAATTTTCTTAATTGTTCAATGCTTGGTTCGTATATGTCATTTTCTATTTTTGATAATGTTGTTCTTGCAATGTCTGTTTCGTCTGCAACTTCTTGTTGCGTCATTTCTTTTAGTTCTCTAGCTTTTTTTAATCTTTTACCTATCATTTTTAACTCCTTTCAATTATATTTGTTCCATTCTAGCACATTGCATAAAAATAAATGTGTTATTTTAGCACAATTTACTGTTCTAAAAAAGCACAATATGTGCTAACATAGAACACGTCAAGAGAATTTGACATAAAACTACATAGAAGGGAGTTTTTTTATGAACGTTACATTTGTGAAACGTGGTCACATTACTATTGGTGAACAACGTCAAGGAAAAAACGGATTTTATTACTCATTAGGTGCAGTAGTTGACAGAGCTACAGAGACATTCAGTTGTTCGGAAGAAGTATTTAATAAGATTCAGGAAATTGGAGAGTTTCAAGAGTGCGATATAACTTTTGTGTTCACTGATTCTTTCAATAATCCTAGGCTCGGCATTGCTGATATTAACAAGATAGATAAAAAGTAGGTGGTTGAATGTTAGAAGAGTCAACTACAGAATTAGTAACTATGGTTAATGATACGCTTGTAGCTAACGTTGAACATGTCGACGGCATGCTTACTACTTTAACAGCTTTAGTATTTATTGTTTCTGTAGTCTCTGGAGCGTATTTAATTAATAAAATTATATTTCATTTACTACAGAAATTTCTGTAGAGAAAGGAGTAAAAATGGACGAAGCAATTAAAACAGCTGTTACTTCTTTAGCAACAGAGTTAAAGGGTTATGTTACTGAAATCTTCCCAATAATGTTAGGCGTTACAGCTGCTGTTATTGGAGCTGGATTTATAATTAAGCTCGTGAAGAAGTTCGCAAGATAAAAATTTAATATCGTTAATCATTTTAGAGGACGTCGGGGACTATATTGTCCTTGATGTCTTTTATTTTACAAAAAAATAAGGCGATGCGAAGGTTGAGCCTAATGCGTAGCATTGAATGTCTTAACAAGAATAAATCAAACGTTATATGAATGTTTATTTATTTTGTATGATTCAATTAATATTAGAACGCTAATAAAGTAACGAGTTTGGCTTGTTTGTAAAAAAGGAGTGCTTATGGGAAAAGTTAAATTTAAATTTTTAGAACGTTTATTATTTATGATTTATAAAAGAAAAGATTGCCGTCACTTGTGTTTATTCTGTAGATATTATTATAAATGTTCTTCCGATTTGGGGGTGTTGCGGTGAAAAGAAAACTAAAAAAAATTGTGGCTATAATTTGTGCAGTCTGTACGTTAAGTACTCTTTTTGCATTATCTGATTTAACTGTTCAGATTGTACAAGCTGATGCAATTGGAGTTGGAGAGTTTAGCCGTATTTTCTCTTCTCTTTCTGGTGCTTTAGGGTCAACACCTAAGGGGAGTGGCTCTAAATTTTGGGGCAATATGATGGATATGTATGGACATTCTTTTGATATTTGGTGCAAACAATATTCAGATTTGAATGACAAGGTACAAAGTTGGAATAATTTACTTTTGCAGGACGTTAGAACATTTACTGACTATATGATTAGGTCTTTTCCGCATTTTATGAGTGATGTCAAAAGTGGAATATATGACGAAAAATTAGGAGTTAATAAGTCAGAAGTCTTCAACAAAAAGGTTAGTATTGAAAAAGCTCTTGAAGGTAAAAAAATTGTATATGATGTCAGCGATACAGCCAACAACAGATATTGTTTCAAATTGGGTGACGCAAGTTATAAGCCTACTCTAGCAAATATTGCAAATTTTGGAATTAAGCCCGACACGCTTATTAATTCCGTTAATAGCTATTTTTCTGGTACTGGTTACAATTTCGAACGATACTTAGAAGCGTCCGTGTATTTGTATGTTGATTTTATTTCAATTGCTCAAAATTCTGATTCATTTCTTTTTTATAATGCCGATAATGACACTTTGACTGCTTATAGTGAGAATAATCATTTATATGGCTATCATTATATGAATTCGAGTGGCTCTATTTCAGCAAAGACTTATTTAGATAGAAATCTTTCTGTTAATAAGGATTATTATAAAGACGGTAAGCTGTGGGTTGATACTTCCGGAAATGCTTACCGTAAAGGTGTAATGATTTATACTAATTTATATGTACGAATTTATGAAGATGGGTCTGCTTTAATATATGACCCAGCGAGGATGTCTGCGTCTACTTTTGATACTATTCAGAATTCGTTGTGGGACCAAATATCCAAGTCTGGGACTGCTATTGAAGATTGGGCTATTGCTGACGAAAATGGAAAAACCATTGATGACCCAACGAGTAAAATTTTAGATAAGATATATAACAATATGTTAACTGCTGACGATATTAAAGCACTTGAAAACGGCGATACTTCCGTATTGGAAAAATTGCAAGGTATAACTGCCGTAAACGAAAAAAACGGAGAAACAGTTGGAGATATTAAAGAGGATGTTAATGATGCTGTCGGCATTCTTGGAGCAATCAAGCTCATAGGTAAAAGGATATTCTCTAGGCAGTTAACACTTATTAATCTAGTTAAAAATCTTGCTAAAGGGAAGTGGACTAGTGTTATCGATAATGTTGGAGACTTAACGTTTCCAATAGTAAAATCTATTGATTCAATTGGTCAAGTAGTTAGTTCACTTAGCTCTATGAAATGGGTAATAGATAATGTAGGTGATATTTGTAACCCTATTGGAGCTGCTATTGACACTTTGAATGGTAATATAGCTGGAACTATTACTAATGTTGGCAATGTAGTTAAAGGTGCTATTGATAATATTAAAACTGCAGATTTAACTAGTGTAATAGATAATGTTAAAGCTCTTCCTAGAACTATAGCATCTTCTTTACAATCTGCTTTTGAATCTGTTAAGTCTGCTGTTAATTCTTTAGCTGTATCTGTTGGCAATTTGTTTGTTCCTACATCTGATTCTATGAATAGTATTAAAGTTCATGCTAATACTATGCTTCTTAATCATTTTAATGTTGATGCTGATGATTTGTCTTTTAATGTGTCTGAAAAGAAATTTAAATCAGTTAAATATCAAGATAAAATTATAGTTGATGCAGGTACTATGAATGCTGGGATTGAATTTATGAGACCATTTGTACAAGGTCTTTGTTGGTTCTTTTTGATTTTGTTTGCACTTAATCAGATTATACAATTATTTGATAAAAAGGGGGTTGGTGATAGTGATTCTTAATAGTTGTTTAAATTCTGTTATAAATTTTTTTGATTCTATTTTGCCTACTATAGACTTAAGTTCTGTTATGGGTTATAAGGATAAGTTTCTTGAACTTGCTGGTTATGGTGCTTATTTTTTTGGTTCTGGATTTTTAAAGACTGTTATTACTTTAGTCATGTCTTTTATTTCTCTTAAATTAACAGTAGCAGTAGTTCAATTTATTTGGGAAAAAATTCCAACTAATTAGGAGGTGTATATGTTTAAAAGTATTTTAGTAGTGTTAAAAATGTTTGTGTTATTTCCTTTTTTGCTTGTTTATTCTATTTGGGATAAAAAGAAAAATCCTAGGTGTAAAATATATGGTATAGAGGGATACTTTGGATTGATGGGGCAGGGAAAAACTTTGTCAATGACACGCAGACTTATGAAATTAAGGAAAAAGTATGGAAGTAATATTATTATTTGTACAAATTACAATTTTAAAAATCAAGATTTTGCTTTTACAAATTGGCATCAACTTTTACAAGATTATAAAAAGCCTCTAATTGTTGCTTGGGATGAAGTACAGAATGAGTTTAGTAGCAGGAACTTCAAAGATTTTCCTATTGAACTTTTAACACAATTAACTCAAGTAAGAAAAAATAACGGAATTCTTATATTATATTCTGCTCAACGGTGGGCGAGAGTTGATAAAGTGTTTAGAGAATTAAGTACATATTGTTATCAATGTACCACGCGTTTAGGTGTGTTTACTATCAATAAAAAATATAGAAGTGATTACTATGACCAACTCTGTTCAAGTGTATCAGTCGATAGAAAGTTTAAAATTCCACTTGATGATATTGATAGCTTTATCCAAACACGAGCAGTTCGAGAAAGCTATAATTCTTATAAAATGTTAAAAACTGCTAAGAGCAAGAAATATATGAGTAGAGAAGAATTAAATAGTGTTAGAAGTATTTAGTGTTAAGTTTTAGTAAGAAATTTAAGCAAATTCTAAATTTTTTTACATACGCAAATGCATTCACGCACGCACGCGTGAGCGTGCCGCCGTGACGCAGTGCGTCGTAAAAATAAGAATTAATTTAATTCTTCCTATACTTGACAGTATATACACTTAACAACCATTTTTTTATAATTTAGGTAAAATATATGATTAATGATACTTATAATATTAAAATTGTTCATTATCAAGATTATGATGAGGTTCAATATTTTCGCGATTCTGTTATTTGTCGTGATGATATTCTTGTTGATGAATATGGAGAAATAACAAAGAAAAAAAGAGAAAAAAAGAAGTATTTAAACCCTTTTACAAATGAAATGGTAGAAATGATTGATTTGGATAATCAGGACTTTTATAAATATACTTCTTATAAAAGATGCAGAAATATGATTTATAAATTAGCGTGTAATAATAAATCTTGGGATTATTTTGTTACTTTTACATTTAATAAAGAGAATGTAAATAGATATGATTTTTCAGAATGCTCGAAAAAACTTTCTATTTGGTTAAATCATATAAAAGCTCGTACTTGTAATAATATTGGATATATTGTTGTTCCTGAACGTCATAAAGATGGTGCGTGGCATTTTCATGGACTTTTTAAAAATTGCGACGGTATGAATTTTGTTGATTCAGGTAAAAAGGATAAAGCAGGAAGAACGATTTATAATATAAGTAAGTATAAGTTTGGTTTTACGACTGCGACAAAATTAACTAATGTTGACAAAGCTACATCATACATATTGAAGTATATTAGTAAAGATTTATTTGGTGACGAGCTAAAAGGAAAAAAGCGATATTGGCGTTCAAAAAATTTGAAAATGCCTGAAATGGATACGGCTATTTTTCAGGGGAATAAGTTTGATTTATTGCAAATGTTGGGTCACGATATAGATTATATTTCTTCATCTGAATCGGTGTGGAATGAGGGTACTTACATACAGCTAAAAAAACATATTAATGAAGTTGAGAAGTTTGATAAAGATAAATTTATAAAGATTATTGGAGGTGTTGATTGTGAAGAAATTAATTGATATAATTCTAGACAAGTTAGATAATTTATATATTATTGTTAAAACATTTCGTTAAAGGTATCGAATTTTTGCGAAAATGGAGTAAAAAAGTGCTT